>WBZS01000392.1_pt1 | contig 59880 bp, 61 predicted proteins | sample 5204201 | NCBI WGS metagenome assembly WBZS01 (sample SAMN12344357, study PRJNA552823) | activated sludge metagenome | biome: Activated sludge suspended growth; feature: Nitrification reactor; material: Wastewater; isolation source: activated sludge from nitrification reactor of wastewater...
GCGCGTGTGCAAGAGCCTCGCGCGCGTGCCCACACGCATAGACATGGGGATGAGTTTGGTGGGAAACGTGGGAAACGAGGGTGTCTGTGCAGGTCAGGGCCGGTTTGTCACTTCCCCCTGAGGGGGAAACGAGGTGGGAAACGTAGGTGGGAAGTGAGGAGCAGAACGCCCGTGGGGGTGTTTTGCTCCCGGTCTGAGGGTTTGGAAAACAGTGGCCCCCCTGCCGGCAAGGGGCGGCAGGGGGGAGCGGTATGAGCGCGTTGGGAAGTGCTAGTAGCGCTGCTCTACGCGCCGGCGCGGGTCGCCTGGGAGCCCGCGCTCTCGCCGTTGTTGCTCTACCCGCAGGCGGACTCCGTTGCCGGTGCGGTGGATCACGGTGAGGGGGGCGATGCTGTCCCAGCCGAGGTCCTCGGCGAGTTCGGTGGCGAGGTCGCAGAAGGTGTCTTCGAGGATGTTGTCCGCTGCGGCGTACATGCCGTGCATCTGGCGCAGTTCCCAGACCTGGCTGAATGGATTGGGCAGGGGGATGCCGCGCAGGGCTCGCCTGGCCTCGGGGTGGTTGCGGACGCGGCCGCCGAGTGCGTTGTAGCGCAGGATGTCGACGTCGGTCTTGGTCATGCCGACCAGCTCCAGGCCGGCGCGGTAGTCCGGGCACCGCTCGCGAGCGAGAGCGAGAGGGTCGAGCATGGCGTCTTGTATGCCGCCGGCGTAGTAGCGCAGCTCATGCAGCTGGATGTCGAGGCGTCGCAGGTGACCGGGGGTGGTGAACTCCACCCGCCCCTTAGTCCAGGTCAGCGCGATCGACATCGGGTCCTCTGGCACCCAGCGGAACTTGGACTGGTCGTACATGCGCCGGTGCCACGTCATGTCCTCGAGCCAGTCGGAGGGCTTTCGCGCGGCAGTCATGGCTCCATGATGCCCCGACACACCACTCCCCCACCAGAGGCACACCGGCATGGCACCACTCACGCACCGGGTACCCACCACCGCCACACCACTTGCACACCGCTAACACACCACTTAGACAGTGGAGGGGCAACAGACCGTCAATGAGGGGACAACGGAGGCACAGTGGGGGGCACACAGCCCGCTAGCAGATGCCTACACAAGCGCAAACAGAGGCCACACAGACCGGCAACAGAGGGCCAAGGGCCGGTCTGTTGACAGTCAGTAGACGGTCTAAGAGGGGCTAGTTAGGCGGACACGGAGGGTTCATATGCCGCTTGTGGACCCACAACGATGCGACAGTTGGGGGACAGGTGGGCCAGAGTGGACCCACTGAAGACCGTCCGTTGGGGGTCAGTAGGCGCACCGCGAGGGAGCAGTTGGCCCTCATCTGACATTCGCTTGTCACAGGCACCGGCCTCGGGTCACCTTCCACGGGCATGAGCGTGATGGAGGGACGGATGTCCGAACCTGAGCTGCCGGACGCGGCCGCACTGAGTCGTGTGGTGGCCGTGATCAACGGCAAGGGCGGGGTGCTGAAGACCAGCATCGTGGCCAACGTTGCCGGGTGTCTGGCAAAGAGCATGCGGGTGCTGGTGATCGACCTCGACATCAGCGGGAACCTGAAGATGGACCTGGGCATGACCTCCGCCGACGAGGATGACGCGGGCAAGAGCGTCGTCGACGCCGTCTGGTCCGGCGCTGATCTTCAGATCGTGCGCGAAGTGCGGCCCAACTTGGACATGGTCTTCGGTGGCCGTGCGCTGGAGATGCTCAGCTCGTTGGCGAAGTCGTCGATGTCCGATGAGCTGCCGACCGGGTCGATCGCCACGGAGTTCGCTTCGCGATTGGCCGACGTGGCCGAGGACTATGACCTGGTCCTGCTGGACTGCCCTCCGGGCAACGGTGACCTTCAGGACATGGCGCTGACTGCCTCTCGATGGGTGTTGATCCCGACCAAGACCGATCCCGGGTCCTGGGACGGGTTGCTCGGGGTGGGTCCTCGCGTCAAGCGCGCTCGTGCGATCAACCCTGATCTGGGCTACCTGGGGGTGGTTGTCACTGCGCACAACCCGCAGGCGACTCGGGTCATGCGCAACACCAAGGTCCGTCTGGAAGAGGTGGGGGAGACCGTTCCTCTGCTCCAGGCCTACGTTCGGCACTCGGAGAGCTCGGCGCACGACTGCCGTTATCGCGGTCAGCTGGCTCACGAGCTCGCTGCCGACGTCGACGCCAACCGTGCGGAGCGGCTCGAGGCGCTCAGCGCGCGTCGCCGGGGTGAGGACTCCGTCGACAACGTCATCCCGCTCCCGGTTGCGCTGTCCGGCACCGCGGACTCTCTCGCGGGTGACTACGACCGGCTCGCGGCCGAGATCTGCGCAAGGATCTCCGCCGCCGAGACCGGAGCTACGTACCTGGCAGGAGCAGAGGCATGACGACATCCGGAACCGGTTCGGCTCGAGAGATTGCGCCTGGCCGCCTGTCCAACTTCGAGGACGTCCCCGACGTTGAGGATGCACCGACCCCGCTGCTGCCGCCGCGCCGGCCGTCCAAGTCGACTTCGGCTCGCACGTCGACGAACCGCACCAGGAAGTCCACAGAGCGCCCTGTGCGGGCTGGTGAGCCCGCCACGGTCGCTCCAGAGGCTGATCCGCTCTCGGCCGCCTCCATGGCCACTGAGGGCCCTCTGAGGGGCCCTGAGGACAAGGTCCGCCCCTCCAACGTGCACATCCCGGTCGCGTTGCTCGATCCGCTGGTCGCCAAGTGCAAGGCGGACGGGCTGTCCCACGGTGAGGTCATCATCGTGGCCATCGAGAACGCCTACCCCCGGCTGAAGGACCTCATCCACCCTGCAGCGACCGCCGGCGGGGGGCTGTTCGCCTCCAGGCGCAGCCGCGCTTCACGCAAGACCGACGGTCCCCTGACCCCTTTGAACTACCGGCTCCGTGAGGCTGACTTCGCCACCTTGGACCAGCTCGTCGAGGAGTTCGGTGCCAGCTCGCGAGGACACCTCATCACCGCGGCCCTGAGCGACTTCTTCGGCGACAACTGAATCTCGATCCAGAAGCCAGAACCTCAACCAAACCCGAAAGGCCCGACCAGCCAATGTCGACCACGACTCCCGCCACCGAGACCTGGCGGCAACAGCGTAAGAACCCGACCGATGGGGAACCGACATCGGCCCCGGGGGAGCAGTTCGCCCCGCCGCCGAAGCTGCGCCGCCGCCCGGTGCTGATCGCGGCATCAGTGGCCGCGATCTGCCTGGGGGCACTGGCCAGCATGTGGGCGTACCAGTCCACCTCCGACGCCCACAGCGTCCTGGCCGTGCGCCAGACCATCGAGCGCGGCGATGTCATCACCGCCGAGGACCTGATGACCGTCAACATCAGTGTCGACCCCGCCCTGAAGCCGCTCTCGGCCGACCAGGTCAACAGCGTCGTCGGCAAGCACGCTGCCCTGGACATGTCGGCCGGGGGAGTGGTCACCCAAGACCAGATCACCGAGCAGGCGCTGCCAGCCAAGGGCTCCTCCGTGGTCGGCATCGCGCTCACCCCGGGCATGCTGCCCGCCAACCAGATGCGTGTCGGCGACCAGGTCAGGGTCGTGGTGACCCCCGGGCAGCAAGGCGAGATGCCCACCACCGACCCTGACTCCATCCAAGCCGTCGTCGTTGGCGTGGCCAAGGACGAGACCACCGGCAACGCCATCGTCAACGTCCAGGTCTCCACCAACGACGGACCGATGCTGGCCGCTCGAGCCGCCACCGGCAAGGTCGCGATCGTCCTCGACAGCCGGAGCTGACCCCATGGCGCTCATCGTCCTGACCTCCGCCAACGGATCCCCCGGCGTGACCTCCTCCGCGCTAGGCCTGGCCATGGCCTGGCCGCGACCCAGCATCCTCGTCGACGCCGACCCGACCGGATCCCGGGCGATCCCCGCCGGCTACTTCCGCGGCGGCCAGCTACCCACCGAAGGCTCCATCATCGACCTCGCGCTGGCCCACCGCCAAGGCTCCCTGGTCGAAGAGCTTCCCCGGCTGCTGATGCGCATCCCCAACACCCATATCCAGCTCCTCAACGGGCCGGTCCGGCACAACCAGGCACGCGCCCTGGACAGCCTGTGGGAGCCTCTGGCCGGCGTCTTCAAGAACCTCGAGCGCAACGGTCAGGACGTCATCGTCGACGCTGGCCGACTCGGGCTGGAGGGGTCGCCCTACAAGTTGCTCGCGGCCGCCGACCTAGCGCTCCTGGTCACTCGCTCCACGGTTCCTGCCCTCGTCGGCGCGGCCTCCTGGTCGCCGACCCTGCGAGACACCTTCACCCGATCCGGCGCCGCCACCAGCCTGGGAGCACTCATCGTGGGCCCGGGCATGCCCTTCACCGCATCCGAGGTCGCCAAGACCCTCCAGATGCCCGCCGTCGCCTCCCTGGAATGGGACCCCACCTCCGCCGAGGTGTTCTCCGTCGGCAACCAGCCGCGCCGCAAGTTCGAGAACGCCGGGCTGAGCAAGTCCCTGCGGGCCGCCGTCCAGGCCATCCAATCCACCCTGTCTAGCTCCCGAGCTGCGATCGACCTCGCAGTGGGGGAGAGGAGCCAGTCATGACCAGTCAGATCCAAGCGCTTATCGACGACGACACCGTCGAGAACATCATCATCACCGGCTCTCAGGAGGTCTGCGTGCAGAAAAGCGACGGGACCCTCACCGCCGTTGGCCCCGTGGCCGACTCCGACCGTGAGCTCCTCGACTTCCTTGGAGGATTCCGTGACTGACCGTCTCGACCCCACCTCGCTGCCAATCTTCGGAGCCACCCCGCCCAACGGCCATCATCAAGTCCCGACGATCTCCCTCGCGCCTTCACCCGTCGCGCCTTCGGCCCGCTCCTTGGCGGGTCCGATCGGGGGCGTGGCCCGAAGCCCTGAACGGCCCGCTCCCGCTCCTGCGCCGACCGCTGTACCTCCGCCGGCTGCACGGCCTACCGGCGTCGCCCCGGGCGGAATCGACTGGCACCAGGTCGCGATGCTGCGCGCTCAGGCCTCGGACCAGCTGACCGCGGCGCTGGGGGAGGAGCGGGGCATGGACCCCGAGACCGAGCGGGAGCTTGGTCGCACGATCATCCAAGAGCTCCTGCAGACCACGGCCGCCGACCGGCTCCACGACGGCGAAGCCGCGTGGTCGATGGATGAGCAGGACGCGATGGCGGTTGCCGTCTACAACGCGCTGTTCGGGCTGGGCAGGCTGCAGCCCCTCGTCGACGACGACACCGTCGAGAACATCATCATCACCGGCGCCCAGAACGTGTGGGTGGAGAAGGTCGACGGCACCCTGGTCAAGGCCGACCCGGTAGCCGACTCCGACCAGGAGCTGCTGGACTTCCTGTCCTTCGTCGCCTCCCGTAGCGAGGTCAACGCCCGCAGCTTCTCTTCGGCCAACCCGCGGCTGCACATGCGTCTGGACGGCGGACCGCGTCTGGCGGCCGCCGCCTGGGTGACTGCCCACCCCTCCGTGGTGATCCGCCGCCACCGGCTGCGCCGGGTCACCCTGGACGAGCTCGTCGACCGCGACATGATCACCCTCACCCAGGCCACCTTCCTGCGCGCTGCGATCAAGGCACGCAAGTCCGTCGTGGTGGCCGGGCCACAGGGCGCCGGCAAGACCACGATGGTCCGAGCCCTGTGCGCGGAGATCAACCCGTGGGAAGCGATCGGCACGTTCGAGACCGAGTTCGAGCTGCACCTGCACGAGCTCACAGACGTCCACCCCATCGTCCACGCCTGGGAGGCTCGCCCCGGATCCGGCGAGGTCGGCCCCGATGGCAAGCAGGCCGGCGAGTTCACCCTCGACGAAGCCCTCTACGACTCCTTCAGGTTCAACCTCTCCCGTCAGATCGTCGGTGAGGTCCGCGGCCGCGAGGTGTGGGCGATGATCAAGGCGATGGAGTCCGGCGCCGGCTCGATCTCCACCACCCACGCCGGCAACGGTGAGGGAGCCATCCGCAAGCTCGTCACGTGCGCCATGGAGGCCGGCCCCCACGTCACCAAGGAACTGGCCACCTCCAAACTCGCCGAGACCGTAGACCTCGTCGTCCAGGTCCACCTCGAGACCGTCCCCCTCGGCGACGGCAAGTGGCGCCGATCCCGCTGGGTCTCCGAGATCGTGCACGTCGCCCCTGGCGAAGCAGCCAAGGGATACGCCGTCACTCACGTCTTCCGGCCCAACCTCGCCGGTGGCCCTGCGGTGCCCGGCACCCTGCCCGACGAGCTGCGCGAGCTGGAGCAGCACGGCTTCGACATCAACGCCTACCTGGCCGACAACGGTCGCGAGGCGGTGTAGACGGAATGCCGTTGCTGATCCCCGCCCTCGGTGGCGCCCTGGTCGTCGCCGGCATCATCGGCGTCATCCTCGGCGCCCGTCGCACCCCGGCCACCCCGCCAGCACCCCGCCGGGGCACCCAGTCCCGCCTCAGCACCCGACTGTCGGGCATGGAGCGCCGAACCAAGATCCTCACCGTGGCCGGCCTGATCGCCGGGGCGGTCATCTATCTGTTCACCGGCTGGCTGATCGCCGTCCTCCTGGTCCCGCTGGCTGCGGTCGGCCTGCCCACCCTGTTGTCCGCGCCGCCGTCGGCAGCCCGAATCGACCGCCTCGAGGCGCTCGAGGAGTGGACCCGAGCACTGGCCGGCGTCCTGACGGTCGGTGTCGGACTGGAAGAGGCACTGCGCTCGACACTGCGCTCAACGCCCGAGGCGATCCGACCCGAGGTCACGACCCTGGTCGCCCGGCTGCGCGCCCGGATCAGCACCGAAGAAGCCCTGCGCGCCTTCGCCGACGACCTCAACGACGCCACTGGTGACCTGGTCGCCGCGTACCTCATTCTCGGCGCCCGTCGACGCGGCCAAGGCCTGGCCTCGGTGCTGGAGTCGCTGGCCGAGTCCGTCGCCGCCGACGTGCGCGCCCGTCGTGCGATCGAGGCCGACCGGGCAAAGCCACGCACCACCGCCCGCTGGGTCACCATCATTACGATTAGCGTCCTGGGCTTCCTGACCCTGACAGGTGACTACATCAGCCCCTACGGCTCACCGCTGGGCCAGCTCCTGCTGATCCTGCTGCTCTCGGCCTACGTCGGACTGCTGATCTGGATGCGCAACATGGCCAAGGGTGAGGCGCTGCCCCGCTTCCTCGGCGACGCCGCCCGCGAAGGAGCCCACACATGACCACCGGACTCCAGCTCGCCCTCCTCGGCGGGGCCCTCGTCGGCCTCGGCCTGTCGCTGATCGTCTGGCGACTGCTGCCGGCCGACCCCGACCCCGTCGATGTCGTCCACCGCTACTCCCCAGAAGGAGTCCGCGCCCGCGCGGCCGCCGCCGGCCCCACCATCCAGGCCTCGACCACCCCAGACCGGCTCGGGATCTGGGCGATCAAGCGCTTCCCCGCGTCCTGGTGGGGCAAGACGCCCACCAAGGAGCTGGCGCTGCTGCGGATCCCGGTGCACCGGTTCTACGGCAAGAAGGTCCTCTACGGCATCACCGGCCTGCTGATCGCCCCGGTCCTGTCCTACTTCTTCGTCGTCCTCGGCTGGGCCATCCCGATCATGATCCCCGTGGTCGGCTCGCTCCTGCTCGCCATCGGGCTCTTCCTCACCCCGGACATCGACGTCCGCACCGACGCCCGCCACGCGCGCGCCGAGTTCGGCCGCGCTCTGGGCGCCTACACCGACCTGGTCGCCCTCGAGCGGCTCGGCGGGGCAGGGTCGCGTCAAGCCATGGAGCTGGCGGCCGAGGTGGGGGACTCGTGGGTGTTCCACCGCATCGGCGAGGAGCTGGCCCGTTCCCGCTGGTCCGGCCTGGCCCCCTGGGACGCACTGACCGCGCTCTCGGACGAGCTCGGGCTGCCCGAGCTCGACGACCTGGCCGACATCATGCGCCTGAGCAAGGAGGGGTCCCAGGTCTACAGCAACCTGCGCGCCCGCTCCGGTGCCCTGCGCTCTGCGATGCTGAACGAGGAGCTGGCCAAGGCCAACGCGACAGGGGAGCGGATGAGCATGCCGATGTCCCTGCTCGGTGTGGTGTTCCTGGCGATCCTCGTCGCGCCCCAACTCCTACGAGTGATGGCGGGAGGTTGATCGGCACCAAGATCCCAGTGACGATCTCGACCCACGCCGAGATGAAGTCTCGGTGACAACACCACAGAATCGGTGTCACAGACACCACCGTGTCGCACCTTCCGGTCTTGACCGGAGCTCGCACTAGAAGAGAGGACTCCCGCTATGCACTACCTCGCCGCAACACTGCACACCCTCGGCGTGGACCTGGCCGACCGGGCCCGCGCCAGCCTGACGACCAAGTCCGAGCGCGGTTCGGAGACCATCGAGAAGGTCCTTTGGGCCGTCGCGGTGATTGCCATCGTCGCGATCGTCGTCACCGCCATCCGCGCCTACGTCACCAGCGAAGCCGCCAAGATCACGTGAGCGACTTCCGAGCGCCGTTCCTGCCGTGCCGTCTGGCCAACTGGTTGACGGCGCGGCGGGAGCGTGGCTCGGCGACCATCCAGATGGTGGTGCTGATGCCCGCCCTGTTCACCTTGATGTTCCTCGGGGTCCAGGCCGCGGTGCTCTACCAGGGGCGCACGATCACACTGGCCGCTGCCCAAGAGGGCGCCAGGATCGCTGCGGCTGCCGACGGAACCAATGCCGCCGGCGTCGCCGCGGCCTCCGACTTCGTCTCTTCCACCTCGGCAGGACTGAAGAACACCTCCGTCTCAGGCAACCGCACCGCGACCACCGCGACGATCACCGTGACTACCTACACGGTCAGCTTGATCCCGTTCGTCTCCCCGAAGATCACCCAGTCGGCGTCCATGCCAGTGGAACGGCTGACCGGATGAGTCGGCTCAGGCTCCGCCCCCTTGGCCGCAGCGACCGCGGTTCCGAGGCGCTGGAGGCTGCTATCGGCGTGCCGGCATTCCTGCTCTTCATCGCGCTGATCATCGCCGGCGGCCGCTTGGCGATCGCCGACCAGGCCGTGCAGGCCGCAGCTGCCGAGGCGGCGCGCTCGGCCTCGATCTCCCGCACCCAGGGGCAGGCCCACGGCTCGGCCATCAGCGGAGCGACCTCCTCGCTGGCCAACCAGAAGCTGCAGTGCACCACCAAGTCCGTCAGCGTCGACACCAGCGGGTTCGCCTCTCCAGTCGGCACCCCAGCCACCGTGACGGCCACTGTGACCTGCGTGGTGAACCTTTCTGACGTCGCCGTTCCCGGTTTGCCCGGCACGCGCACCATCACGGCCACGATGAGCAGCCCACTCGACACCTACCGGGAGCGATGATGACCACTCTGCCCCAGCGTCTGCCCGACTCCGAGCGCGGTTCGGTCTCGGTGTGGTTGGCCACCGCTGCAGTCGTGATGATCATCCTCGTCGGCGTCGTCGTCGACCTCGCCGGCCAGGTCCACGCCCAGCAGCACACCCGCAACGTTGCCAACCAGGCCGCCCGGGTCGCTGGCCAGCAGATCAACGCGCCTGTGGCCATCCGCGGCCAAGGCGTGCAGGCCAACGCCTCCCAGGCCGTCTCAGCCGCCCAGACCTACCTGAACGCCTCCGACGTCTCCGGGACCGCCTCCATCGTCAGCGGCAACACGATCAGGGTCACGACCTCCTCGACCTACAACACCAAGTTCCTCTCGATCATCGGGTTGGGCAGCATGCGCGTCACCGGCCAGGCCGAAGCACGCATCGTCCGCGTCGTGGGAGGTGTGGCCCAGTGAGCACCCTCCGCCGTCGTCTCCTCGGCCTGGTCGCGCTGCTGGCGATCCTCGGCATCCTCATCGGCCTGCCGTCCGTCCTGCTCGCCGTCGGAGCCAACCCCTTCGCCGGAGGACTGCCGACCTTAGAGGCGATCAAGACCGCCTTGACCTCCCCCGACGACGGCACCCTGGCCGTCGCGCTGATCAAGGTCGTGGCCTGGGCGTCCTGGGCGTTCCTGACCCTGTCCATCCTCCTGGAAGTCCTGTCCCGTCTGCGTGGAGTGCGCGCACCTCGCCTGCCCGGCCTGCGGCTGCCGCAGAACGCCGCGCGAGGCCTGGTCGGCACCGCCATGATGCTGTTCGTCGCCATCCCAGGTGCGGGAGTCGCCAACGCAGCCCCAGCCGCGCCGGTGGCCGTGACCTCGAGCGTCACGACCACCGTGGTGAGCGCCGCTCCCGCTGATGCGGCAACCCAGGCACAGCCCACCGCCCCCGCGGCCACCTCGACGCAGGAGACCCCCGCCCCGGCCACGGTCAAGCACACCGTCAAGCAAGGCGAGACCCTCTGGTCGATCGCGGCCGACAAGCTGGGCGACGGCCACCGCTACAAGGAGATCGCCGAGCTCAACCGAGACATCGTCGGTAGCCAGCCAGGCTTCATCAAGGCTGGCTGGATCCTCGACCTGCCAGCACCCCCGTCGACCGAGGCACCTGCCGACTCCGACACCGTCGTGGTCGAGAAGGGCGACACACTCTCTGGCATTGCCCTCGAGGAGTACGGCGACGCCTCCCGCTACCCGGAGATCTTCAAGGCGTCCCGCTCGATCACCCAGCCCGGCGGAGCCAAGCTCACCGACCCCGACGTGATCGACGTCGGCTGGAAGCTCAACGTCCCCGGCACGGCATCGAAGACACAGCCCGCCGCCCCCGCGGCGCCAGAAGCGCCCGCCGAGAAGCCAGAGACCACCCCTGCGCCGGAATCCCCGGCCGTGCCCCCCGCCGAAGCAGCTCCCGCCCAGCCCGCGACCCCGGCAAGTCCCGCGCCGGCGTCCCCGGCCCCGGAAGCCACTGCCCCGGCCACCCCGGCCCAGCCCCCCGCGGCCGCCCAGTCGGAGACGTCCCCCGAAACCGCAGCGGCCGATCACCTCCAAGACGAGTCCCCGTGGATGGCCCGCACCAGCTACGGCGTCGGCGCGCTGCTGGCCGCCGGTGTGATTGCCCTGCTCGCCACCCGCCGGCGCACCCAACAGCGTCGCCGCCGGCCGGGACAGCGCATGCCCATGCCCACCGGTGCCGCAGCCCTGGTCGAGCAGGAGCTCCGCGCCACCGCCGACGCCTTGTCGATCGAGACCGTCGACATCGCCCTGCGCACCCTGGCGCGCAACTGCACACAGGCCGGCGTCGACCTGCCCGCAGTCCGTGCAGCCCGGCTCACCGCAACCCAGTTCGACCTCTACCTCGCCGAGGCCGCGGAACTGCCCGAGCCTTGGACCGGCACCGCCGACGACACCGTCTGGAGCCTCGAGGTCGACAACACTGCCGAGCTCGACGAGACCGACGTCTCCGACGTCCCCGCGCCCTACCCCGCACTCGTGACCATCGGCCACGACGAGGAGGACGGTCATGTCCTGCTCGACCTGGAGTTCCTCGGCACTCTCGGGGTCTCCGGTCAGGACGACACCGCCACCCGCGAGATCCTCGCCGCCCTCGCCATCGAACTGGCCAATTCCACCTGGGCCGACGACCTGCAAGTCACCCTCGTCGGAGCCTTCCCCGACCTCGAAGACACCCTGCAGACCGGCCGGATCCGCTACCTGCCCTCAGTCGGTCGGGTCCTGGAGGACCTGCTCCACCGAGCCGATCTCGACCGCGAAGCCATGTCCGCCGACGGCACCCCCGACCTGCACCACGCCCGCGTCACCGGCGCCGCCCCAGGCGCCTGGGCCCCCGAGATCGTGCTGCTGGCTGGCGATATCACCGATCGGCAGCGCAACCAGCTCGAGCAGCTCGTCACCGACCTTCCCCGAGTCGCCCTGGCCACCATCACCAACGGGCTCAACGTGGGGGAGTGGGGTCTGGACCTTACCGCCGGCGCCGGTCCCGACTACGCAGTGCTCAACCCCATCGGACTTCAGCTGCGCCCCCAGCGTCTCCCCGCCGAGCAGTATGGCCATCTCCTGGAGATCGCCTCTCTCGCCGACGTCGCAGAGCTCGACCCCACCGAGGCAGTCCCGCCCCCCTCGCTGGCCGAGGTCGAGTCCGTTGTGCCCGTCGATGAGCCGTCCGCCCCGGTCTCGGCGATGCCCGAGATCACGCTGGAGCACCTCGAGGCCGTCGCCGCCGTCGAGGTGTCCTCCAGCCCCACAGCCATGCCGACCTTCGGACCCCTGCTCCCGCAGGACAAGCGACCCACCGATGACGTCGACGACGAGACCGTCCTTGCCGCCGCGCCCACCGAACCCCAGCTCGTCGCCGAGGGGCCGCCCTCGGACCGTACCCTCGCCGACCCCGCCGAAGACGAGGTCAACCCGGTCCAGTCCGACGACTCCCCAGAGCAGGATCCCGAGACTCAGTTCCCGCTGGACGAGGCTGGCACGACCACTCCTGAGGCCACCGCTTCACCTGCTCACGTCGACGCCAGCCCCGCCGTCGACGAGACCCTCGCCGAGTCCACGGACGAGCCCGCCGCCGCCCAGGAGGCTCCGGTGCACCCCATGCCGCTCCCGACGCCCAGGATCCTCGTCCTGGGCCCGGTCGACCTGGTCAACGCCGAAGGCACGGTCGAACCGACTAAGCGCTCACGCCTTCTTGAGTACGCCGCCTACCTCGCCCTGACCCCCGGCGCGACCCACACCGCGATCGACAACGCGATCTGGCCCGACCGCAAGAACGAGGACAACCTCAACACCCGCAACACCGCCACCAGTAAGCTGCGCCGATGGGTCGGCACCGATCCCGTCAACGGCGACGAGTACCTCCCGCGCCTGCAAGCGGGGGAGGGCTACGCCTTCCACCCGGCTGTCACCACCGACGCCGGCGACTGGGACCACCTGCTGGGCCACGATCCGCTCAACGCACCCACTGAGCGCCTCGAGGGGGCACTCGCCCTGGTGCGCGGGGTCCCCTTCGAGGGAACCCATCGCAAGCGGTACGCCTGGGCCGAGCCGATCCGTCAGCGCCTCATCAGCGAGATCGTCGACGCCTCCTATGAACTCGCCCGGCGCCGCCTGATGGAAGGCCGCTGGCGCGGTGCGGAGGAGGCGGTCGTCGTCGGGCTGCGCATCGAGCCTGCCCAGGAGAACCTCTGGCGAATGAGGATCCTCGCCGCCCACGAGTCCAGGAACCTCGCTGCCGAAGCCGAAGCGGTCGAGCGGCTCCTGACCATCACCGAACAGCTCGAGTGCGACCTCGAACCCGAGACCGAGCAGCTGCTCGCCGCACTCAAGACCCCAGGCATCGACTTCGACAAGCTCATGGCCAACGCACTCTAGGAGAATCCGACCCATGACCCGCCACACCCAGCACCTCACCAGCATCGCGGCGATCGCCGTGGCTGCCCTGGCCCTGAGTGCGTGCAACTCCACCGGAGACCCCGGGAGCAACACCGCCACCGCCGCAACGACCTCCGCGCCGGCCACCACGGATGTCTCGCCCACCGCCTCGACCCCGACTCCGACCAAGTCCCCCGAGGACGAGGCGATCGCGGCCGCGGAGAAGATGATCCCCCTCTACTTCCAGGTCGGCGACAGTTCCATTGCGGCACCTGACAAGTTCGACCGCGAGGAGCTCAAGAAGGTTGCGATCTCCACGGCACTCGACGACATGCAAAATCTCATGAGCGCCTTCCAGAACCAGCAGTTCAAGGCATCCGGCTCGACCGAGGTCGAGTCCATTACGAACCCCCGTGTCGACCTCAAGCTCGACCTCAAGAAGTCCCCGCCGGACGTTCCAACCGTTCAGCTCGACGTGTGCATCGACGTCAGCAAGCTCAACGTCGTGGACAAGGACGGCAAGTCCGCCATCCCGGCGGACCGCAAGCCTCGCCAACTGTGGAGGGTCGGAGTTTCCAACTACGAGTACCCGAAGGCTGACGCCTGGAGGGTTGCCTACACCGACACCAAGGGGGATAAGACATGTTGAAGCGAGCAGCCACCTGCCTCCTCACCCTGATGGCCGCGGCGTTCATGCTCGCTGGCACAGCAACGTCCGCGAATGCTGAGGGCCCTGTCTGTCAGAAGACAGATCCCCGAACCGGCATCTGCGTCATCTGGATCGAAGTGCCTGGCGGCGGTGGCGGCGGCGGCGGCGGCGGAGGCGGCGGAGGCGGCGGAGGCGGCGGAGGCGGCGGAAGCAACATCATCGTCCTCGTCATCGACGGCCAGAGATGTACCTACGCCGGCCTGAAGAACCCCCAGCCATCCAAGGATGATCCGGTGTGGGAAGGCCACACTGACGGCGCAATCTATGCGTGCGAGGTTGCTCCTCAGGTTCGGCGAGGCAGCATCATCGCTGGGTACCAGATCCCGTTCTGGGCTGCGACCCCTCCCGCCCTCCCGCCGCCAGACCCGCGGGTGCTTGCTCAGCAGGCTATGGACTCGATGAATCTCAAGGCGATCAACATCGGGATCGTGCCGGAAGACCGTCCCGGAAGCATCGGGATCATCGGGCTGCCGAGCTGGATGTGGGTCGACGCGCCAGTCGAGAACACCATGGGGCCCATCACCCGCTCTGCCTCGGCTCGTGGTTACACGGTGACCGCCGTGGCGAAGGTGACCAAGATCGTCTGGAACATGGGTGACGGCAGGACGGTGACTTGCACCGGCCCGGGCACGCCGTATGCCGACAGCTATGGCAAGCAGAGCTCCCCGGATTGCGGTCACACCTACACCCGTCAGGGTCGCTATACGGTGTCGGCGACGTCGTACTGGACCGTGACCTGGGCTGGCATCGGCCAGACCGGGACGATCCCGATCGACTTCACCACGCGCACGAACATCACCATGGGTGAGTCTCAGGTGATCAACCAGTAGCCCTCACTCTGGACACGGAAGAGCCGGCCCTCACCCCTATCCGGGGGTGGGGGCCGGCTCCTGTGCTGCCAGTAGTGGACGGGTCTCAGGCGCAGGCGACCTGGACGGCCACGGCGGGTGTGGCGGGGGAGTGGAGCTCGGCCCGGACGGCCTCGGTGAGCTTGCGGGAGGCGCGGGAGCAGCGCTGGCGCACGGCGGCATGGCTGAGGCCGAGCTGGTCGGCCACGTCCGCGAACCCGAAGCCGCTGGTGCGCTCTGGCAGGTAGGAGGCCACGAGCAGCTGTGCCTCGTCCTGGCTGATGGTGTCGTTGCGCATGCCCCAGGCGATGACCTCGAGCAGATCCGAGTCCGGGGTGATCTCCTCGACCGGGTCGGGGTCGGTGGTGCTGAGCCCGGCGAGCCAGGTGCTCCGGGCGCCGTCACGGGTCTCGTCGTCGCGGAAGTCGTGCGGGTCGACGGGCAGGTCTACGGGAGGCTTCCGGGCGCCGGTGACGCGGTGCAGTGTGTCCAGGGCCAGGTTGGAGGCGACGGAGCTGGTGCGCCGATCCACGGGGTAGTCGGCCATCACGTCCCAGAACTCTGCGAGGGTGATGTGCCTGCGGTCCTCGGCCCAGGTGTCGCTGCTCGAGGTGCACATCCCGCCGGCGTGGGTGGCCGTCTTGGCGAGCTTGGGCAGCAGCGCCTGGAGGACGACACGGCCGGCTAGCTGGTGGCCGCGCTGGAAGAGTCGGATGAGCGCCAGGAGGAGCTCGTTGGTGCGGTCGTGGCCGGCTGCGTCGATCGCGTCGACGATCTCACCGGGGAGGGTGAATCCGGCCAGTGCCTTCTCGCTACGGCCCCACCTCCGCACCGTCGCCGGCGTGCTGGGGGTTGAGTGCAGCTCGGCCCATTCCTGGGTTAGCTGACGGTAGAGGGGTGAGACGACGTCGGCGGGTGCGACGTCGTGCTGGCGAAACATCCGGGCGATCTGCTTCACGGCTGCTGGCTCCTCCGTGCGGTTCATACTTTGGACCGTAGGAGTGCTTGCTGCGACCCGTCTACTAGTTGTGGGTCGCCTCCTACGGTCTCCACTCAAGTCCGGCACCCTTGCCCGTTCTCTTGCCCGAGCAGGTCAGCCCACAACTTTCTTCGGGCAAGCCGCCATCCGAGGCTTGCCCGCCACCTGCTGATGGCCCTGTCACCTGCGATAACGCGCCCGTTGGGTGTCGGGAAAAAAGTTGGGCGATATCTCCTCCGTGCTCGTCACAGCCCGCCTGGGCTCGGCACCTTCCAGAGACGTCGGAAGAAACCTGCCGCACGAGGAGAGACCATGAGCCGCACCAATCGCGTTCCCCGCGACCTGGCCGACGCCGCCGCCGTCCACGCTGCCCGCGACGCGATCGTGCTGGCCCTGGGGCCTCTGGCCGCGAGCCCTCTGGACGAGCAGGCGACCAGCCGGATGAAGGCTGCCCTCGACCGCGCCGAGTCGCCGGCGGTCCGCCGGGCGATCCGGCGTCTGGCCCGGCCTGGGGAGTCGCGCCCCCCGCTCCAGGTGGTCCCGCCCATGACGACTGACAGGACCGTCGGGTCCCGCCCGCAGGCTCCGCCGGTGGTCCGGCGGTCCTGTCAGTTCATGACCCCGGCCCTGGCTCCGGGAGGTGCGGCATGAGCCCCACCCTGTCGCTGCGCCGCGGGTCGAGGAAGACCAACCCCGAGCTCGACGTCGACCAGAGCGACGATGTCGAGTTCGAGGACCTGCCGCCCGTGGCCGACGGCCGCCACCAGACCACCTCAGCGCTCGGCGCCAAGGCCGCCACGGTCGGCCTGTTGACCTGCCTGGTGCTCGGCCCGGTGGGTGCAGTGGCCGGCGGCCTGGCTTTCCTGCAGTCCAGCCAGCCCTCCGCCGCCCCCGTTGTTGCCCCGGTGGACCAGTCCAACGAGCGCGCGATCGTCGGCCAGTTCGCCCAGCAGGTGGTCGTTACCTGGCTGACCACTACCCAGGACAAGCCCGACCCGATGCTGGCTCTGGTCAAGGACGCCCAGGTCTCGGGGCTGTCCCAGACGGCCTTCAAGGTCGAAGACCCGGCCGTCTCGGGGATCACCTTCGTCGATGGCACCTGGTCGGTGACCGTGGCCGCCACCATCACCGACGCGAACAAGGCCACCGCCCGCCGCTACTTCCAGGTCCCCGTCCGGTACGCCCAGGGCGGGCTGACCGCGCTGACCCTGCCGGCCCCTGTGTCCCCGCCGCCGGTGACAGTCGGTTCCTCCAACGGCTACCGCGCCCAGGTCGACCTGACCACCCCGCTCGGGCAGGCCGTGGGCCAGTTCCTGACGGCCTACATCGCCGGCTCGGGTGACGTCTCTCGCTACCTGACCCCAGGAGTCAACCTGACCCCGCTCACCCCGGCACCGTACACCTCGGTCCGGCTCTCGGAGATCCGCGCCGCCGGCAGCGATCAGCCACCGGCGGCCGTGCCGCAGGACGGCACCAAGACCCGAGTCCTGGCGCTGGGCACGGCGGTGGTCACCGACCAGCAGACCGCCAACGTCGCCTATGCGCTGACCCTGACTGCCCGCGCCGGCCGCTGGGAGATCTCCGCGATCGACCCCGCCCCGGTGCAGCAGCAGTCCCAGGCTCCCGCCGCCGGCTCGGCGCCGGGCCCGGCGTCTACCCGGCCTTCGGGTAGCGCCACCCCACCCCCGGCCGGCAGCCCCACGCCGACCACCGCCCCGTAGGAGGAGCACCACCATGTCCGCACTCATCCAGCTGAGCAACGAGGTCATCTCTGCTCACCAGTCCGGCGTCGTCATGGCCGCCGGCGACGGGATCCTCGACTGGGTCACGTCGAAGAACACCCAGACCCAGACGGTGCTGCGCGGTGTCGCGGTCACCCTGGGGATCATCTTCGTGATCATCCAGGCGGTCGCCTCCCGCGGCGCCATGGCCCGCATCATCATCTCGCTGATCGCCGCCGGCATCTTCATCTGGGGTGTCTGGTCGGTCACCGACATCAAGGACCGCGTCGGCAACGAGATGAGCATGGGCCCGGTCGCCGTCCAGGTCATCCCCGGCCCAGCTGGCCCGTCTGCTTTCCCCTCCACCACCTGACCGGAACCAGGACTACCGGCAATCCAAGGAGGAGACAGCGATGTCGACAACGACGAACCCGCGCACCAGCAGCGGCGAGGCCTACGAGGTCGTCAAGTGGTACACCCGTGCCCGCCGCTTCCCTCAGCTGATCGGGAAGACACCCGACGGCGCCACCATCTGGGGCGGCCCGTACACCTACACCCAGGTGATCGCGGGCGTGGCGTTCATCGTGATCGGCAGCAAGACGACGTGGCTGTGGGGCCACTTCGGCCTGATCGGCAACGCGCTCATCCTCCTCGGCTGCGCCTACGGCCTCGTGGTGCTCCTGGGGCGGCTCCCGATCGGGTCCCGTAACCCGATCTCGGTCGGCTCCGGCGCGATCCGTGCCCTCAGCTCACCAGCCCAGGGACGCCTGGGCGGAGCTCCGGTACGGATCCGCCGGGCCCGACCGACCCGCTCCCGCCTGGTCATCAACCACGACGCACCGTCCCTGGCCGAGATCCAGGCACGCCGGGCCGCACCCACGCCGCCCCGACCGACCCGCACTCGTCGACGGCTCCCGCGGCCCAGGTGGTCCCGCCCGGCCCCCTCCCAGCAGCCCTCGGTCGCGGCCGCGCCTGCCTCGACCCGGCTCCGTCCCGTACCCGCCACCGCGCCCCGCAGCTCGGCCTCGCCGGCGCTGACCGAGGTACAGCGCCTGCTCGCCTCGTCGGGCGCGTCCCAGGAGGACTGATGCGCACCCCGTCCCGTTCCATGGCCGCCAACCTCCGCTGGACCCGCTCGGGATCGGTGTGGGCCGACTGGCTGCTCACCGGCCTTCCCTACGGCCTGCGCCCCACCAAGGACAAGCACGGCGTGCGCGCCCTGCACCAAGCGCTGTTCCGGGCACTACCGGGGGAGTCCTTGCTGCTGGGTATCAACTCCGGCCTGGACCCAGCGGTCGTGGTCTCCAAGATGCTCGACGGGGTCGACCTCGAGGACTGCCCGGACTGGGTCGCCGAGTGCGAGGCCACCCTGGACACCCTCGACCACATCGGCCCCGGCCAGCGCATCTACTGGCTCTCGGTCCCGCTGGGGGACGACAAGCCCTCGGACCGGTTTACCGAGCCGTTCAAGGCCGCCACCTCCGACCTGCGCGACCGCCTCGGCCTGCCCCGCGCCGCCGTCAAGCTCGGCGACGTCGAACGTCGCCTGGCCCAGGCCGCACGAGTCTCCGAGAGCATCCCCGGCCCCTTCAACCCCACCCCGGCCACCCCAGCCCAGATGGTCTGGCTCCACCAGCACGCGATCCGCCGCGGACTCTTCCAGGACCTCGACCTACCCGGCGACGGCGAAGACGATGTCGCCGCGGCACTCCTGGCACCCAAGACCGGCGCAGCCCTGGGCGAACCGGTCCTCGACGAGGGCGGCCAGAGCGACCTGGACCCCAAGTCCCCGGCCCGCCTCAACCCGATCTCGCGCCGCTACCTCAAGGTCACCGACGCCTCATCGGTCGCCGACACCGAGGCGTCCTACCAGTCCCTCATGGTCATCTCCGACGTCCCCGACGGGGGCATGGTCTTCCCCGGCTCAGAGGTCATCGGCCGCATCGACGAATCCGGCATCGACGTCGACTGGGCGATGCGACTGTCGATCCGCTCCTCGGCCGCCGTCGCCTCCCAAAACCAGCGCGCCCTGCGCAACCTCAACGAGCAATACGGCCAGCGCGAAGGCGAGGTCTCCCACGGCCTGAACATGCTCGACCGGGTAGCCGACGACCTGGCCGAGTACGTCTCCATCCTCGAGTCCGACAAGCTGGAGGTCGAAGCCCAGGCCACCATGATCTTCGCGGTTGCCGGCCCCACCCCTGACTCCTCCCGACAGCAGGCGCGGGCCCTGGCCGACTTCCTCGGCGACACCGGCTACAAGCTCTCCGCACCCCTGGGCTACCAGGAGGAGCTGTGGTGGGCGATGCAGCCCGGCGTGCCCGCCTCGCGCGCCGTGCGCGAGTTCGCCCAGATCACCACCAGCAAGGCATTGGCCGCCACCGTCCCCCTGGCCTCGGTCCGCCTAGGCGACTCCAAGGGCTCCGCCCTCGGCCTGAACATCGCCCACGGCCCACTCCTGGCCCCCAACGTCCCCTGCGGCCCGACCAGCGTCGTCCTGCACGACCTCGAGGGAGCCTCCGATCGGCAGATCTCCGGCTCGGCCGCCGTCGCCGGCGAACTCGGCGCCGGCAAGACCGCGACCTTGATGAAGCTCGCCGGCGACGTCATCGACCGCGGCGGCCAGCTCGTCATCGCCGACCGCACCGCCAAGGGGGAGTGGGCATCGTGGGCCGGGGCACTGACCCGAGCCGTCGTCGTCAACGCCGCCGACCCCGCGCTGTCCCTTGACCCCCTGCGCGTCTTCGGCCCCCGCACCGGCAGCCGGATCATGCAGACCTTCCTCACCCCGCTGCTCAACGTCCGCCCCACCAGCGAACGAGGCGTGCTGCTCTCCGACGTCCTCGACCCGGCCTACCTGGAGAAGCACGAGCTGACCTCCTCCGGCGACCTGCTCGCCCACCTGCACGACGGCTGCACCCTCCCCGGCGCCAGCGAGCTGGCCCGCCTGGTCAACGTCTTCGCCCGCCGCGAGATCGGGCGCGTCATCTTCGACGGCACGGTCCCGCCACTGGACCTGTCCACCCGCGCGGTCGTCATCCGCACCCACACCCTGCAGCTGCCCTCCCGCGAAGAGCTCGAGCACGAGCACCTCTTCGAGCAGCTCGGCCTGGAGAAGCTGTTCGGCCGAGCCCTCAACGCGCTCATCGCCGCCCTGGCCCGCCACGTCTGCTTCGAGGACACCTCCACCCTGGCCGGGTTCGTGGTCTCCGAGGCTCACTCGATGACCATCTCCTTCGAGGGTGAGCGTGAACTCGTGGACTTCGTGCGTGACGGCCGCAAGCACCGCGCCGTGGTGCTCCTGGACTCCCACGACCCCGAGGCCGACTTCGGCTCCCCGACCCTGCGCGGCCTGATCCCCACCCGCATCCTCATGCGCCACCGCGACAAGACCCTGGCCAAGCGCGGCCTGGCCTGGCTGGACCTGGACGCCGAGGACGAGCAGCTGATCGAGATGGTCCGCCACGACACCTCCCCCCTCGGCCCGGACGGCAAGGCGGTCCCGGTGCACCGCCGCGGCGAGGCCACCATGCGCGACATGTCCGGCAACGTCGGCAGGGTCAAGGTCCTGCTGCCGGCCCGCGATGAGCGCTCGGCCGCGATCACCGCCGGCGGCTCGGCCAGCACCAAGGCCGCACCCCGTAATCAGGAGACGGCATGACGTGGCTGCGAGCTCGCGGCCCCTGGCTCCGGCGCGCCCTGTCGGTGATCGCCGGCTGGATGCTGCTGATGTTCGTGCGCGTGCAGTCCGCGGCTGCGGCCCCGATCGCCGCCGCGGACAAGATCGGCCAGACCCCGCCGGCGCTGGCCTGGATCGACCTGAAGGACTCTCGCGGGATCTCGATCTGGAACTTCGAGATGTCCTTGGACCGGGGCGGGATCACCTCCCCGGACAAGTTCTTCTGGGCGTCGATCACTGATGCCTGCTGGGGCGCCTACCGGTCCTGGTGCGCGCTGTCGCTGTGGTTCCTTGACTGGGTCCTGTCCTTCACCTGGGTGCAGACGATCGCTGCCCCGCTGCTGTCGGTCGGCGACGCGATGCAGCAGGTCGTCACCCGCCTCGGACTGGTCCCCACCTTCTTGACCCTGACCGCGCTGCTGGCCGGGCTGTGGATGCTCAAGGGCCGCCACACTACTGCGATCTGGGAAGTCGGCATCGCCTGCGTCATCGCCGCTCTGGCCTCCGGCGTCTTCGCCCAGCCCGTGCAGATGATCGCCGGCCAGAACGGCTACATCGTCAAGGCCAACCAGACCGGCCAGGAGCTCGCTGCCGCCCTGGCCACCGGCGACGCCGAAGGCAAGAGCCCCGAGCAGCTGCGCCAGGCGCAGACCGGGCAGCTGGTCGACACCTTCATCCGACAGCCCACCCAGATGATCAACTTCGGCCAGGTCCTCGACGGCGGCAAGTGCGAGGGCGCCTACAACGACGTCGTCAAGGGCGGGCCCTACGGCAACGAGTCGGACATCCGGGACAAGATCTCCGACTGCGACAACACCCTCGGGGAGTACGCCGCCAACCCCTCCGCGTCGATGGCCCTGGGCTCGATCGTCTTCTTCCCGGCCGCGTTCGTGATCTTGGCGATGTGCATGCTGCTGGGCGGCTCGGTGATCGCCGCCGCGGTGTGGGCGATGTTCCAGTCCTTGAAGGCGATCGTGACGTTCGTGACCGGCCTGCTGCCCGGCGGCGGCCGCGGATCTCTGATGCTGACCGCCGCCGAGACGATCGTGGCCCTGCTGCTCATCGTCTTCACCAGCGTCTTCCTGTCGGTGTTCCTGCTGGTGATCCAGGCGCTGTTCGCTGCCTCCAAGGGGGAGTCGATCCCCAAGACCTTCGTGATCGTCGACATCCTGATCATCGTCGGGATCTTCGTCTACATGCGTCAGCGCAAGCAGCTCAAGGCTGCCGCCCAGCGGCTGGCGCAATGGATGTCCCAGCGCCCCGGGGGAGCTCCGGCGACCCGCCTGCCTGAGCGGTCACCCGGCATGGGTCTGGGCGCCGCGTCCACGGCCGTCCGCACCGCCACCGGCCTGGCTCAGCTGCGAGCTCAGCGCGCGGCCGCCAACCGGGAGGCCGGCACCACCTTCGTGGACAACCGTCAGCAGGCCGCGGTCTTCTTCCCCTTCCCGCGCCGCAACGACGGCGGCAACGGCCCGTTGCCCCACGTCGACGTCGTACCGACACCGCGCCCCGGCGGGGGAGGGCCCGGTCGACCGCAGCTGCCCGGCGGCCCCGATCGCCCACATCTGCCTCCGGGCGGCCCCGGCCAGCCCCCTTCGCCTGCTCCCAGTGGCGACCTACCCCGGATCCAGGGGCGCAAGAAGGCCGCCGGGGCCCTCGTGCGCGCGGGCACCCACGCCGCGCTGGCGTATGCCACCGGTGGAGCTTCGACCGCGGTGACCGGTGCAGCACGTGCCGCCAGCGCCGGCAAGACCGCCCGCCGAGTGGCTCTGGCCGCGCGTCTGACGCGCAGCGCCAGCCCAGCCCGGCCGATGCCGATGCGGACCAGGCCGGCACCCCGGCCCGGTCACCCGCAGCGCCCCGCGGGCCCGGTGATCCAGGGCGAGGTCATCTCCTCGAGTTCGACCTCCACGACCTCCCGGTCCGCCCCGCCGCGCAGCACCCCCTCGCCGACCCCGCAGACGCGCCCCGGCAAGGGCACCCCCGCCCCGACAGGCAAGAACACTCCGCCCCCGGGCAGGAAGCCCGCTCCTCGGCAGCCTGCCCGTCCCGCATCGCCGGCGGGCTCGCCACCTCCGGTGAAGAGGCCCTCCCGGACGAGCCCTCCCGCTGCTCCGCCGCAGTCAGAGAACGCCCAGCGCGCCGCCCAGCTGCGCCAGCGGCTGGCTGACCGTGCCCGTCGCCCCCGCCGCTCCGCCTGAAGGACCTGATCTGACATGCGCCGATATCTTGGCTCCCTCGTCCTGGCAGCCGTGGTCCTGGTCGCCCTGTGGTTCCTGCAGCAGCGTGACGCCGCGCCACCTTCCCCCTCCCAGCCCAGCGCGACATCCTCCGCTCCTACGGTCGCGGTCCCTGCGCCGGTCACCCCGTCCCCGGCCGCCGCTACCCCGACCGGCACCACCTCGACGTCGACGAGCAGCCCCCAGGCTCCTGCAGTCAATCCGGTCGAACCCGAGGGTGACCTGGTCGACCCCACGGCGCCGGCCACCGCCCGCGATGAGGACCAGGCCAAGCAGTTCACCGCCTACGCCAAGGCCGCCGAGGCGTTCATGGCCGACTTCGCCCGGCCCGCCACGGTGACCGAGCAGCAGTGGTGGGCCAAGGTCGCCCTGCACCTGAGCGAGCAGGGAGTCACGGCATACGAGGGGACCGACCCCCAGAATGTGCCCTTCACCACGGTCACCGGCCCGGCGACCATCGTGCCCAGCGACGCACCGAGCCAGCTGCTGGCGATCGCCCGCGTCCCCACCGACGCCGGCTGGTACCGGGTCGAGATGACCACCACCGGCGACGGGATCCGGATCACCCGGGCCAGCCCGGAGAGCGGTGGCCAGCGATGAAGAAGAAGCTCATCTTCGTCCTGGTCGCGCTGACCGGGATGAGCATGCTCCTCGGCCCCGTACTGCTCGGCCTGGTGGCCGTGATCTTCAGCGCCAGCGCCTCCGCCTCCCAGAACCCGTGTATCACCTCGGTCGTCAACCCCGTCGGTGGCCCGGTCCGCCTTCCGGTCACCGGCGCCTTCACCGTCACCAGCGAGTACGGCATGAGGTACAACCCCGGCCCCTACGGCAACGGCGTCTACCGCCTGCACGGCGGCATCGACCTGGTCATGACCGGAACCTCCAAGACGGTCGTGGCCTCTAGCGCCGGCGTCGTCTCATCTCTGCCCACCGACCCCACCGGCGGCGGCAACATGGTGGTCGTCGACCACGGCGGTGGCGTGAACACCGTCTACATGCACCTGGCCTCCCGCTCGGTCACCCCCGGAGAGAAGGTCTGGCCCGGCAAGCCCTTGGGCATGGAGGGCTCCACCGGCAACTCGACCGGCCCGCACCTTCACTTCACGGTCAAGGTGAACGGACAGCCCGTCGACCCGCGCCAGTGGCTCACCACCCAAGGCCTGACCCTGCCACCCACCCGCGGAACAGCAACGGCGCCGCCAGCGGTCACCACCGCGACCCCCGGATCCACTCCCACCGGCAACACCGACCCGATCCTGGCCACCCCAGGAACCGGCACCATCACCGCCAAGCCCGTTATCTCGAACCTCCCGGCCCAGGTCGGGCCCTACAAGGGCGAGCAGGTCGTCAACGCCGGCTACGTCATCAAGGCCGGCCAGGCCATGGGTCTGGACGCCAAGACGATCACCATCGGCGTGATGACCGCGATGGGAGAGTCCAGCCTGGTCAACATCGGCTACGGCGACGCCGCCGGCCCGGACTCGCGCGGGCTCTTCCAGCAGCGGGCCAACGGAGCCTGGGGGACCCTGGCCGACCGGATGAACCCCACCATCGCCTCGACCAACTTCTTCAAGGCACTCATCGCCGTCCCCGGCTACCTGCAGATGGAACCCACCCTGGCCGCGCACAAGGCGCAGCGCAACGCCGACCCCTACCACTACCAGCCGTACTGGGCCGATGCCGTGCTCATGGTGTCCACGCTGACCGCCGACCCCTCCCTGCTGGAGAGCCTGCCCGCCGGCGGCTTCCTCGAGGGCTGCGAGGGCGGCGGCCCAGGAGAACCGCTGAACCCCGGCGACGGTTCCGGCGCGGCCATCGTCTCGGCCGCCAAGCACTACCAGGGCACCCCCTACAGCTGGGGCGGCGGCAACTACCAAGGCCCAAGCCTGGGCATCTACTCCAGCCCCAGCCTCGACGGCACCAAGACGGTCGGTTTCGACTGCTCAGGCCTGGTCATGTTCGCCGTCTACAACTCCACCGGGATCCAGCTGCCGCACGGCGCCGAGGACCAGGGAAAGGACGCCAGGGGGACCACCGTGCCCAGAGACTGGACGAAGATGCAGCCCGGCGACGTGATCGCTTTCAGCGGGAACGGATCGGGCTCACCAGGCAGCTTCGGGCACGTCGGCATCTACATCGGCAACGGGCAGATGATCCACGCACCCCGCCCCGGCAAGACCGTGGAGATCGTCCAGTTGAAGGGCTCCAGCTACTACGAGCCGATGGCCTGGTCCATCAAGCGGTACGCCAAGACCGGTGCCACGGCCTGACTCAACCGCCCGCAGGCTGCAACCGGTCCGCGGGCAGCCACTCCTGGACCGTCACGTCCCCACCGGCCTGCTCGAGCACGAACACCACCAAGGCAACCCACCCTCGCTGGTCCTGCGCCCACTGCAACACCAGCCCCTGCGCCAGACCATGCACCGGGTGGTTCACCACGCACCACCGCTGCCTCGCCGGAGCGTCAGCCGGCGCAGGCTCCTCCCGCGCGACCCCGTTTACCGGGCGGTCCTTCAACGGAATCCCGGCCCGGACCGGTGGCCCGGCCTGGCCCGACATCGACATGCGACCGAGCGTAGATCGCCGCACTGACCCCCGTCACAGACCGCCCCGAAATGACCTTTCCCAGAACGCACACCCACCCGCATCGAGCAGAACGGAACGCCGTCGTGACCCAAACGCCGCACTGCCAGACCGGCCGGATGACTGCCATCCTGGGCGTGGCCACGGTGGCCGCCACCGCCGCAGTGATCTCCTTTTCCCACGTGCAGGCACTCGCCCGCACAGCCGGAGAACCCGAGCTGACCGCCTGGCTTCTCCCGCTCAGCATCGACGGGGCGATCGCCGCCGCGGCCGCGGTCGTCCTGGCCGACTCCAAGGCCAGCCGGCGGACCACCTTCTTGACCTGGCTCATGCTCGCCCTCGGCCTGGCCGCCAGTCTGGCCGCCAACATCGCCAGCGCCCAACCGACATGGACCGCCCGCGCCGTCGCCGCCTGGCCCCCGATCGCACTGGCCCTAGGCATCGAGGTGCTGGCCTCGATGTCCCGCCGGTCCGCCGCCCCAGTCGCCCCTGCCCGGCCCGGGACGCCCGAGACCACCACCTCCGAGCAGACCGAGCCCAGCCAGGCATCGCCCCACACCTCATCCCGGAGCGTCCCGACGTCCGCGCCGCTCCCCGCGAGCGGACCGTCCACCACCGCCCATGCCGGCGGGAAGCCCGGACCGGCCCGCCCGTCGACGAGCGAGCAGCTGCACCTGGTCGACAAGCCCGCCCCGGGCAAGCCACCCCGTCCGGTCACGGAAAGAACCGAGGACGCCCTCGCCATCGAGGTCATCCGCCGCCTGGACCAGGCCGCCGGCGGGCAAGCCTCACGCCGGACCATCCAGGACGAACTGGGCTGCGGAGCCTCACGGGCAACCCGACTGGCAACCCTTGCCCGGACCGATGCCCAGTCCGGGCAGATGGGCCAACGATCGGCCTGATCGGGGTCATGCTGCGAGGTGGCTCGACGCTCTTGCCCGGAGAGTTCAGGGCAAGAGGGTGCGGCCCGCCGCCGATAGGGCACAACTCCTCGCGCGGGGGTCGCTCTCCGCCTACGTTGGGCTGCTGTGAGACCTTCATTCGGAGTGCTCCGCGACCGCCGGGGCGAGAGTGCGCAATCGGCCACCGTGCTCGCCGATCTTCGGGCGAGCATTCAGCCGGCTACACAGACACGCTGTATGGCGCCGAACTGCCCCGGCAGTTGCGAGTGGCCGGCATCCGGCGGTCGTCCAGCGCGGTTCTGCTCGCGCGGGTGCCAAGAGCGGTTCGATCGTGAACGCGCCCGGCTGCTGGAGGAGGTCGCCGCTATTGAGGACACGTTGGCGAGAGCGCCTGGCCCGGTCGATCGGAAGTACCTTGAGAACCAACGCAGTCGACGACTGTGGCTGCTGGAGCGGTATCCCATGCCGTACAGGGAGCAGGCGAGATTGATGGTCCTTGACCATGCGGCAGACGCTCAGCAGTGACGCGCAGCCACCGATGGACCTCTATAACGGCTTGGTCGATTCCCACTCCTGCATCTCGACAAGTGTCGAGATGCGGTAGAAGTTGCGCGTCGTCGTGCGGGGTATCTTGCACGCCGTGGCCCGTCGTGCGTCGTCGTGCAGGTTGCGGTGCGCCGGCCACCTCCGCACCCCCGAACCGCGAGGGCTACGGTCGCCGCCCAAGGGCTGCCCGGCCTCCGAAGGGGGCCGTTTCCCCTGGTCGCCGCGACTCGTCATAGCTTCTCGGTCGTATGGGTCGCGGGCGGGGGGCATTGGGCAGCTGTGGCGAGTCGCGGTGAGGGCTCCCTCCCTCGTCGCGGTCGATCCGCGCCGCGGCGATGCACCGGGCTCGTCGATACTCGTTGTGCGCGGTCCGGCAGTCGTCGGATCGGCAACCTCGAGGCGTCTCCTGGCGCTCTGGCGGTGAGCCCTTGCCCACGAACTTGGGGCAAGACATCCTCGCCCCCGTCTGCTGCGTCTTAGCGCCGCCCATGCTGTGCCCTCCGGCGCTCCTCTACGGTGAGGCCTCATGAGGCCGACCTATGGGCTGCTGCGTGAGCGTCGTGGTGCCGCCGCCACGCTGGACACCGTTGCCGATGACCTGCGGTTTGCGCTGGCGCCGGCGGCTTCGGCTCGGTGTATGAACCCCGAGTGTTCGGAGGTGTGCGTGTGGTCGCCGCGTCGTGGTCGCCCGTCCCTGTTCCACGATCGGCTCTGTCACGAGCGGTACCACCTAGTGCGTCGTCGGCTCGTGGCGGAGCGAGAGGACATCCTCGGAGCTTTGGCCCGCGAGCCGCGGCCGTCCACGACTGAGCGGATCTACCTTGAGAACCAGTTGGCTCGCCGGCGGTGGTTGCTGGAGCGTTATCCGGAGTTGCGGCCCCAAGGCCCTCGCCGGGGAGGAGGGTGACCGGCATAAGCGGAGGCCGGTGAGAAGAAGCCGCTACGCATAACGCGGCGTTTATGTTACGTAGGTGTCGAGATGCAGCCAAGATTGCGCGCCCGTGTGCGGGGTACTTTGCACGGTCGGCCTAGTCTCGCGCCGTTGCGCAGAATGCGGTGGCTACACGGGTGCAGGTCCTGGGACCCAGTTTGGTTCTGCCCGCCCGCCGGCGAGGTCACGGCACACCGACCTCGTCCCAGGAAGCGACATCACATTGCCCGTCGTCGTCGCACCCGGTCGCGACCACCGTGCCGTCCATGCGCAGACCCAAGGTGTGCCGGGATCCCGCCGCCACGGCCAGGATGCCGTTCCACCCGCTAACTGAGGCCTGGCCGTCGCGGTTCTTGCCCGTAGCGAGAACTTGACCATCAGAGGTAAGGCCGACCGTGTGGTAACTACCCGCAGCCACAGCCACTACATCGCGCCAGTGGCGCACGTCGAAGGTGGCCGAAGGGTCCCCGGTAGCCACCACTCGACCGTCGGCGGTTACCCCGACGGTGTGCATGTACCCGGCGGCGATGCCTACCAGGCCGGTCCAGTCGCTCACCTCGCACTGACCTCGACGGTTGACCCCCGTGGACACCGCCGTCCCGTCGGCACGCAGGCCGACGGAATGCCAGTCACCGCAGGAAACCGCGACAATCTCGCGCCAAGCCTCGACATCGCAGGCTCCCTCCACGGTCCTGCCAGCGGCGAGCACCGTGCCGTCGCCCCGCCAGCCCAACGTTCGCCGCCATCCGGCAGCAATGCCCCCAACTTCAGTCCAGCCAGTCAGGTCGCACTGGCCGTCGCCGTTCCATCCCGTGGCAATAACGGTTCCACCGCGTGTCAGGCCGACAGTGTGCGAGCGGCCGGTGTTGCTGAAGCTATGCACGTTGCCGGCTGCTACGGCCACGATGTCAGTCCAAGCGGCGACGTGGCACTCCCCGGCCATCCCGTTCCCGGTGGCAAGGACTCTGCCGTCGCGTCGCAGGCCAAGCGAGTGGCGTCGACCTGCGGCCAGGCTCGAGCCGCCTCGGAGGTGGGTCACGCTCCGATGATGCCAGCGACCTCCCACACGTAACTCTCTCGGCCGCCGGATACGTTCCACCACGCTGCCACCCGACAGTGTCCGCTGCTCTCGCGATGCACCCTCGCTCGCACACCAGTTCCGGCGAACCTGCACGGTGAGGGCTGTGGCGGAGGGCTCCACGAAGTCCTCGCCAGCGCGGATGCGCGCAACGCACGACCTGCGACAGAAGAAGTGCGCTCCCGCTCAGCCCAGATCGATCCCGTGTGTGCCGAGTCGCTCCCGGCGCCGCGTCGTCCCGTCACGGTGGGTCCAGCGTTCGGCGTTCAAGCCTGCGGCCGAAGCTCCCGCGACGTTGGCGGGCTGGTCGTCGACGAAGAGGAGCTGCTCGGGCGCGAGCCCAAGGTCTGCAGCAGGGGCAAGGACATCAGCAGGTCCGAGGCTATCCGGGCTGCACTGGCCAGCTTCGCCGCGTGAACCCGGGTCAGCTGACAGCAGGCTGGTTCAGGAACCAGCGGTGACCGAACGGATCCACGAAGACCGCCACCCGCCCGGAGGGCGGACTGTCCTCAGGGCCTCGGGCCATTGGCGTTCCTTCGCGGATGACGCGGGCGGCGGCCGCGTTGACGTCGGCGACCGTGAGATGCAGCGAAACCGCCGCCCCACGGGTCGGGTCGGGGGCGGCCACTCCGGCGGAGTCGAACTGGTCGGACATCATCCAGCGCGCCTCGCCGATCGCCAGTTCGCAGTGCCCGACCCGGCCGTCGTCCATGACGATCGGTTCGTAGGTGACCTCGGCGCCCAGCGCGGCGACGTACCACCCGATAGCGGCTCTGGCGTCGGCGACGCAGAGGTAGGGAGTCAGCTGGTTCATGGGTTCTCCTGTTCGTCGGGCTCGGTGAGCGGCGTTTGGAACGACCAGAGGTTGCGTCTCGATGCCTGGTTGCTTCCGCCAGAGCCGCTATAACACCAGCTGGTGGACACGCCCGAGGTGCATAATGTCGGCTAATTCATGGAATCAGCGGCACTTCTTACAGTTTTGAGTGCATCTCGACAGTAGGTCGCCAGTTGCGCAAGATTGCCTGACATCTCGACAACAAGAGTTCAATCTTGAGTGCATCTCGACAAGGGGGCGCACCCCCGCGAAAAGTGAGCTGGAGGTGCGCACTGAACTCGGATCTCGGACAGAACCTCTTCGAGAACCATGCCCGAGGCCGAGTTTAGGGGGCGCGTCAAGCGGCCAACTGACCCCTCGCTTGGGCAAGACTGACCCCTCACTGCTGACCCACACCTCATCCATGGCCCGTCCGCTGCCACTCCGCTGACCCGACAACGCACCGCCAGTTGACGGGCAACAACCCCCCACCACTGCCACACCACTTCCACACCTGCCCGGCGTCACAGCCCACTGGGCGCGCGCACCTTCCTGATCGAGGACGAAAGATCCGATCAGAAGGAGGCCGGTATGCCGGCAGCTCGAACACTTCAGCGCCGCCCAGTCCCGCCGCGGCCTTCGGCTGCGGCGCCGGCGCCGGCCGCGAAGGTCCCGTCGCGGCCGACCACGCACCTACGAGATGCGGCCCTGCTCACCGCCGCGGGCGTCGCTGGTTTCGGAGCCGCGCCGCTGGTCGGGTACCCGGGGCTGGATGTTCCGTCGTTGCTGCTCGGTGTCGGCGGGGGAGCAGCCCTAGCGGTGACCGGCCAACGCGCCAAGTTGCGCCGCGAGCTCGAGGACAAGGTGCTCGAGGCGCTGGCCCCGTTGCTGGGTGTGCGCCACCTGGACAGGCGCATCGTGAAGATGACCAAGTGGACCAACCGGTGGCCCGGCCTGCCGGCGAAGGTGCGGATCCACTACGCACCTGGCGCGCCCGACAGCGACCCGATGTGGAAGAGCGAGATCCTCGCGGTCCTGGACTCCCGACTGCTGGCCCGCTACGAGGTCGCCAGGCACGAGCCCCGCCGATGCACGCTCTGGCTCACCTTGGTGACCAAGGAGCAGGCCGAGGGCAAGGAACCGCCCTACTCCCAGGTGCGCGCCGAGCGGGCCATCACCGAGCTGATCGGCCCGACCGCGAAGGTCACCGGCGTCGAGCTGGACGGTGAGGAGCTGCGCTCCCTCACGGTCACCCACCAGGCCGGCGCGAAGCTGGCCGCCTCCGGGTACCGCAACCGGATCGAGCGGGTGATCTCGACGATGATGCCAGGACGGTGGCGCGCGGTCTGGGACCTGGAGGGGGACGAGGTCCGCTTCGAGGTCCGCCCCTCACTGCCCTCGAGCGTCTGGCTGCCGCCACGAGCACCTGAAGACACCGAGGACCTGCTGCGCAACTACCGCCAGGTCAAGATCCCGTGCGCCATCGACGAGGACGGCCGAGAGATCCTGTGGTACCCGGCCCGGGTCCCGCAGGCGATGCTCACCGGCGGTACCGGCACCGGCAAGACCTCGACCGGCCACGCGCTGCTGGGCCAGATCACCCAGTACGGGTGGCCGGTCTGGGTGCTGGACGCCAAGCGAGTGGAGTTCCTGGACTTCCGCACTTGGCCCAACGTGCAGATCGTCGCCGGCAGCATTCCCCAGCAGGTGGCGCTGATCCGCCGGGTCTGGGAACTCATGGAGTACCGATACCAGCTGATCGAGGAGGGGAAGGCGACCGTCAACGACTTCGAGCCGTTGGTGGTCTTCCTCGACGAGTTCGCCGAGTTCCGCTCCAACCTCTTCGAGTGGTACGCCCAGATCAAGGTCAAGGGCGACCCCACCAAGCCCCCGACCTTGGCCGAGGTGGCCTCTCTGGCCCGCAAGGCACGCACCGCCCGGATCCACCTGGTGCTGTCCACCCAGCGGCCCGACGCCGAGTTCCTCGGCGGCGAGATGAGGGACAACTTCGGCTTCCGAATCTCCATGGGCCGGCTGAGCCCCCAGGGCGCCATGATGATGTGGGAGAACCCCGCTGTCGGGGTCAGCCTTCCGCGGGCCCGCACCGGCCGAGCCACCGCCACCCACGAGGACGGCAAGCCCGTCGAGGTGCAGTGCTACCGCTTCCCCGACATCAACGCCGAGGAGGGCTCCGAGGAACGCCAACTGCTCGAGGCGATCCGCCCAGCCGAAGCGCGCTGGCCCCGGCTGGTCATCGTGCCCCCCGAGCCGCTGGTCGACCTCGACGGCGGCGAGCCGACCCCACCGACGTTCCGTGACTACGCCCGAGCCGTCTGGGACCTGGCCGAGAACCGACCCGACCTCGACCCGCTCTCCGGCGCCCAGAGCGAAGGCGCAGCCGACGGCCGCGAGCTCTCCTCAACCATGGCCTCCCTGGGGATCAGCACCACCGACCATCCCGGACCCTGCGCACGCCCGCACCTGCGCCTGGTCGACGCGCTCGAGCAGGACGCGGCCGAGGACGAGCAGCAGCACAGCGGCTCGACGTGGGAGCTTGACGAGTACGTCGGCTACACGCCCCCGGTCAGCTGCGCGGCCCGCGACCTGGTCGTCGGCGACCTCATCCAGGTCGAGGACGGCGCAGGGGAGTGGGTCGTCGTCGACGAGCCACCCGAGGAAGACCTCGCCGCCCCGGGCATGATCGCCGTCTCCTGGCGAGGCGACGGCGACGAGTCCGGATCCATCTCACTGCCCGACGACAACTACGTCGAGGTGCGCCGACCCGAGGAGGACGCATGAGCAACACCCCCTACCGAGGCAACGGCCTGGCCGACACTCCAGAGGAGGAGGTCCTGCTGATCCATGTCGGTCTGGCGCTGCTGGGGATCGTGGCCGCTTCTGCCGGCACGTTCTGGCTCAAGGGAGCCACCTGGCTGGTTGAGCACCAGGTCTTGGTGGCCGCGAAGGCCGACCCACTCCTTCAGATCCCCGGCGCTGCCGGCGCAGGGCTGGACGTACCGCGGCTAGCGATCCTCGCCGCGGTGATCCTCGCCGTCGTGGTCACAGCGGTCAGCTCGGCCCGCCGCGCGATCGCCCGCCGCCGCGAGGAGCTGGCGTGAGCGTCCGCCGCAAGGAAGCCCTAGCGCAGGCGGCCTCGGTGCGGCTGGTCGCGGCCGCTTGCGCCGGCCAGGGCAAGAAGTGGAACCGCCAGGAGCAGCTGCACTCGGCCGCCGGCTCCCAGTCCAAGGCCTGGGCAGCGGCTGAGCCGCTGGTGAAGATCTGTGCCGGCTGCCCGATCGTGGCCGAGTGCCGAGCCTGGGCTGAAGCCGACGAATACACCGGGATCGCCGCCGGATCCGCGTGGGTGAAGGGGACCGAGAAACCGGCCCACTGGATCCACCGCCATCCGATGAAGAAGCTCGCCAGCTGAGCCACTCACGCGGGCCGCCGGGCCCCGACCGTCGAGATCAGGAACATCTCACCGTCGCGGGTCGCCGCGGTGGAGTAGTCCCTCCACCGCGGCGACCCGACACTGTCCTGGCGCTGCTCGTCGGCGCGAGCGAAGGCGAGCTGGCGGTCCAGCTGCTGCCGCTCGAGGTCACGCCGGCTCCGCCACTCGGTCAGCTCGGCTTCGACCCGGCGCAGGTTGTCCTCGTGACGTGCGATCCTCGCCGGCGCGTGATGAGCCCGGTGCGCGGCCAGGAGCTCGTCGACGTCGGCACGCTCGAGGAACGCCTCGACCAGGCGGGCCACGATGTAGGCCGCTCGTTCCTTGGTCTTCCACGGGACCTGCTCACTCCAGCTGGCATTGCGGCGGAAGACGGTCAACCAGCCACACCAGTCGTTCTCGGTCTCCCGCAGGTGCGCCAGCGCCTGGTCAGGGGCGAAGACCGACCCGCCGGCCAGGCGGATCCCGTTGATGACCGGTGCCCCGTCCAGCTCGCGGACACGACCGAAGAGCTGGTCATCGGTCCATCGCCCGTAGACGACCTCAAGCCGCTCGGTGTCGCAGTCGTGGGGATACCCGTTGGACCCGAACGCCACCGTGAACGCACCGACCTGGTCGACGTCGAACTCCACCCGCCCCCACTGGGTCGCGGTGGCGGTGAAGGTGATGGGCCGGCGTGCGTGGCGGTTCATCGCAGGTCTCCTCTGGTCGCTTGCTGCGAACCGTAAACCGGCTTTGAGAGGTGATGGCGACCCACACCGGGTGGACGGGTCGCAGCAAGCCGTGTCAGGTTGGGGGCAACCAACCAACGAGCCTGACCAGCTCGACCCGAGGGAGCGATCCTGATGGCAACGACCAGCCCGACCCCCGTCCTGACCGACGACCACATCGACCTGCTCATCACCGCCGCCGCAGACTGGCGACTGCTGGCATCCCCGACGGCGGCGGCCTTCGCCCAGTCGGCGCTCGAGCGCCACGTCATCGTCGCCTCGAGCACCGAGGCCGGCCGGATGCTGCGCGCCGAGAACACCGCCTCAGTGCGGTGGCTCTCCGACCACGGCCGCACCCGGCTGGTCGACCGAGCCCCGGCCGGGCCCTACACCCACACCCGGGTCGAGACCATCGACCCGGTCGAGGTGATCAAGGCCGCGCACAGCGCTCAGGCTGCCTGCAAGGACAGCCCGACCTGGTCGAGCAGCCCGACCGCACGGCTCATGGCTGCCCTGATCACCGCCGCCACCCACCGCCTGCCCGGCTACGCGGACGCGCCCTGGTTCTGGACCCGCCCTCAGCTGCGCTCGGGCACCAGCATCGGCGTGGCCCTGACCCACTCCACCCCTCCCGCTGTCCCAGGCCTGACCTGGGTCGCCCCCGACCAGGCACGCGAGCACTGGGACGACGCGCCGCTGGTGGTGATCCGCTGCGACGCCGCGGCCGCGCTGCCGGCCGATCTGCCCGCCCGCAGCGGCGTCTTCGTCCTCTCCTTCGACGGCCAGGAGGACGCCAACCTGGTGTGGGAGGCCGTCAGCGGACTGAACATGCCCGCCCTGGCACTGCTCTGGCCCTCCTGCCAGCCGTGGCTGCAGCAGCAGCTGCGCGACCCCGCCCCGGAGTTCGTCGAGCACCGGAGCCAGTCGTGACCCACAAGCAGCCGGGCACCGTCCCCGGACCCATCTACACTGGGCCCGGCCGGACTCGTCCGGCCCCCCTGTCTGGGACCTACCGCGGGATGGAACCCGCGGCCCAGGCCGGAATCCGCGGCGGTCGGGAGCAACGTTGGGTTGGTCCCCGACGCCCGACCCCGCGGATTGTTGGGACAACATCGCCCCCGTCACAGCGCTCCTTCACCGCGCACCTTCCTTCGGGTATCAGCACCCGACTGGAAGGCGGCACCGAGATGGCACCCCACGGCGTCCTCGACACCTACGTCAACCACGGCTGCCGTTGCGCGGCATGCACCAAGGCCTCCCGCGAGTACGGCCGCCGCAGGGCCCGGTTGCGTGCATACGGTCAGCTCGAAGAACTCGTCCCGCTCGAGCAGGTCGCCGCTCACATCGCTTGGCTGTCGACGCAGGGAGTTGGCTCCCGGCAGATCGCCCAGCTCGCCGACGTCGGTCGGATGACCGTCGAACAGGTCACCCGTCCTAGCAGTTACCGCCGCGGCGTGACCCCCCGTGTCGCCGCGGCGATCCTTGCGGTTCGCCCCACCCTGGATGCTCTGGCCGACTCCGCGCTGACCACATCTGCCGGCACCCAGCGGCGACTTCAGGCGCTGATGGTCCTGGGCTGGTCCCTCAGCCAGATCCAGCGCGCAACGGGCACCTCAGCCCTGCACCGCTGCCTCACTCGCGAGACCGTCACCGCGAAGCTGGCCCGCGAGGTCCGCGACTTCTACGACGCCCACTGGACCAGCTCACCGGAGGCAGACGGTCCACACGCCCAGACCGCGATCACCCGCACCAGGCTGCGCGCCGAGAAGGCCGGCTGGCTGCCACCACTGGCCTGGGACGACGACACAATCGACGACCCCAACCTGCCCGCCCCGGTCCACGCCCGCCGACCCGCCAAGTCCTGGCAGCGCATCTACGTCGACGACGTCGCCGAGCTCGCCGCCCTGGGCGCCACCTGGGCAGAGCTGGAACACCGGGTCGGCGCCTGCCGCAACAGCATCGAGATAGCCCTGACCCGCGCCGGCCGCACCGAGCTGATCGGCCGGATCACCAGCAACCGGTGGGTGGCGGCATGAGCATCCAGACTCCCGCCACCCACCGGACTCCATCATCGCGGTCACCACGCCGGGCCCGCACCGCCCACCACATGCACGTCTACCGGGCCGCAGAACGCTGCTGGCTGTGGGACTGCCCGTGCGGGGGAGGCGTGCACGGCGCCACCCAGTCCCTGCCCACCCAGCGAGCCGCCTTCGTCGCGGCCCTGGACCACTCCACCCGAAACCCTGGGAGCTGACCCCGATGACCACCACCATGACTCCCCGGCCTCCTCGAGGACGCTGGCGGCAGGCCAACGTCTGGGCCGGGTACCTGATCTTCGGCTTCCCCGCCGTCGCCGCCGTCCCCGCCCTGATCGCGACCATCGCCCGCTTCGGCCTGCTCGACAGCATCCTCAACGCCGGACCTGCCGCCCTAGCCGCCTGCCTCCCGCTAGCCCTGTGGATCCGCTACACCCACCGCCGGCCCGGGGCCTACACCGGCAAGTTCACCTGGTTCGTCATTGCGGTCATCGGCATCGGGGCACTGGCCTTCTCCCCGCTCTTCTTCTGGGCCGGCCCGGCCACCTTGGTCCTGCTCTCGGAGATCCTGCGCCTGCTCACCGGCCCCGCCCTGTCCTCGGCCACCCACCGCCTGCGCGCCGGCAGGCGCGCCCTGACCACCCGGAGCGAGCAGTGACCCCCACCCCCCGGTCCCACCAGCTGGAGGCGATCGCCGCCATCCAGGCACACCTGCACACCACCGACCGAGTCAACGTGCTCCTGGCCTGCGGCACCGGCAAGACGCTCGTGGGTCGCTGGCTGGCCGAGCAGCGCCGGTGCGCGACAACGCTGGTCGTCGTCCCCTCCCTGGCACTGATCGCCCAGACCCTGACCGAGTGGCGCTCGGCCAACGGCTGGCTGTTCGAGGCGCTGATCCTCTGCTCCGACCCCTCCACCGCCGCTGGCGCCGAGGAACGAGCCGCCAGCGACGGCGAGGACATCCCCACCCCCTTCTGGGCCCGGCACCGGGCTCAGGTCACGACCTCCATGCACTCCGCGGCCCACGTCCTGACCGAGCGCCGCCCCGACCGGCCACTGGTGGTCTTCTCCACCTACCACTCCGCCCCAGTCGCCGCGGCGGCCGCCCGGACCGCCGGCATCCAGTTCGACCTGACGATCGCCGACGAGGCACACAACCTCGCCGGCCACCCCCGCGCCGACTTCCGGGTCGTCCTGGGCTCCGAGCTGCCCACTGCCGCGCGCGTGTTCATGACCGCCACCCAGGTCAACGCCGTCCCCGCCCCTCCCCAACCCGGATGGGACGACTGGTCGGCACCGCTGTCCATGTCCGACACCACCCTGTTCGGCCCGGTCGTCTACCGCCTCGACTTCGCCGAGGCCATCGAGCGCAAGCTGCTCAGCGACTACGAGGTCCTCATCTACGAGACCCCGGGCCAGACCGCACCGGACCCGGTCGCGGCGCTGAGAGCCGCCGCCGCCACCGGCCTCTCGCGAGTCCTCACCTTCCACGGCCGCGTCGCCAAGGCGAGAGCCTTCGCCGAGGCCATCGACGGAACCGACCTGCCCGACGGGCGCCGGGTCCGCGCGATCGCCGTCGCCGGCGCCGACCCGGCCCTGCACCGCTCCCGCGCCCTGGCGGCCCTCGAGCACCCCGACCCGTCCACCCTCGTCGTGGTCTCCAGCGCCCGATGCCTCGCCGAAGGAGTCGACGTCCCGGCCGTCGACGGCATCCTGTTCGCCGACCCCAAGGCCAGCGACGTCGGGATCATCCAGTCCGTCGGCCGAGCTCTTCGCCTGGCTCCCGGCAAAAAGACCGGCAAGGTCCTGATCCCGGTCTGCTACTCCGCGGACCTGGACGAGGACACCACCTTGTCCACCAGCTCGTTCTCGGCCGTCTGGCGGATCCTGCGTGGCCTGCGCACCCTCGACGCCCGCCTGTCCGCTGAGCTCGACAGCTACACCCGCCCCCAGTCCCGCCGCGGCCGCGAGGACGGCTCCCGCAACACCAGCCTGGTCACCTTCGACCTGCCCTCGGCCACCGACCTGTCCGCCCTGATCGCCCGCCTGGTCCAGAACACCTCCAACGCCTGGGACGAGCGCTTCGCCGAGCTCGAGGCCTTCGCGATCGAGCACGGCACCGCCAACCCGCCGGCCAAGAACAAGCGCCTGACCACCTGGTGCGAGTACCAGCGCAAGGCCTATCGCCGAGGGATGCTGCTGCCCGATCGGGCAGCCGCACTGCGCTCCCTGCCCGGCTGGACCTGGGACGCGGAGATGCGCACCTGGGTCGAGCAGTGGGGAGTGGTCTACTCCACCATCGCGCCCGGTGGTCGTCTCGACGTCGAGAACCCCGAGACGATGACCCGCCCGCTGCAGACCGTCTCCGGACGCAACAGAGCCACCACCATCGGCCGCTGGTGCGCCCACCAGCGCGTCCTGGCACGCCGGGGCGACCTGGACACCGCCCGCCGCAACTACCTCAAGGAACTGCCCGGCTGGACCTACCACGCACTCTCCGACGTCGACGCCGCCTGCCTGGACCTGCTCGCCGAGTACGTCGCCTGGAAGGGAGAGGCCAACCCACCGGCCGACTACGTCGACGACGACCTGCCCATCGGCCGCTGGCTCAACCAGATTCGCCGCGCCAAGGTCCTGGGCACCCTGAGCCAGGCGCTCCTGGACGAGCTCGAGGTCACCACCCCCAGCGCCGGCTCCCCGGGCACCCTGCGCTGGGAGACCCGTCAGACCCAGTGGCAGATCGGCCTGGAGGTGCTGCACCAGTACGCCGCCCGCGAAGGCCGCTGCCGGATGCCGGAGAACCACACCGAGCCCTTCGAGGGCATCGAGTACCCGCTGTACGTGTGGTGCCGACGGCAGCGCCACGACCACCGCTACGACAACCTCGACCCGGCTCGGGTCGCCGCCCTGGAAGCGGTCCCCGGCTGGCTGTGGGAGATCCAGCCCACCCCCCGCATCAGTATCGACATCGGCGACGCCCGACACGGCACCCGGACCGGCTACGTCAAGGGCTGCCGCTGCCAACCCTGCACCGACGCCAACCGGGTCGCCCAGGCCAGCCGTGACCAGCGGGCCCGCGCCGGCGGTCCGTCCACCGACCTGATCAGCGCAGCCCGAGCCCGCGGCCACCTGCGGATCCTGACCGGTCAAGGCGCCAGTCAGAAGGGACTGGCCCGAGCCGCCGACCTCAACGTCAAGACCATCGTCGACATCCTCGAGGGCCAGCGGACCCGGATCCAGCCAGACACCGAGCGCATAGTCCTGGCCATCACCATGAACGACGTCCGCCAGTCCCACGCGCCCGGCACCCTCATCCCCGCCGCCCCCACCTGGGAACGCATCAACGACCTGGTGGAGCGCGGCTGGCCCAAGAGCTGGATCGCCCGCGAAGCCGGCCTCGGCAACAGCATCCAGCTCAAGACCGACCATGTCACCGCCGGCAACGCCCAGCGCATCGCCGAGCTACACGCCCAGCTCGACGGCATCACCCCACCCCCGCGCCGGCACCGCGCCCCCATGCCCCCACTGTCCGAGATCGCCGCCGACCTGACCCGGTCGGCCTGACCCCAAGGAGAAAACCATGTACGACTACCCGCACTTCGACGGAACCCAGGCCTGCCAGAACCCCACGCCGGCCGCGGCCTCCGCCTTCTCCGGCACCATCGGCGCCGACCCGAGCCCGGCCCTGGCCCTGTGCTCGGCCTGCCCCTTCGTCGACGAGTGCCGCGACTGGGCCCTGGCGCACGACGTCTACGGCGTCTGGGGAGGAACCACCGAGGACGACCGCGCCGAGATCCGATCCCGGAGCGAGCTGCCCGCCCCGCCCTCGATCACCGACCAGCTCGACGACCTGGTCATCGCCATGCGCGCCCGTGTCGTCGACGACGACCCGATCCTGCTGGTGCGCGCCTCATGACCACCCTGGGCGCACCACCACCCCTGCGCGGGCATACCGCCTGGCACCTGCTCAGGTTCGCCATCGCCTGCCGCTCCTCGGCGATCGTGCTGGACCTGCAAGGACACCCCGCCCACGCCAGCCACCTGCGCGCGCTGGCCGCCGCCGCGGACACCAGGGCTGCCCAGCGCACCGCCGCAGAACCAATCAGCCTCCCGCGCGCCGCCTGACCCGAGAGAAGACCTGATGACCGTCTACGTCGACGACATGCTGAAAGCCGCCGCCGTCCGCAACGGCGACCACACCGTCCGCGGCCGCTGGTCTCACCTCATGTCCGACACCACCTGCGAGCTCCTCGACTTCGCCGCAGGCCTCGGCCTGCACCGGTCCTGGCTCCAGAAGCCCGGCAGCCCCCTCGAGCACTTCGACATCACCGCCGGCAAGCGGCTGCGCGCTCTCGAGCTCGGGGCCGTGCCGATCACCTACGGCGAGGGAGGCCACCTGACCCGTGCCAAGCGCGCCGGCGTCATCTTCGACCTCCAGCTGCTGCGAGAGAATCCGCGCGACTTCGAGGCCGCCCTGGCCCTGCCCACCCACCGGCCTGCGCCCGGGCACCCGACCCGGGTGCGGCTGTCCCGGTCGGCCGGGTTCACCCTGCCGCCCAACACCGTGTCGGTGGCCGCACCCACCCGCTGGGCCAACCCGTTCCGGCCCGCGGCCCGCACCCCCGCGGCTAACCAGGCCGCCGTCGAACACTTCACCGCCTACCTGCGCCGCAACCCCGCCCTCGTCGAGGAGGCCGTTGCGGCGCTGCGAGGACGCAACCTGGCCTGCTGGTGCGCCCCCCACCTGGTCTGCCACGCCGACGTCTGGCTGGCCCTGGTCAACGAGAGCACCGGAGTGAACCATGGGTGACCGCACCGCCATCTCCTGGACCGAGGCCACCTGGAACCCCGTCACCGGCTGCACCGAGGTCTCCGAAGGCTGCGACCACTGCTACGCCCGCTCGGTGGCCCACCGCTTCGCCGGCACCCCCGCCTACCCCCGCGGCTTCGAGGTCACCCTGCGCCCCGAGCGCCTGGACCAGCCGCTGCGCTGGCGCCGGCCCCGGATGATCTTCGTCAACTCGATGAGCGACCTCTTCCACGCCCAGATCTCCGACGCGATGATCGCCCAGGTCTTCGCGGTCATGGCATTGGCTCCCACGCACACCTTCCAGATCCTGACCAAGCGACCGGCCAGGATGCGCGCCCTGCTCACCTCACCCGACTTCAGGTGGCAGGTCTGGCATCACATGCTGTCCCTGACCCACAACCGTTCGCTGCCGCTGCCGGCCGAGCACGCCACCGCCCTGTCGTGGCCGCTGCCCAACGCATGGATGGGCGTCTCTGTCGAGACGCAGAAGTGGGCCGACATCCGGATCCCGATCCTGCTGGCCACCCCCGCCCGGATCCGGTTCCTGTCGATGGAGCCTCTCCTGGCCCCGGTCACCCTCTCCTCGTGGACGCTGCTGACCCCGCAGCTGCACTGGGTGATCGTCGGCGGCGAGTCCGGTTCCGGAGCCCGCCGCATGGACCCCCAGTGGGCACTGGACCTGGCGCAGGAGTGCCGCACCGCCAGCGTCGCGTTCTTCATGAAGCAGACCGGCTCCGTCCTGGCCCGCGAGTGGGGGATCCCCGGCAAGGGGGAGGACCCGACCCGCTGGCCGGCCCCGCTGCCCCAGCAGATGCCCGGCCCCGCGGCCTAACGACCAGCACCCGTAACAGCCGGCATGGGGTAGCCACTGGGCGTGGCTGGGGTGGGGGAGAGGGCCGGACGACGAGTCGTCCGGCCCTCCCCGGTGTCTCAGGCCAGCTGCAGCTGGGCGAGCCGGGCGAGGTTCACCAGTGCCTCGGCGTGCTGCTCGCTCAGGCCGAGGGTCTCGCCCTCCTCGTCACCGCCGCCGGTGAAGACGACCGGCCCGAAGTAGGCCTGATGGGTGAAGCCGAACCCGCGCGCGATCGAGGTTGCCACGATGTTCATCGGCATCCCCTTGACGCTGCCCTCGTCGTTGACCCACATGGTCACGTGCTCGTGCAGCGCGACCAGGTCCACCAGGCCGTCCACGGCCTGCTGCAGGTGCGTGAGCGTGCCGGTGGTGGTGTCCCACCGGACCGCCTCGGCGTTGCCCTCGACGTCGATTGTCACAGCGCGAAACAGGTTGCTCATCTCGTCCCCTCCTTGGGGTCTCGGTGCGACAGATGGTCAGTCCGCCGCTCTTGGTTGGTATCTCCGACACTAGCCGCCACCACTGACAACGCCCAGGGCCAAGGACCCCGGGACCGGCGGCATGGGGTGCCGGTCCCGGGGTGGTGAACCTCGTTGCGGGGCAACGGTTGTCGGTGGGCGGTGGCAGGGTGGGAAGCACCAACCACCAACACCGGACTGACCATCCGGACGACCCGAAAGGGGTGTCTCTGCAATGAGCGACCTCGCCACCACTGTCACCGTGATCGACGCCTGCGGACGTGCCGCCGTGCCGGTCCTGCTGCTCTCCGACCCGGGCATGGGCAAGTCCAGCCTCGTGCGCGGTATCGCCAGCGCCGAGGGGGTGCCGTGCGAGACGGTGCTCGGTTCGATCCGCGAACCGGCCGATGTGGCCGGCCTTCCGCTGGTGACCGACGAGGGGGTGATCCTGTCCCCGCCCGCGTTCGCTCGTCGGCTCTCGGCCGAGGGAGCGGGCTACCTGTTCCTGGACGAGTTGACCACCTGCCCTCCGGCCGTGCAGGCCGCGATGCTGGCGCTGGCGCTGGACCGGACCGTCGGTGATCTGACCCTGCCGGTGGGGGTGCGGGTGGTGGCTGGTGCCAATCCGCCCGACCGGGCCGCTGACGGCTGGGAGATTTCGCCGCCGCTGGCCAACCGCTTCTGCCACGTCGAGTTTCGTCCCTCGGTCGATGAGTGGCTGGACGGGATGACGGTCGGCTGGGCCGCGCCCCCGGCGTCACGGGCGATCACCGCTGACCCGACCCGGATCGAGGCCGTCAAGGCGATGGTCACCGGGTTCATCCGGCACAAGCCCGAGCACCTGCACGCCTTCCCGCGCACCGCCGAGGCCACCGGCAAGCCGTGGCCCTCCCGGCGCACGTGGGCGATGCTGGCCGGTGCGCTGGCGAACGTGCGCGACGACGCTGTCGGACCTCGAGCGTGCCGCTCGCTCACCCCAGACGTGGCAGGTCTTCCCCTGGGGGCTCTCCGGCGCCTCCGCGCAGCGCCGGATCCGCGACCAGCTCGTCATCGTCAACCCAGCCCTTCCTCCCGATCAGCGCAGGCGGCAGCTCACGGTCGTCCGCTCTTGGATCCCCCTGGCCGAGGGCTCCCTCGTCCTGGCCGTCGCTGCGTTGTCGCTCGCCCTCGGCCACGTCCTGCACAGCGTCTGGCCGCTGCTCGGACTGGTCGTCCCCGCCCTGTGGTTGTCCGACTACCCGTCCTCGTCCTCAGGATTGATCCGCTACCTGGTCCGCGTCTTCGACAACTACGCACCCAGCAGCGGTCGCGTCGTCCTGGGCGGAATGTCTCGCTACGGGCAGATCAACAGCGCCGCTGCGCACCTGCACCAGGTCCTCCTCAACCTCGCCTTCGAGCACCGCCGCTGGATCACGGCGACCGACCCTGATCAGGAGCACCAGATCCACGCCGCCCTCTGGGCCGCGCTGCAGGAGCACTCACCCGCTGACCTGGTATCCCTGGCCGCCTACCTCGACCAGAAGGCAGTCAATCCCCTCGACGACCGGCCGAGCTCGACCAGATGCCCCGCCCCGGCCACCTGCTGTCACCACCGCCCGGCGACGGGGGAGTGGACATGAGGGAACGTGCCCAGGCCGGTGCTCGCCGCGCGATCGCCCTACTGGAGAAGCTCCCCCTCGTCGGCTTTCGCGGCACCTGGGCCAGCCTGCTGCTGCTGATCCTCTGGCTCAGCTTCGCCGGCCAGGTATGGGAGTGGGTTGCCGCGGTCGCCGCCGAACCCGGTGGCGCCCGAACCCTGTTCCTCTTCCTCGGCACGCTCTGGTTCATGAGCATGCTCATCGCCGACATCCAGCGCGCTCGCTACCGGGTCCGAGCCACTGTGACCCTTCCCGCGCCGCTGGCCCGGATGACCAGCCGCCTGACCCCACCGGAGATCCTGCGCCGCCGGGCCCGCCACGAGGCGGCCCACGCGGTCGCCGGCTGGGCCCTCGGCGGGAAGATCCTCGCTCTGGACATCCAGCCGGTGGCCGACCGCGGCGGTCAATGCTCCTTCTCCCTCGAGGACCTCACTGACCCCACCGAACGCAACTGGGTCCACCTGGTCATCTGCATGGCCGGCAACCAGGCTGACCTGGCCCACGGCCATCACGACGACGGCGCCCAGGCTGACCTGGTCCAAGCCCTCATCGCCGCGGCCGCCATCATCTCCACCGGCACCTCCCCGCAGGACCACCACGGTGACCTCACCAGCGACGCGCTCCTCGCCTCCGCGAGGCAGCGAGCCACCGAGCTGCTCCACACCCATCAGATCGTGGTCGACCGGGTCGTGCAGCACCTCCTCGATCACCCGCACGAGAGCTGGACCGACCCCGACCTGGACGCACTCGCCCGGCCCACTGCCGCCTGACCGGACCCACATACCGCCGCACACTGTCGGTGGTGGGCGGTAGCGTCGAAGACACCAACCACCACACCGGCCTGACCAGCTGGTCCCCGACAAGGGAGAGACGAGACATGAGCAGCAACCCCACCCCCGTCCTGGCCGCCGACAAGCTCTACGAGGCCTACGACCGGTTCGTGTGCAAGGAGTGCGCCGGGATGACCGCCGAATACACCGGCGTCACCATCGGCGGCTACCGCCTCACCGTCATCACCTCGGCCGACGTCGTCGAGTGGGCCGGCTACGACCAGGGCCCACTGACCTGCGAGTGCCGCCGCCTCGAAGCCGTCCTGGACGAGCGGCAGCAGCTGCAGATCCGCCCCGGCACCCCGCTGCCGCGCCCCGCAGATGGTGTCCCGCCCGCCGCCGACCCGGCCCCGGCGTCCTACCCGGTCACCGCGATGACCCTCACCGACGTCGTCGAGGACATCCGGCTCCTGCTCGACGCCGGCGACGCCGGCGGCGCCGACGTCGACGGCATCACCGCCACCGCCAGCCCCCACCCCGCCCTCGACCCCGCGGCCGCCATCCCCGGCGAGAGCGCCGTCCTGGTCACCTTCACCGACTCCGCCGGCCGCAACCGCGTCGCCGAGGTCCACATCACCGCCACGTGGCGCGAGGACGGTTGCGACCACTCCTCCACCCGCGCCGGCGCGCTGGGCGAGGAGTGCACAGACTGCGGCATGGTCACCGTCCCCACGGTCGTCGACGCCCGCTGCCCCGACTGCAACAGCCCGGTCAGCGACGAGACCAGCTACTTCGGAGTCCACACCGCCTCCTGCACCCTGGTGATGTGCCAGTGCGAGCACGTCGATCACGAGCACCCGGCCACCAGCCACCCCTACCTCGGTGTCCGCGCCGGCACCCACCGCGCACAGCACGTCGGCCTGGTCTGCGACGAGTGCGCCGCCGGCCACCTCGCCGGCTACCTGCTCGATGACCCCACGGACGAGGACGGGCCGCGATGAACATCGGAGAAGCCAGCGCTGTCACCACCCTCGTCCAGCACCTCACCGAGAATGCGGCCGCGGTCGACATGCCCGACGACGTCGTCCTGGCCGTCGTCGAGCTCAACGGTCGCGCACGCAAAGCTCTCGGTGCCGGCGTGGTCCTCCCGACGATCTGGATGATGCGTCGGGAGGAGATCCTCGCCGCCCGCAAGACCCAGGCCAGCGGATCCCCGACGCGGTCCACATGAACACCCCTCCGGTGCGGCTACGCGAGGCCTACGTGGGAGAGGGCGCCGATGGTGCCCGTCGCTCGGCCCAGATCGACCTGGAAGAGGCGGACTGCCTGCCCGCCGGAGAGCAGCGAGACGCCTGCCTGCTCTCGGCGGAGCGGTGGATCCTGCAGGCCGAGTACCTCGAGGGCCACGCTCCAGACCCCCAAGCCTGACCGGTTGCGTCCCGGATGATTGACCAGAACCCCCGTCCTCGACGAGATCGGAGCACCTGACAGATGTGGCCCTTTACCCGACGCCGACGCAAGCCGCCGCCCGGCGACCCTCTGACGGCCGAGGTGGACCTCGCCCCGCTCGGTCCCTTCCATGAAGCCGAGAGATACCTGATCGTCTGGCGCAACGGCCTGGCGAAGTCCTACGGGCTGGCTGTCGTCTACCAAGGCCGCCGAGGTGAGCGGGTGCACGTCGTGCACTCTCCGGGCTACGACCACGGCGGAGCGATGGAGACCCACGGGGAATGGGTGGGCACCGAGGTCCGCCGCCGGGACCCGAAAGCAGTGGCACTGTTCCTCGCCTGGCCCATCGACGTGTCTACCCTCAGCAACCCCCAGGACGAACTCATCCGGGTCTGGTTCACCCCGAACCCCGCCGGCGTCGCCAGCCCGACCCAGACGATCCTGATGAGCGAGGATCCCGCCGGCCGCCCGCAGGTCGACAACGTGTTCACCAAACCGGGTGACTGCCTCTACCAGGACATGCACTACGGCAACCCCCGCCAGAACCCCGAATACTGGGCCGAGATCCTCGGCTGCCCCATCCCGACCTTCACGGCCGTCGAGTGGGTCACCGCCGCTGACCAGGTGGACCCGGGCCGCGTCCAGCGCGCCGCCGTCGAGCAAGCCGCCCAGGACGCCTTCGCCGGCCAGGTCGCCTTCATGAAGGAGCTCGGCCTCTACGGCGAGGGCCCCGCCGACCCCACCCCGCAGGAGCAGTACGAGCTCCCCGAACCATCGGAGGCTCAACGGAACCGGCTCCTGAGCCGTTGGGCTCAGGAGCCGGATGCGGACACCGCCCAGGTCAGCAGCTTCTCCATCGGAGGAGCCAACATCGGTCACCCGGTGCACCCCGCCCCGGTCGTGAGTATCGACCTGCCGCCCGAGGCGCTCGAGCAGCTACCGATCGACCTGGCCACGTTCCAGGGACGCGAAACCGCCCCGCCACCCCAGCGCCGCATCCGGCTCTGGGACGAAACCCTTCTGACCGTCGAGATGACCGGTCAGTGGCGGCTGATCGTCTACCTCGAGCACGAGCTCCTCCCGCCCTGGTGGTTCACGGCTGCCGCCGCCGACATCGTCGATCGACCCCACGGGGTCGTCATCCTGCGCGTGTCCGCCGAGCCCGCCCTCGACCTCACGGAATCGACCGACCTGCTCGAGCTGGGTGACGCCGTCGGCCTCGCCCACCTCGAGGATTGCCGATCCCTGTAGACCGTCCTGCTCGTCACCAGGGCGCACCTCGTGCACCTTCCCCCAGTGACGGCGACCGCACCACGGTGCAACCGCCGCCAGAAGGAGGTGCTCCACCATGACGACGACCGTCGAGACCGACTCAGACATCTGGGTCCACGACTACACCACCGCGACAGGTGTCCAGGTGGCCGGCCATTGGCGCAAGCGCCGAGCTGGCTCGGCTGCCGCAGATGACGACAACGCTCCGCCGGGCAGCGACGCCGACCCCACGCGATCCGCTGCTGTGCCGGCGCCGTCCTGCACGTCCCAGGCCGCTTCTGAGCCTCCCTCACCCCCGGACGGCACACCACAGGCCGCCCCGGCCGCCGCAGCCCGCCTGGCGGCCGCTGAGACGCGCTACAAGGCTGCGCTGGTCTCGGCCGGCGTGAGTGCCCTGAAGCACCGCCGTGGAGAAGATGGCGGCCTCCAGACCGCACTCCGAGAACGCACCGAGGCACGGGCCGAGCTCGAAGCCGCCCGGGCCGAGCTCGCCCAGGAATCATCCACGCCCGCTGACCCGAGCGGCTCCGAAACCAGCACCGCTAGCGAGGGTCCGGCGACGTCGACCGGCGCAGGAGCCGACCGCTGCCCAGGCTGCGGCCAGTTCTGCTCCCAGGACCATCAGTGCCCCACCCCGGCCGGTCTGCCCGCCGGTGACTACGCCGGCCTGAAAGGAGACGATCGCGTCAAGGCGATGGTCGCCGACCTCGAGTCGTCGGTGAAGGCCATCGTCGAGTCCGGTCAGCTGCACCGCTGGCTCAACGCCATGGCCAGCAACGGACTGAGCCGGTGGAGCGCCAACAACCGCCTCCTGGCCGCAGTGCAGATGCTGCAACGCGGAGAGTCCCTCGACGACCTGCACATGATGGGCTTCCGCCAGTGGGAGAAGTGGAACCGCAAGGTCTCCAAGGGCGCCAAGGCCGTCTGGATCCTCGCCCCGATCACCCGCAAGATCGTCGACGAGGACGACGACGGCAAAGAGACGCACCGCGTGGTGGGATTCAAGGGAGTGCCCGTCTTCAACGTCTCCGACACCCACGGCGACCCGCTGCCCTCCTCACCGGCCCGTCCTGCGCCCGGCCGGGCCACTCCCGGCACCATCGAAGGCCTGCGCGCCCGAGTCGGCCAAGCCGGCTACTCCTACGAAGAGACTGAGATCCCCGGCTGCCGCCCCGAAACCGGCGAAGGCACCCTGGGCTACACCGACCCCAAGAGCAAGCGGATCGTCGTCGACGCCCGCCTCAACGAGGCACAGAAGGCCTCGGTCATCGCCCACGAGCTCGGCCACGTCCACTGCGGCCACGTCGACCAGGACTACAGCGAGTACCAACGCCACCGTGGACAGATGGAGACCGAGGCGGAGATGACCGCCTACCTCGTCAACCGCTCCCGGGGGATGACCCGCGACCAGGTCGACGCCTTCAGTCCCGGCTACATCGCCGGCTGGTCCCGCGGCAATCCGACCGTGATGCACCAGGCCGTCGACAAAGCCACCCGCGCGTTCAACAAGATCACCGACGGGCCCTGGCCCGACCAGAAGGGAAACTGACCCATGACCACCCGCCACGTCGCAGACATCACCGACCCCGTCACCGGCGAGACCGCCACCCTGAGCGCCGCCACCGAAAGCGAACTCGACCAGCTCGTCGACGAGCACCTCGAGCAGCACTACCCCACACCCAAGGCCGAGGACACCGTGGCAGCCGGCATGGGGTGCCACGGTGGGGGAGGCGGCGACCTGGAGAGGGGTGGCGTTGTCGGTGGTGGGCGGTAGCGTCGACGACACCAACCACCCGGGCCGAGCTGACCACTTGGCCCCTGACTCCGACAGGAGACGACCGACATGGGAGACCGCACCTACTACCGCCTGGCGCTGCCGGCGGACCTCGACCGAGAGGCCATCCGGATGGCCGCGATCGCGTTCACCGACGACCCCTGGACCGACGACGACGTCACTCGGCTGCTGGACAACAGCCGCCCGGACCAGCCCCTCTGGGTGGACATCGAAGAGCGCTCCGTCGGCGAGTGCCGCGACGCCGCCGAAGCCGTCTTGAGCGCTCTGCGCGAGGAAGGCCAGGACGTCGCCTTCACCATCACCGAAGATCCCAAGTACGAGTGGCTCGGGACGCTGTGCCGCTACCAGCCCGGCAAGGGCATGCACGAGGTCGACTGCGACGCCAACGCCCAAGCCGTCCTGACCGACGGCGAGGTCACCGTCCTCATCCGCACCCTCACCGACCCTGCCGCGATCCTGGACCGGATCACGGCCCGCCTCGGCCTGGACTGGCAGGCACCTGCCGCCGCCTGACCCCACAGCTCAAATCAGAGAGGAGGTGACCACCATGCCCGAGGATGACCTCGACATCGGTTTCTGCCCCCGCTGTGGGGACCAGCTCGACGGCGCGACCCCACCGGCCGACCTGATCTGCTGGCGCTGCGCCGCCGACGAGGAGGACCTCTAGGTCCCCCATGACGAAGGGCCCCACCGGACCACACCCGGAGGGGCCCTTCGTCATGCCCCACCGTGGCAGCCGGCATGGGGTGCCACGGTGGGGGAGGCGGCGACCTGGAGAGGGGTGGCGTTGTCGGTGGTGGGCGGTAGCGTCGAAGACACCAACCACCCGGGCCGAGCTGACCATCGGCTCCTGACTCCGACAGGAGACGACCATGACCACCACCGCCACCCGCCGCCCGGCGACCGACGAGAAGATCCCGAGCACCGGTGCCCTCACCACCGGCTACCGCGGCCTCGCCGAGGCGCTGAAGACCCTCGCGCTGCCGGCTGCCGGCCGCAAGCCGCTGCCCGTCTTCAGCCGCATCCTGGTCACCGTCCGCGCCGACGAGATCGAGCTCACCACCTTCGACTTCGACACCGCGGCCACCGTCACGCTGCCCGCCACGAGCACGAGCCCCGGCCAGCTGCTGCTGGACCACCCCAGCCTCACCAGGGTCCTCTCGGCCGCAGTCAAGGGCAGCCGCAAGGCGACCGTCGACCAGCTCGACGTCACGATCGACACCCCAGACCACACCCCGGTCGTGCACGTCGCCGGCTACAGCATCCCCCTGGACGACACCGTCACCGTCGACGCCTTCCCGGCCCTCCCGCCGACCACCGCCCCAACTCACGTCATCGACCGCGAGGCACTGAGCGTCCTGGTCGATCGCGTCACCGTCGCGGCCGACCGAGGAGACACCCTGCCGATCCTCACCGGCATCAACGCCACCCTCGACAAGGGCACCATGACCCTGACCGCCACTGACCGCTACCGCCTCGCCTCCGGCACGATCCCGGCCAACGGCACCACCACCGAGAAGGTCCTCATCCCCGCGGCCACCCTGGCCAAGCTGCTCCCGCGCCTGACCAGCGCGCAGGCACGCCTGGGAGTCGACCTCATCGCCGGCACCACCTGGCTCACCCTGGCCGATGACACCGCCACCGTGCGGATCCGCACCCTCGACGGCGAGTACCCCAAGGTCTCCTCGATCCTGGAGCAGACCCCGACCCGCACGGTCACCCTGGCCCGTGACCAGCTGCTGCACGCAGCCACCCGTGCTGCCTCGCTGTCCGCCGCCGTCAAGGCCGGCAAGAGCCCGGTCACGCTCACCGTCACCAGCGATGCCCTGACCATCGCCCCCGCCACCGACGGGGACCGCGCCAAGGTCACCGCCCCACCGCTGCCGGCCACCACCGCCGGCGAGACCGGGTCCTGGACCACCGGCGCCAACCCCGCCTACCTCCTCGACGCGATCACCACCCTGACCGCTGACGAGGTCACCCTCCACCTGACCGCCCCCGACCGGCCGATGATCCTCACCGACGCCGGCGATGCCGGCTACCGGCACGTGCTCATGCCCGTCCGCCTCACCCGCTGACCCCCAGCACCGAAGGGCCCCACCGGACCACACCCGGAGGGGCCCTTCGTCATGCCCCACCGTGGCAGCCGGCATGGGGTGCCACGGTGGGGGAGCCGGCGTCGGAAACCGGGGGTCGAGTGTCGGTGGTGGGCGGTAGCGTCGAAGACACCAACCACCCGAGCCGACTGACCATCGGCTCCTGACTCCGCGAGGAGACGACCCCATGTCCAGCACCCCCACCATCCGCATCACCGGCCCAGAGTCCCTGCTCTCCGCCCTCCCGCACCTGCTCGGCTACCAGCTTTCCCGGACTAACAATCAGGTAACGGCTGGTCGGGGTTGTCGTGGACGGGTGCTGGTAGGTCGAGGGGTTCGGGGACGCCTTGGCGGGGGTAGAACAGCTCTGTGAGGCCCGCACCGAGGGCGGCGCCGATGAGCTGGGCGGCGATGAAGGCAGGGACATCGGCCGGGGTGATGCCGGAGAAGGTGTTGGTGATCGAGCGGCCGATGGCGACGGCGGGGTTGGCGAAAGACGTCGAGCTGGTGAAGAAGTAGGCGGCGCCGATCCAGGCGGGGACGAGAGCGGGGCCGAGCCGTCCGAGGCCGGTGCGGGTGAGTGCTCCTATGAGGGAGAGCAGGCCGGCTGTGGCGATGACCTCGCCGAGCCATTGCCCTGCCCCGGTGCGGTGTTTGGTGGAGAGTGTTGCCGCGGGGAGGGTGAACATCAGGTGCGCGACGACGGTGCCGAGGAGGGCGCCGATGATTTGGGCGGTGATGTAGAGCCCGGCCTCGGCTCGTGGCATTTCTCGGCGGGTGACGGCCACGAGGGTGACGGCGGGGTTGAAGTGGGCTCCGGAGATCGGGCCGAGGGACCAGATGAGGACGGCGAGGGCGGCGATGGTGGCCACGGCGTTGATGAGGAGTTGGAGACCGACGTCGCTGGTCAGGTTGGTGGCCATGATGCCGGAGCCGACGACGGCGGCGACGAGGGTGGCGGTGCCGATGCCTTCGGCGGTGGCGCGCCGCGCGGCAGCGTGCAGGGAGGGGCTCATGACGGGGTCGGGTCCTCGCGGCGGCTCAGGGCTGGGTGGTCAGCAGCAGGTGGCGGTTGCGGGGTCGGGCAGGTCGAGGTAGGCCTTGACGCCGGTGAGGGATTCGGGTCGGACGGTCCAGTGCACCCACCGGCCGCGTTGTTCGCGGGAGACCAGGCCGGCGTCGTGGAGTTTGCGCATGTGGAAAGACAGGGTCGGTTGGGTGATGCCCAAGGCGTCGGGGAGGTGGCAAGCGCAGGCGGTGCCGGCGTCGGAGGCGGCGAGGTAGCGCAGGAGCCGGATGCGGGTGGGGTCGGCCAGGGCCTTGAAGACATCGGCCAGGACAGTGGCGTCGGTGGCGGGGAGGAGTTCACAGTCGGCGCCGGGGCAGCACACGTCGACCTCGGCGGTCGTGGCGTGGCTGTGGGTCGTCGTCATGGGGATGCACTCTAACGTCTCGTATTGACAATCGTCCATGCGTACCGGTTCACTTCACTAATAGAGAGTTCTCTATACGTGGAGGTGGGTTGGTTGTCCGGTCCGGGACGTCCGTCGGTGTTGTTCGTGTGTGTGAAGAACGGGGGCAAGTCGCAGATCGCGGCCGCGTTGATGCGCCAGCTCGCTGGGGACACCGTCGAGGTGTTTTCGGCCGGGACCGTGCCGGGGGGCAGCCTGAACAGTGAGGCCCTCGACGCAGTCGGCGAGGTGGGTGCCTCCATGGACGGGGAAGCCCCGAAGCCGATCGACTCGGCGGTGCTGGCGCGGGTGGACCGGGTCGTGGTCCTCGGATCGGAAGCCCGCGTGGAGCCGGTGCCGGGGATGGCCGGGTCGATCGTGACGTGGGAGACCGACGAGCCTTCGGCTCGTGGCATCGGTGGGATGGAGCGGATGCGGCTGGTGCGCGATGACATCGCCGCCCGAGTCCAGGAGCTGCTCATCGAGCTGACCGGCCCGAAGGAGTCCGAGGCTGCTGCGGGGCCGGTGATTCGGGTGTTCGAGCCCGCGTTGTGCTGCAACACCGGCGTGTGCGGCCCAGACCTCGATGAAAATCTGGTCGCGTTCACTGCCGACCTGGAGCACCTGCGCGGGCTGGGAGTGGATATCGCCCGGCACAACCTGGCCAACGACCCGGGCGCGTTCGCGGCCAACCCCGCGGTGGCGGCGTTCTTGAAGGTGGCCGGCTCGGCCGGCCTTCCTGTGGTGTTGGTCGACGGTGTGACGGTGGTGACGGGCCGCTACCCATCGCGCAGCGAGTTGCTGCGCTGGGCCGGGCGCGAGGCCAGCGAAGCTACGGCGTCGGGGCATCGCGACCTGGGCCTGTCCGTCGTCGCCCCGGCCGCCGGCGGGTGTTGCGGCAGCGACGACGCGTCGGCGACGGCCGCATCGGGGTGCTGCTGAGCCATGACCGATACCTTCGGGTTCTTGAGCAGGTTGCCGCGGTTCGTGTTCTTCACCGGCAAGGGCGGGGTGGGTAAGACCTCGTTGGCGTGTGCGACCGCGGTGACCCTGGCCGAGCAGGGGCGGCGGGTGTTGCTGGTCTCCACGGACCCGGCCTCGAACGTGGCGCAGGTGTTCGGGCAGTCCATCGGCAACCAGGTCACGCCGATCTCGGAGGTGGCGGGGTTGGCGGCGATTGAGATCGACCCGCACGCTGCCGCTGAGGCGTACCGGGAGAAGATCATCGCCCCGGTGCGGGATTTGTTGCCGGCCGCGGAGATCTCCTCGATCACCGAACAGCTGTCCGGGTCGTGCACGACCGAGGTGGCCTCGTTCAACGAGTTCACCGACCTGCTCGCCGATGACGCCTTGACCGCCTCGTTTGACCATGTCGTGTTCGACACCGCCCCCACCGGGCACACGATCCGGCTGCTGCAGTTGCCCGGGGAATGGACGACCTTCTTGGACGCCGGGAAGGGCGACGCGTCCTGCTTGGGGCCGATGGCGGGCTTGGACAAGGCCCGCACCAGTTACGCGACCGCGCTGGCCCGGCTCGCGGATCCGGCGGTGACCCGACTGGTCCTGGTGGCTCGGGCGCAAGCCTCGGCATTGGCCGAGGCTGCCCGTACCGCCGACGAGCTCGCCATGGTCGGCATCAGCGAGCAGCACCTGGTGGTCAACGCGGTCCTGCCCGACCCCGGCCCTGATGGGGACCGGTTGGCGATCGCGGTCCACGCCCGCGAAGCGGACAGCCTGGCGGCGCTTCCGGCGCCGTTGCCCGACCTGCCGCGCGACTTGGTGGCGCTGCGACCGCTGGCGGTGATGGGGGTGGCAGCCCTGCGCGCCCTTCTCACCGATCGCGACGCCCCGTCCCACTCCAGTCGGGAGGTGGCGGTGGAGGCGGTCGGCACGGGCTCACAGCCAGGGGTGGATGTTCTCGTCGAGGAGCTGTCCGGGGTCGATCACGGCCTGATCCTGTGTATGGGCAAGGGCGGGGTCGGCAAGTCCACCATCGCCGCCGCGATCGCGTTGGCGTTGGCTGAACGGGGCAAGCAGGTGCACCTGTCGACCACCGACCCCGCTGCGCACCTCGATCTGGTCCTGGCCGGTGCGCGAGACGCCCACTTGCAGGTCTCCCGGATCGACCCGCACGCCGCGACCGCGGCCTACCGCGCGAAGGTGTTGGCGACCAAGGGCGCCAAACTCGACGACGCCGGCCGGGCACGCCTGCGGGAGGACCTGCTCTCCCCGTGCACCGAGGAAGTCGCCGTGTTTGGCGAGTTCTCCCATCTGGTGTCCCAGGCTCGGCGCCAGTTCGTGGTCATCGACACCGCCCCGACCGGGCACACGCTGCTGTTGATGGATGCCACCGGCTCCTATCACCGCGACATCGTCCGCAACCTCGGCGACACCACGCACGTGACGACCCCGTTGATGCGCCTGCAAGACCCGGCCCTGACCAAGGTGGTCATTGTGACCCTGCCCGAAGCCACACCGGTGCAGGAGGCCGCGGACTTGCAGGAGGACCTGGCGAGGGCCGGGATCACCCCGTGGGCGTGGGTGGTCAACCAGTGCCTGGCCGTCACCGACACCACCGACCCGCTCCTGAGGGCTCGCGCCGCCGCCGAGTCCCCGCACCTGGACCGGGTGCGCCAGCTCGCGGCCCGGGTGGCGGTGGTCCCACTGCTGGCCGACCAACCCACCGGCGCCACCGGGTTACACGCCGTCTTCCCCCAACCCGCCTGAGACCCCCCGACCCTTTGTTTGAGGAGCCCTGATCGTTCATGGAGATCGACCGCGACACCTTGACCCGCCAACTCGTCGACGACTTGTCCTACTCCTACCGCGGCGTGTTCGACGCCGACCAGATCGAGACCGCCGTCAACGGCGCGTGGGACCTGCTGGAGCCACGCTCCACGATCCGTGCGTTCCTGCCCGTACTGGTGGCCCGTCAGGCCCGGGAGCAACTCATGGCCACGGCACAGGCCGACGGCAAGGTCGCCAAGAAGGTGCCCGAGCTGCTGTTCGTGTGCGTGCACAACGCCGGCCGCTCCCAAATGGCGGCCGCCCTCGCCGAACACCTCTCCGCCCGCCGGGTCCACGTCCGCTCCGCAGGGTCCGCCCCCACCGGGGAGATCAACCCGCTCGTGGTCGAGGTCCTCAAGGAACGTGGCATCGCCCTGGGCACGGCCTACCCGAAGCCGTTGTCGGACAGTGTGGTTCAGGCTGCTGACGTCATCATCACGATGGGCTGTGGAGACTCCTGCCCCTACTACCCCGGGAAGCGTTACGAGGACTGGCAGGTCACCGACCCGGCCGGGCAACCGATCGAGGTCGTCCGCGAGATCCGCGACGACATCCAGGCCCGGGTCACCGAACTGCTGCGCCAGATCCTCGACTGAACCATCTCGGCCTCACCCCCTTTCCCCTGCACCGTCCTTCCTGAAAGGCCACACCCGTCATGTCCGTTGAGTCCACCCCCCGCCCGTCGGTGCTGTTCGTGTGCGTCCACAACGCCGGCCGCTCCCAGATGGGCGCCGCGTACACCCATCACCTCTCCGGCGGAAAGGTCGAGGTCCGCTCCGCTGGATCCGCGCCGGCCGAAACGATCAACCCCGCCGTGCGGGAGGCGATGCTCGAAGAAGGCATCGACATCTCCGCCGAGAAACCCAAGATCCTCACGACCGAAGCCGTGCAGGCCTCCGATGTCGTGATCACGATGGGCTGCGGTGACACGTGTCCGATCTTCCCCGGGAAGCGCTACCTTGACTGGGCCCTTCCCGACCCGGCCGGGCAGGGTGTGGCTGCGGTGCGCCCGATCCGTGACGAGATCAAGACCCGCGTTCTGACCCTCATCCGTGAGCTCGGCGTCGACCCGGTGCAGGTGGCGCAGTGAGCGAGCGGGTCCACGACCTGGTCATTGTCGGGTCCGGCCCGGCCGGGTACACCGCGGCCATTTACGCCGCCCGCGCCAACCTGAAGCCGGTCGTCCTGCAAGGTTCCGTGACTGCTGGTGGGGCTTTGATGAACACCACCGAGGTGGAGAACTTCCCCGGCTTCCGCGACGGGATCATGGGCCCAGACCTGATGGACCAGATGCGAGACCAGGCCGAACGATTCGGTGCGCAGTTGGTCACCGACGACGCCGTCGCCCTCGACCTCGCCGGCGAGGTAAAGACAGTCCGGGACGGGGAAGGCAACGAATACCGCTCCCGCGCCGTCATCCTCGCCATGGGGTCGGCCTACCGCGAACTCGGCCTACCGGACGAGAAACGCCTCTCGGGCCGAGGAGTTTCGTGGTGCGCCACCTGCGACGGCTTCTTCTTCCGCGACCAGGACATCGCCGTCGTCGGCGGCGGGGACTCCGCTGTTGAAGAGGCGACCTTCCTGACAAAGTTCGCCCGATCCGTGACCCTGATCCACCGCCGCGACCAGCTACGGGCCAGCAAGATCATGGCTGAACGCGCACACGCCAACCCCAAGATCCGTTTCGCCTGGAACTCCGCCGTCGAAGCGATCCACGGGAGCGACAAGGTCACCGGCCTCACCGTGAGCGACACCCTCACCGGTCAGACGCGAGACCTGCCGGTCACCGGGGTGTTCATCGCGATCGGGCACGACCCCCGCAACGAACTCATCACGGGGCAGGTCGACCTCGACGAGGAGGGATACGTCCTGTGCGAGGGCCGCTCGACCCGCACCAACATGGACGGGGTCTTTGCCTGCGGGGACTTGGTCGACCACACCTACCGTCAGGCCATCACCGCCGCCGGCTCCGGGTGCGCGGCCGCCCTCGACGCCGAACGATTCCTTTCCCACTGAGCAGCGGCGGGCGCCCAGGGTCACCCCCCTTTCGCGTCCGGCAGTGTCCGCGAGGTCGGGTGGGGCAGCAGAGTCGGCCCGTGGGCCGTGGACGGCCCGGTGGGGGTGTGGCGCGCGAGTTTGTCGCGGGCTGCGTTCACGGTGACGGTCAGCTGGGCGACCTCCCCGGGCCAGCCCCGCTCCTCGGCTTCGACGATGCGTTCTTCGAGGTTGGTGATGATCGCGGCCAGCCGGTCGAGTTGGGCGGGGTCGACTCGGAGCACGGGGCAGCGCAGGCAGGCGTGTTCGTGTTCGCAGCGGGAGCCGTAGGGGCGGGCGCAGCTGCCCAGTTCGACCCGGCGCAGGGTGAAGTGTTCTTCGAACTCTTCCCATTCGGCGTCGGTGGGTTCGCGGTACTCCTGCGGGGGACGGCTGGTGCGCCGGTTGTCGACGAAGGTGCGGTAGGTGCGGATCAGGTCGTCCTGGAAGACCGCGACGTAGGGTTCGGTGCTGGTCAGGTGGCGATGGCCCAGGATCTTCGAGGCGATGTGCAGCGGGAGCCCGTCCTGGACGGCGGTGGTGGAGAAGATCCGACGGAAATCGTGCGGGGTCAGGTGCATCGGTTCACCGGCACGGTCGCGTAACTCCATGCGGACGAACAAGGCTTTGAGCCATTGCCGCAGGCTCGTGGTGCCGATGACGGCGGGTCCGCTGCCGTAGTCGCGTTGGAACAGGTGCGGCAGCCGGGGCCCGACGGTGCGTTCGTAGTGGTCGTAGCGGGCTACGAGCGGGATCGTGCCGTGGTTCTGGTTGCGCAGGCGGCTGATCACCAGGGCCAGAACGCTGGCCAGTTCAGGGGTGACCAGCAGGAGGCGTTCCTGGTTGGTCTTGGACGGGATGACCTGCATCAGTGGCACGGTCTCGCCGGTGGTGGACAGTCGGTGGGAGACCAGCGCGAGGTGGGTGAGTTCGAGGAGCTCCTCGATCCGAAGGCCCGTGTGGCGCAGGGTTTCCACGATGGCCCAGAGCCAGAACGCGTCGTGTTCGCGTCGGGTGGTGCTGAATCGCTCCCCGGTGTCAAGGTCACGAACAACGTAGGCGGTGCCCGGCGGCAGACCGCGGGCGGCTTTGACGTACCCGCCCTCGCGGACGTAGCTGCGGCCGTCCACGGTCACCAGGTCCTCGAGCGGGGCCTTGGCGGCGGCCTCGAGCAGGGTGCGGGCCTCGGCGAGTTCGCGTTCGAGGTGGGCGACGATCTCGGGCAGGAGAGGGACGCGTTCTCGGATCCTTTGGTGGATCTTGGCCCGCACGTGCAGTTTGCGTCGGTTGAGTCCGGTCGCGTCGGCGCGGGTGACCGGGGAGGGCACCGCGTAGGGGACGATGGAGGGGTCTTCGTGGGCCCAGTCGCGCAGGTCGAGGTAGAACGAGCGGACGTTGAGCAGGATGTAGCCGCTGCTGGCTCGTGGCCGGGTTTCGCCGTTGACGCCGACCACCGTGGCCAGGCGTTCCTTCCAGGCGGTGATCACGTCGGCAGGCAGGGCGAGGGTGTCGACGCCGGGGTGGTGCTTTTCGATGTCGGCCCAGAAGTTGCCGACGATGTCAGCGGCCAACCCGGACAGCGTGGTGTAGTCCACTGAGGTCTTGCGCTCTTGGAGGTAACGCACGAACAGGTCGCGGATCGGTCCGGGGGTGATGTCGTAGCGGTCGACCAGCTGGGCCACCGTCCGCTGCCCTAGCCGCAGTTCCTCGTACAGGCCTTGGTTGGGCTCGAGGATCCCGACGTCGGTGAGTAACTCCCACACCTGGTGACACCCGGCCGCGCGCACCCCGAGTTGGAGGAGCTGGGCGGAGCGGAACGCGAACAGGTCGTCCTTGGTGATGGCGGGCAGGTCGTGACCGGTGTGGAGCATCACGCGGGCCAGGACGGTCCAGCAGTCGTGCTGGGTCTTGGCGCTCATGTGCCGCTGGTCCATGCCGTCTTGGAGGCGTTGGCGCAGGTCGGGGTCCTGCTGGGCGAGGATCTGTCGGTACCCGATCGCGGTCTTGAGGGCGGAGAAGTACGGGTAGTCCGGCAGGATCACCCGGGCCACGATCAGGGTCCTGATGCCG
>WBZS01000394.1_pt1 | contig 59770 bp, 39 predicted proteins | sample 5204201 | NCBI WGS metagenome assembly WBZS01 (sample SAMN12344357, study PRJNA552823) | activated sludge metagenome | biome: Activated sludge suspended growth; feature: Nitrification reactor; material: Wastewater; isolation source: activated sludge from nitrification reactor of wastewater...
GAGGCTGATCCGCTCACCGTCGGCCAAGGCGCGGTGGGCGAACTCAGGGGCCGCCACGTCGCCATAGCCGATCCACGCCCCGGTCTCGCGGGCCAGCTCAAGGTGGCCCGACACGAAGTCGGCGTGGAAGTGGGTGTTGATGACCCCGACGATGCGCAGGTCCGCGGCTCGGGCATCGGCGAGGTAGTCGGCCACGTCGCGCCTCGGGTCGACGACGACTGCCTGCCCCGTCGTCTCGTCTCCGACGAGATACGACGCCTGGGACAGGCAGTCGAGGTAGTACTGCGTGAACAGCATCGGCTGAGCTCCTTGGCCGAGCTCCACAGGGTGCGCGGAGCGGGTGAGTTCGCGCATCTTATACCCCAGGGGGTATGCCGTGCCAACGGACGGACGCTTGGACGTGGCCTCCGGCACGGCGAGGCGACGTTACTGCCAGGTTCCCCACGTATCTCCCGACTCAGTCGGGCACTCTTCGCAATGTCGGCTCTCCCACTGAGCTGCGCCAGTCCGACGACGAGGAGACGCCATGCCCGGTTGGTACGTCCACATGGAAGCGGCCCACGACACGGCCAGGGCGATGCGAGACGGGGTCATCCCGCCCGGCTTCGCGATCAGCGCCGCCGAGGCCAAGGACATCGGCGAGCACTGCCACACCTGGCGCAACTACCTCGCGCTGGGCTCGCTCGGCCCGGACCTGTTCTATCTCCTGCCGGACTTCAAGAACACGACCGGCCAGGTGATCCGCCAGGTCGTCCAGTGGGCGTTGGACGTGTGGGAGGTCGTCGACGGGGAGTTCGTCAGCAAGTGGGAGAAGTGGATCGACCCGATCTCCACGAACAACTCGCAGCTCGCCTCGCAGCTCACCGGTGGCCTGTCGACCCAGCTCGCCCAGGTGCTCGACGAGCTGACCTCGGCGATCATGTCGGCCTTCAAAGGCTTGCTCGCCGAGATGGGCGACTGGTTCGGCGTGCTGACCTCCGGCGTGCCGCAGGGGTTCGGCGACGACGCCTTCTACTGGTCGGACATGTTCCACTACCGCAAGACCTACCAGTTCCCGTTCGTCCTCTTCCAGCAGGCCCAGGCCGCGCTGGCGGCCGCCGCGACCGACGACGAGCGCAAAGACGCTCAGGCCCGGGTCGCCTTCGCGGTCGGTTGGATGTCGCACTGCGCGACCGACGTCACCGGTCACCCGTTCACCAACGCCAAGTCCGGTGGCCCCTACCGCAACCACTGGCAGCGTCACCACCTTGTCGAGAACCACATGGACTCCGAGAACTACGTCGCGAGACACCCCGGATCCCTGTATGCCGAGTACGGCACCTCCGCCCTGCACTTCCGGCTGGCGTTCCGTCACCGCAACGACGCCCCCTACAACGGTCGGGACGACGCGCCGGCCTACGACTACTGGAGCGGCTTCCCGGCATACGACAACGGGGACGGGCCCACTCCGACGGCGAACCGGCATACCTTCTTCGATCTGGACACCGGACCCATGCCGAGCCACCTCATCGGCGGCATTCTCGACGCGATGCGCGACGTCTATGGCGCGGATGGGCCGCACATCCTCCTGCAAGACCCGCCGTTCTCGGCGACCGACCCGGGCACCGGTCAGCCCGACGGTCGACCCAACGCCGACGCGATGGCCCAGATGTGGGAGATCACCTACCGCTATCTCAAGATGACCAGCAGCGACGCGATCAGCCTGCGTCTGCCCCCACCTCCGTCGGTCTTCACCGACCACTCGTTCCCCACGCCTCCCGGCGGCGGCGGGTCGGGCATCGACGACGACCCGAGCCGCGGCGCCGACGTGGACGACGACGACTCGTTCAACCTGCTCGATCTGTTGCTCGCCCTTTTCGCGTGGATCGTCTATCTCGCCCAAGTGGTCGTCTGGCTGCTCACCGTCCTGCCGGGTCTCATCATCGACATCGCCACCTTCCCGGCGCGTGAGGTCATCTACTGGGCCGTCATCGTCCCGGCGTGGAACCTCTACCTGCTGGCCCGCCGCGCGCTGGTCATGTCGGGCTTCGCGATGCCCAAACCGGCCGAGATCAGCCAGGGCCTGACCACCTTGGGCAACGAGGGCAGCTTCGACATCGGCTCGGCGCTCGACTCACCGATCGGGCTCGGCGTCGGGATGCGCCCGATCACCGAGCCGTCCGGTCGGCTGTTCCCGACCGACGCGCTCGGCCTGGACCACGCCTACCCGCGTGGCATCGTCCGCGACCTCCCCTCGGCGATCTCGCGTCCCGACCTGGTCGGCGCGTTGGGCCTCACCTCCCCCCTGCGGTATGCCGCGGACGCCCCGTCCCAGGAGTTCAAGGCCTCCGAGTGGATCGCCCCGTGGCGGTATCCGCTGACCAACCAGGCGGGAGTGGGCGTCGCACAGGAAGGGTTGCCCACCCACGTCGGGCCGTATGTCGTCGGATCCAACTCGACGGTGCTGCTCTCCGGCATGACTGGCGACAACGGGGCTCGGGCCGAGTTGGAGAAGGCTGGGAGCCCGCAGGACACCGCTGCCGTCCTCAACGCGCGGCTGCCGGCCAACCAGCACCTCGGAGCGCCGATCGACTACGGGCTATACCTCGTCGGGCGGATGGCCAAGGAAGTGGGCAATAAGGACTTCGGAGTGCCGGACTTCAACCTCGACTCCGACCGCGGCTACGCCTGGCACTGCTGGGACTGGGACCGCAGCGACGTGCCCTGCCTCCCCGACATCAATCCGGCATTCGGCGAGGACTACGGATATCCGAAGCCGTGCACGTCGCCGCAGTTGTTCCACGCCGACCACGACTGCCCGGCGCAGCCCAACCGCTGGTATGAGGAGTCGGTCGACCTTGCCGTGCACTACCTGCCCGGCCAAGGCCCCAACACCTGCAAACCCAGCCAACCTCACGACCTCAACACCGATACGACGTGGCTCGATCGCGCCCGTCACGGGAAGGGCTGATCACCATGCCTGGCACCAACGGACACGACGAGCACCCGAACCTCACCGAAGACGAGGACAAGGCCCAGCGCGGCGACAACCCGCCCGACTCGTTTGGCACGACCAAGCGCCCGAGCGGTGACCTCGACCCCAATTGGAAACCGTCGGACCGGGTCCGTGGCGAGGCCGAGGAGTTCATCAAGGCCGTCGGCCGCGAGCACCGACCGCGCCGCGAGGATGTCCTGCCCTACCTGTTGATCCGGGCCTACAGCCCGGGTGACCGGGGCGCCCGGCCCACGTGGCCGCCCAAGCCATGCTGGGAGTCTCCGGACATCCTGCTCATCGACGCGGCATACACGGGGCCGTTCACCCCGGCCAGGCTGGTGGCGAGCCCGACCGCGGGTCGGCGCTACCGGGTGTTCGTGCGGATCTGGAATCTCGGGCTGTTCCCGGCGATCGGGGTCCATGTGCGGGCCTGGTTCGTCAATCCCGGCTTCTTCGGCGGGGATCCGAGCAACCCGGCATACGCCCCGCAACTCATCGGCGGCGCCATGGTGCACTTGGAGGACCGGACCCGGCCGGGCGCGACCGCGTTGGTCGAGCTCGACCGGACGTGGGACATCCCCGCCACGTTGACCGGCCACGAGTGCCTCATGGCGAGCGTGAGCTGCCCGGCCGACCAGTGGAGCGGGACGCTGGACGCCAACCACGACCGCCATGTCGGGCAGCGCAACCTCACCATCCTGGCGGGGCCGGCGAACGCCAAGGACCTGCTCTTCGGCCTCGGCGGCATGGTGGCCAAAGGCGGCACTTTGGAGCTCATTCACGGTGGACCGGCGGTGAAGCCGCTGCTGCAGGCAGTGGGTGGTCGAGCGAAAACGGAGTTCGGCGTGCTCGGCTCCCTCGGTGCGCCGACGGCCAAGAGCCTGCGTCTCGGGGTGCCGATCGGCGGTGGACAGCAGCATCTGCTGACCATGTTCCAGACCCGCAAGGGCTGGCTCGTGGCCGACAGTGCCAAGGTGCTGGCCCTCGGGCTGGAGCTCGGGATCATCGACAAGCGAGCACTGATGCGGGGCAGGGCGCACCCATTCGCCACGCCGTTGACCACGCGCCGGGTCATCGAGAAGCTCGGGGTCGACCACGCGGAACTCGTCGGGGTGCTCACCGATCTTGAGCCCGGGCAAGCCCTCGTCGAGGGCGTGGTCATGCTGTGGGGTCTTGGGGACCTCGGCGGGGTCGACCTCGCGCAGGCCCTGGCGCCGGGCAAGCGGGCGGCGCACCTGCTGCGGTTCGCTCATCACGACCCGGAGCGGCGTGAGTCAGGCGGCTACACCCTCATCGCCGTCGGCTGAGCGGGCGATCTGCCGACGGCGTGGCGCGGGAGGCGCGTGTGGCCTAGGTCAGGCCTCGCGCGCCTCGGCGTCGATGACCGCGCGTTCCATGCGGCGATCGGGGATCAGCCAGATCAACGCAACGGCGAGCGGCACGGCATACGGAATCCGTAGGTTGAGCGGACCGGAAGGCGAGGTTTCAGCGGTGGACTAGGCAAATCGCGACGGATAGGCGATGATGCCTGGAAACTCGGCGGGGCAGCCGCCGACGGTGAGGAGACGACGGCATGACCGACCAGACCCAGCCTCAGGCCCAGCCCGCGCCTCGGACGTGGCCCGCGCACGACCCGGCGACGCGGCGCTGGCTGCCGACCCGCTCAACCCCCGTCGACCCCGACCGGGTCGAGGCGCTGCTGGCCGCCGAGTGGGAGCGGTTCGTCCGCCAGACGCCCGCCTCGGCCGAGCACAACGCGCGGGCGAGCAAGACCCTGCCCCTGGGCGTGACGTCGAGCTTCCAGCACTGGGATCCACATCCCATCTCGATCGTCTCCGCCCGCGGCGCCCACGTCACCGATGTCGACGGCCGCCGGCTGCTGGACATGTCGATGGGCTTCGGCGCCATGATGGTCGGCCACCTGCACCCGGTCGTTGTCGACCACGTCCGCCAGGCGCTGGACACTGTGGGCACCTTGTTTGTCACCCCGTCGCCGACCGCGACCGAGGTGGCCGAGCTCTTCCAGGACCGTTTCCAGCTCGACATGCTCCGCTTCACCCAGTCGGGCACCGAGTCGGTCATGTATGCCGTCCGCGTGGCTCGCGCCTATACCGGCCGGAAGGCGGTCGTCAAGATCGAAGGCGGTTACCACGGCGGGTATGACGCGATGCAGGTGTCGGTCAAGCCGGCGCTGGCCGACATCGGTCCGGCCGACGCGCCGATCCCGCACGTCCCGCACGATGCCGAGCCGGGGACGGTCTATGTCGTGCCGTTCAACGACCTCGGCCAGTTGCGCGGCGTCTTGGCCAAGCACGGCCGGGAGATCGCCGCGCTCGTCATGGAGCCGGTCATCGAGAACCTTGCCATCGTCGTGCCGGACGAGGGCTATCTCGCGGGGGTTCGCGCGGCGTGTGATGAATACGGGATCGTCCTCGTCTTCGACGAGGTGAAGACCGGGCTCACCGCCGGGTATGCCGGAGCGTCCCAGCGGCTGGGGGTCAAGCCCGACCTCGTCACGTTGGCCAAGAGCATCGGCGGCGGGTTGCCGTTGGCTGCCTTCGGTGGACGCCAGGAGGTCATGCAGGTCGTCGTCGACGGCCGGATGGCGCACTACGGGACCTATAACGGCAACCCGCTCGTCATGGCGGCCGCGCGTGCGGTCGACGAGATCTGCACGCACGAGGCGCTTGACCAGGCCGAGGCGATCAACGTGCGGACGCTGGACGGGATCGACGAGGTCATCACCGAGTTCGAGTTGCCTGCACACACCGTCGGGATGGGCATCAAAGGCTGCATCACCTGGTCGACGACGCCGGTGCGCAACTACCGGGACTACAAGGCGACCGACTTCCGGATGGCCGAGTTGTCCTGGCTCTGGGGCGTCAACCGCAACATCCTCACCCCGCCCGGCCTGGACGAGCAGTGGCTCGTGTCGCTGGCCCACACCGACGAAGATCTGGCCGCACTGGTCACCGACTTCCGCGACCTCGCCGAGGCTCTGCGCGCCTGAGCCTGGCGTATGCCGCCGCACGGCGCTTCCGCCGCCGGGCTGTCCCGCTCGATGGGCACTTAACGCGGTTTCCTGGCAGAAACAACTCCCAGGAAACCGCGTTAAGTGCCAGCGCAAGTGGCGGGGCGGGCGGTCGAGCGGCAGGTGAGCGGGCGGCAGGTGAGCGGGCGGCATACAGGATCGGCGTATGCCGCCCACCCATCTCAGTCGCGCGTGGCGGGTCGCAGGGTGAGCATCACGGTCCGGCCGTCGGCGGCGCTGAGCCGGTAGGAGCGTTCGCTGCGGCCGTCCCAGACGACGTCCTGTTGGATGCTGAAGGACGTCACCCCGGCCGGCCCGGCGCAGTTGCCCGCGCCCGGTGCGACGAGGGTGTATGCCACCTGGATCCGCATCTGCCCGATCGGCTGGCCACTGTCGAACCCGCCAGCCAAGGCCGTCCCGGGTGTCATCCGGGTGCACGTCGAGGGCGCATCGGTCCGGGAGACCAGGGTGTGCTCGCCGATCCGCACCGTCAGGGCGGCGAGGGTCCCGTCGGTGGGCCCGGGCGCCAACGAGGCTGGCGACCCGAGCGGCGGATCGGCAGCGCTCACCGACCAACTGGCGATGAACTCGGGTGGCAGCACCGGCGCCTTCGTGCGCCCGATGAGGTTGAATGACAGGCCGCTCAGCAGGTCGAGTCGGGTGCCGCCTCTGGCCCAGTCGTAGACCTGCGACGCCCCCGTCGTGGCATCGACGACGGTCACCGCGAAGGCGTACTCCGTGTTGGGACAGAGCCCGGGCACAGTGAGCACGCCCGAGTTGGCCGGCTGGGTCGGCCCAACGAGAGTGTCCTGGCAGGTGGGCGCCAGGTAGGCCGGGACGAGCGCCCGCGCCGACACCATCACGGTGGCCTCCCGGTCGGCTTGCCAGGTGAGGTCGAGGGCGCTGGACGGGTTGGCCTCGTTGGGCCTCACCCGCAGCCCGAAGGTGTCCAGCGCCGGGGCACTCTGGCGGACGGGTGTGCGCAACGTCGGGATCACTCCTTGGAACCCGGACGGGTCGATCTGCCACTGGTCGGCCGACCACTGCGCAGCGATCCGGCCACCGGGCAGCATCGGCGTCGTCGCGAACGGCACCTTGCGGACCGACAGGTCCATCCACGTCCCGTCGCTCAGCTCGATCCGGGCCCGACGCGGTGCCCCACAGTCGCTCATGCTGCACCCTCGGTTGTCGATGTGGATCCGGGTGCGGCCTTCGGGTCGGTTGGTGGTGATGTCGGTGGTGAACAACTCGATGTCCCGCGGCTCGAACAGGAAGGCGCTCGTGCCGATCCGGCACAGGAACCCCGGGTCGCCCAACGGGCGCAGGATCACCGGGTCGGGCGCGTTGCCCGACGGGAACCCGCACGCCGTCGTCAGCGGCCGGTCACCGATGACCTGGAAGGTCCAGCGGGCGAGCTCGGCCTCGATCGACCCTGCGGGCGTGCCGGGCGCGTCACCGCCGCGACCGACCCCGACGAAGGCCAGTTCAGTGGCCGCTCGGGCAGGGGGGACGACGGTATGCCGTTCGATCGCCGTGACGACGACGTTGTCATAGGAGCGGGTCGGCAACTGATACCAGAAGACGCAGATGTCGACGGCCTCACCGGCAGCCAGCTGCGGCATCGTGAGGTTGATGACGCCTTCGCGGCTGGCCGGGGCGCCGGGGTCGGGAGTCCAGTAGCGCGTCTGGGCGCCTTGTCGCGTGACTGGCAAGGTGGTGCTGGCGATCGACGGATCGACCGTTCGACAGTCGGTCCCGGGGGCGTAGCCGGCCGCAGCGACCATGGCGTGCCCGGTCACCGCCAGACGACTCTCCTGCAGGTTGTTGGCGTTGACCGCCGTCGGATCGCTCAGGGTCACCGAATGGGTGGGGACGGCCACCTCGAGGTTGAGCGCGTCCACCGGCGTGAGGCGGACCGGCCGTCGCTGGTTCGCCTCGGTCAACCCGGACTGCCTGCCGAACTGGGGGTCCCAGTTTGCCCACTGCGGATCGTAGGAGTATTGGAGACCGAACGGCCCCTGGCGGACCCGGGGGAGTTCTCGACCGCCGAGCACACCACTGAGTTGTTCGCACAAGGGATCGGTCGAAAAGGAGCCACACCCGGTGCTTACCGACATGGTGAACGTCGATGTGCAGTCCTGCCACGTGTAGTAGTTGAACTCGCCCAGGCAGCCATCGCGGTTGGTCTCCATGACCTGCCGGGACACCTTGAGACACAGGGGGATTGCGGGAGTCTGCGCGCCCCGTTCGAAGGCGTCGACCCAGACCGCTGCGATGTCGGCCGATGGCGTCGCAGTCTCGTTCGTCACCAACGCTCCCTGGTGGGAGATGCGGATGGCCGAGCCGAAGACGCCCGGTGTGCGCAGCTGCAGGTCCAGCCTGGCGACCACCGGCTGGTTGACCGCCACCGCGAAGACGCTGTCGGAGGCCCAGTCGATCGGGGTGAGAGGGAACTGCCGAGCGCACTCACCGGCATACAGGTCGGTGCGGCGGACCTGGCCGACCCACAGGGTCTGGAACTCCGGCATCTGACGGATCCCCAAGACGATGGCGGACACCCCGGCTCCGCAGCCGGGCGCGTTCGGGGTGAGGACACACGGGTCAGTGAACGCCCGGATCGGGACCTTGCTCAGATCGGTCGAGAAGCCCGGAAAGAGTCCCCCACCGGTGCCGCCAGAGGGAGTCGCATTCGGCGACCCGCTGGCGGCACCAGTCGCGGCGCCGCTGGCCGTCGGGCGCACGCCCGCGACCCCGGTCAACTCCTCGTAGCGCGTCGTCACCATCCGCAGCGCGATGTCGTCGCTCACGTCCGGTGCCGCAGGCGGGGCGCTGCGGGCCGGGGCCGCTCCGGGGACGCCCGCTTCCGGGTCGGCCCGCAGATCCGGGGCCCCGCCGGGGTTGGCGACCGGGCGCCCCGCGCCGATCGTCATGCCGCCGCCGACGGCGACTGGCTGCGGGGGTGCCCCGGCGGCCGCGTAGACCGCCGGCTGCACGGCATACCCGGTGGGGAGGGGCGCCTGCGCGGTGACGGGGGATGCGCTCCCATCGCGCGCGGTGACCGAGGTGGCCGGCAGGACGGGGTATGCCGTCGGGAGACTCGGGGTCGCGGGTCGCAGCATCCGTCCGGCAAGAGCACCGCCAACCGCCATGACGAGGACGACGATGGAGCTGACCAGCCAGCGGGTTCGCGAGGATCGGGCGGCAGCGGCAGCGGCAGCGGCAGCGGCATTGGCAGGGGCGGGGGCGGGGGCGGGGGCAGGTGGGGTGGTCATCATGCTCCTCAGCCGATGCACGTTTCGGCGATCTGGCGGAAGTCGACGGTGGTCGACTTGGTCGAGGTGTTGCCCTTGCCGTCGTGGGCGGTGACGGTGATGGTCATCGGGATGGTCCCGCTGTGGTTGCTGTAGACCGGCCCGATCCGGTAGCTGCCCGTTGCCACCTTCGTTGCGGAGCCGGAGAGGGTGCCGGCCTTCCAGGTGACGGCGTCGATGGTGGCGCCGCTCGGGTCACTCGCGGTCACGGCGGCGGTCACCTGCTGCTTGTATGCCGTGCAGGTCACCCCGCCCTCGGAGTAGAGGAAGCCCGAGTCCGTCGTCAGGGTGAGCGTGGGCCCGGCCGTGTCCGGGGGCGGCGTGCTTGTGGTGCTCGATGAGCTCGACGAACTGGACGACGTCGTGCTGGTCGAGCTCAAGGACGAGGTGGACGACTTCGAGGTGCTCGACGAGCTGGTCGTGGGGGAGGTGCTGGTCGGCGCGGTCGGCACGGCGGTCCCGGTGGAGGTCGCCGTGGGAACGCCGGTCGCCGTGGCGCCCGAAGTGGTCGCAGCCGTCGGGACGATCGCCGCAAGGGTGAGCGCCGTGCTGCAGGTCAGCTCGGGCAGCTTCGTGGGATCACCGGAGTTGACCAGGCTCGCCGCCGAGATCCACGCGGGAGCGGTGAGTTGTTCGGGGTGGCGAATGACCAACCACGAGGTCCCGGAGCGACCGATGACCCAGACCCGGTCACCGCGATGCAGGGTGGCCACGGCCGGGCCACGGTTGGTGTCGTCGCTGCAGCCGTAGACCGTTGCCGCATCAGCCCGCAGGGTCGCGCCGGTGGCCGATCCGAGGGCGCCGCTCGCGCCGACGCCGACCCCGACAGCGCCCCCGGCCAACGCCAGCCCTGCCAGGACGAGCGGGAACTTCCCCGCGCCAATGCCTCCAGCGACGGTCGTCAGCCCGCCGACCGCGGCCGCAGCCGATGCCGCGGGCGGGGCCGCGGCCGGAGTCGGCACCGCGGGCGGGGCTGCGGCCGGAGTCGGCACCGCGGGCGGTGCCTGGAAGATGGCCGCGGGCGGTCCGGGATGGGTCCCCAAGGCGTGCTCAAGCCGGGCCAGCTCGTCGGGCCCGAGGTCGAAACCCCGCAGCGCATCGGTGGGGTTGGTGCGCACCGCGTCCGCCCATGCAGGGTCGTTGGCGATGCGTGCGAGCGCGTCGTCGAGTCCAGCCATGCTCCAAGATCACCGCACCCCGCTCACCCCCGTCGTGAGTGGTGACCACTCAGCCGCCCCGGGTGAGTACTCGGCCTGGCTCAATCGTTGTCGTCGGCCACGCCCGCGAGCGCGGTGGCCAGATCGTCCCGCCCGGTGACGGCGAGCTTGATGAAGATCCGGTAGAGGTGGTTCTCCACCGTCCGTTCGCTGACGACGAGGTGCTCGGCGATCTGGCGGTTGCTCAGCCGACCTGCCGCGAGGCGTGCGATCTCGGCCTCCCGGGCGGTGAGGGGCCCGGTGCCCGTTCGACGGGCCACCAGCGGGGTGACCAGTCCCGCCGTCCGGGCGAGATGGGTGCCGGCCACCCCGTCCATCCGGGCGGCGTCGCGGCTGGCTCCCACCTTCCGGTATGCCGCGGCCGCACCGCTGGCTGCTTCGGCGGCATACCCGTGGGCACCGAGTGACGCGAAACCGGCGGCGGCCCGTTCCCATGCGGCTGGCTCGCCGGTGCGCCGGGCGTCGACGAGGTCGAACCTCGCGGCGGCCAGCGCCGACCGGGGTCGGGACCACCCTGATGGCCCGGCTGCCGGGTCGAGCAGGTCGAGCACTCCCAACCGGGCCGCCTCGTGCCAGGCTTCGGCCTCGTTGGCCGGCGCGTGGGTGGCCCCGGCGTGCTGCACCGAAGCCTCGACATGTGCCGCCGCACCGGCGCGGTCGCCCGTGCCGAAGGCGACCCAGGCCCGGGCCAGATCCAGCAGGTGCCCGCAGAGCATCTGCGGCGGCCGAGGGAATCCTTCGACCCGCTGCAACGTCACCGCTGCCTCGTCGAGGTCCCCGCTCTCGGCCTGAGCGCGAGCCAGGGCAGCGCCGCACCACACCGCGAAGCCCCAGACGCGCACCGTGCTCCACAGTCGCTCGGCCTCAGCGAGCGCCCGGACGCATGCGGTGACGTCGCCGGTGACCTCGGTCACGAGACCGACGAGCATGGCCGCCCACGCCCGCGCCTGTTGTGAGGGGGAGAGCTGGGCTGCCGCGTATGCCGCCTCCGCGGCCTCCCGCGCCTGATCCAGATCGCCCGTTGCGAGCATGCCGAGGATCTGGATCGCGTGATGCTGACCCGGGTCTCCGACGGGCTGGACATCGACGCCGATCAGGCTGTGCGACAGGGCACGCGAGGCGGCCAGCCCCTTCTCGGCATCGTCGCTGAAGATCAGGCCAAGGCAATATCCCACGGCAGCAACGAATCTCACCCACGGATGCGGGTGCTCGACCAGCGGCAGGCCGAGCTGGACCGCAACGGGGAGGTTGCCGGCCATGGCGGCGTGGGCCGAGCGTTGCGCGTGGACGAGGGCATCCCAGGGGCCGGCTTCGCCGGTGGCTTCATCGAGCACGGCCAGGCCGGCGTCCAGGTCACCGAACCACCAGTGCTCCTCGGCGATCCGCAGGCGCAGAGCTGCCCGCATCCATGGATCCGTCTCGGTCTCGCGGGCGGTGCGCAGCACCGTGATCGCGCGCGCGTGATCGCCGTTGAGTGACAGGCACCACGAGGCGAGCAGGGCGTCCGCTGTGGTCCCGGTGCGGCTGCTTGCTTCATGGGCGAGTTCGGCGGCCAACGGCGTGTTGCCGATGGCCACCGCACGATGTGCCGATGCCGACAGGATTGCCGGGTCGATGCTCAGTCCGCCACGAACGCTCCATACGGCCGAGCGCAACTGTTCGTCGAGAGATCGCGTTGACTCGGACGAGTCGGCGTCGGCCTCGGCGAGGGTGCGGTAGATCCGCATCCGGGCCAGCGCACCGAGCCGGGCTCGGGTGAGCTCTCGGTAGAGCGGATGTCCTAGGTCCAGGACCAGGCCACCGGGGCGGCCCTCGCCCGTATCGGCAACGACGATGCCCACCCGTTCCAGCCGCTCGAGCGGCTCGAAGCCGACGACCCGCTCCACGAGGGCCTGCTCAAGCCGCCCGCCGACGGCCAGGAGTTCCAGCGTGGATCGCTCGGCCCCGTCGAAGGGTGCCAGACGAGCGAGAACGACCTCCTCCAGCAGCGGCGTGGCGACCATCTCGGCCTCGAACCCGTAAACGCCACCGTGCCGCTGCATGGCCCCGGCGGCCAGTGATCCCTCGACGAGTTCCCTGGCGTACATCGGGTTGCCGGCCGCCGCGCCGACGATGACACCGCGAGCGTGCCCGGACAGCGGGGAGCCCAGGGCTCGCTCGACCATGGCGGCGATGTCGGCGTCGGCCAGGGTGCCCAGGGTGACGTGGTCGACGCCCGGAGCCTGGCGTAGGCGGTCAACGGCGGGCGGGCAGTCCGCCGAGCTTCGCACGGTGGCCAGCAACCGGACCGACCCGCCGGTGATGAGTTGGTGCACGACGATGGCGCTCGCCTCGTCGAGCAGGTGCAGGTCGTCGACACTCAGCAGCGGTGTGGTTGTCGCGCCGCCCGGGGAGCCGTTCGGTCGGTCGTTCGACTGGGCTGACCAGCGGGCTGAGTGCGCAGGCGACTGGGCAGGCGAGTGCGCAGGCGAGTGCGCAGGGAACTGGCGACCGAGCGCGGCGATCGTCCGCTGTGCTGCGGCCACGGCATCGCCGCCCACCGCGCCTCCGACGAGCGACGCCAACGGTGCCAGCGGCAGTGGAGCCGTTGCCGGGCTGGCGACGACGCGCACGACAGGGGTGCCGGAGGCGGCATACGACTCGGTGATCTCGTGCGCCAACCGGGTCTTGCCCAGTCCGGCAGCCCCGGTGAGGACGACGTGACGGCCCTCGTCAAGCCGTCCGCGGACCTCGCGTAGGACGTCGTCACGTCCGACGAACGGCCACGTGGTGGGAGACACGGGACAGACTGTAGGGGTATCCCAACGGGATCGCCCGAGATCCTGTGCTGAGCTGGCACGTGAACCGGTTTCCGGGCAGAAACAACTGCCATCTCATCGATTTAAGTGCCAACCGACTCGCGGCTGGCCACGGGCGACTCACGCTCGTGGCGGAATGCCTCGATCTCCTGACCGACGACGGTCACCCAGGGCACTGCGGCAACGACGATGAGCCCGACGGGCATGGCGCCACCCGCCGCGACGAAGCCGACCGCCGTCACGGTGAGCGCCATCGATCCGGCCAGCATCCACCAGTGCATCGGCCGCAGGGCCCGGGTCAACGCACCGAAGAGGACATAGACGAGCACGATGTATGCCGCGACCGGCACCGCGACAGCGAGGATCGTCGCCGTGGGGCTCAAGGTTGCCTCACCACCGAGCGAGTATGCCGCGAGGTGCAGTCCGCCTCCCACGGCGACGACCGCGATAAACAGGGGGATGTGCCCGTTTCCCCAGATGGGGGAGCGAGCGCGATGGTGGTGCAGCAGGTCCCCGCTGGGGAACAGGAAGTAGGACCACCAGATGCCGAAGGTCAACCCGACGCCGGCCAAGCCGACCAGGACGAAGTCGACCGACCACCCCGATGCGTCGAACAACGTGGACAACGCCGCCATCGTGCCGAGCAGCCCTTCGCCCAAGGCGATGATGACCAACAGGCCATAGCGCTCGGCGATGTGATGCGGATGCCACGGGGTGCCGCCGTGCCGCCGGGACACCAAGACCGGCCCCACGATTTCCACGGAGATGAGCAGCAAGGCCAGCGTGACGCTGGGCCATAGCGTGAGCGGCGCCAACGCGAGGACCACCCACCCGGTCTGGGCGACGGCAATGGTCCGGGCATAGATGAGACAGACGCCGCGGCGGGCCGAGTCCGCTCGCGCGGCTCGCAGCCACTGGATGATCATCGGCACCCGCATGACGACATAGCCGCTGACCATGGTCCGGTTGTCGATGTGCTCGCCGCTGTCGATGGAGGCGAAGAGGCTCGGCAGGCCCAGCGAGAGGATGAGCGTCCCGATCATCTGCACGAGGGTGAGCAGGCGATAGGCCCAGTCGTCGGTGTCATAGGCCGACGCGAACCACGACCAGTTCATCCAGGCCCAGGCGACGGCGAACGCTCCGAACACGAACCCCACCACCGCGACCGCGACGTGTCCCTCAGCCAGATAGTGCGCGAATTGGCTTGCCGCCGTGCCGAACCCGATGACAAAGGTGAGGTCGAAGAGCAGCTCCAGCGTGCTCGCAGCCCGGCCTGCTTCCAACGGGTCGCGCCCGGACATGGAGCGCAAGCGGTGAGACGGCATCATCGGCGCAGTCTAGGAGGCCCGGGCTGCCAGGCAGGTGGCGTAACGTCACCCCATGACCCGCCTCGGCTATCAGATCCCCAACTTCACCTACCCGGCGTCAGGAGCGCGGCCGGTATGAGGTGATCGCCCGTCAGGCCGTCGAGGCCGAGGAGAGTGGTTCGACACCCTCCTGGTGATGGACCACGGCCCGCTTGGCATCGGTGCCGGCTGGTACGAGCAGGAGCACAACCGCCCTCGGCTTCGAGTTCGGCACCTTCACCGACCGCTTCGAGCGTCTTGAGGAGGCGCTGCAGATCGTCACCGGGATGCTCCGCGGCGACCGTCCGACGCTAGAGGGGAGATGGTATGCCGTCCGCGACGCCATCAACTCGCCGGCGCCGGTCGGGCGCATCCCCGTGATGATCGGCGGCGCGGGCGAGCGCAAGACCCTGCGGATGGCCGCGCAGTATGCCGACGAGTCCAACCTCATCTGCCCCATCGACGACATCCCCCGCAAGCTTGAGGTCCTCGACGCGCACTGCGCGAAACTCGGCCGGGACCGGTCCGAGCTCACCGTGACCTATCAGACGAGTGTGGCCATCGCGCCGACCCGCGAGCAGGCGATCCGGGAGGCCGACGAGGCTGTCGCTCGCATCCCCGAGATGGCGGCGCGTCGCCCGACGATCATCTGCGGCGACCCCGACGACGTGGCCGCGGCATACGAGCGGATCATGGCCACCGGCGTGGACGGGGTGACGGTCAACCTCCCCACCAACTGTCACATCGAGGGCCGGGTCCGCCTGCTCGGCCAGACCCTCGCCAGACCCTGCGGTGGCACTTAACGCGCTTTCGTGGCGGGAACATCTGCCACGAAAGCGGTGTAAGTGCCAACGGACGAGGTGAGGGCAGGCAACAACTGCCAGGGAAGGGTGCAACTGCCCATCGCCGGGCGCAGGACAGGAGGCAGCGGTGGTGTCAGCCCTGCGGTGTCAGACCCAGTCCCCACACCCGGTCGATGTAATCGCGCATCGACCGGTCCGAGGAGAAGTAGCCGCTGCGGGCGACGTTGAGGATCGCCGAGCGGGTCCACGCCGCCTGGTCCCGGTATGCCGCGTCGACCCGCCCCTGCGCCTGCAGGTAGGACTCGAAGTCGGCCAGGACGAGGAACCGGTCGTTGTAGAGCAGATCCCCGACGATCGAACCCACGGCGTCCCGGTTGCCGTCGGTGAAGTGCCCACTGGCGATGAGGTCGATCGCACTCCGCAGCGTTGGCACGGACTCGTAGTAGGAGCTCGGCACATAGCCACGCGCCTGCAACTCGGCCACCTCGGGCTCGCGCAGCCCGAAGAGGAAGAAGTTGTCGTCCCCCACGAGCTGACGGATCTCGACGTTGGCCCCGTCGTCGGTGCCGATCGTCAGCGCCCCGTTGAGGGCGAACTTCATGTTGCCGGTGCCGGACGCCTCCTTGCCGGCGAGTGAGATCTGCTCGGACAGGTCGGCCGCGGGGATGAGCTTCTCGGCGAGCGTGACGTTGTAGTTGGGCGCGAACCCGACATACAGCCGCCCGCGCATCCGGGGCTCGGCGTTGATGACGGCCGACACCCGGTTGATGAGGAAGATGATCTCCTTGGCCATGTGATAGCCGGGGGCCGCCTTGGCGCCGAACGCCACGATCCGCGGCGTCACCGACTCAGGCGCGATCCGCCCCGACATGAGGCCCTCATAGGTCGACACGACGTGCAGGACCTTGAGCAGCTGCCGCTTGTATTCGTGCAGCCGCTTGACCATGACATCGATGAGATGCCCGTCCGGCAGCTCGATCCCGGCGACGGCGAGCGCGAGCTTGTAGAACCGCTCCTTGTTGGCCTGCTTGGCCGCCCGGAACGCGTCCTGGAAGGCGGGGTCCACGGCATACGGCTCCAGCCCACGCAACTGCTCCAGGTCGGTGACCCACCCGTCGCCGATCGCCTCGGTGATGACGCGGGCAAGCGACCCGTTGGCCATCTGGATGAACCGCCTCGGGGTGACCCCGTTGGTGACGTTGGTGAACTTCTCCGGCCACAGGGCAGAGAAGTCCGGCAGCACCTTGTCGCGCAACAGTTGCGAGTGCAGCTCGGCGACGCCATTGACCTTGGTGGCGGCCACCGTGGCCAGGTGCGCCATGCGCACCGCCGGGTAGGGGTAGTCGGAGATGATCGACATCCGCCGTGCGCGCAATTCATCCCCCGGGTATGCCGCGCGCACCGTCGCGAGGAACTCCTCATTGATCCGCTGGATGATCTCCATGTGCCGGGGGAGCAAGCGGCCGATGAGGTCGACCGGCCACACCTCGAGCGCCTCGGGCAGCAACGTGTGGCAGGTGTAGGCGAAGCACTGCCGAGTGATGTCCCACGCGGTCTCCCACTCGAGCTCGTGCTCATCGAGCAACAACCGCATGAGCTCGGGGATGGCGATGACCGGGTGGGTGTCGTTGAGCTGGAAGATGATCTGGTCGGGCAGCCGCCGCAGGTCGAAGTCCTCGGGGAGGGTCCGCTCCAGATAGTCGCGCAGCGAGCAGGCGGCAAAGAAGTACTGCTGCTGCAGGCGCAACTCCCGACCTTGCGGGGTCGAGTCCTCCGGGTAGAGGACCTTGGAGATGTTCTCCGCGAAGGTCTGGGCGCGGACCGCCTCGACGTAGTCGCCCGAGTTGAAGATCGTCAGGTCGAAGGCCCGAGTCGCCTCGGCGCTCCACAACCGCAGCGTGTTGACGACGCCGTTGCGATAGCCAGGGACCATGTAGTTGTAGGGGATTCCGAGGACGTTCCAGGAAGGGACCCAGCGTCGCCGGCTCCGTCCGTCGGCATCGGTGACATCCTCCACATGGCCGGCGAAGTCGACCTGCACCGCTCGCTCCGGGTTGGGGAACTCCCAGGGAGCGCCGAGCGACAGCCACGTGTCGGGCAACTCGACCTGGCGGCCGTCGACGATCGCCTGGCGGAAGATCCCGTATTCGTAGCGGATGCCGTAGCCCACACAACTGACGTCCATCGTCGCCAACGAGTCGATGAAACACGCAGCCAGCCGACCAAGCCCGCCATTGCCCAGACCTGGCTCGACTTCTTGGGCGCGCAGCGCTGCCATGTCCAGCCCGCACGCACGCATCGCCCCTTCGGCGATCTCGGTCAGGCCGGTCGCTTGCAGGGCGTTGCCGAGCTGCCGACCGAGCAGGAACTCGGCGGACAGGTAGCCCACCATCTTCGAGGGCTCGGCGCGACGCCGGGCCGCGGTCTTGAGCCAATCGGCCATGAGGTAGTGCCGGACCGTCCGGGCCAATGCCAAGTATTGGTGGTTGACCGTCGAACGACCCAGGCTTGCTCCGCCACCGAAGTTGAGCTCCCGCAAGAACTCCGCGACGAAGCCATCCACGGTGCGCTCTGGGGCAATCGCCGGTTCCAGGGCACGCGGATTGGTGGGCGTGAACGTCGGCCCAATCTTGCGGTAGTCCAGCGACGGTGCTGGTGGTTCGTCGGTCTCCACGCCAGCTGATGGCAGGGACACGTGGTCGGTTGGCTCGCTCATGGTGGCCTTTAGGTCTCGTGGGTGAGCAATCGATCAGACCTCAACGCTAAACCCCCGCCGTTCGGCGCTCACATGGGCCAGAGGTCACCTCCCGTGCCCCTCGAAAGTGGCAGGCTCCGGCCGCTGGCCACGCGGCATACCGGGCGCGGTCCCAGCCCGCTAACCGCCCGACATTTCCCCGTATGCCGTCCGCCCCCGCGAGCGCCTCGACGGGCAGGATGGGGGCGTGGAGACCGGGGAGCCCGAGGGCGTCGAGCTGGGGACCGGCGCGTCGACCGACGCCTCAGGCCCTCGGGTGGGCCGCGTGCCGCGTGCCGGTGCCACCGATCAGCCGGCCCTCATCGATGTGGCCGCCGAGCGCGCCCGCCGGGCCGCCGCCACGACCGGGCGGGCCACGGCTCGGGCGGGGCGGGTCGCCGGGCATGCGACCGCGGTGACGAGCAAGGCCACGGCCAAGGGCGTCGTCGCTGGGGCCAAGTTGGTCGGCCGGGGGGCCAAGGTGGGGACCGGGAAGTTCCAGGGCTTCGCGCGATCACAGGGTGCCGACGCGTCCGGGCTGAGCCGCGTCACTGAGATGCAGGTGTTGGCGTCTGCGGGCGATGCGGCGTTCACGGTGTCGCTCGCCAGCACGATCCTGGCGCTGCCGCTCGGGCAGGCGCGCGGCCAGGTGGCGTTGTTCCTCATTACGACGATGGCGCCGTTCGTGCTGTTGGCGCCGCTTGTCGGGCCGTTGCTGGACCGGTGGCGGCACGGCCGTCGATGGGCGATCGGGTCGACGTTGGCGCTGCGCGCATTCCTGTCCTGGGTGCTCGCCGGGGTGGTCGCCGATGGGTCGCCATGGTTGTTGCCATTGGCATTGCTGTGTCTCATGGCGACCCGGGCCTATGCGGTGGCCCTCTCGGCCGGCATACCCCTCGTGCGTCCGGACGCGATCACCCTCGTCGTCGCCAACTCCCGGCAGTCGGTGGCGACGTTGATCGGGATGGTGCTGGGGGCTGCGGTCGCTGCGCCGGTCGGTCGATTCGGGGCGCCGTGGTCGTTGCGGGTGGCTTTCGTCATCTATGTCGTGGCGACCGTGTTGGCCATCCGGCTTCCGGCGGCCGTCGACTCTGCGCGGGAGACGCCTAGCCCGTATGCCGCCTCCCCGCCCCCCGACTCTTCCGCGGACCCGCAACCTGCCGACCCGCAACCTGCCGACCCGCAACCTGCCGACCCGCAACCTGCCGACCCGCCACCAGCCGACCCTTCCGCCGACCCGATGATCGAGCCGACCCCGAGCCGGCGCGAGCGGGCTCGGGAGCTGCGACGGTCGCTGCCAGCCCCGGTGCGGGCAGCCTTGACGACCGCGTCAGGGGCCAAAGTGCTATCGGGCTTTGTCACGCTCTTCCTGTCGTTCCTCCTGTGGGACCAGCCGCTGCCTGGGGTGTCGAGCGTGCTCGCCCTCGGGCTCGTCGGAGTGGCGGCCGGGGCGGGCAACGGGCTTGGCAGCTTCATCGGCAACCGGATTGGCGACCGCTCCCCAACGGTGATCGCCTCGGCGGCCTTGCTCGTCGCGATCGCTGCCGTGTTGCTGGTGACGCTCGCCTACTCGTTGCCTACCGTGGTGCTGTTGGGGCTGGTGAGCGGGGCGTTCGGCCAGCTGGCCAAGCTGTGCCTCGACGCGTTGATCCAGGATGACACGGCGGACTCGCTTCGGGCCCAGGCGTTTTCCTGGTCCGAGACGCGGCTGCAGGCCGCCTGGGTCGGCGGGGGAGCGTTGGGGATCGCGATGCCCCTGGTGGCAAGGCTGGGTTTTGGCGTGGTCACGGCGGTGCTGGTCGGGGTGCTCGTGGCCGGCGTGGTCATCCGCCGGCGGGCTCGGCCGGTCGGGTGAGAGACCTCGACACCCCGACGTCGATTCCGCTCCCCTGAGGCGTCGTCAGACCCAGATCGCAGCCGGTATGCCGTCCGAGGACACCTCGGGTGGGTCGGGCAACGAACGCGCGTCACCCGAGACGTATCGGGCGGCCGTCCACGCAGCGGCACAGGCGTCGAGAAGGTCGTCGGCGGCATACCCACTGTCGGCCAGCACGCTGGGTCGGGAAATGCCGTGCCGGGCCAGCTCGGCGAGGTGGGCTGCGATGCCCTCCGGTGTGGTCTTCGCGGCGGCCATCGGGCCGTCGGCCATCTCGGCAAAGGACAGCTCTGGGTGCGTCTCGACGACGGTGAAGCGCGGTCGGGTCTGTCGCCAGGCATCGACCTGCGCCCGTGTTTCGGGGGTGGAGTCGGCAGGAGCGTTGATGGCCACGACCGACACGGACCAGGACTGCAGGGCGGTTTCGACGAGCTCGGCGATCGTCGGGGCGGCATACACCTGTGGCCGGGGCAGGTCGGGGGCGAGGAGGGCGCCGACCCAGCCGCCAGCGCAGCCGTCGACCCCGAGCACCGGGGTGGTGACTGTAACTGGCACGACAGACTGTGCGGGTTCGGTGGGTTCGGCGGGCTCGACAGACCTGGCGGCGGCCGGCGGAGCCCAGGTGAAGCGGGGAGTCCGGCGCTGGGAGAACGCGGCGATGCCTTCGGCCGCGTCGGGGCTGGTCGCCAGGGCGGCATCCCAGCGGGCCTCGACCTCGTCGGTCACCTGACCGTGCAGCAGGACCGAATCGACCATCTCCTTGCTTGCCATCTGGGTGAGCAGCGACCGCTGCGTCGACATGACCTGGACGAGCTCAGCCAAGCGCGCTTCGGCCACATCGGCCTCGAGCAGCTCGTCGATGAGCCCAACCCGCAGGCCTCGGTCAGCGTCGATGATCTCGGCCGTGAACAGCAAGTGCTTGGTGGCCGATTCGCCGATGAGCTGGACGGCGCGGGCCACCGCGAATCCGGGATAGACGATCCCCAGCCGGGCCGGGGTGATCCCGAACCGGGCGCTCGACTCGGCCAGCCGCAGGTCGCAGGCGATCGCGATCTCGGCGCCGCCACCCACGCACGCGCCTCGGATGAACGCGATGCTCGGCTTGGGGAAGTCGGCCAGCGCCCGATCGGCCAACTCGTTGGCTCGCCGGTATTCCTCGAACGGCAGATCGCCCAGCCCGCTGATGTCTCCGCCAGCGCAGAAGTGGTCGCCAACACCGCGGACGACGAGCAACCTGACGTCGGGGTCTTCGCCCAATTCGGTTGCCAGTCGAGCCAGTTCGAGCCACATCCGGTAGTCCACGGCGTTGCGCTTGTCGGGCCGGTTGAGCCAGAGGGTGGCCACGCCCCCTTCGCGGGTCACGACGAGCGGTTGGTCTCCAAGCGGCATACCCCGAGTATGCCGCCCGCTCGCCGCGAGCCCAGGGGCGCTGAGTCTGCTCTCACCCGATACCGCGGCGCTCGGGGTCGGGGCTACACCTCGCGGAGCTTGGCGAGTCGGGCCCGCAGCCCGTCGACCCGGTGGGCGTTGCCGTGCAGCCCGAGGTAGCCCTCGCCCACCGAGGCCAAGAGATCGTCGTCGAGCCGACGCACCGCCCCCGCCGGATAGCGGTAGCCCATCCGCTCGGTCACCGCGGCCGAGTCGACGTTGCGGACCAGCGCGCTGAGCTCGTCGAGCGACGCAATCCCCAACTCGAGCAGCAGCCCACTCATCCACTCGTAGTGCTCGGTCCGTGACCAGCCCGCGCTCGCATAGCGCCCGGCCAGGAAGGTCGTCAGCTCCTGCGCGCTGATCCGCGGATCGCGCTCGTCGGCCTCCGGTGTTTCGCCGCCGCCGAGCTCGGCCTGGATGGTGTCGCGGATCGTCGAGAACTCGTGGTCGGCGAGCTCCAGCAGCCCGGCCGCCAGCGTGAACCGTCGGTCCAGGTCAGAGGCATGCTCGGTGGGCACCGTTCCCTTGTAACGGATTTCGTGCTCGAACTCGGCCCATGCATGTTGCAGCACCGTCCGCAGCTGGATCGAGGCGCACCTCATCGGCTCGTATGCCGTGTGCTCACCTTCGTCGAGCGACACCAGCAAGTGCCTGCTCGCGTAGCCGAACCGGCCGGCTCGCGCCGTCTCCCGACCCATGTCCCGGTCATCCAAAACGGTGAGCTGGTCGGCCAGCAACTCGGCGACCGCGTCGACGTCACTGCGGACATAGGTGATGACCCGGACTCCGACTTGGTCGGTGATGTCGCGCAGGGGATCGGTGTGCACCCGCTCGCCATCGCGCTCGCGGGCCGCCTTGGCGGCGAACGACGCGACCGCTTTGGCCCGCCCCGTCACGCTGAGGTAGTTGATCCCGGCCTCGTCGAGGATGGCGGTCACCGTGGCGACGAAAGACTCGGCGACCGGCCCTAGGGAAGGCCAACTCGCGGCATACCGGCGCACTGCCTCGTCGACGTCGACCGGACCCATGACGGAACTCTCCCACGACGGCGGACGGCACGGGACCCGCTGCCCTTGTTGACAACCGTTGACTGACATGGTTCATTAGTGAAGTAATGAACCACTGAAGGAGGCGATCGGTGTCTGACCAGCCTGACCAGTCTGACCAACCCGATCAGCCTGACTGGACCGACGGGCGGCCCATCTTCATGGACCTCGCCGACCGGATCGCGGCCGACATCATCGCCGGGCTCATCCCCGAGGAGACCCAGGTGCCCTCGACCAACGAGCTGGCGGCGCACTACCGGATCAACCCGGCCACCGCGGGCAAGGCGCTCAATCGGCTCGTCGACCAAGGCATCGTCTACAAGCGCCGCGGCCTGGGGATGTTCGTCGCCACCGGCGCGCCCGACGCGCTGCGCGCCGCCCGCCGTGAGGCATTCGCCGACCAGTTCGTCCGACCCTTCGTGCAAGAAGGCCGTCGGATCGGGCTGACGATCGAGGAGATCGTCGCCCTCGTCACCAAGGAGCGAGCATGACCGCCACCACCCCGACGTCCGGCGCCCGGGATCTGGCATCGGGTCACGTCCCCGGGATCACGCTGCGTCACGTCACGAAGAGCTTCGGCGCCACCGAGGTGCTGACCGACGTCTGCGCGACCCTGACCCCAGGCCGCATCTATGGCCTGCTTGGCGCCAACGGCACCGGCAAGACGACGCTGCTTGCGTGCATCGCCGGCCACACCTTCGCCAGTGGTGGTGAGATCCGCATCGACGGGCGCGACCCGCGCGAGCACGCCCCGACCCTCTCCCGGCTGTGCTTCGTCCGCGAGGACCAGGCCTACAACGACGCCTTCACTGTGGCGGACATCCTCGCGGTGATGCCCGCGTTCTATCCGGACTGGGACATCGAGACCGCGACCCGGCTCGTGCGCCGATTCCGGCTCCCGTGGCGGACGCGGTCCAAGAAGCTGTCCCGCGGGCAGCGGTCGGCCCTGGCCATCGTGCTCGCTCTCGCCAGCGGCGCGGCATACACGTTCCTCGACGAGCCCTACCTGGGACTGGACCCGACCGCGCGCGGCATCTTTTATGACGAGTTGCTGGCCGCGTATGCCGCGAGCCACGACCGCGCCGACGATCCCCGCCCGGGTCGGGTGGCTGCGCCGGCCCCGCGCACCTTCGTCATGTCGACCCACCTCATCGACGAGGCCGCCGACCTCATGGAGGAGGTCCTCGTGCTGGACCGCGGCGAGATCGTGCTGCAGGCCGACGTCGACGACGCCAGGCGGACTGCGTTCGTCGCTCGCGGGCTCGACGCCGAGGTGAAGGCGCTCGGTGTGGGTCGGGAGCTGCTGTCCAGCCGACGGCTCGGTGGAATCACCTCGGCGACGATCCGGGGCGAGCTGTCGGCGCAGGATCGGCGGCGCGCCGATGAGGCCCGGGTGTCGATCGAGCCGGCGTCGCTGCAAGAGCTGGTCGCGGCGATCGGTCTGCACGGCGGGACCGACCAACTGGCGCCCCACTCGGTTGGCTCGACCCACGGTGAGCCGCTCGCTCAAACCCATTCTCTCGCTGCGGAATCGGAGTCGGACCAGTGATCGCTTACGCGCGCCGCTCGCTGCGGCTCTATCTCGCCAACCGCAATTATGTGCTGGGCGTTCCGGTCTTGACGCTCGGTCTGATGGTCGTCATCAGCATTCTCAACGCCGTCATTATTGGGATCGGGACCGGGTTCCCACTCTCGGCCCAGGTCCAGGACGGGTTCCGGTCCAATTCCGGTGTGATCTGGGCCATTCCGGGCTTCCTCGTCTCGGTGGGAGTCCTCGCGGCAACCCGCAACTTCGCGATGGCGCTCGCGTTCGGCAGCACCCGCCGCCACTTCTGGTTGGGCACGATGGCGGGCTTTGTCGCGACGGCGACGGTGACCGGCGCGGCCGCGATGCTCCTGCTTGGCATGGAGCGACTCACCAACCACTGGTTCATCGGCGCTCACGCGCTGGACGTCGCGGTCCTCGGCGACGGGAACATCGCAACGACCTTCGCCGTGGTCTTCGTGCTCGTGCTGCTGTCGACGACCGCTGGGGCGATGTTCGGGATGGTCTATCGGGCTTATGGGCCCAAAGCGACGACGTTCCTGGTCATCGGTTGCCTGTTGCTCGTCTTCGTCGCGGTCGCGATCGGGATGTGGCAGCGGGACGCGGTCGGCCCGATGTTGGCCCAATGGGGAGCTTGGGCCGGCGTCATCGTCGGCTCCGGTCTTGTTGTGGTCACCAGCGCCGGGTCGTATGCCGCGTGCCGTCTGGCCACCGTCTGAGCCGTCACACCACCGTCTGAGCCGTCACAACCACAGCGGCTCGACGGCCCGAAGCAGCGCCGAGTGCCGTGGCGCGGCCGGTGCGGATGGCGCGGCTGGCGCAGTTGGCGCAGCTGGCGCCTCCGGTGCGACCGGTGCGGCCGGTGCGGACAGTGCGGCCGGTGCCAAGGATGTTGTCGAAACGGACTGGGCCGACGCCGACTCGGCACTGGACACGGGCGGTGCCACCGTCGCGGCCTTGACAGCGATGGGGCTGCGGACCTCGAACCCGCCGCCTCCCTTCCACGTGAGTGAACCAAACCGCCACTCGCCGACCGGGGCAGCACCGACGTTGCTGATGCTCACCGTGAAGGCTGCCGTTGCGCCGGGGTTGAGCGTGAGGCGGGAAGGCGATACCGACACGGCATACCCCGGCGGAGCCTGGATCCGCGCGACGAACCGCGCCGGGACTCCGGTCACGTTCGTGACCCGCCGGGTGATGAACGTCGACCCGACAACGTTTTCGACTCCGATCGAGGGCACGTTGAGGTCGGCTGCGCGGGTGGGTATGCCGCTCGCGGTCAGGGCGGCACACGTCGCGATCGGATTGACCAACGCCGCCCGACCCTCCGCGCAGAGAAAGCCCACGTAGTCGTCGAACGTCGCGTCGTAGACCAAGCCCGGACGGTATGCCGATCCGCGCGCCTGGGGCTCGCCAAGGTCGAGCATTCCTGCGCCCATGGCGAATGGAGTGGCTGCGGTGACGCGGTCGTTGTCCCGGACGCGAGTGTCGGCGGTCGTCATGAGTGCCGACTTGGCCATCGCCGGAGTCCAATCGGGATGGGCCTGTTTGAGCAGGGCAAAACCGCCCGCGACGACCGGGGCGGACATGGACGTCCCCGCGATGGCCTGGAAGAGCTCGCCGGTCGGCTGACCGCTGGCCGGCATCGGGGTGTTCCCCGCCATGATCTGGACGCCGGGGGCGGTGAGGTCCGGTTTGATGAGGTCCCCAGCGGTGGGGTTCTCGCCCCGGGAGGAGAAGGCGGCCATCGTCGGTGACACGAACGGGGACACCCCGATTGAGCCAGGGACCAACCGTCCAGTGCCGCCCGGGGTGGCGGCGATCCACGCTCGGAGTTGGGCCCCCGGGGTGGCGTCGATCATCACCGTGGGGACGAAGAAGGTGTCGGAGAAAAGCGTGTCGGTGTCGGTGGCATTGGCCAGGACCATGCCGACACCGCCCGCCCGGAGCACCTCGGCGCTCTTGGCGACGCGACCATTGCCTCCCCTGGTGCACACAACAATCGCGCCGGTCACAACGGCCGGGTTGAGGGTGCCGTCGAGACACAGCGCGCCTCCCGCGGTCGCTGCATCGACGAATGGGGCGGCGGAGGTTCCGCCGGTGACCGAAGCCCCCCGATACCGTTTGCCGCCAGCCTCGATGAAGCCCTCGTAGAACGTGGGTTGGGTGTTGGCCCCCACCGTCGTCACCCAAGGGACGTCAGCGGGTCCACCGATGGTCTTCGGGCCGGGGCCGCTGTTCCCCGCAGACACCGAGGTGAACACTCCCGCGTCCGCCGCGTAGAGCAGGGCGTGCCGCCGCGAGGGAGAGGGCAGCCCACATCGCGATCCGTCGTCTCATTCCATCCTCCGAGTGCTGGACGAGTACGCGCCAGGTCATCGGATGACCCCGATGACCCGTTTGGGTGGCCCGACCCTACGCCCTCTGGAGCCGTTTCGGGCCCCCGAACCTGTGAAAAGAAGCGCGGATGAAGTCAGTGCCTTCTCGTCCTGCTCGTCCTCCTGGTCCGGTTCGCGCCCGCCGACCTGCCCGTCGGCCGGGTCGCAATCAGTCCTGACACAAGAAGGGGTTGGTCCTTCCGCCGGCGTGATAGCGATAGTCACGGTCTCCGGATCGCAGAACGACGAGCGAGCCGTCGACGACCTGATCGGCATACGCCATCCCGGGCCTGGGGCAACCCAAGGCGGCGTTGGGCCAGGTGACCACCCCGGCGGCGACGACCTCGATGGCGGCCGGCGACACCCCGAGCCGACTGGCGAGGTCGGCGGTTGCTACTGCGATGTGTGGCGCCAGAGCGGGGTCGATGCCGGTGACGCTCGGTGTCGGCACGACACCCCTGGTGGGTGTGAGCGATGCCGCGGCGGAGCGAAGTTGCTCGCGCAATGCCGACGGATCGAGCGGCCCCGCCGAGGTCGGTCCCGATCCGCGTGGTGTGGCTCCCGGCGTGTCCCCCGGCGCGCTGGGCCGGACAGTGCAGGCGCTCAGAGCGAGCACCCAGACGCCGAGCACCCAGACGCCGACCACGCCGACCACGCCGACCTTCGCCGTCCGCTTCATGCCTCAGGGTAACCCGGGACCCTCGGCTCGTCGGCGCTTGTTTGACGTCCTGCGCGTGCTGCGGGCGGAAGGTCGCCCGATGAGGCCTCCGGCCAGTCGGCGGGGTCCGGGCCGATGGCCCTGAGCTGGCGCACCTGCTCGGTCGACCACGAGGACACCCGAAGACTCCCGTCGAGCACCCGGTCGCGGTAGTCCGCCCAGGGCATCCATGCGACGCTCGCCACTTCGTCGGGATCGGGAGCCAGGGGTATGCCGTCCGCGACCGTCGCGACGAACACCGGGCACAGCTCGTTCTCGACGACGCCGTCCTGCTCGGCCCGATAGGCGAACCGGGGGAGCACGAGCCGGACCGAGCCACGCGACAACGCGAGCCCGAGCTCGGACCGGGCGCGGCGGCATACGGCATCGGGGAGCGACTCACCCGGGGAGGGGTGGCCGCACAGGGAGTTGGTGAGCACCCCCGGGAAGGTGCGCTTGGACCAGGCCCGCCGCGAGACGAGCAGCCGCCCACTCGCGTCGATGACGTAACAGGAGAACGCCAGATGCAGGGGCGTGTCGGCGGTGTGAACCGTCGCCTTCAGCGCGGTGCCGATCGCGGCCCCCGCGTCGTCGAGGAGCACGACGACCTCGGCCACTTGGTGGGTGCTCGGGTCGGTGCGGGGCGACATCTGGTCAGGGTAATCGCGACCGCCGCTACCCTTGACCCGACATCGTCGATCCTGCCGCGGGCCCGACCGGTCGGGGCGATGACCCGCGGCTAGTCGCAAAATGCTGGGCGGTCGGCTCGGCGGCGGAGTTAGCCTGCCGCTGTGCAGATTCGGGAGATCGACAAGTCCGACGACGACCTCATGGCCCGCATGTATGCCGTCGTCACGGCCAGCCAGTCCGTCGAGCGCCCGTTCTTCACGCCGCAACCGCAAGATGCCGCGATCTCCGATCTGCGGCATGTCGATCCCGGGGAGCGCTGCGATCTGCTGGGCGTCTTCGACGCTGACGAGCTCGTCGGCGTCGTGACCCTGTGGATGGGCCTGACCGACAACGTCGACACCGCGTGGATGCAGCTGGACGTCCACCCCGACCATCGCCGGCGGGGCGCCGGTGCGGCGGCGATCTCGGTGGCCTTGGCCCATTGCGCCAGCCTGGGGCGCACCCGCGTCGTGGGCTCGGCGCGGTATCCCGAGAGCCGGGCCGAAGACCACCCGAACCGGCGGTTTGCCGAACGTCACGGGTTCCGGTTGGGCAGCGTCGATATCAACCGCCGGTTGGCGTTGCCAGTGCCACCCGCTCGGGCGACGGCCCTGCTGGAACAGGCGCGGGCGGCATACGAGGGCGACTATCGGATCGACACGTTCACCGAGATCCCCGAAGAGTTGCTTGCCCCGCTGTGCGCGTGCATCAACCGGGTCGAGGTTGAGGCGCCGACCGGCGAGATCGAGTGGGAGGAGGAGTCGCTGACTCCCGAGCGGCTTCGGGGGTATGCCGCGTTGGACCGCCAGTCTGGCCGGTTGCGCTTCACGTCGATCGCGCGCCAGGTGGCGACTGGCTCAGTGGCGGGGTATACCGACCTCTTCGTGACGGGGGCGATGACCAGGGCGATGCAGTCGGGGACCTTCGTCGTCGGTGAACATCGGGGACGACGTTTGGGACTGGGTCTCAAGCTGGCCAATCTTGCCGCGCTGCAGACGGCTCGGCCGCAAGTGCGGGAGATCTTCACCGGCAACAACAGCGCGAACCTGCCGATGGTCGCGGTCAACGAGGCGCTGGGCTTCCAGCCGGTGGAGATCATCGGAGAGTTCTACCGCTCGGTGCCCTGACCGCCTGAGCCGAGGCCCCGGGGTTGGATCCCGATCCCCCTGATGCCCGAATTCCTCACACACGCCGATGTTTTCGGGCTGGGACGGGCAGATCGGGCCTGAATTCCTCACACACGCCGATGTTTTCGGTGGGTGAGGGTCGGATCGAGCCTGAATTCCTCACGCACGCCAATGTTTTCGGACGGGGAGGGGCGGATCGAGCCCGAATTCATCACACCGGCAAACGTTTTCGGGCGGCCCGCCAGCAGGCCTTCGAGCGGGGGGCCGAGGGTGAGCGACGTCGACAGTCCAGGACGCGGCGCGGGCGCGCCCTGTTGAGACGGGGGTGGAGAGACGACGGGTCGCGGTTACAGCAGGCCGCGGATGTCGTCAGCGGACAGCACGCCGCCAGACAGGGCCCCCTCGTCCACGACCCGGGCGAACAGCTCGCGCTTGCGGGCCTGCAACGCGAGCACCTTGTCCTCGATGGTGTCGGCGGCGACGAGCCGATAGACGAAGACGTGCTTGTCCTGGCCGATCCGGTGGGTGCGGTCGATGGCCTGGGCCTCGGTGGCCGGGTTCCACCACGGGTCGAGCAGGAAGACGTAGTCCGCCTCGGTGAGAGTCAGCCCGAACCCGCCGGCCTTGAGCGACACAAGGAACAGCGACCTCTCGCCCGACCGGAACGACTCGATGGCCTCCTCGCGTTTGCGGGTGCGCCCGTCGAGGTAGGCGTAGGAGATGCCCTCAGCGTCCAGCCGCGAGCGGACGGTCGCGAGATAGCCGGTGAACTGGCTGAAGACCAGCGCTTGATGTCCCTCGGAGAGCACGGGCCCGAGCAGCTCCAACAGCGCGTCGACCTTGGCCGACCCGATCCCCGCGTGAGCCGGGTCGTCGAGCACCGGGTCGAGGCACAGCCGACGCATCCGGGTGAGCGAGCGCAGGATGGCGATCCGGTTGCGTTGGGCGTCGTCGAGCAGCCCGAGGATCCGCTGCCGTTCATGAGCCAACACCCGGTCATAGATCCGCCGGTGCTTGGGCGAGAGGGCCACCTCAATGACCTGCTCCTGCTTGGGCGGCAGCTCGCTGGCCACCGCCTCCTTCGTCCGGCGCAGCATGACCGGCCGGATCCGGCGTCGCAGCGTGTCGAGCCGCTCGGGCGCCGCGCCACTCTCGATGGGCCGTCGGAAGTGCTCCTGGAACGCACTCGGCCGCGGGAAGAGACCCGGCGCGACGATCGACAGCAGCGACCACAGCTCCATGAGGTTGTTCTCCATGGGGGTGCCGGTGATCGCGATCTTGGTGGGCGCGGGCAGCAGCCGGGCGCACTGGTAGACCTGCGACTGGTGGTTCTTGACGAACTGCGCCTCGTCGAGGATGAGCCCGGACCACGTGCACTCCCGGAACGCGTCGGCGTCGATGCGGAACACGGCATACGTCGTCACGACCAGGTCGGCCCCCGCGACCGCCTCGGCCACCGAGCCGCCGCGCCGCCGGGTCGTCTCGCCGAGCGCGACCACCCGCAGCGAGGGGGCGAAGCGCGCCGCCTCCGCGAGCCACACCGGCAGCACCGACGTGGGGGCGACCACAAGGAACGGGGGGTATGCCGTCCGCTCACCTTCCGCACCCGCCGCACCGGCCTCGGTGGCTCGGCTCGCAGACTCGCCAGGGGTCGACTCAGCCCGGTCCGCCACTGCTCGCAGGACCATGGCGAGGGTCTGCATCGTCTTGCCCAGGCCCATGTCGTCGGCGAGGATCCCGCCGAGCCCGGCCCGGCGCAGGAAGGTCAGCCACTCGTAGCCGGTGTGCTGGTAGTGGCGCAGCTCGGCAGCCAATCCGGCCGGTGCCTCGACCGGCTCCAGCGGCGCTCCTTCGGCGGCGCTGGCGAGCCCCGCGACGAGGGACCGCCACCGCTCACTTTGCTCTTGGACGACGCCGAGCTCCTCGAGCTCGGCCCAAAGATCGGCGTGATAGGCCGACAGCCGCAGCGGCCCCTTGGGGTCGTCGGACATCGCGCGGGCCTCGTCGATGAGCCGGCGCAGCTCCTGCAGCTCGGGCCGGTCGACCCGAAACCATGTGCCGGTGGGCAGGATGACGTGTTCCTCGCCGAGCGTCAGCGCCGTGACCAGGGTGCGGATCGGCACGTCCTGCTCGCCGACTCGGACCTGCACATCGAGGTCGAACCAGTCGGTGGACTCGCTCGATTCGGTGATCGCGAGGCGGACCGTCGGTGCCTCGTCGGCCTCGGCATAAGGCACTGGCTCGCCGAGGATCTCGATGTCGACGTCAGGGTGTTCCTCGAGCCGGGGCAGCACGAGGTTGAGGAAGCGCAGCATGGCCGACCCGTCCAGCCCTGACACCGGCTGCAACTGCCAGTCGCCGGTCGGCCGGACAGTCCGCAAGCCGGGCGCCTTGTCGAGAGCGTCGAGCCCGTCGATGAGCGCCGCCTCGGCGGCCTGGTCGCGCACGGCTGCATCGGCCGCGGACCCCACGGGGACAACGACGCGATCGGAGCCCACGGCATACGTGAAGGACCAGGCGAGCGAGATGCGCAGGCCAGGTTCGTGGGTGACCCGCAGCAGCAGGCGCGGCGCCCCCACGGACGGCACATCGATGCTCTCGTCGGGCGAGAGGACCTCGAACCGCTTGGCCAGCGCGGGCAGGTGCCCGGCGAAAAACCTGGGAACGTCCGCCGGTGGCACCCGCAACGCGCCTTGGGTGAGCCACCGATGGGTCCCCGAGTCGACGGGCGAGTCGAATGCGGCGATGACGAGATCGTCGCTCGAGGCCACCCACAGCCCGGCGGGCGGAGTGCCGATCTCCTGGGCCGGGGTCTCGGCGGCCAGGATCTCGGCGGGAGCGACCACGACCGGCTCGATGAACAGCGCGCCGTCGCCACCGCTGGTGAGGTGCAGGACGACCCGGGCTGGCTCGGCCGCTAAGGTCACCTCGCCGCTGTGCTTGGCGTCCGTGAGCAGCCGTATGCCGGCCCGTCGGCACTCCTGCAATGCCGCGAACCAGCCCCGCCCCAGCGCGGCGAGATCGACCCGATCCGGCGATGGGGCGATAGCCGTAGGGCTGCCGGGCCGCGGCGACGAGCGTCTGCAGGGCACTCTGATGGGCCGGGTTGATGCGCAGGTGCCCATAGGGACTGACGAAGTCGAGGTTGCCCCAGGTCAGCCCGGTGCGGACCCATCCGGACTTGCCGGGGACCACTGGCCGCACGGTGATCCGGCTGTCGGCCACCCCTGGCGGGGCGTAGCGATACGTGGAAGCACGCTGCACCTCAAACAGCAGCCCGACCGGGGTGAACTGGGTGGCGGTGGCGGCATCACCGACGACCTCGCGCAGCGCCCGCTCCCAGGCCGGGACCGATGGCACGACCGGGACGTCAGGGCGCGCCAACGCCCGGGCGCCTGGGACGTCGGGACGCCCCAACTCGGGCCTGGTTGCGACAATCCGGGTCAGGCCGGCTCGGTCAGCCCAGTCCGCGATCAGCTGCGCGGGCGGGGTGCTTTCGCCTGGGCGGGCCTCCTCGACTGCCCCTCCGACGACCCGGCCGGCAGCCCCGCCCGTTGCCCCGCCGGCCAATCCGAAGGTCTGTCGCGCGACGATCGCGAGCGCCACCGCGTGCTTGCACTCGACCTCCATCGGGCAGGTGCACTCGCCGGTCCACAGGAGCTCGCCGCGGTTGAGGTAGAGCTCCAGCCGAGTGTGATAACTCCGACCCGAACCGCGCACCTGTGCGCTGACCTCCCACGTCCCGGTGATGGTGAGTCCGGTGACCCGGCCTTGGGCGGCATACGCCTGGCCGCGGCTGAACGTCGTGGGACCGGCGCCCGCGCGCAGCTTGGCGTCGGTGAGCAGGCGAAAGCGCGCGCCGAGGGCGGCCAGGTCGGCGGTCATCGCTGCTCCCGGAGTGATAGGGACCCAGGCACTGTATGCCGTCCCACCGACACCCGCTCCCCGCTATCCACAAGCGGGACGTCGAGGGTCGCCCGCCCCGTCAGCGGGGTGCGGCTAAGCCCTCGTCCGGCGGCAGGGTGTCGATCGCTCCGGCCCCCCTCATCCGCAGAGCGTCACCCGGGGCCTGACGTTCTCTCGGGCTGCGCAGCGGCACCACGGGCGGACCGTCGACGACCCGACCGCTCAGGGTGCCGAGTGCGTCGACGTCCACCTCGACGAGGTCGCCCGGCACCAGCCACGGGTAGGCCGCGCTCCCGTGCACCCGGGACAGTTCGAGGATGCAGCCGGTCCCCACCGTGCCGCTGCCGACGACATCGCCCGGCGCCAGTCGGGTCCCCCGCGACGCGTAGGCGAGCATCTCCCCGAACGTCCAGTGCAGATCGGCCCACGTCCCAGTGCTGTATGCCGTCCCGTTGACCCGCGCGCGCATCCCGAGGTCGTAACCGTTCCCGGCCCGACGCTCCGCGAGTTCGTCCGGCGTCACCAGCACCGGCCCGATCGACGTCGCCGTGTCTTTGCCCTTGGCCGGCCCGAGCCCGACGCGCATCTCGACCCCCTGCAGGTCACGAGCACTCCAGTCGCACAGGATGGTGTAGCCGGCGAGGTGCTCCTCGGCACTGCGCGGATCCAGGTCGCTGCCGGCCCGACCGATCACCGCAGCGACCTCCACCTCGTAGTCCCACATCGTGCTGCCCGGCGCTCGCGGCACGTCGGCACCCGTCGGATACACCGCCGCGGGGTTGGTGAAGTAGAACGCCGGCTGTTCATACCAGACCGGGTCGACGGTCTGACCGATCGCCGCCATCGACGTGACGACGTGCGCCTCGAACGACATGAAGTCCCGGATCGACGGCGGCTGCGGGATCGGCGCCAGGAGTGTGACGTCAGCGAGGCGGCATACCTCCGCGGGGGTGGCCAGCGCCGACCGCCCGGCCTCCGCGAGCCCGTCCGCCCGGATCACGTCGAGCAGGGTGGCGCCTTCCCGTATGCCGTGCACAGCCACCTCTTCGCCGTCCCCGACGAGCAGGCCAGCGCGCTCGATGCCGGCAGCGGATCGATAACTGGCCCAACGCATCTGTGCTCCTCGGGGGTCCGTCTGGTTGGTGGTCAGGCGTGACAGGTCAGCGGTCTGCCGCCGTTGAAGGCCAGCATGTCCGCGATGGCTGCCTGCAGGTCAATGAGCCCTCCCCGAGCGCCGCCGTCGAGCTCGAAGTAGGCACGGTGCAGGTTGCCGACGATGCGCTCGGAGTCCAGGAGGGCGGCATACTCGCCGAGGTCGAGGTCGCGCGCGAGCTGCAGCGGCGTCAGCCCGGCCTCGTGACCGCGGTGGGCGGCGTCGGTGACGAAGCGCAGATAGCCGCGGACCGTGTCGATGACCTCGGGGCCACAGACCGGTCCGTGGCCGGGGACGATCGTCTCGGCGCCGAGGGCGGCCAGTCGGTCCATCGTCTCCAGTGCTCCGGCGATCGAGCCCTGCAAGAGGAACGGCGTGCCGCCGTTGAAGAGCACGTCGCCGCTGAAAAGCACTCTGCGCTCGGGCACCCACAGCCACGAGTCGTTCGTCGTGTGGGCCGGGGTCCCGACGTGGGAGAGCTCGCAGCGCAGGTCGTCGACCCACACGGTCACCGAGTCGGCGAAGGTGAGGAACGGCGGGTCCAGCTCGACGTGGCCCCAGTCGACCGGCGTCCAGATCGGGGCGTCACGCGGCATACCCCAGGCGCGCAGCGGACCACGGATGTTGTCGTGGCCGACGATGGTCGCTCCGGGGAAGAGGTAGTTCCCGAACGTGTGGTCCCCGTGGTGGTGGGTGTTGACGAGGGTGCGCACCGGCTGGTCGGTGACCGCCGCGATGGCATCGCGATAGGCGCGGGTCCGGCGCTCGGTCGCGCAGGCATCGACCGACACGACCCCGCGTGAGCCGACGAGGAACCCGGTGTTGTTGATCCACCACGACCCGTCGGGCTGGACGTAGGCGAAGATCCCATCGCTCACCTCCCGAGCGACCCGGGGCGGCTCGAAGGCGTCGGTGTGGGAGTGGCTCGACATGGCAGGGCCTCCTCGGCGGGGGCGGCGGCATCGGCACAGGCAGCCGCGTCGGCTCAAGCCTTAGCAGCGGGTCGAGCCTACTGAGCACAGCGATAGGTTGCGGGGGTGAGCGCTTCATCACCTGCGGGGCCCGCCCGGACCGCCGACCTGCCCGCCCGTGCCCGCGTCGTCATCATCGGCGGGGGAGTCATCGGCACGTCGATCGCCTACCACCTGGCCCACCTGGGCTGGACCGACGTCGTCGTCCTGGAGCGCGACCGGCTCACCTCCGGCACGACCTGGCACGCGGCCGGGCTGATGACGTGTTTCGGGTCGACGTCACACACCTCGACGGCGATCCGGCTCTACGGCCGCGATCTCTACGCCCGGCTGGAGGCCGAGAGCGGCCTGGCCACCGGGTTCAAACCGGTCGGGCTCATCGAGGCCGCCGCCGACCCGGGCCGACTGCACGAATACCGCCGGATCGCCGCGTTCCAACGCACTCAGGGCCTGGAGATCCACGAGATCAGCCCGCGCGAGATCGCCGAGAAGTTCCCGCTGGCCAAGACCGACGACCTGCTCGCGGGCTTCTATGTGCCCGGCGATGGGCGGGTCAACCCGGTCGACCTCACCATGTCCCTGGCCCGCGGCGCCAAGCAGCTCGGCGTCCGGATTATCGACGGTGTCTCCGCGGAATCCGTGGTCACCCAAGGCAATCGGGTCACCGCTGTCCGTGTCGCCCAGGGCGACGGGACGGTCGACATCGAGTGCGAGTATGCCGTCAACGCCGCAGGGATGTGGGCCCGCGAGCTCGGTCAGCGCAACGGCGTCGTCATCCCCAACCAGGCCGCCGAGCACTACTACCTCATTACCGAACCCATCGACGGCGTCAGTCCCGACGCCCCCGTCTTCGAGGACCCCGCGGCATACGGCTACTACCGCGAAGAGGGCGGCGGCCTCATGGTCGGCCTGTTCGAGCCACGCGCCGCGGCCTGGCGGGTGGACGGCATACCGCGCGACTTCTCGTTCGGCACGCTGGAGCCGGACTGGGAGCGGATGGAGCCGTTCCTGCGCACCGCGATGGAGCGGGTCCCGGCCACCCTCGATGCGGGCATCCGGACGTTCTTCTGCGGGCCCGAGTCGTTCACCCCTGACCTGCTGCCGGCGGTGGGCGAGGCGCCGGGCATCCGCGGCTACTTCGTCTGCGCTGGCCTCAACTCGATCGGCATCCTCTCCAGCGGCGGCATGGGTCGCCTTGTCGCGCAATGGATCACGTCGGGTCACCCGGACGCCGACGTCACCGCGTTCAACGTCGACCGGTTCCAGTCGTGGCAGCTCGCCCCCCGCCTGCGCGCCACCCGCACGAGCGAGATCCTCGGCACGGTGTATGCCGCCCACGCCCCGGGCACCCAGCTGCGCACCGGCCGCGGCGTCAAGCGAAGCCCGTTGCACGACAAGCTCATTGCCCACGGTGCCTTCATGAAGGACGTCTCCGGGTGGGAGTCGCCCGATTGGTATGCCGCCCCCGGCACCTCCCCGACGGCCGTCCCCTCCTGGGAGCGGCAGGACTGGTTCGAGCAGTGGCGGGCCGAGCACGAGGCCGTCCGCAGCGGCGTCGGGCTCATCGACATGTCGTTCATGGCCAAGTTCCTCGTCGAAGGCCCCGATGCCGCAACGGTTCTCGACCGGGTCAGCGCGGGCGCCGTTGCGGGAGAGCCGGGTCGGATCGTCTACACGCAATGGGTCAACGACGCCGGCGGCATCGAGGCCGACCTCACCGTCACCCGCCTGGCCGACGAGCGGTTCCTCGTCGTCGCCTCCGACACGGCGCACGGGCACGTCGCGAACTGGCTCGGACGGCATACGGAGGGAGCGGACGTCCGCGTCAGCGACGTGACGGCGAGCTACGCGCAGGTCAACATCCAGGGTCCGCGATCCCGCGAGGTGATGGCGGCGGCGAGCGACGACGACTTCGCGCCCGAGGCGTTCGCGTTCCGCGACGCGCGCTGGGTGCACGTGGGAAACGCGCCCGTCCTCGCGATCCGGATCACTTACGTCGGCGAGCTGGGGTGGGAGCTCTACATCCCCGTCGAGCACGCCGGGCACGTCTACGAGACGCTCGTCTCGGCTGGTGAGCCGATCGGCATGCGCCACGTCGGACTCAAGGCGCTGGGCAGCCTGCGGATGGAGAAGGCCTACCGCGACTACGGGCACGACATCGACAACACCGACACCCTCGCCATGGTCGGGCTTGGGTTCGCGGTGGCCAAGGACAGGCCGGTCGAGTGGATCGGGCGTGGACCGACCCTTGCGGCGCTGGCCGCCGGGCCGCCGTCGAGTCGGCTTGTCCAGGTGCTCCTGCGCGATGCGCAGCCGCTGCTCTTCCACGCCGAGGTGATGCTCCGCGACGGGGTGCCGGTCGGCGATGTGCGTTCCGGTTCCTACGGCTGGACGCTCGGCGGCGCGGTCGGCCTCGCCATGGTCACCAACCCGGACGGCCCCGTGACCGCGGACTGGCTCGCGACCGGCACCTGGGAGGTCGACATCGCCGGCGTCCGGTATGCCGCCCACGTCTCCCTCCGCCCGCTCTACGACCCCACCAGTTCCCGCGTCACCAGTTGACTGTCTGTCGATCGATCATCGGGTGGAACACCGCAGCACCCTTTCCTGATGGGTGAGAACGGTCGAAGCGCGTCCAAGAACGGCGGCGGCCGGACCGACTATCATTCGTGCTGCATGAGTTAACACTGAATGCACAATGTCGACGGGGAACCTCTGAGAAGGAGATGCGATGGGCCTGTTTGATTTCCTCAAGGGTTCATCAGGGCAAGGGAACTCCGGTGCGGGTCCGGACGCGGCCCTTGCCTCGGATCTGTGGGCTTTCGGCCGCTTCGAGATCCTCACCCCCAGGGCGCCTCAGGCGCTGGCCGAGCGTGCGTCGGTGATCGAACCCCGCTACTACGGCGAAGCCACCGCCAACCCGGAGGCATTCTCCCGTCGCGTGCTCGCGATCGCCCAACGCCACGGCGGGTGGCACGCGTACGGAGGCGCAAGGCTCCTTCGATCGCTGCTGACAAGTCCAGCGGGACCCACTTTCGACGCTGTCGTCGAGGAGTCCTTCCGGTTCTTGCGCTCTCGCAATATCAACTTCATGTACCTCAGTCCGGTCGAGATCGACTGGTGGGTTCGTCACCACCCCGACGAGAACTACCTGCAGCCCATCAAGCCCTTGCCCCCCACCGACGCGGTCACTCCCTTCGCGCTTGGCGAATTCCGCAAAGTCGCCGAGATGGGGCCGCAAGGCAATAACAACGTCGTCTTCGTGCATCGGACCGCCGACAAGTACCTCGCCCTGATCCAGTCTCCCGGCGAGAACCTGGCGGACACGACCCGGATGCCCTGGGACTCGAACGTGGATCTCTACAACCTGTATGAGGAGCTGGGTTCTAGGCTGCGCTTTGAGCCGCCGTGGTGCGACGCAGAGCTAGCGCGCTTCTGCCGCCTCGCGGCTCCGGACCTCAGCGAGTAGTAGCTCGGGTTCGCCAGGTCGCCCGGCCGAGGTGCGCCTACCCTTGCGTGCAAATCTTTCAGCTGGTGTTAGATCTGCACGCGCTGTGCAGCTTTGGACCGGTTTCACAGCCCTGCGGACGATGCCAGGGGAGGGTCAGGGGGATCCCTCACCCCGAAAGGGGAACAGGGGCCATCGCAGGCCCGTTGACCTGGGCGGCTTCGGAACTGTCCGGCGCCGCACACCCACGCACCGCAAGGGGAGACCCCCACCATGCCCACGATCACCGAGACCCTTAAGACCAAGCTCGACGAGCTCAAGCTCGAGCGCCGCATCGACGAGCTGACCGTCGCCACCGAGAAGGTCGTCAAGCGGGCCATCGAGCACGCCGGCGAGCTGGCCCACGACAACCGCGACAAGGTCGCCACGCTCCTGGACAAGGCCGGCACGGCCATCGACCAGCGCACCGAGGGCAAGTACCACGACACCGTCGGCAAGGTCCGCGCCCAGGTCGTCACCGGCGTGGACAAGCTCGCCACCAAGCGTCCGGCCAAGCACCACACGCCGTTCGACACGGCTGAGTCTGAGTCGCCTGCCGCTCCCGGGGCCGCCGAGCCGTCCACGACCCCGCAGGACGCCCCCACCTCATGGGCGTCGCACACCGACCAGGCCTGACCCGCTCGTTGCCCTTCGCGGGTCCAGTGAGTGTGGTCGACCGCGGGCCGTGACCCGCGTTCGACCACACGCCCGCCCGCCCGAAGCGGCTTCCACCGCAGCCGGTATGCCGGGTGCCTGCCGTCCGCTCCCTCCGCGCGGACGGTGAGCCACCCGGCATACCGGCTGTTAGCGTCTGGCCATGACCGACGCCCGCAACCTCGTCACCGTCCAGCGCCTCATCCCGGCCCCGGCGGCGGCCATCTTCGACCTGCTTGCCGACCCGTCCCGCCACGCGCAGATCGACGGATCCGGCACGGTCATCGCGCCGACCAGCGCCGGCTCGCGCCGTCTGGCGCTGGGCGACACCTTCGGGATGTCGATGAAGATGGGCGTCGGCTACTCCACCCGCAACGTCGTCATCGAGTTCGAACCCGATCGGCTGATCGCCTGGCAGACCCTGGCGGCTGCACCCCTGGACAAGGTCGTCACCGGACGGGTCTGGCGCTACGAGCTTGAGCCCGTCGAGGGCGGCACCATTGTCCGCGAGACGTGGGACATCTCCCGCGAAGCCCCGCTCTCCCGCCCGGTGGTCCGGCGGATGATGGCCGCCAGCACCCGGGAGAACATGGCCCGCACCTTGGAGCGGATCGCATCCGTCGTCGCCGAGGCTGGCTTAGGCTCGGTCTGACCAGCGTCTCCGGTGACGCTGTGCGCCGCCTGGGGAGGAGGCCGCCGTGCACGACCAACGCTCGATCATCCTCGCTCGCGTGCGCCGGGTCCTTGCCGAGCGGATCCGCCCGGCCGAGTCGACCCTCGTCTGCCCCCTTGAGGTCGCGGCCTGGCAGGTGACTGGACCGGACGGCATACCGGGGCGCGGTGAGCCGGTGCCCGCGCAGGTGGCCCTCGCCGCGGACTATGCACCGTTCGCCGTCGGTATGCCGTGGGGTCCCCCCTGGGGGACGACGTGGTTCCGGTTCCGGGCCACCGTGCCGTCCGACCGGCGCGAGTCGCCCCTGGAGGCCGTCGTCGACCTCGGCTGGACGAGCGACTCGGTGGGCGGTCAGGCCGAAGGACTGGTCGTCGACAAGGCCGGCCGGATCATCAAGGGGCTGCACCCGCGCAACGCCTGGGTGCCGGTCACGCTGACCGACAAGGGCAAGGTCCGCTTCTTTGTCGAGGCCGCCGCCAACCCGGAGATCCTGCGGGCCCGCTCCTTCGCCCCGACCAGCCTGGGGCGCAAGGACACCGCCGATCCTGCCCCGCTCTATCGGCTCGCCCGCGCCGAGATCGTCGAGGTCCACCCGCAGGTCCGCGAGCTCATCGCTGACCTGGTCGCGCTCCTTGGGCTGGCCGAGGTGCTCGCGGAGGACTCCACCCGGGGGTGGACCATCCTGCGAAGCATTGACGACGCGATGGACGCCCTCGACCTGACCGACATCCCCGGGACCGCCACGGCCGCCCGCGAAGTGCTCGCTCCCGCCCTCGCCGTCCGCGCCGCCGACGGTGTCCACACGATCTCCGCGGTGGGCCACGCCCACATCGACTCGGCCTGGCTGTGGCCGATCCGGGAGACCCGTCGCAAGGTCGCGCGGACCGTCGCCGACGTCTTGGCGCTCGCGGCATACCGGCCGGGGCTGGTGTTCGCGCTCCCCGCCGCGCAGCACGGGGCCTGGCTCGAGGAGGACCATCCGGCGCTGTTCGCCCGCCTGCAGGAGGCGGTCGCGTCGGGCGCGGTGGTGCCGGTGGGCGGGATGTGGGTCGAGCCGGATGGCAACCTGCTCGCAGGTGAGTCGGTATGCCGCCAACTCGCCATGGGCGCACGATGGTTCCGGGAGCGCTTGGGCCACGCCTGCCAGGAGGTGTGGCTGCCGGACTCGTTCGGCTACTCGGCGGCGCTGCCGCAGTTGGCCCGGCTGGCGGGCATGCGGTGGATGCTCACCCAGAAGATCTCGTGGAACGAGGTCGATCGCTTCCCCCACCATTCCTTCCTCTGGGAGGGCATTGACGGGACGCGGATCTTCACCCATTTCCCGCCGGCCGATACCTATTCGTCTGATCTGTCCGCTTCGGATCTCGCTCGGGCGCAGCGGGCTTTCGCTGACAAGGGCCGGGCGCACGGGTCGCTGTTGCCATTCGGATATGGCGACGGCGGTGGGGGCCCGACCCGCGAGATGCTCGCCCAAGCCGACCGGGTCGCCGATCTCGACGGTATGCCGCGCGTGCGCCTCGAACCTCCCGCCGCCTTCTTCGAGCGGGCCGAGGCGACCCACGCCGAGCCTGCCGTGTGGGTCGGCGAGCTTTACCTCGAACGCCACCGCGGGACCTTCACCAGCCAGGCACGCACCAAGGCCGGGAACCGTCGATGCGAGAGCCTCCTACGAGAGGCGGAGCTCTGGTGGGCGACGGCGGCCCTGCGGAGCTTGGGTGACTACCCCCACGATCAGCTCGACCGCCTGTGGCGTCAGGTCCTGCTCGGGCAGTTCCACGACATCCTCCCGGGGTCCTCGATCGGCTGGGTCCACGACGAGATCGAGGCCACTCACGCGCAGGTGGCGGCAGAGCTCGAAGCGCTCGTCACGTCGGCCCTCGACCTGCTCGCCCAGCCTGACGGGCCGAACGCGGCCGATGGCGACGAGGAGCAGAGTGCCGTCGCGTTTGCCGCAGACCCACTGGCCGGTGCCGGCGCGGCCCTGGGGGGGACGGCATACGGGACGGAGCGCGAGGCGACCGGCCCGGCGGTGACGGTCATCGCCACCGGGACGGCGGCCGTGCTGGACAACGGCCGACTGCAGGTGGCGGTCGACGCGCGGGGTCTGGTCACGTCGGTCCTCGACCTCGCCGCCGATCGTGAGCTCATCCCACCGGGATCGGTCGGAAACCTCCTCCAGCTCCATCCGGACTTCCCCAACGCGTGGGATGCCTGGGACCTGGACCCGTTCTACCGCAACACAGTTCGAGACATCATCGAGGTGTCCGACCTGGGTGTCGAGACCCTCGCCGACGGCTCCGCCCAGGTGCGTGTCGTCCGTCCGCTGGGCTCCCGCGGCTCACTCGCCACTCAGACCCTCACGCTCGCGCCCGACTCCGGGCACCTCGACGTGGAGGTCGAGGTCGACTGGCAGGAACGCGAGGCGCTGCTCAAGCTCGCCTGGCCGATCGACGTCCACACCGACCAGGCGCGGTTCGAGACCCAGTTCGGCCACGTCACCCGACCCATCCACGAGAACACGACCTGGGACCGCTACCGCTTCGAGGTGCCCTCGCTGCGGTGGGTGCATGTCGGCGAGCCAGGCTATGGCGTGGCGATCGCCAACACCCGCACCTATGGCTGGGACGTCAGCCGCAGCGCCCGCCCGGGTGGAGCCACGTTTGCGACGGTGCGGGCCAGCCTCCTGCGCGGCGCGCAATTCCCCGACCCCGACGCGGACCTGGGCCGACACTCCTTTGGGTTCCGCGTCGTCCCCGGCGCCGACGTCGGTGGTGCCGTCGCCGCAGGGTATGCCGTGGCCCACCCGCCGCGGGTCGTCGCGGGCCGGGCGGGACGGCATACCGAGCCCGTGGTCCAGGCGGACGGCGCGGTCGTCGAGACGGTGAAACTGGCCGACGATGGGAGCGGCGCACTGGTCGTTCGGCTTTACGAACACCTGGGCCGACGCACCCGAGCCACCCTGACGATCGCGTCCGATCTGCCGTTGGACCTCACCCGCGCGGTCGAGGTGGACCTGCACGAGCAAACCCAGCCGCGGCCGGTGAGCGGGGGTGCGGCGGTCCGGGGCGTCGAGACCGACGGCTGCCTGGGGTTGGCACTGCGACCTTTCCAAGTGCTCACCGTCGCAATTCCGACGAAATCCTGAACATTCACACCCCCGCAGGAGTGCGTTCACCCTTACGGTGGGTCCCATGCCCGGCGCGCCCAATGATCCGACGAGGATGCGCAGCCCGTGGCAGTCGATTCCGTTCCGGATGCTGACGCTCGGCGGCATCGTCACCTCCTTCGGCAGCTCGATCACCCCCGTCGCCATCGCGTTCGCGGTGCTGTCCCTCGGCGGCAGCGCCACCCAGCTCGGCTTGGTCGTCGCCGCGTATGCCGGAGCCGAGATCGCCACGATCGTCGTCGGGGGTGTCCTCGGGGACCGGCTCCCGCGCGCGGCCCTCATGCAAGGGTCGGCGTTCGCGTCGGCGATCACCCAGGTCATCCTCGGCGTCAGCCTGGTGCAGGGTTGGGGCACGCTCGGGCTGCTCACGGTGCTCAGCGCCTTGACCGGAATCTTCGGCTCGCTGTCGTCACCCAGTTCTGGGGCGATGACCCAGCAGACCGTGCCCGACTATCTGCTGCAGAAGGCAATCACCGTCCGCCGCCTGTCCGGCAACACCGCGAGCGTTCTGGGCTTCAGCGCCGGCGGGATGCTGGTCGCCTCGATCGGTCCCGGGCCGGCGATTGTCGTCGACGCGGTGACCCTCTTTGTCGGCGGGATGTTTTACTCCCTCGTCTCGTTGCCACCACCCGGCGCCGAAGCCGGCCACTCCTTGCTCGAGGACGCCGTCGTCGGCGCGAAGGAGGTGTTCCGGCATACCTGGCTGTGGGTGCTCATCGTCGTAGCCCTCGTCTACCACTTGTTCTATGCCAGCGCCCAAGGGGTGCTCGGCCCGATCCTCGTCCAGGTCGGCTACGGCGAGGCGGCCTGGGGCTGGGCACTGGCCGCGCTCATGGTCGGCTTCATGGCCGGGGGAGTCGTCACGCTGCGGTGGCTGCCACGCCGAGCCCTCTATGCAGGCACCGCTTTCCTCTTGCTCGCGGCCTGCTTCCCGGCCGCCCTGGCCGCCAACCTCAACCTGGGCCTGGTGCTGACGGGGGCGTTCCTGCACGGGTTCGGCCTGGAGATGTTCACCGTTGCCTGGGATCTGTCGATCCAGGAGAACGTCGACCCGGACAAGCTCGCCCGGGTCTACGGGTTCGACGTGCTCGGGTCGTTCGTCGCCCGGCCGATCGGCCTGGCCCTGACCGGGCCGATCGCAGAGACCGTCGGTTACGCCGATTGGCTGTGGATCGTCACCGGGGTCATCATCGTCACCATTGCGCTGGCCCTGACCGTCCCGTCCGTGCGCGCGCTTGAGCGTCGGCTCCCAGAGCGGACCAACGACCCGGACCCGGAGGCCGCTGCCGGGTAACGTCGGGGCGTGCTTCCCGACGCCGCTCCGGACGCCGTTCCGGACGCCGGCACGGATTCCGCTCCGGACTCCCACTGTGAGGTCGCTCCCGACTCCGGCAGGGAGTCGTCGCGGGCCGAAGTCGGCCTGCAGTCGGAGGTGACCGACACCGAGGTGTGTTTCCGGCTGGCCGACCCTGAGCACGACCTCACGGATGTCTGGCTGTGGCACGACGTGGACCTGCCGGATCTCGGCCACGAGTTGGCGGCGGTCCCGGGAGGCTGGGAGCTGCGGTGGCCGCGCCCGCCGGTCGACCGGATCGAATACCAGTTCACCGCTTCCCACCCCGTGCTCGGTGACCACCGGGCCTTCCTCATCGACCCGCGCAACCCGCTTCGGGTGGAGGGCGCCTTCGGCGCGCACTCGTGGCTCGCCCTGCCCGGCTATCGCCCGCCATCGTGGTTGGACCTGCCCAGCGTCCCAGCCCATCGGGTCATGGCCACGGTGTCGGGCACTCCCGTCGATGAGGTCGACACCCTCACCTGGTCACCGGCTGACGCGGCGTTCGACGAGCCGTTGCCCATGCTCTTCGCCCACGACGGACCCGAGCTGGACCGTTTCGCTCACCTGACCCACCTCGTCGGTGCCCTCATCGGCACGGGGAGGCTGCCGCGGATGCGCGTCACCCTGCTCGTCCCCGGCGTCCGCAATCCCCGGTATGCCGCGTCCGCGGCATACGCTGACGCGCTCGCCAACCACGTCGTGCCGGCGCTGCTGCGCGCCCACCCGACCGAACATGCGCCGGTCCTCGTCGGGCCGAGCCTCGGTGGGCTGGCCGCCCTGCATGCGGAGTGGACCCATCCGGGGACCTTCGGCGGGCTGCTGCTGCTGTCTGGGTCCTTCTTCACCCCTGAGCTGGACGGGCAGGAGAGCGGGTTCGAGTTCTGGGGGCAGCTCATCGACTTCGTGGCGGGCGTCCATGACGGTCCGGCGCCGTCCCGGCCGCAGATCGCGCTCGGCTGGGGAACGGCCGAGGAGAATCGGCACAACAACGCGCTGATGGCGGCCCGGCTGACCGAGTTGGGGCTCTCCGTCCGGACTGGGCAGGTCCGTGACGGTCACAACTTCACCTGTTGGCGGGACCTGCTCGACCCGCTCCTGCCCGACCTGTTGACCCGCACCTGGCTTGGGAACTGACCGAGACAAGGAACTGACCGAGACAAGGAACTGACCGATGGACACCGCTCGTGTGGAACTCACCGCTCACGGCTTCGACCGGCCGGGGACAGTGCTGCGGTATGGGCACTGGGGTCGCCCGGTGCTGGTCTTCCCGTGTGAGGCCGGGCGGGCGTGGGACTTCGCCGACCGAGGCATGCTCGACGCGGTGGCGCCGCTCGTGGACGCCGGTCGGGTCAAGCTCTATTGCGTCGACTCGTTCGACGAGGCGACGTGGTCCAACCGGTCGCTGCCGCTCGAGGACCGCGCGCGCGGCCACCTCGCCTATGAACAGTGGATCACCGGGACCGTCATGGACTGGATCCGGGCTGACTCGCCGGGGGCCGGCGACCCGGTGACCACCGGGGTGAGCATGGGCGCCTTCCACGCGGTGCAGTTCGCCCTGCGTCGGGCCGACCTGTTCCCGCAGGCTCTGGCGTTGTCGGGGAGCTACGACCCGTCCCTCTGGCACGCGTGGGGAGAAGCCGGCGACGCGGCATACGCGACGAATCCGTCCTGGTATGTGCCGGGGTTCGGCGGCGGGCACTTGGACTGGCTGCGCTCGCGCCTGGACCTGCTGCTCGTCGTGGGCCGCGGGCCGTTCGAGACCGAGCCGACCAAGGCGCTTCCCTCGACCCGCCATCTCGCGGGACTGTTGCAGGACAAAGGGATCCGGGCCGAGCTCGACGAGTGGGGCGACGATGCCGCGCACGACTGGCCGTGGTGGCGGCAGCAGCTCGCCCACCACCTGCCGCGCTTCTGTTGAGGCAGTCCCGCTGAACACCTGCCCAACGGTGTGCCAACGGCGGGGAGGCAGCAAGCCAACGCCAGGGTGACCTTCTTCCCTGGACCGAAGACTGGCCGCGCTGACATCCTGAGGAGTGACTGGCATTGCCGCCAGCGTCGAAGGAGGGTCCCCGTGGACCTGCCACACGTTCACCCCATCGGGTTGCTGCTCGGTGCCGAAGAGGACTGGCCCCACGCGTTCGAGTCGATCCTGCGTCGAGTCGGCGCGGTGACCGCCGATCAGGTGACCCACACCTTCACCAGTGAACGACTGACCATCGAGCCGTTCGACCTCACCGACCCGGTGCGTTCCGAGTTGGTCATCGACCGGCTGGCGCACTGGTATTACCACCCACGCGAGTGGCTGAAGAAGGCCTCCCTCGTCAACGGGACCTACCTGCTCAACAGCCCGTTCACGTTCCAAGCCATGGAGAAGCACAGCGCCTATTGCGCGATGCTCCGGCTGGGCCTCAACGTCCCGCGGACGGTGCTCGTGCCCTACAAGAACCCGGTCGACAACGACCGCTGGGCGCCGACGTCGGCGAAGTACAACCTGCCCTTCGACCTGTCGGCCATCGCGGCCGACCTCGGTTACCCGCTCTACATGAAGCCGTTCGACGGCGGCGGCTGGCGGGGCGTCTCCCGCGTCGAGAACGAGACCGAGCTACACCGGGCCTACGACGAGTCCGGCGAAATGCTCATGCACCTGCAGGCGACCGTGCCGTATGAGAAGTTCGCCCGGGCCCTCTCGATCGGCCCCGAGACCATGGTCATGGACTTCCGCCCGGATAAGCCCATGCACGACCGGTATGCCGTGTCCCACGACTTCCTCTCGCCCGTCGCCGGCGAGCGGACCGTGGCGATCAGCCGGATCGTCAACGCCTTCTTCGGCTGGGAGTTCAATTCGGCCGAATTGCTTGTCCAGGGCGATGACGTCTTCCCGATCGACTACGCCAACGCCTGCCCCGATGTGGCGGTGACCTCCCTGCACTACTACTTCCCATGGGCGATCAAAGCCTTGGTGCGGTGGTCGGTCTACTGCCTGGTGACCGGCCGCAAGACCAAGGTCGACCTGCAGACTGAGCGCTACTTCGCCATCGCCGACGACCCGGCGCTTGATGCGGACGCCAAGCTCGCGGCATACCTGGCCATCGCCGATGAGCAGTTCGAGACCGAGCGCTATTGGGAATGGTGCGCCGAGCACCTGCCGCACCTGGATGAGCAGGTGCTCGACTGGGTGACCTCGACCGACTTCGACCGGATGCTCAAGGACGCGGTCAAGGTGACCTATCCCGCCCACGAGCAGCACAAGTTCCTCGACCACTTCCACGGCTTGGTCGACCTGTGGGTCGTCGACGAGGGTGCCCGGTTGCGGTCATAACCGACCCGCCCTTTCGTTTCGGCCGTCATGAACGGCCACCGTGTTCGTCTCCTCTGCGACGTGCAGAACGCCTGCGCGCTCGGGGCATCGCGAAGGAGGCGAGGTGACCATCACGCACGACGAGCCACGGCTATCCGTGGTGACGACCCGCCGAGCCCGTCGTCAACTCGACGACGCGGCAGGGTTCTTGGAACTGGCCGCGTTCGCTGCCCTGATGTGCGGGAGCGTCGAGGACATCGCGCGGATGAGTGCCTGCACCGACGCCATCACCGTGTTGGCCGATCTCGGTGCGCTCAACGAGGTCGATGCCGAGCTGGCCGACGGGGCTGAGCCCATCGCCGCCGCGGTTGGGTCGCTCCGGGCGATCGATCCGGCCGCGTTCGCCGACCGCCATCACGCCGGGGTGGTCGCTCAGCTCGCGGACGATCTCGAACGACGGTTCGTCACCCGCTGACCGTCACGCGTTGACCGTCACCCGCTGACTCGTCACGCGCCGACGCGTCGGCCGCGCCCGACGAGCAGCGCAATCCCGCCGATGACCAGGGTGAGCAGGGCCAACACCAACCCCTGAAGCTGGCTGAAGAACTGCAGGAACATCGGCAGGGCATCGGGCAGCATCCAGGTGACCGTCCAGCCGCCGAGGACAACGCCGACGAGCACCGGGACCGCGAGGGTGAGCAGCACGGCATACCCGACGCCGGCGATGGTGCCCGCGCTGCCGCGCCGTCCGGGGCGTTCGCCGAGCAACGCAACCAGCCACGCGGCGACCAGCCCCAACGCGGTCGCGGACGCGGTCGCGACGATGATCTCGGTCGCGCTCAACACCGAACTCAACGAGTAGGTGCGTCGCGACAGTCCCCAGTAGTAGCCGTGGAAGACGACGAGGTATGCCGCCCCGCCAGCCAGTGCCCAGCCCACCCGGCGCGGGTTGCGCCGCCACCACACGACGAGCGAGAGCAGCGCAGCGATGAGGACGATGGCGGCGGGCCACAGCCGGGCCAGTCGTTCGGAGCCCAGTCGATCGGCGCGCAACGCGGTCAGCGCGGCCTGGTAGGCGGCCGTCGGGTTGGCCGGGTCGACGGGCGCGACGGCAGTCCCGGTGGTGCCGGGCGAGACGCCGATCGCGGCGGCATACCGGCGCAGGAGGTTGTTCTGCTGGGCGGCTTGGGCCTGGTGGAGGGTGTCGGTGGCCGAGGCGTCCATCGTGAGGAGGCTGGTGAGGGCTTGCCCCTGAGCGGCGCGCAGCACCCGGGTCCCGAGCAGCGCGGCGAGGGTCGGCGCGAGATCGGCCTGGGCGGCATCGATGGTCATCGGGTCCCGCGGGGCGGCCGAAGCGCTCCCGACCGTCGCGCCCGCCCGCACACCCGAGCCCGCGAGCACGAGCGGCGAGCGCACGACGATGTCTTCGGGCCCACCGTGGCCACCCTGGTCGAGGTGCCCGTGATCGGAGAAGACGACGAGCGTGTCGCGGGTGAGATCGAGCGCGCCGGCGATCGCACGCAGCCGCGCGTCGGCCTTGGTCGCCGCGGCCCGCCAGGCCGGGCTGGCTCCGCCGCCCGAGTGATGCCCGGCGTGGTCGACCTCGTTGAGGTGGACGAGCAGGAAGTCGACCTGGTCGCCCTCGATCATCCGGACGGCCGCGTCGGTGCTCGCCTGATCGGCCGCGTCGGTCTCGTCATGGACGAAGAAGCTCGTCGTCAGGTCAGGCTTGGGGATGAGCGGCGCGAACCAGTCGGTCCCGGACACCCCGGTCCGCAGCCCGGCGTCATGGGCCGCGTGGAAGATGCTGTCCTCGACCCAGGCGGGTGCCGCCGCGACGTCCGGCGGGTTCATCGCCAGGCCACCGTGCAGCTCTGTCCAGGCCCCAGTCATGAGGACGGTCCAGCCCGGCACCGAGTAGGACGGCGTCCGCACGCCCATCGTCGCGCTCGCTCCGCGGGCCCGCAGCTCGGCAAGAAACGGCATCGTCGCGGCGTCGGCCGCGGTGTCGACCCGCAACCCGTCGACGAGGACGGCCACGACCCGCCGGGACTGAGCGGGTGCCGCCGCCGCTGCCCCAAGCGGTGCTGCGGCTTGGTCGGGCACCGTGCTCATCGGCGAACGGAAGTCATAGAGGGAGCCGAGCAGGCCGGTCGCGCCGACGTAAGCCCCAACGGCGACAAGGAGACTGACGATGGCGGCAAGCACGCGACGGAGGGTCGCACCTCTCCCACCCAGGGATGCGGACATAAGAGTCAGTATGCCGCCCTCCCGCAAGATCTCCGTCAACCCCCCGCGCGCCGCGCAGATCGTGCACAGTGGGCGCACGGCATACGCAAGAGCGGCATACGGAAAGACGGGAAGGTGCGGCATGGCTTACGCGACCTATGAGCAGGCGATCGCCAAGAAGGCGAGGGCCGACGGGCTGTTGCGCTACGTCGTCAGTGTCCTGGCGCGCCTGCAGGACGGGGAGGCCGTCGATCTGGACTTCATCGGGCGAGAGGACGTCGGCGCGTTCTGTCGGGCGCTCGGGTTCGCCGAGGACCGCAACTGGGCCGCGTTGTCGATCGACCAGATCGCCCCGGAGGACGACTCGGGCGCGCGCGTCGTGCCCGAGGACGAGGCCGCCAAGGTGCTGGCCGCCCTCAAGACGATGCTCGCCCGCGGGGCGCTCGCGCCGTCAGCTGAGGGCACGCCGTCGCCGCACGTCCTCAACGACTTCCTTCCCGCAGGGACGCGTTACCGCGGCCGCAGGTGCCTCGGGCACACGTGGGAATGGCGCTACGCGTTGGCCGTCGAGCTGGAACACGGCCGCTACCACGGCACCAATGTCACCAACAACCACCCGATCCTCACCGGCATGGTCGTGCTCGCGCACCTGGCCGAAGACCGGCTCTACTACGCGCGGTTGTGGGTGATGGAGACCGAGGGCGAGCTCTTCAACGCGCAGCTGGAGCACAAGCCGTTCGCCGAGCTGCGCGAGATCCTCATGGAGTTGCAGAGGGCCCAGGAACACCGCAACCAGCGGATCGACGAGGTGCTCGCCCACGCCTGAGGGAGGCGGTTGGGTCGTCTTCAGGGGTGGCCGGGTTACGCTCCGCCTCATGTATGCCGTCCGCCGCACCGTTGCGACGCTCGGCACCGTCGTGGCAATCGCGGTGGGTGGGCTGGCGGCAAGTCCGTCGGTGGCGATGGCTGCCGGTGCGGCCACGAGGCTGAACGTCGCGCCTGGGACGGTCCTCGAGGAAGTGCCTGGGGTGCTCGAAGAAGTGCTTGAGGTTCCGGTCGGGGCCGAACCGGACGGGTCCCCGGTGACTGTGGACGTCACGGTGTTCCGGCCATCGGGGTCTGCCGCTGGCGCCGGGTCTGCTGGGCCGTGGCCGGCCGTGGTGCTCGCGCATGGCTTCGGCGGGAGCAAGGCCGATCTCGTCGAACGGGGCCGCGACCTGGCCAGCCGCGGCTATCTCGTGATCGGCTACTCCGCGAGGGGATTCGGCCGGTCTGGAGGTCGGATCCATCTCAACGACCCGGCATACGAGGTGGCCGACGCTCGAGCCCTCGTCGACCTGCTGGGCGCGCGGGCCGACGTGGTGCACGACGCGGCCGGCGACCCGCGGGTCGGGGTGGTCGGCGCGTCCTACGGCGGGGCGCTTGCGGTGATGCTCGGGGCAACCGACCCGCGCGTGGACAGCGTCGTCGGGGTCGTCGCCTGGAACGACTTGGCCGAGGCGTTCTTCCCCCAGTTCGCCGTCGTCGGGCCGGGCGCGGGAGAGCCGACATCGGTGGCCGTGGTGGATCGCGCGCCGGAGCCTGGACCGTTCAAAGCGTTGTGGGCCTCGCGGTTCTTCGGCTCGGCCCTGACGGGCGGGTCGGGCGCGAATGGGGGTGGTCCGGGCGGGTCGGGCGCTAGTGGGGGTGGCCCGGGCGGGGCCGTCTGCGGGCGCTTTGACCTCGTCGTCTGCCGGTTGTTCCTCGCGGCGGCCGAGTCGGGCCGACCGAGCCCCGAGCTGCTCACCCTCCTGCACGCCCACAGCCCCCGGCCACTGCTGCCCGGGCTGCACGCACCGACCATGCTCGTCCAGGGGATGTCCGACTCGCTGTTCGGTCTCGAACAGGCGGACGCGACCGCTCGGGCGATCGCGGGACAGGTGCCGCGGCTGTCGGTCCGGTGGATCGACGGCGGTCATGACGGGTTGTCCAGCACCGCCGAGGCAGACGAGCAGGCTCTGCGGGACTGGCTCGCCGCAACGCTGGTGACGTCCGGGCCACAGTCTGTGACCGGGGCCGAGTTTGTCTATGCCGCCCCGATCCCGCGTCGCCGGTCGGTCGCTCCGCTGCTGAGCTCTCCCGACTATCCCATCGCCGGGGCTTGGACGTCGGTCCCGCTCTCGCCCACCGCTCCCGCTGCCGGTGGGGGTCCCGAGACCGGTCAGCGGATCGTCAACCCGCCCGGTGGGCAGCCCTCGTCGGTGACCGCGATCCCGTCGTTCGGGGGGCTGGGAGTGGGGGCGGCGGCATACCAACTGGCAGCTCTCCCAGGGCAATCCGCGGCGTTTGACACGCCCGTGTTTGATGCGCGGACCACGGTCGTGGGCTCGCCCCGGGTCACCCTGACGGTCACCTCGACCGGCGACGAGTCCGTCCTCTTCTTGTCCCTGTGGCAAGTCACCGGCGGGCAGTCGACCCTCCCGAGGCGGCTTGTCGCCCCCGTCCGGATCGCCACCACCCCCGGTCGTCCGAGCACCGTCGAGGTCGCCCTCGCCCCGGCGACGTGGACCGTCGAGGCGGGCAGCTCGCTACGGCTTCTGGTCACCTCGACCGATTCCGGGTATGCCGCCCCCCGCGCCGCCCGCGTCGACCTCGTTGCGGTCGGTGGCGACGGGCTGCGGCTGCCGATCGTCACCGGGACCGTCGTCTCCGCCGAAAGCGACGTGGACACCGAGTCGATCGGGGTCGCCACGGCGATCGCCGTGCTCTTGGCCGTGATCGGCGTGTTGGCCTGGCTTGCTCGGCGCCGTCGGAGGCTGTTGCCGGATCGACCCGACCTGGCCGACGTTCCCTTGGTCGTCGAGCACCTCGTCAAGACCTATGCCGACGGGCACCGCGCGGTCGGCGATGTGTCCTGGCGCGCCGAGCGCGGTCAGGTCGTCGGGCTGCTGGGTCCAAATGGCGCGGGTAAGACGACGACGCTGCGGATGGCCCTTGGCCTCATCACCCCCGACTCGGGCGCGGTCTATCTCGGCGGTCAGCCGGTCCGGCCCGGGTCGTCGGCGCTGGCTGGCGTTGGCGCGCTCGTCGAAGGTCCCGGCTTCCTGCCCCACCTCACCGGACGCGAGAACCTCCGCGCCTATTGGGCGGCCACCGGCCGGCCGATGCAGGAGGCGCGGTTCGACGAGGCCCTCGACGTGGCGGCGCTCGGTGGGGCCGTCGACCGGCCGGTGCGCTCCTACAGCCACGGGATGCGCCAGCGCCTCGGCATCGCCCAGGCAATGCTCGGGCTGCCCGACCTGCTCGTCCTCGACGAACCCACGAATGGACTGGACCCGCCCCAGATCGCCGCGATGCGCCCCATCCTGGCGCGGTATGCCGCCGCCGGCCGCACCGTCGTCGTTTCCAGCCACCTGCTCGCCGAGGTCGAGCAGACCTGCTCGCACGTCGTCGTCATGCACGCCGGTCGCGTCGTCACCGCCGGTCCGGTGGCCGACCTCGTCGACTCCTCGGACACGACCGTTGTCCACCTGGACCCGGCCACGACCCCCGAATCCGTTGCGGCCGTGGCCGATCGGCTCCGCCAGGTGGATGGTGTCGCCACGGTGGAGGTCGCCGCGGACGAGGGCGACTCGCGCCTGGTCATCACCGCCCGTATGCCGCGCCCCGACGTGGTGCGGGCCTTGGCCGCCGTGGGGGCGGACGTCGTGGGGGTGAGCAGCCGCAAGCACCTTGAGGAGGTCTTCTTGCGGGTCATCGCTGCGGCCCAGACGCCCCTCGACACGGACGACGAGAGCGATCGCGGATCCACGGCCGACGACCCGGGGTCCGGTGTCGAGGGCACCACGGGGAACACCATCGACTCGGTCACCGAGCGCCTGCGACAGGTGCGAGCCCGATGACCGCCGCGGAGGGAGCAGTCCAGGTGAGGGAGGTGGCGAAGGTGGGCGGACGGCATACGGGGAAGGCATTGTCGTTCGGCGCGGAGGTGCGCCGACAGTTCGGGCGTCGCCGGACGTTTTGGGGCTTCGTTGTCATGCTGGCCCTGCCGCTCATCCTCGTCGGGGCGTTCGCGATCGGCCGCACCACGGGGCCGCCCGGGGGCACGCGGCTGGCCGACCTGGCGCAGCAGGGGAGCGCCAACTTCGCGATCTTCGCGTTGTCGGCTGCGTCGGACTTCCTGCTCGTCGTGCTCGCGGCCCTGTTCGCTGGTGATGCGGTCCCGTCGGAGGCGTCCTGGTCGACGTTGCGCTATCTGCTCGTGGCGCCGGTGCCCCGGGCACGGCTGTTGGCAAGCAAGTGGGCCGTCGCGGTGGCCAGCCTCGCCGTGGCGATCGTGGTCTATCTCGGGTGGGGGCTGCTCGTGGGCGGACTCGCCTATGGGTGGGAGGCTTTCACCAATCCCGCTGGGGGAGTGCTGGATTGGGGCCAGCTGCTGCCGCGCCTGGGCATCGCGGCGGCATACCTGTTCGTGTCGCTGCTGCAGGTGGCAGGCATCGCGTTCGTGTTGGGGGTGCGCACCGATGCCCCGCTGGGGGCGGTCGGCGTGGCTGTCCTCGTCGCGATCGTCTCCTCGATCCTCGGACAGATCGAGAGTCTGGGCGATCTGCGCAACGGGCTGCCGTTGCACTATCAGCGAGCCTGGCTGGACCTGTTGTCGCCGCAGGTCGACTGGACGGCGATGCGGCACGGTGTGCTGTGGTCGCTGCTCTACACACTGTTGACGGTGGGCCTGGCGTTCGGCCTGTTCCGGCGCAAGGACGTGCTGAGCTGAGGGGTGCTGACCGGCTGACTGGGGGTGATGGACGTCTCCCCGCGGGCGGGTCTTTCGGCAGGGGGTGGGACAGGTGGACGTGAGACGCTGTTACTGACCGGTAACACCCACATCGTCGACGCTGGGGGGCGGGAGATGCTGGATCCGAGAGCAGCAGGGGAGATCGCCCGGGTCTTCGGACTTGGCGATGGAGCGCGCCTGGAAGGCCCGGTCGCCCACGGACGCAAGGGTCAGGTCTGGCGGTTGGTCACCAACCAGGGCCGGTATGCCGTCAAAGCCCTGTTCGGAGCGGTGTTCCGCGAGCGGGCAGAGCGGGATGCGGCATACCAGGACATGGTCCGTGCCACGGGGGTGCCGATGCCCGCGGTGTTGCGCACGCTCGACGGGGCCGTGTTGGCCCACGTCGGCGGGCCGCCTCCGACGGCGACGGTCCGGGTCTATGAGTGGGTCGACATCCTCGAACCGCGTCGTGACTTGGATCCGCGTGCGATCGGCGCCCTCCTGGCCCGGGTGCACAACGTCGAGGCACCAGCCGCTGGGCCGGTCGACGCGTGGTACCGCGAGCCGGTCGGGGCCGAGGTCTGGAACGAGCTCGTCGAGCGGTTGCGCGCCGAGCAGGCGCCCTTCGTGCCCGAGCTGGCCGCGCTGGTCCCGCAATTGGTCGCGCTGGAGCGCACGTTCGAGACGCCCGATGACGTCCGGACCTGCCACTGCGACCTGTGGGCCGACAACGTCCGCGCGACACCCGAGGGCGGCATCGTGCTGCTCGACTGGGAGAGCGCCGGCCCGGAGAGCCCGTCGCATGAGCTCGGCATGGTCATCTTCGAATACGGCCTCGGCGACCCCTCCCGGATGCTCGACCTGTATGCCGCCTACCTCATCGCCGGTGGTCCCGGCCGGATCTCCCGGGCCGGCGACCTGACGATGCTCGGGGCGACGAGCGAGCACCTGGCCGAAGAAGGGTGTCGACGGTGGCTGTCGGCGACCGACGAGGCCGACCGACAGCTGTCGGCGGCCTGGGTCGAGTGGTTGCTGCACGAGCCGGTGACGCCCGCGACCGTGTCCGAAGTGCTTGACGCCGTCGCCGGCCTCGGCGGTGCCCAAGCCACCTAGGTGGACCTCGCCCGTCCGGGTGGGCGGAGGCGGGCGCCGGTGCTCTCGGTTTGTGGAGTGGTGGCCACAGTGGGGTGTGGGTAGCGCTCCACAAACCTGCCCAGAGTGGGGTTAAACCTGCTCAGAGTGGGTTGCGGACTATTCGGTCGGACCCGTCGCGGCTCCGGGCACCGGACCGGACTTCGCGGGGGGCAGCGCCAAGGCGAGGGTAAGCCGCAGGATCTCCTCGGGATCATCGAGCCGGTCGCCAAACAGCTCGCGCAGCTGTCCCATCCGATATCGCACCGTCTGTGGGTGGACGAACAGGTGCCCGGCGATGAGCTCGCGCCGCCCGTGATGCAGCAGCCACGACCGCAACGTCTCCTCTAACCGGACTCGAACCGTGGGCCGCACACTGGCCAATGGGGCCAGGGCGCGGACCCGGAGGTCGGCCAGTGCCTCGGGGTCGGCCCCCAGCAACAGCTCGGCCAGGTGGTCGTCGGTGTCCAAAACGCCGCTCGGGCCCGCCGTCGACGAACCGGCCGAACCCGCTGCCCCGCCGCCGCCACCACCTGCCGCACCACCCGCACCACCACCAGCCCCACCACCAGCCCCACCACCAGCGCCATCCCCAGCTCGACCAGCACCGGCGCCTCGCCCGGTCGCAGACGTTCGGCCCACCGGCCGCCCGAGCAGCTCCCGCGCCCGCAAGGCCCGCTGGAAGGACCGATGCGCCTGGAGCCACGGCCGCTCGGGCCCGACGACCGCAGCCCGCCCCTCCAACTGCCGGAGCAGCCGCTCGCGATCCCGTCCGGTCACGTCAGGCACGAGCAGCACGCCCGAGTCCTCGTCGTCGTCCCCGCTCGCCGGATCGGTCGTCACCGCGAGAGTGCGGGCGTCCAACAGTCCGAGCACCGCCCGCAGCTGACCTTCGGGGAGCAGCACCGCCGTCAAGGTCCGCGGCGGATGCCATTCGGCGCGCCGCGCTGCCGCGACCAGATCGGCCTCCTCGCCGCCGCCCACGAGCAACGCCGCCAGCCGCTCGCGATAGCGCTCGCGAGCCCGACCTGCCGTTGCCAACTCATCAGCGTGGCCCGAGATGCTCGCCGAGGACAGTGCGTCGATATAGGCGAACACCAGCTCCGCGAACGCCCCCAGCGTCGGCGCCGGGACCCCGCCCGCGACCGCTTCCCGGGACAGTCCGCGCCAACAGACTCGCGCCCCGACCCGGTATGCCGCCTGCAGGGCATCCATCGACCGGCCACTTCGCGCCTCCCCCCGCCCCAGCTCGTATGCCGCGGACGTGCTCGGCGCGATCGGCTCGGAGGCGTCGGCCCCGCTCCCCAACCGGGCAAGCTCAAGGAAGTTGACCAGGGCCAGCTCGACCGCGGTCCGGATCCGCGCGCCCATGACATCGGAAAACGGCCGGGCATAGCTCGGCACTTCGCGCATGATCGTCTCGACCGCTTCGGCGGCAACCCGAGGGACGACGGCCCGCAGGCGTTCGACCACGTCCTGGTCCAGGGCGAGGTCGGTCTGGGGTCCGGGCGCAACCGGGGAGGAAGCGGACACGGCATACCTCCCTTGTCTCTGGCGAACAAAAGTTCAGGCTCACTTCACGTCGAGCCGTCAGAAATCTAGCGCAGAAACCCGGAACAATGGACCCATGTCCGCCACGGTCACCCCGCCGCGGGGCCGCAGTCTTCGGCAGCGCGCCTGGCGCGCCGCCGAGGTGCTCACTGGAGCCCTCATGCCGGCCGACACCCTCGATGTCATCAACCCATTGCGCCCCGGCGCCGAGCAGCTGGCCGGGCGGATCGAGCGGATCCACCTCGAAACCGCGGATGCTGCAACCGTTTTCATCAAACCCGGCGCCGACTGGGCGGGCTACGTCCCCGGCCAGTACCTCCGCTTCGGCGTCGACATCGACGGCGTGCGGCACTGGCGCAATTACTCGCTGACCAGCCGGGTCGACCGCCCGGACGGCCTGTTGACCATCACGACCAAGGCCATCCCCGACGGCCGGGTGAGCGGCCACGTGGTCCGCGACCTGCGCCCGGGCACCCTGGTCCACCTGGGCCAGGCCGAGGGCGAGTTCATCCTGCCGACGCCACGACCGGCCAAGGTCCTGTTCCTCACCGGGGGCAGCGGCATCACCCCGGTCATGGGGATGTTGCGCAACCACGTCGCTGAGCTCCCCGACGTCGTCATGATCCACTCGGCGCCGACGGCCCGCGACGTCATCTTTGCCTCCGAGCTGCGCGAGCTGGCCGCCGCCGGGCTGGTGCGCCTGGTCGAGCTGCACACGGACACCGACGGGATGCTCGACCTCGCCGCCGACCTTGAGGGGCTCGTCCCCGACTGGCGCGAGCGCGAGGTCTGGGCCTGCGGCCCGTCCGGAATGCTCGACGCGTGCGAGGCCCACTGGTCGGCCGCCAACCTCGTCGACCGCCTGCACGTCGAGCGGTTCCGGCCGCACCTGCACGTCGCCGGTGAGGGTGGCACGGTCACCTTCACCAAGTCCGGCACCATCGTCGACGCCGATGGTGGCCGCCCGATCCTTGAGGTCGCCGAAGAGGCCGGGCTGATCATGCCGCACGGCTGCCGGATGGGCATCTGTTACCAGTGCGTCCTGCCGCTGCGCGACGGCGCGGTCCGCGATCTGCGCACCGGCGACCTCACGTATGCCGCCCCCGGCGACGGCGTCGTCATCCAGACCTGCGTGTCGGCGGCCGCCGGCGCGTGCGAGATCGAGCACTGAGGAGCCAGGGAATGACCCTCGTCGCCGAGCCGCACCCCGTTGCGACCGACCACACCACCCACCACGCCACCGACGACGCGGCTGGCCTCACCGCCGACCGCCCAGGCAGCGCGCACCCCGCTGGCGCGGCCTTTGCGCCTCCCGCCCCGCCCGTCGACGCCAGGGTCAACCCACACCTGCGCCTGGTCGATGGCAAGGCGAGGGTGCTGCACCCCAAGCCGTCCGGACGCCCTGACCCGACCGCCCACCTGAGCGCCGCCGACATCGAGGCGCTAGGCCGCGAGCTCGACGCCCTCCGGCAGGAAGTCATGGACTCCCGGGGAGCCAGCGACGCGGCATACATCCGGCGGGTCATTGCCTTCAACCGCTATCTCGAGCTGGTGAGCCGCGCGATCCTGCTCTTCTCGCTCTTCCCGCCGGCCTGGTTCGTGGGAACCGCCGGGCTGTCGGTCGCCAAGATCATCGACAACATGGAGCTCGGCCACAACATCCTGCATGGCCAGTGGGACTGGATGCGCGACCCGAAGATCCACTCGACGACCTGGGACTGGGACCACGTCTCCCCGGCGAAGCAGTGGAAGGAGTCGCACAACGAGACCCACCACACCTACACCAACGTCCTGGGCCGCGACAACGACCTCGGCTACGGCATCATGCGGGTCGACGCCGACCAGCCGTGGAAGCTCTCCAATCTCGGCCAGCCCCTCTACAGCTTCATCAACGCCCTGTTCTTCGAGTGGGGCATCGCGAGCTACGACCTCAAACTGCACGACGTCATCACCGGCAAGATGCCCAAGGAGGAGTCCAAGCCTCGCGTCGACCTCCTGCTGAAGAAGATGCGTCGTCAGGTCCTCAAGGACTATGTCGTCCACCCGCTGCTGTCCGGGCCGTCGTTCTTCCCGACCATGGGCGCCAACTTCGTCGCGACGATCATCCGCAACCTGTGGTCCAACGGCGTCATCCTCTGCGGGCACTTCCCCTTCGGGGTCGACACCTTCGCTTACGACTCGATCGAGGGCGAGACCCGGGGCGAGTGGTACGTCCGCCAGATGCTCGGTTCGGCCAACATCTCCGGCGGCTGGCTCGTCCACTTCATGTCCGGCAACCTCAGCCACCAGATCGAGCACCACCTGTTCCCCGACCTGCCGAGCAACCACTACGCCAAGGTCGCCCCCCGGGTCCGCGAGATCTGCGACCGTTACGGGCTGCACTACGTCACCGGCTCCTACCCGCGCCAGCTCGCCTCGGCCTGGGCCAAGGTCTTCTACTACGCGCTGCCCGACAAGGAGCCCGACCGCACCCGCGGC
>WBZS01000396.1_pt1 | contig 59661 bp, 66 predicted proteins | sample 5204201 | NCBI WGS metagenome assembly WBZS01 (sample SAMN12344357, study PRJNA552823) | activated sludge metagenome | biome: Activated sludge suspended growth; feature: Nitrification reactor; material: Wastewater; isolation source: activated sludge from nitrification reactor of wastewater...
ACCTGGCCAAGGTGCGCAACATCGGCATCATGGCCCACATCGACGCGGGCAAGACCACCACCACCGAGCGCATCCTGTTCTACACCGGCATCACTTACAAGATCGGTGAGGTGCACGACGGCGCCGCCACGATGGACTGGATGGAGCAGGAGCAGGAGCGCGGCATCACCATCACGTCGGCGGCGACGACCTGTTTCTGGAAAGACCACCAGATCAACATCATCGACACCCCCGGTCACGTCGACTTCACCGTCGAGGTGGAGCGTTCGCTGCGCGTCCTGGACGGCGCCGTCGCCGTGTTCGACGGCGTCGCCGGTGTCGAGCCGCAGTCCCAGACCGTGTGGCGGCAGGCCACCAAATACGGCGTCCCGCGGATCTGCTACGTGAACAAGCTGGACCGCACCGGTGCGTCCTTCGACTTCTGTGTGAAGACGATCCGTGAGCGCCTGAACGCGACCGCCGCCGTCCTGCAGCTGCCGATCGGCGCCGAGGCGAACTTCATCGGCGTCGTCGACCTGGTCGGCCAGCGTGCGCTGACCTGGCGCGGCGAGACCAAGATCGGTGAGGACTACGAGGTCGAGGAGATCCCGGCCGACATGGCGGATGCCGCCGCGGCCGCCCGCGAGGAACTCGTCCAGGTGCTCGCCGACCACGACGACGACTTCGCCGAGCAGTGGCTGGAGGCCGAGGAGACCGGCGAGGAGCTGACCGCCGAGCAGATCAAGCCGGCGATTCGTCGCGCCGTCCTGGCCAACAAGATCACCGCCGTCATCTGTGGCACGTCCTTCAAGAACAAGGGCGTGCAGCCGATGCTGGACGCGGTCGTCGACTACCTGCCCTCGCCGCTGGATATTCCGGCCATCGACGGCTTCAAGCCGGGCGACGAAGAGACCAAGATCGAGCGGCACCCGTCCAACGACGACCCGCTGAGCGTGCTGGCTTTCAAGATCGCCGCCGACCCGCACCTGGGCAAGCTGACCTTCGTCCGGATCTACTCCGGCGTGCTCAAGGCCGGCACCCAGGTGCTGAACAGCACCAAGGGCAAGAAGGAACGGATCGGCAAGATCTACCAGATGCACGCCAACAAGCGTGAAGAGATCGAGTCGGTCGGCGCGGGCATGATCGTCGCGGTGATGGGCCTCAAGGACACCACCACCGGCGACACCCTGTGCGATCCGCAGAACCCGGTCGTGCTGGAGTCGATGGACTTCCCGAACCCGGTCATCGAGCAGGCCATCGAGCCGAAGTCGAAGTCCGACCAGGAGAAGCTGTCGGTCGCCATCCAGCGGCTGGCCGAGGAGGATCCGACCTTCCGCGTCCACACCGACGAGGAGACCGGCCAGACCATCATCGCCGGCATGGGCGAGCTGCACCTGGAGATCCTGATCGACCGGATGAAGCGCGAGTTCCGCGTCGAGGCCAACATCGGCAAGCCCCAGGTGGCCTACCGCGAGACGCTGCGCCGTCCGGTGGAGAAGATCGAGTACACCCACAAGAAGCAGTCCGGTGGTTCGGGTCAGTACGCCAAGGTGCTGATCAACCTGGAGCCGCTGGAGCCGGGGTCGGGCTACGAGTACGTGAACGCGATCACCGGCGGACGCATCCCGCGCGAGTACATTCCGGCGGTCGACAAGGGCGTTCAGGAGGCCATGGCCTTCGGCCCGCTGGCCGGCTACCCGGTCGAGGACATCAAGGTCACCCTGGTGGACGGCGCCTACCACGACGTCGACTCCTCGGAACTGGCGTTCAAGATCGCCGGCTCGATGGTCTTCAAGGAGGCCGCCCGCAAGGCCGACCCGGCCCTGCTCGAGCCGCTGATGGCGGTCGAGGTGACCACCCCCGACGACTACCTGGGCACCGTCATCGGCGACATCAACAGCCGCCGTGGCCAGGTCCAGGGCATGGAGGAGCAGCACGGCAACCAGGTCGTGCGCGCGCTGGTGCCGCTGAGCGAAATGTTCGGCTACGTCGGCGACCTCCGGTCGAAGACCTCGGGGCAGGCGTCCTACTCGATGGAGTTCAGCCAGTACGGCGAAACCCCGAAGACCGTCGCCGACGAGATCATCGCGAAGGGTCGCGGCGGGGCCTGAGTTTGACTCTCTCGCGACCGTAGACAAGACTTGGACGGTCCGCGCCCACGGCGTGGACCGTGACCAGGGACATACACCCAACCCAAACGACGCCGCGCGAACCGCGCGTGGCGACATCCAGAAGGAGCCTCAGTGGCAAAGGCCAAGTTCGAGCGGACCAAGCCGCACTGCAACATCGGCACCATCGGACACATCGACCACGGCAAGACCACTCTGACCGCGGCGATCACGAAGGTGCTGCACGACAAGTACCCCGAGCTGAACGCGGTTTCGGCCTTCGACCAGATCGACAAGGCGCCGGAAGAGCGGCAGCGCGGTATCACCATCTCGATCGCGCACGTCGAGTACCAGACCGAGGCTCGCCACTACGCTCACGTGGACTGCCCGGGTCACGCTGACTACGTGAAGAACATGATCACCGGTGCCGCCCAGATGGACGGCGCGATCCTGGTCGTGGCCGCCACCGACGGCCCGATGCCGCAGACCCGCGAGCACGTGCTGCTGGCTCGTCAGGTCGGCGTGCCGGCGATCGTCGTCGCGCTGAACAAGTGCGACATGGTCGACGACGAGGAGCTCATCGAGCTCGTCGAGATGGAGGTCCGCGAGCTGCTGGACGCCCAGGAGTTCGACGGTGACAACGCTCCGGTCGTCCGGGTGGCCGCCTTCCCGGCCATGCAGGGCGACGAGAAGTGGTCCGACTCGATCCTCGAGCTGATGAACGCTGTGGACGAGTACATCCCGCAGCCGGAGCGCGAGACCGAGAAGCCGTTCCTGATGCCGATCGAGGACGTGTTCACCATCACCGGTCGTGGCACCGTGGTGACCGGCCGGATCGAGCGCGGCATCGTCAAGACCGGCGAGACCGTCGACATCATCGGCATCGCCGAGAAGAAGCAGACCACCACCATCACCGGTGTGGAGATGTTCCGCAAGATCCTCGACGAGGGTCGCGCCGGTGAGAACGTCGGCCTGCTGCTGCGCGGCACCAAGAAGGACGACGTGGAGCGCGGCATGGTCGTGATCAAGCCGGGTTCGACCACCCCGCACACCGACTTCGAGGGCAACGTCTACGTGCTGACCAAGGAGGAGGGTGGCCGTCACAAGCCGTTCTTCTCCAACTACAGCCCGCAGTTCTACTTCCGCACCACCGATGTGACCGGTGTGGTTCAGCTGCCCGAGGGCACCGACATGGTGATGCCCGGTGACAACACCGACATGACCGTGCACCTGAACAAGCCGATCGCCATGGAGGACGGCCTGAAGTTCGCCATTCGCGAGGGCGGCCGCACCGTCGGCGCCGGCCGCGTCACCAAGATCCTCAAGTGATCTGACGCAGTTCGCTGTCGCAGACCCCTCGCCCCTCGGGGCGGGGGGTCTGTTCATGCGGCGCGGCCGAAATGGGGAAGGCCCGGTTGTCGCTGAAAGTGACCTCAGCGGGATTATCTACTACACTATGTCGTAGACGATCGATCATCCGGTCCGGTGCTGGCGAAGACCTCGCCGTCGCCAGCTGCAGGGCACGACCTCAGAACAGGAGAACCCATGACCAAAGCGTCCGGGCCAGCTCGGCTGGTCGCCATTCTGTGCATCATCTTCGGCCTCGTCGCCATCGGCGGGGGCGTGACCACGTGGGCGATGGTGACCACGCAGCTGTCCGCCGAGAACATCACCGTCCCCAAGGACTCCCCGCTGGTGCCGGGTGCCAAGGTGCAGGATCCGATCAGCGCCTATGCGCAGGCCGAGATCATCAACCACCACGCGTTGGCCGCGAGCGGTGGCAAGACCTACGCGGAACTCGGCGCGATGATCGCCGAGGCCAAGGCTGCCGGGGACACCGCGAAGGCGGACGAATTGACGGTGGCGCGCACCACGATGATGAACGCGTCCTTCCTGCGGGCGTCGCTGTTCACCTCGGTGCTGGCCTACGGGGTCTCGCTGCTGGTGATCGGGCTGGGCGTGATGTTCCTGTTCCTGGGATGGGCGTTCGGTTCGCTGGCCAAGCCGAAGGTCGTGTCGGCGGCATGAGCTGCGGTCGGGCCTGAGCTGGACCGTCGCTCAGTACCGAACCGCTCCTAAGGTGACCGGGGAATCCTCCCCGGTCACCTTTGGGTTTCTTCCCGGGCTGACGGTCAAGGCGCCCGAGTCTAAGACCGGCCGCCGTCCGGAGCGACCCAGCAGCAGGCTGAAGACTGCCGGTGCGGCGATCGCAACCGTATGAGCCTGGTACAGCACCCAGAGCGGCAGGGACCATTCGAGCCCGAATCCGTGGCGGACCGCGTCGATGATCGCAAAGAGAGGACCGAGCAGCGGTAGTTGAAGGAGATGAAGACCGCCGGCGCCGGCTGCCGAGACCAGGATCAGCGATGCCCTACTTCGGTACCGGCTGAAGGTGATCGATTCAGGGGGGCGGCGGCCGGTCGATCGGACAGCGGCACTCAGATCTGGCGGGTCGATCCAGACTTGTGCCACCGCGCAGACGCAGGTCAGGTCCACTCCGAGGGCCGCAACATACCCCCACCATGGCAGGCCGGCGACCGGGTCGCCGAGATGAACGACGACGGCGGCCGCGGTCACCAGCGTGAGTGCACCGAGGGTGGACGCTGTCCGCCGCATGGATGCGAACCAGGGCTGGCGGGGGATGAAGAACGCCAGGGCGCCGGCCATCAGCAGTGCGGCGATCAGGAAGAGGAATTGCGTCGCCGGACTGGGAGTCAAGCCGTCGAAGCCGACTGGAAGCGCGGGAAGCGGGGCCAACTCGGACGCCTCCCGCCGGTCGCTGCAGATCCGTCCGGTGTCTCCCAGTGCGTCGAAATCGGCGTTACAAGACTGGTGGTAGATCCAGCTGGCCAAGCCGTAGACCACGGCGGCGAGGATGAGGATGACCTCGGCAATCGTGAAGGTCCAGGTATGCATGGGCACCGGGTCGGTGCCGCGTAGCCGCCCGCGCTCCATCCGGACTGCCCGTGCGACCGTCGCAGCCTCGCCGAAGCGTTCGATCGCCTGTTCGGCGAGCCGCGCGGGCCCGGCGTCCGCGCAGGTCGGGGACGAACAGGCCTCCCGCAGGTGATCGTTGATCTCGTCGACGACGTCGTCGGCTTCCGGGATGGTGCCGAGTTCGCGGCGTAGTGACGCGAGGTAGTCCTCGATTGGGTCGCTCACCGGGCAACTCCAGGGACGCTGAGCGCGGCTGGCCCCGGGCGGGATTCCCCAGCTTGTTCGTCCAGGATGGCTGGAGGCTTCGCGAAACGTCCGACCAGCAGACTGCCGATCGCGCAGGCCGCGATCGATCCGGCGGCGATGTAGCCGGTGTCGGGTGGCGTATCCCAGTTGAGGTCGCTGATGCTGCTCATCGCCGCATACTCCACGCCCATGTGGAGGAAGCTGGGGGCGGAGACTCCGAGCATCAGCAGCGCGGCACGCCACTGGCAGGCCGCATAGCTGGTGGCAGCATGAGCGCCGGCAGCGTACTTCGGGGTGCCGGAACTCTCGTCGAGCGGTGCCGGTTGACCGACGATCGCGACCAGGGCAACGCCGACCAGAACGTCCAGAACCAGCATTGCGGGCGTGGCCCACCAATTCGGCTCAGCCGACGGGTCGGCAATCAGCCAAATGGTGTCGGCCGCCATCGCCAGGATCGGCAGGGTAGGCGCCAGAATCGCCCACCGCACCCTCCGCTGCCAGGGCTGGCCGAGGCCGAGTGTCGCTCCGGCCAGCGCGAGCAGAAGCAGACCGGTGAGCCGGAAGCCGTCGGCGGCCAGGCTGCGTTCGCCGGCCTCCGGTGCGAAGGGGAATGCCCAAGCGGTGTCCATCCGGGCCAGGCAGGCATCCCGGATCACTTCGGTCGCGATTGCCTCGCCGGCGCAAGGCAGCCAGTGCACGTAGATCGCCGCCGCGGCCGCGGCCGCCGCCAGCACCAAGAGCCCCTCAGTAAGGGCGAATGCCGGCCGGGACGCCGGCGCGGGATCACTGCCCCGCGGGAACCCGTGCTGGGATCGCAGCCCACTCGAGACGCTTCCGGCGCTGCCAAACCGTCGAGTGGCCTCACGGGAGACGTCGTCCGGTGCCGATCCTGCGGTGATCAGTACCTCCGCGGTCTCGCGCAGATGGTCTTCGACCTCGTCCATCACCTCGTTGAGATCGGTCGCACCGCCGAGTTCACGGCGCAGGGCGCGGCAATAGTCCTCGATCGAGTCGCTCATCGCTGGGTTCCGGTGATCGCGGCGACCGCGGTGGTGAAGCTGGTCCAGGCCTGGCGCTCGTCGGCGAGCTGGGCCGTGCCGCCCGAGGTGAGGCGGTAGGACTTGCGCCGGCGCCCGCTCACCTCACTCCAGGTGGCGGTGATCAGGCCGGCCCTCTCCATCCGGTGCAAGGCCGGGTACAGGGTGCCTTCGGGGACGTCGATGACCTCATCGCTGCGGGTCCGCAGTTCTTCGATGATCGCGTAGCCGTGCAGCGGGTTGTCGGCGAGTATCGACAGGATCAGGTAGTCAAGGTGGCCCTTGAGCGCGTCGCCCTTCATGCCCAGGAACTCTAGGCATAGCTAGTCTAGGTGTCAATCCCTGCGGCGGGATGGCGTTGGCGATGTCGAGATCGCCACCCGGTGGAGGCTTAGCTTTGCGATTTCGTGTCAGGACGCGAGATCGGCGAGGTTTCTCAGCATCGGGCTGCGATGTCGAGATCGCTGCACCCCCGGACGCGGTGACGGTCGAACGGCGGTCGGGCCTCGACCCCTCGACCGACCGAGTGTCAGCCGCGGGGGAAGGAGACGCCGACCAGTTCCTCGGTGGCGTCCCAGAGCGCGGTCAGGGCTTTCGCGGAGCGGGCCGGACGGGGCAGCGCAGCTTTGCCGACCGGCCCGGAGGCGCCGAAGGGGCCGATCGGGCCGTAGTACGCGCCGGCGGCCGCCTGCCGGCTCGCCGCGCAGAAGACCACCGGCTGGGCCCCATCCGCGGCGGACTGCATCAGCCGGGTGGCATTCCCGAGGAAGATGCTGATGCCGCGCGCGGCGCCGGAGGGGAAGGTGGCGGTCGCGGCCAGCCCCGGGTGTGCGGCGTGGGCGTTCAGGCCCCACTCGCCGGCGGTGCTGTGCCGCTGCAGTTCGCGCGCGAACATCACCATGGCCAGCTTGCTGTTGGCGTAGGCACGCCGTCCGGACCAACGCCGTGCCAGGTCGAGGTCGTCGGGCCGGATCCGGCCGCTCTTGGCTGCCAGCGAGCCCAACGTCACCACGCGGGCCCGGCTGGCCCGGCGCAGCGGCTCCAGCAGTTGTGCGGTCAGCGCGAAGTGGCCCAGGTAGTTGGTGGCCATGATCAGTTCGTGGCCGTCCACGCTCTCCTGGCGTCCCCTGGTGCCGCCCATGCCTGCATTGAGCACCAGGATGTCCACCCGGCGGTCGGCGTATTCGGACGCGAACCGCCCCACCGAAGCGAGATCGGCGGTGTCCAGCTCGGCGACCGTGTGGGTGCCTTCCGGGTGCTCGGCGCGCAGTTCCTCGGCGACCACCTCGCCCTTGGCGACGTCACGGACGGCCAGCACGACATCGGCGCCGGCCATGCCCAGCGCCCGGGCCGTGGCCCTGCCGATGCCGCTGCTGGCGCCGGTGACGATGGCCAGCCGGCCCTTGCGGGACGGAATGGTGAGCGGGGTGAGCCGGTCCTTCATCGGTTCCTCCTGAGCTGGGCCGACGGCCCGCGCCTGGCCGTCAGCAGGGAGCCTATTGCCACCGGCACCGACGATGCCGGGCGACACGTCACCGTGGGGCGCTCCGGACTCCAGTGGTCCACCGCTACGCGATGCTCGGAGCAACTCCGCCCGACCGCAGGACGTCCCGGATCATGACGGCCAAGGCCTCGGCGTCCACCGCGACGCTGGTGTCGATGTCCAGCAGCGGACCGACGCCGAGAGGCTCGACCGGACGTGCCCACAGCTCGTCGGCCGATCGATCCGAATCGAGATGGCGTGGGTCGCGCACGCGGGCGCGGTAGCGCGATTGCACCACGGGCAGTGGGGCATGGCAGCGCACCTCGACCACTGGGCCGGGCAGGGCGAGGGCCGGCTGGCGGGTGTAGTCGAACCAGGTGCTGTCGATGACCGCAGCCGGGCATCCCTCGGCGAGCCTGAGCACGGCGGTGACCGCCGCCCGGCCCAGTCGGCGGGACTCCGCGACGCTCGCCGGCGCACCGAGCGCGTCCATCAAGGCTTCCTTCGCCTCGTCCTTGGAAAGGTAGGCGCAGTCCAGCGCTCGGGCGAGGGCGCGGGCCACCGTGGTCTTTCCCGAACCCGGCCAGCCGCCGACGAGCACATACCCTCGCATGACGCGTTCGGGCTGGTCAGCCTCGACGGCGCTGGATCGCGGCCCACTCGTCGCGCAGGCCGACGGTGCGATGGAACAGGCGGGGTTGCCCGGCGTCGTGCGCGAAGTAGCCGAGCCGCTCGAACTGGACGACCTCGCCCGGCGCGGTGTCGGCCAGCGCGGCCTCCAACTTGCAGTCGCCGAGCAACTCCCGCGAGGCGGGGTTGAGGTCGTCCAGGGGTTCGCCCGTGCGCTCACCCGGCGCAGCGGCCGCGAACAGCCGGTCGTACAGGGCGACGGTGCCGGTCGCAGCGTGGGCCGCCGACACCCAGTGCATGGTCGACTTCACCTTGCGGCCGTCCGGCGCGTTGCCGCCGCGGGAGGCCGGGTCGTAGGTGGCGTTCACCTGCACGATCGCGCCGGAGCCGTCCTTCACCACCTCGGTGGCGGTGATCAGGTAGGCGCCGCGCAGGCGTACCTCGCGTCCGGGTGAGAGCCGGAAGAACTTCGGCGGCGGCACCTCGGCGAAGTCGTCGGCCTCGATCCACAGGTCGCCGCTGAACGCCACCTCGCGGACGCCGTCGGCGGGGTTCTCGGGGTTGTTGGCCACCTCGAAATGCTCGACCTGCCCCGCGGGCCAGTTGGTCAGCACCAGCTTGAGCGGACGCAGCACCGCCATCCGGCGTTGCGCGGTCGCATTCAGGTCGCGTCGCACGTAGCTCTCGAGCGCCTCGATCGACTGCCGGCTGTTGGTCCTGGTGGTGCCGATGTCGCGGCAGAAAGCCCGAATTGCCGCCGCCGGGTAGCCGCGTCGGCGCAGCGCGCGCAGCGTCGGCATCCGCGGGTCGTCCCAGCCGTCCACCACCCCGGTGTCGACGAGTGTCTTCAGCCGGCGCTTGGAGGTGACCGTGTGGGTGAACTCGAGCCGGGCGAACTCGATCTGCTTCGGCTGGTCGGACGGCAGCGGCAACTGCTCCAGGTACCAGTCGTAGAGCGCCCGGTGGGTGTCGAACTCCAGCGTGCAGATCGAGTGGGTGACGCCCTCGATCGCGTCGGACTGGCCGTGTGCCCAGTCGTAGGTGGGGTAGATGTCCCAGGTGTCGCCGGTGCGGTGGTGGTCGGCATGCCGGATCCGGTACATCACCGGGTCGCGCAGCTGCATGTTCTCGTGCTGCATGTCGATCTTGGCGCGCAGCACGCGGGAGCCGTCCGGGAACTCGCCGGCGCGCATCCGGCGCAGCAGGTCGAGGTTTTCCTCGACGCTGCGGTCGCGGTACGCGCTCTCGACGCCGGGCTTGCCGAAGCCGCCCCGCTGCGCAGAGATGGTCTCGATGTCGGAATCGTCGACGTAGGCCTTCCCTGCGCCGACCAGGTGCTCCGCCCATTCGTAGAGCTGGTCGAAGTAGTCGGACGCGTGCAGCACGTTGGCCGGGGTGTAGCCGAGCCATTCGATGTCGTCCACGATCGAGTCGACGTACTCGGTCTCCTCGGTGTCGGGATTGGTGTCGTCCAGCCGCAGGTTGCACACCCCGCGGAAGTCCTCGGCGATGCCGAAGTCGACGACGATGGCCTTGGCGTGGCCGATGTGCAGGTAGCCGTTCGGCTCGGGCGGGAACCTGGTCTGGACGCGGCCGCCGAACCGGCCCTGCTCGTTGTCGCGCCGGACGATGTCGCGAATGAAGTCGTTGGCGGTGGACTCGGCGGTCATGGCCGTAAACCTATCAACGCCGCGGATGTCCCACGGGTCGCTCGGATCCGCCGAGACCGGGCGATCTTGCCTTTAATGGTTGCAGTGACTAATATAAACATGTCCCGTTCGGGGCGCACACACCGCAGTGCAGGGCACGGGCGTGTTCTGCACCCACATAGGAAGATAGAACACAGACCAATGTCTGCTCAGCAGATCAAGACCCGCCCGTCCGAAGCCGACACCGCGCAGAGCCACTACGGCCTCGCCGACCTCCGCGCCGCCGTGCTCGCCGACCGCGGCGCCACCGTTGCGGCGCGTGCGGCCGTGGGCATCCTGGTGGCCGTTGCCTTTGCGATTGTCGCCGCCGGCGTTGCCACTCAGTCCGCGTTCGCGATCATCGGCGGAGGCTTCAGCGTGGTTGTCCTGGCCGGCGTCCTGGTCTGGCTCGCGGCGGCGTCCGCCCAGCCGGTCCGCCGCTGACGGCCGCGGCGCCCGGCCGGCAAGTGCCCGGTCAGTAGGGGAGCTGCCGCGGCGCCACCGGGCCCGCTCGACTAGGTCCTCAAGGAGGGGCGACACCCATTGCGGTGTCGCCCCTTCTGCCATGTCCGCGCCGCCGGGCGGGAACGAGTCGGTTGCGCGATTCCTACAATTGCCTGATGCGGACGGTTGCCCCGGGTTCATCACATGCAGCTTCTTGACGCCGTGTGGTCCGGCCTGACCGGCGTGCAGAGCCCGCCGGCGGCCGAGTGGATCTGGCTGACCGGACTGGCGGCGCTGGCGCTGGTGGCTTTCCGGCCCGCCTGGCGGATCGCTCGGCACCTGGTCACCATCGTCCACGAGGGCGGCCACGCGATGGCGGCGCTGTTGACCGGACGCCGGCTGCGCGGCATCCGGTTGCACTCAGACTCGTCCGGGGTCACGCTGAGCCACGGCCGGCCGCGCGGCTTCGGCATGTTCCTCACGCTGATCGCAGGCTACCTGGCGCCCGGACTGTTCGGTCTGCTCGCCGCCGTCCTGCTGTGGCAGCGGCATGCCCTGGCTGTGCTGTGGGTGGCAGTGCTGCTGCTCTGCCTGATGTTGCTGCAGATCCGGAACTTCCACGGGCTGTACTCGATGCTGGTCGCCGGGCTGGGGGTGTTCGCGGTGTTCTGGTGGGGCAGTGCGCAGGTGCAGTCGCTGACCGCCTACGGCTTCACCTGGTTCCTGCTGCTCGCCGGGCCGGCGGGCGTGATCGATCTGCACCGGGCCCGGCGTGGCGGACGGGCGCGGGACAGCGATGCCGACCAACTCGCCGGACTCACCCGGCTGCCCGGACTGTTCTGGGTGATCCTGTTCCTGGTCGCGAACGTCGCCGCGCTGGCCGGAGGGGCGTGGCTGATCTGGCCGCGGCACTAGTGCCCGCATCCGGCACCATGGGACGGTGAATGAGTTCGCCCGCGTTCTGGGATTCAACCTGCTCGGTTCGCTGGCGGCCCGGCTGCCGGCGCGAGTGGGCGCCGCGGTGCAGTTGCTGCTGATCCTGGTCGGTTCGCTGCTGCCGCTGTGGCCGCTGTGGCGGGGCTGGATCCGACTGCAGGACCTCCTCGCCTACAGAAGCCTGTGGCTGGCGCTGTCCGTGATCGGCACATTGATTCGCCTGCGGACTCTCGCCACCCAGACCGACACGACCCGCTTCTTCGCGCTGCACTACGCGATCATGATCGGCATCCTTAGCCTGGTCTGCGGCATCTGGTCGGTGATCCTGCTCGCCATCGCCGGGCCCAGCGGCGGCTGGATGGCGTTGCTGCCGATGGCGCTGGCGATGGTGCTGGCCAACGCCTGGTCGCTGGTCGACGGCTGGTTCCTGCGCGGCGGACGCGAGCTGGCCCGGCTCTGGCAGGTGGTGCTGCCGGGCTATCTGCGCTTCATCCCGGTCCTGCTCGGCACCATCGCCGGGGCGGTGCTGATTCTCGGAGGCCATCCCGTCGAATATCAGCTTGCTGCGGCGGCAGCCCTGGTGGTCGTGCTGACGGTGATCGACCTGACCCTGGCGATCGCGTCATTCCGGCTGACCCGCTAGCGGCAGCGGTCCGGCGATGGGTTCGTCCAGGATCAGCCGGACCAGCGCCGTCCGAGCCCATTCGACGTACTGCTCGGTCGACCAGCCACGTCCCTTGGTGAGCGAGACATACAGTTCCGGCGCGTTGAGCAGCCAGACGGTATCGCGGGCCTGGGCGGTCGTGCGGCCGTCGGGCAGCCCGCCTCGATCGGCGACGGCATCGGCGAGCGTGGTTGCCGCGGCGAGCCGCTGCCGCTCGAGGTCGGCGAGCAACTCGGCGAGTTCCGGTTCGGCGTCCGCGGCGCGCAGCAGCAGGTCGTAGATCGGTCCGACCCGGGTGGCCAGAGCGCCCATCATCACGGCGTAGCGCGCCAAGAGCTGGTGGGGACTCTCCGGCTCGTACACCCAGGCGGCCAGCGGCCGGGCCAGAACGGGCGTGGGGTCGTCATCGCCGGCCAGTGCGACGTCGATGCACACCTTGAGCAGGCCGGCCTTGGAGCCGAAGGCCGCATACACCGTCGGCGCCGACACTCTCGCGGCGCTCGCTATGCCGGCGATCGTGGTCGCCGCGTACCCCTGAGCCACGAACAGCTCGTGCGCGGCGGCGATGATCTGTCGTCGCCCTGCCGCGGCGCGCGCCTGCCGCCCGGTGGAGTCGTAGCGACGCCTGCCTTGTCCCGTCGTGACCATTGATCTATCTTAGACTCTAACCAATAGAGTTTAAGGCAAGCGAAAGCGGCGTGTCGGACCTAGATCCCTTACGCCGAGCGCGAAGCAGGAAGGAGACTCAGATGATTGCGTCGACGACAACCGGATGCGTTCCGGTCACTTCGATGGTGGCGGTCAACGGCACTGAACTCGCCGTCACCAGGGTGGGGGCGGGTCGGCCGGTGCTCCTGATCCACGGCGGCGGCGAGGACGCCCGCCAACTGCGGCCGCAGGCCGAGGCGCTGGCGGCGGCCGGATTCGAGGCCGTGGTGTACGACCGTCGCGGCACCGGTGCCTCCGGGCGAGAAAACTGGCCGGGTGGTGGAGCCGCCCAGCATGCCGCCGACGCCGCCGCGCTGATCGAGGCGCTCGGACTGACCGACGTCACGGTGCTCGGTCTCAGTTCGGGCGGTGTGGTGGCCCTCGCGCTGGCCGCCGACCATTCCCACCGCGCCGCGCGGGTGATCGCCTGGGAGCCACCGGCCGCGGGGGTCGTCCCTGGTGGCGCGGAGTTCACCGCCCAGATCATGGCGCCCGTCGATGAGTACCTGGCGGCCCACCCTGGCGACTTCGTCGGCGCGCAAGCGATCCTGCTGGAGTTCGTGCTCGGCTTCCCGGTCGCGGCCGACGACCCGGCCTTCGCCGACGCACGGGCCAACGCCGAGGCGATGATTCGAGACGACCCGGCGATCACCCTCGCCACCTTCACCGCCGAGCAGTTCGCCGGACGTGATGTCACCCTCGCGATTGGCTCGTCGCCGAACGAGTTGGTCGCCGGCGCGGTCGCCGTCTTGGCCGAACTCAGCGGGCGTCCGGCGGTGGCGGTGGAGGCCGACCACGAGGTGTACCTGAGCGATCCCTCGGTGCTGGCGGGCATCGTGGCGCGGGTCGCGGGCTGTTAGCGGAACTCGAGGTCTCCGCGAGTGCACGGCAGGGTCAACCGGACCAGGCCGCTGCCCGCCTCGAGCTGCCCGCCGGCAGCTTCGGCCCGCTCCCTCATCGAGTTCATCCCGACCCCGGGCGTCCAGGCACCGCCGATGCCCGGGTCGCGGATCTCCATCCGCCACGCCTCGCCGGTGCGGGTGACCCGGACGGTCGCCTGCTGAGCGCCGGAGTGCCGGGCAACGTTGGTGAGTGCTTCGACCGCGATCCGGTAGGCGGCGGCCTCGCCCGCCGCGGACAATTCGCCGCCCTCCCCCTCACTCTCGAACCGGACGGCGACGGGCACGCCGCCGACGGCGCGCAGCCCCTGGCACCAGGTGCGAAGGGCCCCGACCAGGCCGAGTTCGTCCAACGCCGGCGGCCGCAGACCCTCGACCAACTGCCGCACCTCGACGATGGCCGCTGCGGCGTCCGCGCGCAGATCGGTGAGCAACTCGGCAGCGGCGTGCGGGTCGCGGTGCAGGACGTTGCCGGCGGCGTCCGCGGTGAAGACCACACCGGACAGCAACGGACCGACCCCGTCGTGCAGGTCCCGGCGCAACCGGCGTCGCTCCTCCTCAATGGCCGCCACGGCCCCCTCCCGGGACGCGCTCACCTGTTGGGTGAGCAGCTCGGCGCGCACCGTGCTCGCCACCAACGACACGACCAGGCCGATGACACCGAGGTCGGCGCGTGACCAGGTGCGCCCACCGGGGCGCAGCCCGAGCGTCAGGGTGGCGGACCGATCGGCGCCGACGTCGAGGGGGAACCTGGTCAGGTGAGGAACCTCGGCCCCGCTGCTCACCGGTGGGCGGCCGTCCACCTCCAGGCGGACGAAGGGCAGCACCAACGCCTCGCGGATCGCGTCCATCGCGTCGGCGAGGTCGTTGCCGATCCGTCCGGCGAAGGAGGCGAGTGCGCTGATCGGGTCGGGACGGCCACCGAACAGCATGCGCTCGAAGGAGCCGTACAGCCAGCGTCGAGTGGGTGCGACGCCCAGCGCCAGGAGGGCGCAGACGGTGAGCACGGTGGAGGTGTTCAGCGGTCGCCCGGTGAGGGCCTCCACCCCGAACACCAGCGTCGATGCGGCGGCGAGGAAACAGAGCACGACCGCCAGGGTCACCGTGATCGTGGTGACCAGCCAGCGCACATCGATCAGTTCGGGCTCGACCACGCCGATCGTCATCGCCACCGGGATCAGCAGCGCCAGCAGATAGCCGGCCACCGCTGCGAGGGCGCCGTCGCCCGCCGGATCGACCGTGCTGTAGCCGAAGCCGAACAGGCCCCCCGCCAGCAGTGCGAACACGACCGCGGCGGTCGTCCACTGCGTCGCCGAGCGGTCTGCGGACGTTCCCCGCTCGATCACCCACCACGCGCGGCCGATCAACAGGCAGGCGATCGCGATGCCCAGCCCGTCGGCCGACTGCGGACGTGCGAGGGCGACCGTGCCGCAGCCGGCGGTTGCGAGCAGGACGGTCCAGCTGACCGCACGGGACCGCCCGGCCGCGAAGTGGGGGTAGGTGGCCAGCGCGATCGGGCCGAGCAACAGACCGGCCACCGCGACCGGGTCGATCCCGACGCCCGGACCCACAGCGAGACCGGTCAGCAGCACCGCGCCGGACGTCGCGAGCGACAGCGTCGTCACCCGCCCCGCGCGAACCCGCCACAGGACCCAGCCGGCGGCCAGGCAGCCGACCGCACACAGGGCCGCGGCGATGGTCATGGCCGTCCGAGGCCCTCGTCGCGGGCGCGGATGATCGCCTGGTGCCGGCCGTCGACCGACAGTTTGGCGAAGATCGACGAGAGATGGTTGGCGACCGTCTTCTGTGACAGGAACAGCCGCTCGGCGATCGCCGCGTTGCGCAATCCGGCGGCGACCAGATCGAGGATCTCGCGTTCGCGGGGCGTGAGTTCCGGGAACGGCTCGGACTGCTGGGCGGGCGTCGCCGGTCCGCTGAAGTGGCTGATCACCCGAAGCGCGACACCCGGACTGAAGATCGCCTCTCCCGCGGCCACGGCCCGGAGCGCGCGGTCGATCTCGTGCTGCTCGGCGCCCTTCAGCAGGTAGCCCCGTGCGCCGGCGCGCATCGCGGCGAACACGGCGTCGTCCTCGTCCAGCATGGTCAACATCAACACCGCGACCGAAGGTGCCGCCGAGCGGATTGCCCGGGTCGCTTCGAGGCCGTCCTGGCCCGGCATCCGGATGTCCATCAGTACGACGTCCGGCCTGGTCAGCTGCACCTCGCGGACGGCGGCGACGCCGTCCGCGGCCTCGCCGACCACGGTGTACCCGGACAGCGACTCGAGCAGCGAGCGCAGCCCGCGGCGGACGACGGGGTGATCGTCGACCAGCAGCACGCGGATCGGGTCCATAGCGGCAGTCTGGCACCGGCCGCCCGGGATGGAGAGGGAAGAACCTCCCATATCGGTCGGGAGCTTCGTCCGCCACGATGGGGAGGGACGACCGATCCGTCGGGATAGCCCTCGGCCGAATGATCGAGGTGCCGGCAATCGGGCCGGCACGCACACCGGAGGGTTCTCAGATGTCCACCACCACCCACACCCGCACCCCGGCCACGTGGTCAACCGCCAACCGCATCGGTCTGGCGCTGACCCTTCTCCTGGGGCTCGCCAACGTCACCAGCGCCTTCTCGCCCACCCCGGAGGGTCAGGTTGGTCCACCCTTCGAGGTTCTGCTCGCCGACACGGTGCTGGCAGTCATCGTCGTGATCGCCGTGATCATGGCCTGGGTGCGCGGCAGCCGGCTCGCGGCCCGGATCGCCGCCGGCTGTGTCATCTTGATAGCGATCTCGGCGATGCCGGCCTTCTTCGTCGACGTGCCGCCCGCGATCAAGGCCCTGGTCGGGGCGATCACGCTGGTCACCGTGCTGGCCTGCGGCCTGATGCTCGCGCCCGCCAAGCGAAACGCCTGACCGGCGGGCGGGCGGCCGAGACCCGGCCCGCCCGGCCTGCCCGGCCGCGCTAACCGCGAGCGATCCGGGCGAAGTCGTCGAACGGAATCTCCCGAACCAGAGGGTCGGCGTGCCGGTGGACGATCTGCCACCGGTCGCCGTCCCGGCGGAAGACAATGGTGACGCGGAGCGACCAGTCCTGGTCGGGGTAGCCACCCACCTCGCCGTGCTGTCGCTCCACGGCGACCAGCACCACGAGGTCACCCGAAACGTAGGTCTGGTGCACGTCGAGGACCGCCTCGCCCGAGGCGAAGAAGCGGCTCAGTTCGTCCAACGCCTCTTCGGTGTGATGGATGCGGTGGCCGAACATCGTGTCGCCGCCGTACGGCGGCATCAGTGTGTAGTCGTCCGGATGGTCGAAAAGGGCGAAGTAGCGGCGGACATCGCCACGAATGTAGGCCGATGCGGCTTCGCGCATCCGGTCGATGAGTTCACGAAGTTGGCTGTCGCCGATGCCGCTGTCGCGCTCAGTGCTCATATCGGTCAAGTACCCGAGAGGCGCCCGTACGGACATCGGCGGCCGGGTCTTTCGCCCCTGGTGCGCTTCGTCGCGCCGCGTCCGCGCCCGTTAGGCTGGACGGGCTATGACCCAGACTCCCGCTCGCCTGCGCGTCGCGCCCTCACCCACCGGGGACCCACACGTCGGCACCGCCTACATGTCCCTGTTCAACAAGGCCTTCGCCGAGGCAACCGGCGGCGCATTCGTGCTGCGGATCGAGGACACCGACCGCGCCCGCTACGTCGCCGACTCTGAGCAGCAGATCTTCGACACGCTGCGCTGGCTCGGCTTGCCCTGGGACGAGGGTCCCGACATCGGCGGGCCCTTCGCGCCCTACCGGCAGTCGGAGCGACTGGACACCTACCGGCCGTTCGTCGAGCGGCTGCTGGCCACTGGTCACGCCTACTACTGCTGGTGCTCGACCGAGCGGCTGGCCGGGCTGCGGGCCGAGCAGCAGGCCGCCAAGGCGTCGGTGACCGGGTACGACCGGCTCTGCCTGGGCAAGACTCGCGACGAGCGGGCCGCGCTGCCGGGCTTCAGCGACACGCCGGTGGTGCGGATGCTGATCCCCGACGACGCGCCGCTGACGTTCACCGACGTGATTCGCGGCGAGGTGAACGCGCCGCGTCCGGACGATCAGGTGATCCTCAAGGCGGACGGCTTCCCGACCTACCACCTGGCGGTCGTGGTCGACGATCACCTGATGGGCATCACCCATGTGGTGCGCGGCGAGGAGTGGATCAGCTCCACGCCGAAGCACATTCTGCTGTACGAGTTCCTCGGGCTGACGCCTCCGGCGTTCGCGCACATGCCGCTGCTGCGGAACACCGACAAGTCCAAGATCTCCAAGCGGAAGAACCCGGCCGCGCGGCTGGTCTGGTTCCGTGAGCAGGGCTACCTGCCCGAAGCGCTGCGCAACTTCCTGCAGCTGCTCGCCTACCCGCCGGTCGGTGAGTCCGAGGTGGCGACCTTCGAGGACTTCGTGGCCGGCTTCGACTGGGCCAAGGTCAGCACCGTCGGCCCGATCTTCGACCTGACCAAACTGAACTGGCTGAACGGCGAGTACCTCCGTTCGCTGGCGCCCGACGCACTGGCCGCGCGGATCCTCGAGCACGTGGTGTTCACCGGTGAGTGGACCGATCCGACCGAGGTGCAGGTGGAGCTGTTGCGGCGCGCGACCCCGCTCATCCAGGAGCGGCTGAGCGTGCTGTCCGAGGCTCTGCCGAAACTGCAATTCCTGTTCACCGCGGACGCCGACCTGGTCGTTGCCGACGACGCCCGCACTCAGCTGGGTGAGAACGCCGACGAGGTGCTGGACGCGTCCATCGCCGCGCTGGAGACGGTGGAGCCGTTCGCGGCCGACGAGATCCAGGCGGCTCTGCGGGCCGCACTGGTGGATGGGCTCGGTTTGAAGCCGCGGTTCGCGTTCGGTCCGGTCCGAGTCGGTATCACCGGCTCGAGGGTGTCGCCGCCGCTATTCGAGTCGATGGAGCTGCTCGGCCGCGAGTCGAGCCTGACCCGCCTGCGGGCGCTGCGGGCGACCCTATGAGGGTCGTCGCGATCTTCGGCGGTCGCTCCGAGATCGGTCTCGAGATCGCCGCCCGGCTGGCGACCGGGAACGTGGTGGTGCTGGCGTCGCGTCCCGGCGGTGAGCGCCCTGAGGTGGCCGGTGCCGAGCGGGTGCTGCACGTCGATTTCGACGCCGATGACGTGGCCGCCCATGAAGCGGCGGTCGAGGCGATCGAGGCCGAGACGGGTCCGATCGACATCGCCGTGCTCACCTTCGGCGTCCTCGGCAACCAGAAACTCGCCGAGGCCGATTCCGCCGAGGTGGTGCGCATCGTGCACACCGACTTCACCGCGCAGGCCTCGCTGCTGACTGTGATGGCGAACCGGATGCGGGCTCGGGGCGCCGGCACGCTGGTGGCGTTCTCGTCGGTGGCCGGGCAGCGGGTGCGGCGTCCCAACTACGTCTACGGCTCTGCCAAGGCGGGGCTGGACGGTTTCGCGTCCGGCATGGCGGACGCGCTGCACGGCTCCGGTGTCGACCTGGTGATCGCCCGTCCCGGCTTCGTCATCGGCCGGATGACCGAGGGGATGTCGCCGGCGCCGTTCTCGTCCACCCCCGACCAGGTCGCCGAGGCGGTGGTGAAGCGGATCCGCGAGGGCGGACCGGTCGAGGTCTGGATCCCCTGGCAGCTGCGGGTGCTGTGCTTCGTGGCGCGCTTCGTGCCCCGGGCGATCTGGCGGCGGATGCCGCGATGACCTGCTCGTTCGCCTGGGACGATGCCGGACTGCCCGCCTGGGGCACGGCGCCGCGGGCGAACTTCTGGCTGGCGCTCGACCAGAACGGTCCGTGGGGAGCGCGGGCGTTCACCCAATCGAGGCTCGATCCGGCCATCGGCGCCGCGATCGAGGCCGAGGTGCTGGCCGCCGGCGGCCGACCGCTGCTGATCCGTCGCCCGTCCAGTCATGTCGATCGTCCGGAAGACCCCGAGCGGCAGGTGTACGTCGCAGGGGGCCTGGACGGCACGCCGTGGCTGCTCGGGGGGACCATCGCCACGGCCGAGGTCGTCCTGGGGCTGCCGTTCGATCGGCTGGCCGTGGCCGACCCGGACGAACTCGTCGCCGCGTTCGGCTGGCTGGAGCGGCTGGACGGCGGCGTCCTGCTGGTCTGCGCCAACGGCAAGCGCGACCTGTGTTGTGCGGTGCGTGGGCGTCCGATCGCCTTGGAATGCGAACGCCAGTACCCGGGCCGGGTGTGGGAGTGCACTCACACCGGCGGTCACCGGTTCGCGCCCACCGGGCTGATGCTGCCGTCCGGTCAGTCGCTGGCGCGGATGACTCCCGAAGTGGCGCTGGCCGCACTGCGGGCGGCGGACGCCGGGCGGTTGGCATTCGAGACTTTCGGAGCCTGGCGCGACCGCGGACGCGGGCATCTCGAACCGGCCTGTGCGGTCGCCGAGGCGCACGTCCGAGAACTGACCGGCGAAGCCGACCCGGCAGCGCTGGCTGCTTCCGAGTCGGGGGACCTCGGAGTCGAGGTGAGACATGCCGACGGCCGTACGTGGCTGGTCCGGCTGGCGCTGGAGGACTATCCCGACGAGCTGCCCGAATCGTGCGGCAAGGCGGCCGTCACCGCCCGCTCGTGGAGGGTTCTGGACGCGTCCCCGGTCGAGTCTGTGGAGGCGCCCGCCCCGTGACCTCCGCCCGCTCGATATCTCCGCCCGCTCGATCGCGGTTGGTCGCCGCGGCGGGTCCAGAATCGGTCGCTGACCCGCGAGCGGGAGACGGCGTTCGTGCGTTCAGCTGAGTGCGCGTATTCGGTTGTTGCGGGCGTCGTGGGTGAGTTCGGCTAACCCGAGTGCCTCGAGCAGCGGCGGTAGGTACATGCCGAATCGGCCCCGGTAACCGTTGCGGAGTCCGTACCAACCGCCGACCGGGTTTGACTCGGAGCGTCCCCACGCCTCGACGGTGCCCTCGGCTGCCGGCTTCTTCTCGTCGGCGGCGCCCAGGGGAACCCAGTCGCCCCGCTCGAGCAGCCAGGCGTGCAGATCCTCGATGGCGCGCAGCTGGTACTTGAGGACGGTCGATCCGACCCCGCAGACCAGTGTCGGCGGGTCCGCTGCTTCGTCGCGGTACATCGTGTACGAACTGGAACCCGGTGGGGTGGTCAGCTGCCAGGGATCGTCCTTGGTGCCGGTTCCGTCAGTCATCTCAGTGCCTCCTCAGTCGTCGCCGGAGAGGACGACCGCGGCGGACGGCGCCGCGTCCGTCGACTGCGCTGAGTGTAGGCGTCTCGGACCGGTGAGCTGAAGGTCAGGAGTCTCCACTTCGAGGGCGGTCGTGGCTGGGCTCCGCCCGTACCGTCAGCAACTCGCCGACCTCGCACCCCAGTGCGTCGCAGATCGCGGTCAAGGTGGAGAAGCGGATGGCGCGAGCGCGATCATTCTTCAACACCGACAGATTGACGAGGCTCACTCCGACCAGCTCGGAGAGTCGAGTGAGGGTCATACCCCGCGCGGCGAGGAGTTCGTCCAATCGGCAGTGAATGCGGCCGGCGTCCTCCTGGGGCGGCATCAGACGAGGCCGGCGGTGTCGGCCTGCATCCGTTCACCGGCTCGACACGCCAGTCCCAGCAGCGCCAGGCCGAGTGCGGCAGCCAGCGGCGTCCACGGAACAGTGACGCTCCACGATGCCGGCTCGGGCCAGCCGATGGCTGCCAGGCCCTCGACGGTGAGTGGGAGATCCGGCCAGGGGAAGCCGGCGTCGGTGCCCCAGCCCTGGATCTGGAGAGCCTCCTGTCCGGCGAGGTAGGAGCCGGTGCCGGCCACGAACGCCCACAGCAGGCCCCCGGCGAACAGGATCGAGGCCAGCCGGAACATCGGCCGGGAGAGCTGGCTGAACGGCGCGTTCGATCGGAGATTGCGTGCCAGACGGCGCATGGTCCACGCAATCATGACGATGACCGTGACCTGAATCGCGGTGCCGGCGGCCAACAGCAAGCGGCAGGTCCAGGACAGGCCGGTGACGGTCAAGGTGGCATGATCGGCGCCGCCCGCGACGATCGTGGCGGGCGGTTTGTCGAGCACCACCTTGGGCAGGATCACACCAGGGGTGTGGACGGCTAGCGGCACCTCGACTGTCGTCGGGCCACCCGACAGCGAGGCGACGACGGTGGCGCCGCCGCCAAAGATCGCGACCACGATGATGACCACGCAGGCGAACTCCACGAACCGGACGAGGCGCGGCCCCGGGTCGGCCAGGCTACGTGTAGTCATGATCAGGCCAAGAACAACGAGCGCGGCAAGAATGACGGCAACTCCCATGCCACCGGTCGACATCGGCACCTCCCAGGTTATCGATAATCGATTGATTATCGACTAACGATAATGACTGGGTGGAGTGAGTCAAGGGCTGCCATGGCGGATGCCGGTGGTGAGGAGGCGGATGAGTGGGCGCTGCGCTGTCCTGCCGTCGCGCGCCTGGCCTGCGCCCGGGCCGCGGGGCCTCGACAAGCTCGACCGACGGTGAGTCAATGAACTCATGAAGCCCTCGCCGGTGCGGATCGTCACCGCCGCCGCCCTTTTCGACGGGCACGACGCCGCCATCACGGTGATTCGGCGGGTGCTGCAGGCACGCGGCGCCGAGGTCATCCATCTGGGCCACGACCGCTCGGTCGAGGATGTGGTGAGCGCGGTGGTCGATGAGGATGCCCATGGCGTCGCGGTGTCGTCCTATCAAGGGGGACACCTGGAGTACTTCGGCTACCTGGTCGACCGGCTCGCCGAGCAGGGTTCGGACGCGAAGGTCTTCGGCGGTGGGGGCGGGGTGATCGTCGCCGACGAGATCGAGGCCCTGGCCGCGAAGGGCGTCACCATCTACAGCCCGGCTGCCGGTCAGCGGCTCGGACTGCTCGGCATGGCCCATGAGGTGATCGAGGCCTGCCGCGACGTGCAGAGGTCTCGACAAGCTCGACCAGCGGGCGCTGAGTCTGGAACGGGGGGACGGTTCCTTCGGTCCACTTCGCCCGCAAATGGACCGAAGGAACCGTCCCCGCATACCGCTTTGCCGCGGGCCGTCAGCATCCTGGCGGAGGGCGGACGCCTTGATCTGGCGGACCCGCGTCCGCCGGTGCTGGGCATCACCGGCACCGGCGGCTCGGGCAAGTCATCGCTGACCGACGAGTTGCTGTTGCGGTTTCGGCGGCATGCCCCGGAGCTGCGGATCGCGGTGCTGGCGATCGACCCGACCGCCCGCCGGGGTGGCGCGCTGCTGGGGGACCGGATCCGGATGAACGCCTTGGATGGCGTGTACTTCCGTTCGCTGGCCACTCGGGGTGCGGCCGGCGGTATCCCCAAGGGACTGGACGAGATGATCCGGGCCTGCGGCTGTGCTGGCTATGACCTGGTGATCGTCGAGACTCCGGGAATGGGGCAGGGGGACGCCTCCATCGCCGACCATGCCGATGTTGTGCTGTACGTGATGACTCCCGAGTACGGCGCGTCCACCCAGCTGGAGAAGATCGCCGCCCTCGAGGTGGCCGACCTAGTCGCGATCAACAAATACGACCGGCGCGGCGCCGAGGATGCCCGGCGCGATGTCGGACGCCAGCTGATCCGCAACAGAGGTGCGTTCGGTGAGTCCTGGAAGGATCAGCCGGTGATCGGGACCATCGCCTCGCGGGTCAACGATGACGGGGTCAACCGGTTGTTCGCGCGGTTGTGTGTGCTGCTGGCCGGTGCGGGGGTTTCGACGAGCTCGACCGGCGGGGTGGGGGTCTCGACAAGCTCGACCGGCGAGGTGGGGGTCTCGACAAGCTCGACCGGCGGTGAGGACTCGACCAGCGGTGGTCGCGCGGCCGGAGATAGCGCGATCATCCCGCGTGGCAAGGAGCGATACCTCGCTGACGTGGCAGAGGCGATCCGCGACTACCACGCGACCACCGACAATCTGGTGGAGGCGGTGCGTCGCCATGATCAAGTCGAGGCCGTCGCCGCGCTGCTCGACGACCCCAGCCCGCTGACCGGCCTGCGCACCGAGTTGCCGGCAGAGGCGTCCGAGCTCTTGGATGCCTGGCGCGCCCACACCGAGACGGAGCAGCCCACCGCCGAAACGCTGTCGGGTCTGACGCTGCCGAAGGTGGCGCTGCCGTCCGACAATGAGCCGGGTGTGCTGATCCGTTACCTGCGCAAGGAGAACCGTCCGGGCAGCTTCCCGTTCACCGCGGGGGTGTTCCCGCTGAAGCGGTCGGGGGAGCGTCCGACCCGGATGTTCGCCGGCGAGGGGGACGCCGCGCGCACCAACCGGCGCTTCCACCTGCTGGCCGCGGGCCAGCCGTCCACCCGGCTGTCGACCGCGTTCGACTCGGTCACCCTCTACGGACGCGACCCTGCCCGACAGCCCGACATCTACGGCAAGGTCGGCACCTCGGGGGTCTCCATCGCGACCCTGGACGACATGCGCGACCTGTTCGCCGGCTTCGACCTGGCCGACGATTCGACCTCGGTATCGATGACCATCAACGGTCCGGCGCCGACCATCCTGGCAATGTTCCTGAATGCCGCGATCGACCAGGCCGGCGACCCCGAGGTGGTGCGCAAGGTGCGCGGCACCGTCCAGGCCGACATCCTCAAAGAGGACCAAGGGCAGAACACCTGCCTGTTCTCGATCGACTTCTCACTACGGGCGATGGCTGACATGCAGGAGTGGTTCATCGAGCACGGCGTGAAGCACTTCTACTCGGTGTCGATCAGCGGCTATCACATCGCCGAGGCCGGGGCGAACCCCATCACCCAGCTGGCGCTGACCCTCGCCAACGGGTTCACCTACGTCGAGGCGTACCTGGCCCGCGGCATGGCGATCGACGATTTCGCGCCCAACCTGTCCTTCTTCTTCTCCAACGGCATGGACGCCGAATACTCGGTGATCGGACGGGTCGCCCGCCGCATCTGGGCGGTCGCGCTGCGTGACCGGTATGGCGCCGGCGAGCGGGCGCAGAAGCTGAAGTACCACATCCAGACCTCGGGCAGGTCGCTGCATGCCGCCGAGATGGAGTTCAACGACATCCGGACGACGCTGCAGGCCTTGTGCGCGTTCTACGACAGCGCGAACAGCCTGCACACCAACGCCTACGACGAGGCGGTCACCACGCCGTCCGCGGCGTCGGTGCGGCGGGCGCTGGCGATCCAGCTGATCATCGACACCGAATGGGGTCTGGCCTCGGTCGACAACCCACTGCAGGGGTCGTACCTGATCGAGCAGCTCACCGATCTGGTGGAGGAGGCGGTGCTGGCCGAGTTCGAGCGGATCGCCGACCGAGGCGGCGTCCTGGGTGCGATGGAGACCGGCTATCAGCGCGGCCTGATCCAGGACGAGTCGATGCTCTACGAAGCCCGCAAGCACGACGGCACCCTGCCGATCATCGGCGTGAACACCTTCATTGACGCCGACGCCCAGGCGTCCGCGCCGACCGTACTGGCCCGCGGCACCACCGAAGAGAAGGAATCCCAGCTGGCCCGGCTGGCAGACTTCCACGCCCGCCACGCCGACGAGGCCCCCCCGGCGCTGGCTCGATTGAAAGAGGTCGCGTTGTCGGGCGGCAACGTCTTCGACGAGCTGATGCGCACCGTCCGGGTCGCCTCCCTGGGCCAGATCACCGACGCCTTCTTCGAGGTCGGCGGACGCTACCGCCGAACGATGTGACCCCGGGGTGACTCCCGGGGACGGTTCTCACGGTCACCGGGGACGGTTCTTCCGGTCACCGGGACCGTTCTTCCGGTCACCCCAAGTACCAGCCATCGGCGGACGTCAGGCCCTAGTAGATCCCGCTTTCTGGGGGTGTGTCGGCAAGCCTCTCCCGAGGGAGCGGGCCTCCCCGGTGACCGTAGGAACCGTCCCTGGTGACCGCAGGAACCGTCCCTGGTGACCGTGGAGAACCGTCCCTGGTGACCGTAGGAACCGTCCCCGGTGACCGGGAGAACCGTCCCCAGCGGTCGGGGTTCTGGTGCGTGTGCCAGGCTGGGGGCATGATTCCCGACGACCTGGTGCGCTTGCGCCGGGCCCGCGACCGGATGGACCGCGACTTCGCCGAGCCGTTGGACGTCCCGCAGCTCGCCCGCGAGTCGCTGATGTCGGTCGGGCACTTCCAACGCTCGTTCAAGGAGGCGTTCGGCGAGACCCCGTACGCCTGGCTGATGACCCGCCGGATCGAGCGCGCCATGGCGCTGTTCCGCAACACCGACAAGTCGGTCACCGACGTGTGCATGGAGGTGGGTTGTACCTCGCTCGGCTCGTTCAGCAGCCGGTTCACCGAGCTGGTGGGGGAGACGCCCAGCGCCTACCGCAGTCGTTCCCACGACGAGCTGCGCGGCATTCCGAGCTGCATCGTGAAGCAGGTCACCCGGCCGAGTCGGAACTGATCACTTTCCGAGAAGCCGCGGTCCGGGCGTCCGTCTAGCGTCGAGGACATGACAGCACTGCAGAGCCTGGCGCTCGCGAACACCTTCGTCCACACCACCGACCCCGACCGGTCGCTCGCGTTCTACCGCGACGTCCTCGGCTTCACCGTCAGCACGGACGTGACCAACGGCGACTTCCGCTGGGTCACCTTGACCACGCCGACGCAGCCCGAACTCGAACTCACCCTGGACCAGATCGGCCCGGGCGCCATGCCGATGACCGACGCCGACCGCACGGCGCTGACTGAACTGCTGGCCAAGGGCCTGCTGACCGCACTCATCTTCGACTGCGACGATGTGGACGCCGTCTACGAGACGGTCCGCGCGTCCGGTGCCGACGTGCTGCAGGAACCGGCCGACCAGTTCTACGGCGTCCGGGACTGTGCCTTCCGCGATCCCGACGGGAACATGGTCCGGTTCAAGACCGACCTTGCTCAGGGCTGAGAGATGTGCCTGCCGCCGTGGGTGGCCAAGGCATTCGCCGAACAGGATCGCGCCCGGACGGCCGCCCAGCGAGTTGAGCGGCCGGCCGTCCGGACGATCACTCGCACCACACCGATACCGACCAGGGAGACGATCCACCGATGACCCGGAAGACCGACAGCAGCGACGGCTTCACCGCCGAAGAACGCGCCGCGATGAAGGAGCACGCCGCCGAGCTGCGTGCCGCCAAGCGCCGAGACGGCAAGAAGGAACTCGAGGTGCAGGCATGCCTGGACAAGATCGCCGAAAATGCCGGACGCCGACCGCGCGATCGCCGAGCGCATCCACGCGCTCGTCAGCGCGAACGCTCCGGCACTGGACGCCAAGACCTGGTACGGCATGCCCGCCTACGCCCGCGACGGGCAGGTGATCTGCTTCTTCCAACCGGCCAGCAAGTTCAAGGCCCGCTACGGCACCTTCGGCTTCAACGACAGTGCCCGGCTGGACGACGGCACGGTCTGGGCAACCGGCTTCGCAGTCACCGGGCTCACCGACTCCGACGACGCATTTCTCGGTGAGCTGATCCGCAGAGCGGTCTCGGAGGCCTGAACATGGCAGTGTGCTGGCTGTGATCGAGGAGTACCTGAGCATCGCCGTCCCGGTCGAGGCCGAGATCGAAGATCGCCGCTCCCGCTTCCTGGCGCACCTGGAGCCGGCGTCGGACGAGGCGGCCGCCCGCGCGGTGATCGAGTCGGTTCGGCGGCTGCACCACACCGCCGGGCATCATTGCTCGGCGTTCATCCTCGGTCCGGACGGCGCCGTCGAGCGCAGCAGCGACGACGGCGAGCCGGCGGGAACGGCCGGTGCACCGATGCTCGAGGTGCTCCGCGGGCGCGAACTGCGCGACGTGGTTGCCGTCGTCACCCGCTGGTTCGGCGGCACCCTGTTGGGCGCGGGCGGCCTGGTCCGGGCCTACTCGGACGCGGTCGCCGCCGCGTCCGAGGCCGCCGAGTTCGTCCGCTACCGGCTGGTCGACGTCCTGGAACTTGGGACGGACTACGCGATCGCCGGCCGCGTCGAGGCGTCCCTGCGCGACCGCGGCGTTCGCGTGGTCGACGTCCGGCACGGCGCACAGGCGACCCTGGTGCTGGCCGTCCCACCCGCGGATCGCGGTGCGGTGGCGTCCGTCATCGCCGAACTCACCGCCGGCCAGGGCCGTCCGGTCGAGGCCGGCACCCGTTGGCTCACCTGACCGTCCACCGTTGTTTCAGGCCCGGTCGGTGTGGCCGAGTGACTTTCCGGGCGCCACGAGATCCCGGACGCGGCGCTTCAACTCGGCGATGTCGGGGAAGCCGTCGTCGGTCTTGCGGTTCCAGACGGTGGCATCGCCGACCGCGACCCGGAACATGCCGCCATGGGACGGGACCAGCATCACCCCACCCAAATCGTCGGCGAAGGTCTGCAACAACTCGCCCTGATACCACTGGGCACGCAACAGCCAGCGGCAGTCGATGCAGTAACGGATGGTCACGACGGGCTTGGACACGCGGCTATTGTCCTCTGCCGTCGCGGCTGGTCGCGGACGGTGTTCAAGATCCCGCCGACTCCGGGACGCTGGTTGACGGTCGGCCGGTCCGGACGCAACCCAGGCCGAGCAGCACATCGGGGGCAGTAGCCTTACAGCTCCGAGTCGACCGAAGGAACCCGCATGGCTGGTAAGAAGTTGGCCGCGGAGCGTCGTCAGCTTCTCTCTAGACGTCTGGCCGAGCAGGGCGCGGTTGCCGTGGGCGAAATGGCGCGCACATTCGGGGTGTCGACCGAGACCATCCGCAAGGATCTGATCTTCCTCGAACAACAGGGTCTCGCCCTGAAGAGCCATGGGGGAGCAATTCCCGCCGGCGAACTGCTCGAACGCCCCACCGCCATCAAAGGCACCGAGAATCCCGAGGCGAAGCGGGAGATCGCGCGTGCTGCCCAAGAACTGATTCCTGATGACGCGATCGTGCTGATCGATGCGGGGAGCACGAACTATGCGTTGGCGCAGCTGCTCGCCGAACGGGAGGGCATGACCGTCTTCACCAATTCCGTGCCGATCATGACCCTGCTGGGTCCGACCGGCAACAGTGTGTTCTGCTTGGGCGGCGCGTTGCGCCCCTCGAGCATGGCCGCTGCGGGCGCTTGGGCCGTCGATGCCGTTCGCAGCATCCGGGTCGATATCGCCTTCCTGGGAACCGACGGCTTCAATGGTCTGGCCGGGCCATCGACGGCTTCCTACGAAGAGGTGCAGTTCAAGTCCGCGGTGGTGCAGTCCAGCACCTCGACCGTGGTCCTCGGCGACCACAGCAAGTTCGGGTACCGGGGCCTGTTCCAGTTCTGCAGCTGGCCCGACATCTACGCACTGGTGACGGACTCCCGCATTCCCCAGCAAGAAGTGACGTCGATTAGTCAGCAGACCCGCGTCATCGTCGCGGAGTCGGCGCCCACCACGCGCTAGCCGTCGCCGGCCGCAGACCGGAACCCAGCGATGCGTCGCCACAGGATCCGGACTACCCGCGGTCCGATGCCGCGGACGTCGACCGCGTCCATTCCGGTGGCAGGCCAGGAACGCGGAGCCAGGGCTTGCTCGTCGTTCATGATCCCGGCTTCTCACGAGCGCAATCAATCGCAGACCAAGGAAGGAATCTCGACCGCCACTCGCTGAGTCTGCATGTTAGGCTTCTCTAGAACGCCAGCAATCACAACTTTGTATCCATGGATCGCAATTGATCCCACTGAGTCGCGTTTGAGCCGTCCTGGGTGGGCATCCGGTCCGTCCGACGGCGGAGAAGAAGGAAGGGAACGAGTCATTGAAGATCCAGCTCGCGATCGATGACCTGGGGCTGGCGGACGCCGTCAGCCTCTGCACGCACGTGGCGGACTACGTCGACATCGTTGAGATCGGCACGCCGGTGGTCATCGCGGAGGGCATGCACGCGGTGCGGGCCATCCGTGAGGTGCTGCCGAACCACAAGATTCTCGCGGACACCAAGATCATGGACGCCGGCGCCCACGAGGCGGCGCTGGCCTTCGACGCCGGCGCTGACTACTGCACCGTGCTCGGCGTCACCGACGACCTCACCATCAAAGGCTGCCTCGAGGCGGCGTCCGCCAACGGAGGCGGGGTCTTCGTCGACCTGATCTGCGTGCCCGACGTGGCCGAGCGCACCCGCGTACTCGAAGACTTCGGCGTGGATTTGCTCGCCGTCCACACCGGCGTCGACCGGCAGGCACAGGGGATCACCCCGTTCGCCGAGTTCCTTCAGGTCAAGGCCGCCAGCACTCGGTCGGTGATCTCGGTAGCGGGCGGCATCAACGAGCACACGGTGGGGCAGTACCTGGCGCAGCGCTGCGACATCGTGGTGGTCGGAGCAGGCATCGCCGGCGCCCCGGACCCGGTGGCGGCCGCGCGTACCCTGTCAGGCCTCGCGGGACGGGAGCACCATGTCTGAGGTCAGGGAGTCCGGGTCGTTCGACAGCACCGTCCGAAGGAGCGACTGGTGAGCGTCACCGAGAATCTCTCCATCATCCTGGCCGAACTCTCCGCCAACCAGCGCCGCATCCAGGAGGAAGACCTCGATACGCTCGTCGACGAGATCCTCCAGGCCCACCACATCTTCCTCGCCGGCGCCGGACGCTCCGGGGTAGCGATCCGCGGTTTCGCCAACCGTCTGATGCACCTGGGTAGGTCCGTCTCCCTCGTCGGGGACACCACCAGCCCGCACAGCCGTCCAGGAGACCTGCTGATCATCGGATCCGGTTCCGGTGAGACCGAGAGTCTCGTTGCGCTGGCCCGCAAGGCCCGCCGCAGCGACGTCACGATCGGCCTGATCACCATGGACGCCAGCTCCACCCTCGGCGGACTGGCCGACGTCGTGGTCGTGCTTCCCGGGGTCTCGCCGAAGCTGCGGGGTGCGACGCAGGCGACGTCCGTTCAGCCGATGGGCTCCGCCTTCGAACAGATCTCGTTCCTCAGCTACGACGCGATCATTCTCGAGCTGATGCGGCGGACGGCAGAAACCAGCGACACGATGTTCCCCCGGCACGCCGATCTGGAGTAGCCACGCGGGAAGGCGACGTCCGGGGGTTACCGATCGAGCCGGACGCCGGCGGCGCGCAGTTCGGCGACCACGTCCGGGACATTGCCTGGGGAGACGGCGGCGGTCAGGTCGAGCAGCACCCGCGTCGGGAAGCCGGCCTGCACCGAATCCAGAGCTGTGGCGCGGACGCAGTAGTCGGTCGTGAGGCCGCAGATGTCGACCTCGGACGCACCGTGCGCCGTCAACCAGTCGGCCAGCGCTGCACCCGAGGTGTTTCTGCCCTCGAAGCCGGAGTAGGCCGCGTCGTATTCGCCCTTGTCGAACACGGCATCGAAGTTCCGCCACACCAGGTTCGGGTGGAACTCGGCGCCCGGCGTCCCGGCCACGCAATGCGGAGGCCACGAGTCCACATAGTCGGGGTGGTCGGAGAAGTGCGAGCCCGGATCTATGTGGTGATCGCGCGTCGCCGCCACCAGGTCATACCCCGCCGACCCCGTCAGCAGTTCCGAGATCGCGGACGCCGTCGCGGCACCGCCTGCCACTGCCAGCGAGCCGCCCTCGCAGAAGTCGTTCTGGACGTCGACGACGAGCAGTACTCGGCTCATGCCTCGCTCCTCGCGTACGGGTTGTCGGTGACCTGGCCGTCGGCGTCCAGCATCAGCGTCGGAATGGCCGCCTCGCCCTTGGACATCTTCAACGCCGCCAGCGGCAGCTCGGCCCGCGACCGGGCGTGCCGCTCCTGCCCGACAGACAGCGGTTCGGCGCCCACGATCTCGCCGTCGCGGACCAGTTCGACCAACAGCGGCCGGTCATTGCCGTCGCTGTCCGGCGCCGAACCGATGCCGATCACCTCGGCCTCGGCCTTGCCGCGGGCGTCCAGCCGGCGCAGGGCGAATTTGCGGCCGCCGATGCTGGCCTTGTTGACGCTCTTCTTCGCGACCGGCAACAGCGGGGCGTCCGGCTCGTCGGTGTCGGCGCGGGCCACCAGCTTGTAGACGAAGCCGCAGGTGGGTGCGCCGGAACCGGTGACCAGCGAGGTGCCGACACCGAAGCCGTCCACCGGGGCGCCGCGCAGCGCGGCGATCTGCCACTCGTCGAGATCGGAGGTGACCAGGATCCGGGTGTGGCCGGCGCCCAGCGAGTCCAGCAGTTCGCGCACCTGAGTGGCCAGTTCCGCCAGATCGCCCGAATCGAGCCGGATCGCGCCGAGTCGTCCGTTGGTCAGCTCGATGCCGGTGCGCACCGCGGCCTCGATGTCGTAGGTGTCGACCAGCAGGGTGGTGTCCTCGCCGAGGGACTCGATCTGGGCGGCGAAGGCCTCCCGCTCGGAGCTGTGAAGCAGCGTGAAGCTGTGCGCGGCAGTCCCTCGGGTCGGGACGCCGTAGCGACGTCCGGCCTCCAGGTTGGAGGTGGCGGAGAAGCCCGCGACGTAGGCGGCGCGGGCGGCCGCGACCGCCGCGATCTCGTTTGTCCGGCGCGATCCCATCTCGATGCACGGCCGGTCGCCGGCCATCGCCGTCATCCTCGACGCCGCGGACGCCACCGCGGAGTCGTAGTTGTAGACGCTCAGCAGCACCGTCTCGAGGATCACCGCCTCGGCGAAGGATCCCTCGACGATCATCAACGGCGACCCGGGAAAGTAGACCTCGCCCTCGGGGTAGCCCCAGATCGAGCCGGTGAACCGGTACCCGGCAAGCCACTCCGCCAGTGGCTCGTCGACGATCTTCTGTTGCAGAAGGAACGACACCGTGGCGTCGTCGAAGGTGAACGCCTCGATCGCCTCCAGAGCCCGGCCGACGCCGGCGACCACGCCGTAGCGACGTCCGGTGGGCAACCTGCGGGGGAACAGTTCGAAGACCGAGCGCCGGAATGCGGCGCCCGAGCGCATCGCCGCGCGGACCATCGTCAGTTCGTAATGGTCGGTCAACAGCGCTGTCGAGTTGAGCATGGGCGTCAGCGTAACGGCTGCTCCGCGGCATGAAACGGGTGGCTCAGCCGATGCGGAGTGGGTCGCGACGCGTTCGACCCCCGATGGGGGGACGGCGACCGCGGACCGTCTGACAGAATGCCGCCATGGTGTTCGCGACCGCTCAGCCTGCCGTGCCCGAGGGTGGCACCGTGCTGGCCGAGCGGCCGCAGGAGGCGCCGGTCGAACTCACCCCATGGGTCACCATCGTCTGGGACGATCCGGTGAACCTGATGAGTTACGTCACCCATGTTTTCCGGACCTACTTCGGTTACCCGAAGTCCAAGGCCACCAAATTAATGCTGCAGGTGCACCACGAGGGCAAGGCGGTGGTTTCCTCGGGGTCGCGCGAGGCGATGGAGGCCGACGTCAACGCCATGCACGCCTACGGGCTGTGGGCCACCCTGGAGCGTGCCGAGTGAGCCGGTTCAAGCATTCGGGCCGGCAGGTGCTGCTGGTCGATCTCGCCGACTACGAGGAGGCCGTCCTCGAATCGATGGTCGAGCAGTTGATCGGCCTGCTCGAGGGCGACGACGACCACGACACGGGCGGCGATCCGTTCGCCCAGTGGGAGGCCGACATGGCCGCCTCGGACGATCTGGACACCTCCGACCCGGTGATCGCGCGCCTCTTCCCGCCCGCCTATCACGACGATGAGAAGGCCGAACAGGAGTTCCGGCGGTTCACCCAGAACGCGCAGCGGCGGACCAAGATCGAGCAGGCCCGGCTGGTGCTGGACGCGCTGCTGGAGAGCAACGGCGGACGCGAGGCGGTGGTCGTCCGGGCGATCGACGCCGAGGCCTGGCTGAAGACGATCACCGCCATCCGGCTGGCGCTGTCGGTGCGGCTGGGCATTCAGACCGCCGAGGACATCGATGAGCTGGAGGGGCTCGACGCGGACGAGCCGCGCGGCGTCCTGTATGGGATGTACGAGTGGCTGGCCGGCTTCCTGGACGGCCTCGTCGACGCGCTGCACTGACCTGACTGCCCAACCGCTCGCCGAACCACGTACCGCTCGCCGAGTTCGGCGAGCCCGAAATGGTCGGGGAGCGCGGGTGCACGGGGCGGACGCTGGACGCGTCCACGATGTGATATCGGTGAGACCGGACATCGGGAGTATTCCCGGTTCTCCCACCGGATCAGCAGCCCTTTCTTAGGGTAGACATAGCTGACCTGGACGATGTCGAGGCCCGGACCAGCACCGGTGAACAGCTCGCCGGACCGATCACTCGACCCATCGAATGGACGAGTTCGCATGGACGTCATCTCGCTGGCGGAGGCACCGCCGGCCACCCCTCTCACCCTCGCCGCGGTTCCCACCGAACACGCCTGGCGACTCGGACGGCTCGGGCTCCGCCCGGGTGCCGCACTCTCGGTGATCAGGTCCAGCACCGGCGGCGGCCGGATCGTCGCGGTCGCCGGCTCCCGGGTGGCGCTCGGCGCGGCACTGTTGCGCGGCGTCCGGGCGGAGGTGGCCCGATGACCGCCGTCCGGCCGGCCGTGACTACCTGTCATTGCGCCGTCGCCAACAGCTCAGCCGGCCCGGACGCGGCGGTCGTCGCCTTGATCGGTGCGCCGAACTCGGGCAAGTCGACGCTGTTCAACGCGCTCACCGGTGCCCGCACCACGGTCGGCAACTGGCCCGGCACCACGGTCGAGGTGGCCCGCGGCGCCTGGCACGGCCACACCCTGATCGACCTGCCCGGTGCCTACTCGCTCGCTCCGCTGTCACCGGACGAGCAACTCACCCGCGACCTGCTGGTCGCCGACCCGAACGCCCGGCCGGATCTGGTGATCGTGGTCGTCGACGCCGCCCATCTGGCCCGCAGCCTGTACCTGGTCAGCGAGGTCCGCGAGCAGCCGCAGCGGGTGATCGTCGCACTCACCATGCTGGACGTCGCGAAGCGCCAGGGCATCGCGATCGATGCCGACGCGCTCTCCGGCGCCCTCGGCTGCCCGGTCGTCGGCCTCGATCCGCGCCGCCGACAGGGGCTGGGCGGACTCCAGGAGGCAGTCACCGAAGCCCTGAACGCACCCGAACCGAAGGCCCGTCGGCACCCGTGTTGCGGTGACGACCTGGAGAAGGCCGACGAGCGGTTCGGTTGGGTGGCGTCCGCGCTCGAGGTCGGCGTGATCGAGCCGGGTGAGGAACAGGTCTCGCTGTCGGATCGAATCGATCGCATCGCGACCGCGCCGGTGCTCGGCCCGCTGCTGTTCCTGGGCGTGATGTGGCTGGTGTTCCAGGTCACCACGACGGTGGCCGCACCGCTGCAGGACTTCTTCGACACCCTGTTCTCGGGCCCGGTCACCGACGCCGCGCTCGCCGGTTTCGCCGCGGTCGGGCTGACCGGCAGCTGGGTCGAGGGCCTGGTCGTCGACGGCCTGATCGCCGGCGTCGGCATGGTGCTCACCTTCGTCCCGCTGATGGCGCTGATGTTCGTGCTGCTGGCGCTGCTGGAGGACTCCGGCTATCTGGCCCGGGCCGCGGTCGTCACCGACCGGCTGATGCGAGCCATCGGCCTGCCCGGCAAGGCGTTCCTGCCGCTGGTGGTCGGCTTCGGCTGCAACGTGCCGGCGATCAGCGCCACCCGGATTCTCAGCGACGGACGGCAGCGGCTGCTCACCGCGCTGCTGGTGCCGTTCACCTCGTGCACCGCCCGGCTGACCGTGTTCGTGCTGCTCGGCACGGTGTTCTTCGGGCAATGGGCCGGAACCGTGGTATTCGCCATGTACGTGGCGTCGATCCTGCTGGTGGTCGGCGTCGGCCTGCTGCTGCGCCGCACCCTGTGGTGCACCATGGGCGCCGAACCGCTGGTCATCGACCTGCCGCCCTACCAGTTGCCGACGCTGCGGCTCACCGCCACCGTCGCCTGGACGCGACTGGCCGGGTTCCTGCGCACCGCGTCCGGGATCATCGTGATCACCGTCTGCGCGGTGTGGCTGCTGCAGTCGGTGCCGGCCCACGGCAACGCCGCCTTCGGCGAGGTCGAGGTGGAGGACTCGGTGTACGGGGTGGCCGCCCAGGCGATCACGCCGGCGTTCGCCCCGGCCGGCTTCGCGCAGTGGCAGACCACCTCGGCGCTGGTGGTCGGCTTCGTCGCCAAAGAGGCGGTGATCTCGTCCTGGGCACAGACCTACGCGCTCGACGAACCCGAGGGGGGCGGCGATCCGGGCTCGCTGGGGCAGCGGATCATGGCCGACTTCACCGAGTCGTCCAACGGTCACCCGATTCCGGCGGCGCTGGCCTTCATGGTCTTCCTGATGGCCTACACGCCCTGCGTCGCCACCCTGGCCGCGCAGTGGCGCGAGATCGGCGGCCGCTGGACGCTGTTCGGCATCGCGCTGCAGCTGACCGTGGCCTGGAGCCTGGCCGTGCTGGTCTTCCAGGTGGGGAGTCTGTGGTGGTGACCGGTCCGGCGACGGCTGTGCTCGACGCCCTGACCGAGGGTGCCGGGTCGGTGACCGAGGTGTCCCGACGCACCGGGCTGCGGGTCGATGTGGTCCGGGCGGTGGCCGATCAGCTGGTCAGGATGGGACGCGCACAAGAGTGCCCGCTGGCGGTGGGCTGCCCGCCCGGCGGCTGCGGCGGCTGTGCGCTGGCGGGGTCCGCGTCGGGGTGTCCGGCTACCACACCCCCAGCACGTCGGTGACGAAGCCGCCCATCAGCCTGCTGCCGATGCCCTGGAACTTCTCCGGGTTGCCGGTGGTGAGGAACCGCCGGGTCGCCTCGCGCGGGGCGTGGTGGAGCAGGCCCAGTTCGTTCAGCGTCGTCCAGGTGGCCTTCGCGCATTCCTCGGCCGACGACACCAGCGTGACGGTGTCACCGAGCACGTAGTTGATCACGCCGGTGAGCAGCGGATAGTGGGTGCAGCCCAGGATCAGCGTGTCGATCTCGGCCAGCCGCAACGGCTCCAAGTAGTCGTGGGCGATGGCTTCCAGGTCGGGGCCACCGGTGACCCCGGCCTCGACGAAGTCCACGAACAGCGGGCACGGTGAGGTGAACAATTCCACGTCGGGCACCGCGGCCAGCGCGTCGTCGTAGGAGCGTGAGTAGGCGGTCGCGGAGGTGCAGATGACGCCGATCCGCCCGTTCCGGCTCACCCGGACGGCGCGGCGCGCGGCCGGCAGCACGACGTCGACCACCGGAACGCTGTACCGCTCGCGGGCGTCCCGCAGCACCGCCGAAGAGGCCGAGTTACAGGCGATGACCAGGGCTTTCACGTCGTGGTCGACCAGCCGGTCGAGGCATTCCAAGGCGTACTCACGCACTTCGGGGAGGCTCTTGGTGCCGTAGGGGGCTCGCGCGGTGTCGCCGAGGTACAGCACGTCCTCGTTCGGCATCTGGTCGACCACCGACCGGGCGACGGTGAGCCCGCCGAACCCCGAATCGAAGATGCCGATGGGTCCGTCACTGCTGCTCACGACGTCCGACTGTAGTGGGAGCGTGCCAGGCTTGGCGCCATGACCGACGAGCACCGCTACGAGTTGACGACCAGTTGGACGGGCAACCGCGGCCCCGGGACGACCGGGTACCGCGACTACGACCGCGCGGTCAGTGTCGAGGTGGCGGGCAAGCCGGTGCTGTTGGGTTCGGCGGACCGGCCCTTCCGCGGTGACCCGACCCGCTGGAACCCGGAGGACATGCTGCTGGCCGCACTGTCGCAATGTCATCTGCTGTCCTACCTGCACGCCTGCGTGACCCGTGGCGTGGTGGTCACCGAGTACACCGACGAGGCGTCCGGGGTGATGGTGACGCGGGGCAACGGCGGCGCCTTCCGCGAGGTGGTGCTGCACCCGCGGGTCACGGTGCGCGAGGCGTCCATGGTGGACGACGCGATCGCCGCCCACCACGACGCGCACGAATGGTGCTTCATCGCCAACTCGGTGAACTTCGAGGTCCGGGTCGAGCCCGAGGTCACCGGGGCCTGAGTCCGTCCGGGGTCAGGCGGGGAGCTTCAGCAGGACGGCGGTCCAACCGGGGACGGCGCGACGTGCCCAGACGACCTCGGCGTGCAGGTCGGCGAACTCCGGTGGCAGCTGTTGCGATCGGGACGTCGTGCGCTGCCCCATCCGGAGCCACAACAGGTACCTGGTCCCAGCCACCTCTCGACGGACCTCGTCGGTCGAGTTCGGCGTGGTGTAGACGATGGGTATCTCGGGACGCAGCCGGCTCATCGGGTTCTGATCCAGTGTTGCCGGGTCGGCGGCCGAGAGCAGGGCGGTCGCGCTGCGGTAGGTGATCGCCGGCCGGACGTCGGGGTACCGCGCCCGGGTGTCGGCGAGAACGGCGAAGACCCCGGACAGGTTCTGGTGGTGGCCGCTGGGGGCGCGAAGGCGCTGCTGCTGCGGCAGCGTGAGCGCCACCTGGCCAGCCAGCAGAACCGCCATGACCACCGCTGCTGCCACGCGGCTGCTGGTCCGGGCAGCCGAGGGTGGTGTGCCCCGGACGAGTCGGACGGTCGCCGCGCCGGCCGCGACGATGCCGAGCGCGGCGAGCCCCGCCAGCGGCGGCACGGCGGCGACCCAGTAGCGCAGCCGGAACAGGTTGGTCTGGATGATGCCCAGGGCGAGTTGGAGACCCAACGGCACAACCAGCCAGATCAGCAGACCGATCGGCAACTGACGGCCGCCGCCCGGACGGCTGAGCGCCCCGATCAGGGCGAGTATCAGCACCAATGCCGACACCGGCCAGATGGACGTCTGCGAGACCAGGAGCAGGATGTGGCCCGCGATCGCCCGCGGCGTCGTCGCGCTTGCGGACAGCGTGCGACCGGCTCCGGTTCCGTGGTTGAGCGTCATCCACAGCTGTGTGCCGACCAGCAGCGCGGCGACCGCGATGGTGATCAGGACGCCCGCGGACCGGCGCAACCGCGTCCGGATATCGCCCGGTGCGGCGAACCAGGCGACCACATGCGCGGGCCACTGGAACACGCCGAAGGTGTGGACGACCCCGACTGCGGCCAGGCTCGCCACGTGGCCGATCACCGGGCCGTAGCGACGTCCGGTGCGGTCATGGGCGGGGGGCGTGCTGGAGAGGCCAAGGGCAACCCGGTCGGGACGCAGCCGCCGATCGCCGGCGAGCCAGCTGATGGCCGCGGCCAGGACCAGCAGCGCGTACGGCCGGGCTTCCTGGACGTATCGGTCGAAGGTCGGCAAGGTCAGCAGCAGCAGGCCCGCCAGCAGACCCGCCAGCCGGCCTGCATTCCTGGCCACCAGCGCGTAAAGCACCAGCACGGTGGCCACGCCAGCCGCCGCCGACAACAGCCGCACCGCCATCAGCGTGGACAGGGTCGGCCAGAACCACCCGAGCAGGGTCGCCCAGGCCTTGGCCAGGTAGTAGTAGGGCACGATGGGGGCGTCCGGACCCTGCCACAGCACGGCGACTTCGGCCCAGGTGCGTTGCAGCGCCAGATAGGTGGCGCCCTCGTCGCTCCACGGCCATGGCGTGGCAATCTTCCAGATGCAGACCACGGCGGCGACCAGGCCGAGCCCAAGTGCCAGCCACCGCCCGGTCCAGGGCCGGTCGTGCCATGGCTGCGTCGCGCGCGGGACGGTCGGTGGGGATGACGCGGACAGGGGGGATTCTGCACGCGTTAGCCGGTCGGGTGCGGCCGCGGCGTCGGGGGTGCGGTCGACGGTCACGCAATTAGTGTCGCCGACTCGGTCGGAGAAACCGCGACTGTTTCATCTCGCTTTCATCTGCCGCCGCTAGTCTCGACGCCGAGCAGGAGGAACCGACATTCGCGTCTTGATCGTCGAGGACGAACGCAGGATCGCCGCCTACGTCAAACGGGGCCTCGAAGAGCACGGCTACGCGGTCGACGCCGTCCACACCGGTCTGGACGCGCTCTACTGGGCCGGCTCGACCCCCTACGACCTGATCCTGCTCGACATCCTGCTGCCGGCGCCGAACGGCCTGGTGGTGTGCCGCGAGTTGCGGCGCCAGGGCTCGCGGGTGCCGATCCTGATGCTCACCGCGCGGGGATCGGTCGACGAGCGGGTCGCGGGTCTGGACGCCGGCGCCGACGACTACCTGGTGAAGCCGTTCTCGCTGAAGGAACTGCTGGCCAGGATGCGCGCGCTCACCCGGCGCTCGGACGGCGGCGACGGCCTGCCGGTGCTCGCGCTCGCCGATCTGACCATGGACACCACCACCAGGCGGGTCACCCGGGCCGGGCAGGAGATCACGCTGACCGCGAAGGAGTACGCGGTCCTGGAGTGCTTCCTGCGGGAGCCGGAACGGGTACTTACCCGCGAGGTGATCGCCGAGCACGTCTGGAACTACGACGTGCACCACGAGTCGAACGTGGTCGACGTCTACCTGCGCAACCTGCGCCGCAAGATCGATGACGGGCGGCCGCAGAAGCTGTTGCAGACGGTGCGCGGCGCCGGCTACCGGCTCACCGAGCGGGGAGCGGGCGCGTGACGCTGCGGGCCCGGCTCGCGCTGTGGATCGGCCTGATGATGCTGGTCACACTGGCGGCCTTCGGCGCCTTCGTCTACTTCTCGGTCTCGCACTGGCTGTCGTCCAGTCTGGACGACTCGCTGCGGCTCGGTGCCACCCAGCTGATCGCCACCGCCGACATCGACAACGGTCGGCTGCAGGTCTCCGACGATCCGGTCACGCTGGACGCCGGCTTGACCGACGAACTGCGCTCGCGGGGGCTGAGCATCCAGATCTTCGGCACCTCCGGTGCGGTGCTGCAATCGCTGGGACCCTACGCCGGCCTGGCTTTGGAGAGCGCCGATCTCCACGAGGCGCTCGCCGGGCGGTCCAGCCTGGATACCCGGACCGACCCCGGGGGCGCCGGCCTCGTGCGGGTGCTGACCCATCCGCTGGTCATCAACGGCCAGGTGGAGGCCGTCGTCCAGATCGCCCAGAGCCTGCGCAGCGTCGACTCGCTGCGGGAAAGGCTGCTGCTGAGCCTGCTGCTCGGCTCACCGATCGTCGTCGCGGCGGCCGGCTTCGGAGGCTACTACCTGGCCGGCCGGGCGCTGCGGCCCATCGATCACATCGTTGCGACAGCGCGCCGGATCTCGGCGCACGACCTGACCGAACGCCTCGATCTGCCGCCGTCGCGCGACGAGGTGGGCCGGCTGGCCGCCACCTTCGACGACATGCTCGGACGCCTCGACGAGGCCTTCCAACGCGAGCGCCGGTTCAGCCACGACGCCGCCCACGAACTGCGCACGCCGTTGGCCGCGATGCAGTCGATCCTCAGCGTGATCGCCGAGCAGCGCCGCAGCCCGGCCGAGTATGAGGCGGCACTGGCCGACCTGTCGGAGGAGACCGACAAGCTGCGGGCGCTCACCGACGACCTGCTGCGGCTGGCCCGTGCCGAGGCGTCCGAGCCGTTGTGGGAGCCGGTCGAGCTGGGCGAACTGGTCCCGGACGTGGTGGACAGCCTCCGGCCGCTGGCCGACGCCGACCGGGTGAGGCTGACCTGCCTCACCGAGGGGGGTCTTGCGGTGGTCGGGGACACCGACGCGTTGATCAGGCTGCTGGTGAACCTGCTCGACAACGCGATCAAGTACACCGCGGCGGGCAGCATCGCGGTGAGCGTGCGGGGGCTGCCCGACCAGGTGCTGATCGAGGTCGTCGACACCGGGGACGGCATCGCCGCCGAGCACCTGCCGCACGTCTTCGACCGCTTCTACCGGGCCGACGAGTCCCGCACCACCTCGGGCACCGGTCTCGGCCTGGCCATCTGTCGCGAGATCGCCCGAAGCCATGGCGGCGACATCAAGGTGCGAAGCGAGCCCGGCCGCGGATCGACGTTCACCGTCGAACTCAGTCGCGACCCACGGGCGTAGCAGTTCGTTTCCGTCGGGCGAGTTTGTCGAGACCTCTCGGTGAGCTGGGTGGCTGCCGGATCTCGACAAGTCCAACCAGCGGCCCGGTGAAGCGGTCCCGACTCCTTCATCTGGGTTTCATCGCCGCTGCCTAGCGTCCTGGCGACACGTCCCCGACGAAAGGCAATCATCATGGCTGCGAGCACGACGGCGCTGCCGTCCGCCGGGCGCTCCGAGCGCTTCCTGAACAAGGTTCCGGTGGTCACCGCCACCTTCTGGCCGATCAAGATCCTGTCCACCACCATCGGCGAGACCTTCGCCGACTTCCTGGCCGTCCAGGTCGGCCTCGGCACCAGCCTCACCGGATTGGCGATGCTGCTGGTGCTGGCCGTCACGCTGACCGCGCAGCTGCGCGCGCGGCAGTACGTGCCGTGGCTGTACTGGCTGACCGTGGTCGAGGTCAGCATCGTCGGCACCCAGCTCACCGACCTGTTCACCGATCAGTTGGGCGTCAGCCTGTACCTGAGCACCGCGGTGTTCGCGGTGCTGCTGGCGCTGGTCTTCGTGGTCTGGTGGCAACAGGAACGCACCCTGGCGATCACCGCGATCGACACCCCGCGGCGGGAGCGGTTCTACTGGGCGGCGATCCTGGTCACCTTCGCGCTGGGCACCGCCGGCGGCGACCTCGCGAACGAGGCGCTGTCGCTGGGCTTCCGCACCGGTTCGATGATCTTCGCCGGCCTGATCCTGCTGGTCTGGGTGCTGAACCGGGCCGGAATGAACCAGGTGACGGCGTTCTGGATCGCCTACGTGCTGACCCGCCCGCTGGGCGCCTCGCTGGGCGATCTGCTCACCCAGGACCCCAGCTACGGCGGCGTCGGGCTGGGGGCCGGCCTGACCAGCGTCGTCTTCCTGGCGGTGATCGTGGTTTTGGTGACGCGTGAGCAGGTGAATGTGAATCGTCACGGCGTCCTGGTCAAGGGCGACGCGCCGGCCGTCCATCCGCGCCGCGACTACGCATGGGCCGCCGGTGGCGCACTCGGGGTCGTGCTGGCCTCCGTCGCGCTGACCTCGTTCACCGCCGACAACTCGGTGGCGACGCCGGTGCCGCGGGTGACGGCGACCGCGTCGTCGGGCGCGTCCACGATCGAGACCGACGCCGCTTCGCCGCTGGGCGACCTGCGTCCGTTCGTGGTGATCGTCAATGACCTGGGCGCGAAGCTGATGGCCGGCGATTTCGCGTCCGTCACGGCCCGGGCCAAGGATCTCGAGGTGGCCTGGGACAGCAAGGAGGCCGCGATCAAGCCCGCCTCACCCGGCGATTGGCACCAACTGGACGGCGCGATCGACGAACTGCTGACCTCCGTCCGCGCCACGACGCCGTCGGTGGACGCCATCAACTCCGCCATCACCGGATTCCGCGACACCGTCGCCGCCATCGACCGCAAGCAGTAGTCGGCCGAGGTCGCTCGGCAGCTTCGGCAAGGCGAGGACTCGAGCTCGACGAGCGAAACGGGGTGTGGCGCGCCCTGCCGCTGGGTACGGATGCCACATGAGCGGTGAATCCTCGACGAGCGAAAAGGCGGAAGCCGTCCCCGGTGGCCGGGCGGAACGGCCGGACGAGATCCCACCCCGCGGCTGGCTCCAGGTCGCCAAACGTGGCTGGCAGGAGGCGTCCGCCGACCAGGTGCCGTTGCTGGCCGCCGGTGTCGCCTTCTTCGGCTTCCTCGCCCTGTTCCCCGCCATGGTGGCCTTCACCCTGGTCTGGGGCCTGCTCGCCGACCCCGCAACCGTCACCGAGCAGACCCGGACACTGACCGAGTCACTGCCTCCGGAGGCACGCACGCTGCTCGTCGGTCAGCTGGAGCAGTTGGCGTCCTCGCCGAGGCAGAGTCTCGGCTGGGGCCTGGTGTTGGCCGTGCTGATCGCCCTGTGGAGCGCCTCCGGCGGGGTCGGGAACCTGGTCACCGCGATCAACGTCGCCTACGACGAGGAGCGTCGCCGAGGCTTCGTGAAAGAGAAGCTCATCGCCTTGGCGCTGACGGTGGGGGCGGTGGTCTTCATGCTGCTGATGGTCGCCCTGGTCGCGGGGGTTCCGGCCGTGCTGCAGCTGGTCGGCATCGGCGAGGGCTGGTGGTGGCTGGCCGAGATCGTCCGCTGGCTGCTGATCGCCGCCCTGGTGATGGTCGCGCTGGCCGTGCTGTATCGAGTCGCACCCGCCCGGGATGCGCCGAAGTTCCGCTGGGCGAGCGTCGGGGCCATCGTGGGCACGGTGCTCTGGCTGGCGGCGTCCGCCGGCTTCTCCCTCTACGTCAGCCTGTTCGGCAACTACGCCAAGACCTACGGGGCGCTGGCCGGGGTCGCGGTACTGCTGCTGTGGCTGTGGATCACCTGCTACGCGATCCTGCTGGGTGCCGAGATCAACGCCGAAGCCGAGGCCCAGACCGTCCGCGACACGACCCGCGGACCCGAGGAGCCCATGGGCAGCCGGGGTGCGGTCAAGGCTGACACCCAGGCGACCGGCGAGGAGTGACTTTGACACCGTCCCGGCGTCCGGATGGGATGGTGCCATGACGTACACCCGCACCGACGGACGCGCTGCCGACCAGCTGCGCCCGGTAACCGTTACCCGCAACTGGCTCGATCACGCGGAGGGTTCGGTGCTGGTCGAGTTCGGCCGGACGCGGGTGCTGGTGGCGGCCTCGGTCACCCAGGGCGTGCCGCGCTGGCGGCAGGGCTCCGGCCTGGGCTGGGTGACCAGCGAATACGCGATGCTGCCGCGGGCCACCCACAGCCGCAGTGACCGCGAGTCGGTGAAGGGCCGGATCGGTGGCCGCACCCACGAGATCTCCCGGCTGATCGGACGCTCGCTGCGGGCCGTGATCGACTACCGCGCGCTCGGCGAGAACACCATCGTGCTCGACTGCGACGTGCTGCAGGCCGACGGCGGCACCCGGACGGCTGCGATCACCGGCGCCTACGTGGCGCTCGCCGACGCCGTCAGCTGGCTGCGGGCCCGCAAGGCGCTGGCCGGGGAACCGTTGACCGGCTCGGTGGCCGCGGTGTCGGTGGGGGTCGTGAAGGACACCCCGCTGCTCGACCTGGCCTACGTCGAGGACTCGGCCGCCGAGGTCGACCTGAACGTGGTGACCACCGGTGACGGACGCTTCATCGAGGTGCAGGGCACCGCCGAGGGCATGCCGTTCGACCGCGCCATGCTGGACGCCCTGCTCGACCTGGGCGTCGCCGGGACGGCCGAACTGACCCGGCTGCAGCAGGCGGCCCTGAACGCATGAAGATTGTCCTGGCAACGCACAACGCCAAGAAGCTGACCGAGCTGCGCCGGGTGGTCGCCGAGCAGGGACTCGCCCTCGAGGTGCTCGGTCTGAACGATGTGGCGGCCTACCCCGAACCGGCCGAGACCGAACGCACCTTCGAGGGCAACGCCTTGGTCAAGGCGCGGGCCTGTGTCGCCGCCACCGGGTTGTCGGCGCTGGCCGACGACTCCGGTATCGCCGTCGACCTGCTCAACGGCATGCCCGGCGTCCGGTCGGCGCGCTGGGCGGGCAAGGGTGCCACCGACCAGGCCAACCTCGACCTGCTGATCGCCCAGCTGGCCGATACCGATCCCGCCGATCGCACCGCGCAGTTCGTCTGCGCGGTCGCCTACGCGGACGCCGCCGGCACCGAGCATGTGCTCCGCGAAACCATGGAGGGCAGCCTGGTGTCGGAGCCCCGCGGCGGCAACGGCTTCGGTTACGATCCGATCTTCGTGGCCGACGGGAACACCCGCACCAACGCGGAGTTGTCGGCGGCCGAAAAGGACGCGATCAGCCATCGCGGCAAGGCCGTCCGGGCCATGCTGGCGTGGCTCGCGGAGCAGCGGTTCGATGGCCGGGGGAAGGACTAGCGGTGCGGCAGTACCTGGATCTGCTTCGGCTGGTGCGCGACACGGGAGTGACCAAGGGCGATCGCACCGGGACCGGCACCCGCAGCATCTTCGGTCACCAGCTGCGCTTCGACCTGCGCGAGGGCTTCCCGTTGGTGACCACCAAGCGGGTGCACACCAGGTCGGTGTTCGGCGAGTTGCTGTGGTTCCTGCGCGGTGACACCAACCTGGCCTGGCTGCACGCCAACGGCATCACCATCTGGGACGAGTGGGCTGACGCCAACGGCGATCTGGGCCCGGTCTACGGTCGCCAGTGGCGCTCGTGGCCCACCCCGGACGGCCGGCACGTCGACCAGCTCGCCCAGGTGATCGAGGCGATCACGACCAACCCGGACTCCCGCCGGCACATCGTGTCGGCCTGGAACGTGGCCGACATCGACAGCATGGCGTTGCCGCCCTGCCACGCGCTGTTCCAGTTCTATGTCGCCGACGGACGGCTCTCCTGTCAGCTGTACCAACGCTCGGCCGACATCTTCCTCGGCGTGCCGTTCAACATCGCCTCGTACGCCCTGCTCACCCACATGGTCGCCCAGGTCACCGGACTCGAGGTCGGTGACTTCGTGCACACCTTCGGCGACGCCCACCTGTACCTGAACCACCTGGAGCAGGCCGATCTGCAGCTGAGCCGCGAACCGCGTCCGTTGCCGACCCTGCGGCTCAACCCGGACGTCACCGCGATCGACGCGTTCACCCTGGCCGACATCGAGGTGCTCGGCTACGACCCGCATCCGGGCATCAAGGCCCCGATCGCGGTCTAGCACCGATGGCGCGGCGGAGGTTCCTGCTGGGCCGGCGGAAGTCCGGCCTGGAGCGGCTGACCGTGCACGAGTTCCAGTACGCCGACGCCCGCGTCCGGGTCTACGAGGAGTGGACGATGCGGCCCGAGCTGGCCGAGGCGCCCGACGTTCCAACCTTCGCGATGGTGCACGGGCTAGGGGTTTCGTCGCGATTCTTCGTTCCCCTGGCGCACGAGTTGGCGCCCTACGGACGTGTGCTGCTGTTCGATCTGCCCGGCTTCCACGATCTGCCGAAACCGCGGCACCGGATGTCGATCGTCGACTTCGCCGACGTGGTGAAGCGGGCGCTGGACGACCTCGACGTCGAGGATCCGCTGCTGGTCGGCCACTCGATGGGTGCCCAGGTGGTGGCCGAGATCCTGGCGCAGTACCCGTCGTACAGCAGCGCGGCGATGCTGGTCGGGCCTGTCGTGGTGAGCGGGGAGCGGACGCTGCCGCAGGTGGCCCGCCGCTTCCTCCGGACGGCGGCCTACGAGTCGCCCGGGAACACCTGGGCGGCGCTCGGGTCGTATGCCCGCGCCGGCGTCCGCTGGATCGGCGACACGGTGCCGAAGGTGATCGCCTACCCGATCGACCGACGGCTGCCGCTGGCGAAAGCCCGGCTGCTGCTGGTCAGCGGCGAGCACGACCTGATCAGCCCATTGGACTGGCGCACGCAGCTGGCGTCCGGGCTGCCGGGCGCGCAGGTGATCACCATTCCCGGTGCGGCCCACGGGGTCGTCCACGACGGCTTCCGGAGGTTGGCCGACGAACTGCTCGGCCTGGCCGGGATCGGCACGGCATGAGCCGCTGGCTCGGGGCGCTCACCGACTGGGCCTACGGTGTCGGCTGGTGGCTGCGGGCATTCAGCCGTTCCGGCAGTCCGGACGCCTTCCGTGAACCCGGTCCCGACCCGGCCCACCACACCCCGGTCGTGCTGCTGCCCGGCATCTGGGAGCGCTGGCCCTACCTGGTGCCGCTGGCGAGGTCGCTGAATGCCGCCGGTCATCCGGTGCACCTGATCGCCGCATTGGGCGCCAACGGCGCGTCGCTGCCGGCCGCGGAGCGGATCGTCGCCGACTATCTGGAGGCGCACCAGTTGAACGGCGCGGTCCTGGTCGCGCACTCCAAGGGCGGGCTGATCGGCAAGCTGGTGATGCTCGACCCAGCCTGCGCCGAACGGATCCTGGGCATGGTGGCGCTGAGTACGCCCTTCGGCGGATCGTCGCTGTCCTGGCCGATCTTCGGCCGGACGCCGCTGGGCGTCTTCGCCCCGCGAGGGCGGGCGATCACCGACCTGAGCGCCCAGCTCGAGGTGAACGCCCGGATCATCTCGGTGCAACCCACCCACGACCAGGTCATTCCCGAGGGCAGCAGGCTCGAGGGCGCCCGCAACGTCACGCTGGAGGCGGCCGGGCACTTCCGGCCGCTGCGCGAGGCCGAGGTGCACCGGGTGATCCACGAATTGGTGCACGAGGTGGGGAAGTAGGCTCAGCGGGTGCGGATCATTGGCATCGCGATCGTCGGCTCCAACGGCGTGATCGGCGACGGCGAACGCCAGCCGTTCGAGATCGCCGAGGACTGGGCGCGGTACAAGCGGGTCACGCTCGGTCACCCGATGATCATGGGACGCGGCACCTACGACGCGATCGGGCGTTGGCTGCCGGGCCGTACCACCATCGTGGTCACCAGCGACCCGGCGCGCATCGAGTTGCCCAGCGACGACCGCGCGGTCGGCCATGCGGTGGCCTCGCTGGACGAGGCACTGGATCTGGCGCGTTCGCTCGACGACGAGATCTACGTCGCCGGCGGCGGGACCATCTATCGCCAGGCCTGGCCCGAACTCACCGAACTGGACCTGACCGAGGTGGAGGCCGAGGCCGACGGCACGGTGTTCTTCCCGCAGGTCGATGCCGGCGACTGGCAGGAGGTCAGCCGCGAGCCGCGGGACGGCTTCGCCTTCGTCCGGTATCTGCGCCGGGGCGCTGACTCAGCCTGATGCGCGCCCACGCCAGTGTCCTGCATCTCGATCTGGACGCCTTCTTCGCCGCCGTCGAGCAGCGGGACAAGCCGTCGCTGCGCGGCAAAGCGGTGATCGTCGGCGGCATCGGCCAGCGCGGGGTGGTGGCCACAGCGTCCTACGAGGCGCGGGTGTTCGGCGTCCATTCGGCGATGCCGACGCACGAGGCGCGACGCCGGTGCCCGCACGCGGCGTTCCTGTCCGGCCGCTTCGGGGCCTATCGCAAGGCGTCCGGGATCGTGATGGGGCTGCTGCGGGAGTTGTCCCCGCTGGTCGAGCCGCTGAGCTTGGACGAGGCGTTCGTCGACCTGGCGGTGGGGGACAGGTCGCTGGAACCGGAGGCCGTACTTGCCGAGGTGGCCCGGCTTCGGGAGCGGCTGAGGGACGAGACCGGCGGGCTGACCGGATCGGTCGGCATCGGATCCTCGAAGTTCATCGCCAAGGTGGCCACCGAACTGGCCAAGCCGGACGGCGTCCGGCTGATTGTGCCCGGCACCGAGGTGGAAACCATCGCGCCGCTGCCGGCGCGGGCGATCCCCGGGGTGGGCCCGGTCACGATGGAAAAGCTGTCGCGACTAGGGGTGAAGACGGTCGCCGACCTGCAGCGACTGTCGCCGCGCGAGCTGGCCCGTGAGTTGGGCCGCGCACAGGGGGAGTGGATCGGCGCTCTCGCGTTCGCCCGTGACGACCGCCCGGTCGAGCCCGACCGGGAGACCAAGTCGATCTCGGTCGAGGACACTTTCGAGACCGACGTCACCGACCGGACCCGGCTGGACGAGATCGCCACTCGTGACGCCACCACGGTCGCCCGACGCCTTGCCGCCGCCCACCTGTTCGCCCGCACCATCACCATCAAGGCGCGCTACCCGGACTTCACCACGCTCTCCCGCTCACGGACGCTGGACGGCGCCACCGACGACCCCGAGGTGATCAGCGTCGTCGCCCGCGCCCTGCTGGACGGCCTGGACGTCCCCCGCGGCCTGCGGCTGTTCGGCGTCGGTGTCGCCGGTCTCACCGAGATCGCCCAGGAGGCCCTGTTCGAACCGTCGCCGGTCGAGCCCTCACCGTCGGTCGAGCTTGTCGGGACCCCTGCCGAGCAGGAGCCTGATTTCGACAAGCTCGACCAGCAATCCGTGCCGTTGGTCGAACTCGTTGAGACCCCGTCCTCGGCCGCGGAAGCTGCCCTCGGCGGCCTCCGCCAGCGGACCGCCCCCTACCGCCCGGGTGCCGACGTCGTCCACGACGAGCACGGACCGGGCTGGGTCTGGGGTGCGGGGCTGGGCCGGGTCACCGTCCGGTTCGAGACCGCAGCCACCGGGCCGGGCCCGGTCCGCACCTTCGCGATCGACGATCCCGCATTGCGTCCGGCCGACGACTGAGGGCTGGCACGATCGGCCACGTCACGGGGTGGGCTCGGGCAGCGAGACCCGGGTGTCATCGCTGGTCAGGAGCTGATCGGGGCCGAGACTTCGGGGCTTCCACCACCACACGCCGTCATGCCGAAAACCCACCCTGGTGTCATTGGGCTCATCGAACAACTCAAAAAGAATCTGTTCGAAGAACTGGACGAGGTGGTCCGGATCATCGACGATCGGCACCTGCGCTCCGAGGACCTCGGACGACCCAAGGAGACGGTAGGCGACCTGGAAGATGGGATCGCCGTCGGCGTCGGTGCCCACGTGGGCCTCGATGATCGTCGCGGGTGGGGGAGCCGGTCGGCTGAATCGGACCCACTCGCGCTGCAGGCACTCGACCAGCAGCTCGGTGTCTGCCGGATTCGTCACGAGTCACCTGCCTGTTCGCATCGCCGTCCGACGACAGGATCGCAGATCGCGCCCCAGCAAGGGAGGCCGACGGTGAAGCGTTTCGCCCTCGCTGGTGACGACGAACGACGACCGCGACTGAGCGCTCTACACTGAGCGATGCCGTCCGCCCGGACGGCATGCCGGAGTGGTGAAATTGGCAGACACGCAGGATTTAGGTTCCTGTGCCTTCGGGCGTGAGGGTTCAAGTCCCTTCTCCGGCACCTCTGAGTATGCATCTGACTACGACAAATAGTCTTGAACGGCCTTGTCTACGCCGTTTCGTGCAATATACGTGCAATAGTGGACTGGGTCTGTGGCGGAATCTGGGCTGAGAAGCGACTCCGTGCAACATCGTCGAGGGGCTGTGTGTTCGAGTGATGAAATCGCCTATCGCCCGTACCCGTTGCAGGCGTGTGCCGGCATCTCAACCCTGAAGGTTGGGCCTACAGGTGCCCCAACCTCGCCGGGAGGTGGAGGATGGCATGCGACGATCAATGAGGCTGTGGCAGTCACGCGCTCGGAGGTCGGTGGCGAAGAGCGTCTCCGGCGGCGCAGCTGCGTTCAGCTCCTGGCGGTTGGGATTCGTCGGAATAGTCGGTTCAGGTCTGATGCCTTCACCCGGATGAGTCTGCGGCCATTGCGGTAGGCCGGCAGATCGCCAGCGGCGATGCGTCGGCGGATTGTCTTGGTGCTCAGGCCGAGGATCTCGGCGGCCTGGGCGATGCTCAGTAGCTGAGCGTCGCTGATCGTGGTCGTCATGAGTCCTCCTCTGGCCAGTGAAGTCTGTGCTTCCCTAGGCGGATTCGGACCTGGCTTGGGACATGGCGAGCGGCCGGATGCGCACGCATCCGCCGGATTGGACATGGGAAGTGGCTCCACGAGGCTCCTGTGACTAGGGGTGGCGTGCGAATCGCAACTTAGGGGTAGCCAAGAAAAGGAATGCGACGTAGCGTGAAGATCCGATTGCTGAAGAAGTTTGAGGCCGCGGGGGCGTCCCAATCTCCACTGTTCCTGACCTAGGGAGGTAGGTAGGAAGGAGACGCCATGGTGTCACGAGCGCCCCTCGCCGCGACCGCAAGCGCGGTCGTCATCCTCCTAGCTGCGTGCACCCCCACTGGCTCTTCCAGCCCCTCTGCGCCGTTGCCTTCAGTGTCCTCGTCGGTGGTCTCGGCCACGCCAACTCCTACTCCAACAGAGTCCTTGTCCGCTGCGGAGCGGGACGCGATCGCTGCTGTCGACGCGTATAGCGCGGCTGGCCTTCGCATCGGCACGAACCCGGCAGGCTTCACCGAGAAGGAGATGGCTGCCGTGATGCGCAAGGTTGCGGGACCAGCAGTGGTCAGGGCGAACGTGAGCAGCTTCATGGACCTTCGGAAGCGCGGCCTGCGGTATGACGGCACCGTTGTCCCAACCATGACGATTGCGCATCCGGAGAAGGCAACTGGCGACGGCATCGAGATCTACGTGACCCGATGCAACGATCAGCGTGGGTTCCGGGCACTGGACAAGAATGGCCAAGAGGTCGACGAGGCCACTCTCGGCTACCCAATCCCCGCGTTTAACCTTCGCCAATACACGGTGCGCAAGCCTGCGGGCGGCGAGAGCCGATTCCGTGTGTACGAGATTGGCCCGGTGGCCGGACGGTGCGGACCATGAACAGGACGATCGCAAGGGCGGCCACTCTGGTCGTCCTGTGGGCTTCGGCACTGGTGACGGTGCAACCGTCCGCCGCTGATGGTGCCAGTTGTAACGACTGGACCAATTCGTGCGAGATCCACGATCACAAGCCTGGTGCAGATCCATCGACCCCGCCCCCGAAGAGGCGATCGCCAGGCGGTGAGAAGCCCAAGTATCCGTCGTGTTCGTCGTTCCGTGCTGGCAGTGTGGTCGCGCTCCCTGGGACGCCGGTGGAGGATATGCCGACGGCCTTCCGGCCGAAGCCGGACTGGCCCCGTTCTATCTGTATGAAGGGCCAGGAGTTGAGGTGGGTGTGGGCGCCGCCGCAGGTGAACGCGGCTGTGATGGCCCGCACGTTGCTCGCCCAGTTGCAGTTGCGGCCGATCACGATCGGGCTGACTCCTAAGCGGCAAGGGTCGATGGGGTTTGTGGGGGTGCCGAACTGGCTGTGGGTCCAGGATCCGGCGCGGACCACGTATGGCCCGGCAACGATCAGCGCCGGTGGAGTGAGCCTGACGGCGAGGGTCGAGTTGATCGAGTGGGACATGGGCAATGGTGCGGTCGTGCGTTGCCGGAATCGTGGCACGGAGTGGTTCGACGGGATGGGCATGAAGCAGTCCCCGACGTGCGGCTACGTGTATTCCAAGCAGGGTCATTACACGGTCAGGGCGACCGCGCATTGGGTGGCGCGCTGGTCTGGTTATGGCCAGTCGGGGGCGATCCCGCTCTCGCTGACGGCGACGCGGCCGTTGGAGATCGGAGAGTTGCAGGTGGTCGTCACCCGCTGAACCCGCGGGAGTAGAAGGCTCCCGACCAGCCGAACAACCTCATCACCCCCTGGAGGTATTTGATGAGAGCGATAGCCGAACAGCGTCCGACGGCACCGCCGCCGGTGGATGGGATGGCGGCTCAGGCCTCGCCGGTCCGGCTCAGACGCCGGCCCTCGATGGTGATCTGGTCGGTCGCGCTGGTCGTGTTGGGTGGCGTGTTGGGGTTGGCGATCTGGTCGTTGTCGAGCACCTCGACCGAGGTGGTCGCGGTGCGGGCGGCGGTGGATCGGGGTGAACTGATCACTGCGGAGGATCTGGTGGTGGCCCGGGTGGTGGTCGATCCGTCGCTGCGGGTCGTGCCGGCCGTCGACTTGCAGCGGCTGGTGGGGCAGCGGGCGGTGCGTGATCTGGCGCCTGGCACGTTGCTCAGTCCTGATCAGGTGGGCCCGGACGTCATCCCGGGACCTGGGCAGACGATCATCGGTGTCGCGGTGGGTTTGGGCCGGTTGCCGGCGGAGCCGTTGCGGCCGGGTGATCGGGTGCGGCTGGTGGAGACCAGCCCGGATCAGGGTGAGCCGGTAGCGAAACCGGCCTCGGTGGAGGCGGTGGTGCATGGCGTGTCGCCGGCTGGGCCGGACGGGGTGACGGTGGTGGTTGATGTGGTGGTGCCGAACGCGCTCGCGGCGCGGGTCGCGGATCGGGCTGCAGTCGGCCGGTTGGCGATCGTGCTGGATGCGCGGGTGCGCTGATGATTGTCACGTTGGTGTCGGCCTCGGGTGCTCCCGGGGTGACCACGACCGCGGTTGCGTTGGCTGTGCGGTGGCCGCGTCCGGTGATTGTGGTGGAGGCGGACCCGAAGGGCGGCTCGGGGATCCTGGCCGGCTACTTCCAGGGGCAGCTGGATCAGCCGGGCCTGATCGAACTGGTGATGGCACAACGGGCCGGCGTGGTGGCGGATGCCCTGCCGCGGCTGCTGTTACCGGTGGAAGGAACCACAGCGTCGATCCTGGTCGGGACCCGGTCGCATGAACAGGCCCCGGGTCTCACCGCGTTGTGGCCGCCGCTGGTGGAGGCGCTGCACGACATTGACGACATGGCGACGGACGTGATCGTCGATGCGGGCCGGCTGGGTGGACCGGGGTGGCCGCAGCCGTTGGTGAGCGATTCCGATGTCTGCGTGTTGGTGATGGGGAGTGACCTGCCGTCGTTGGCGGCGAATCGGTCGTGGGCGGCGTCGCTGGCAGCCGAGGAGCGTCCTGGGCATGCGGTTCGGATTCTGCTGGTGGGGCCGGGTGAGCCGTACGGGGCGGGCGAGGTGCGCCGGGCGCTGGGTTTGCCCGTGCTGGCCGGCATTGATCGGGATCCCGTGCTGGCCCGAGTGTTTTCGCACGGTGATGAGGTGCCGGTGCCGCCGTGGTGGCGCGGCGGTGCCCGGATGGCGTCAGCGGCGTTCAGAACATCGGGATATGTGCGGTCGCTTGAGGCTGTGGGTGAGGCGATCCGGTCGGTCGCTGTCCAACCGGCAGCTACCCGGCTCCAGGGAATGGTCACCACGGCAGGGAGGCGGTCGGGATGAGCGACGTGTCGCGTGACCCGAGGAGTCTGCCGCTGTTCGCCGGCACCCCCAACGGGGCGTCGTTGCCCGGCCGCGTTCGATCGAGCTTCCGGCTGGACGACCCAGCTCAGTCGACGGCGAGTGCGTCGCGGGCAACGCCGGTATCGGTGGAGGACCTTCGTGCTGCCTACCGCCGAACACGGGAACCGAACGGGACGTCCGAGGGTCAGGGATCACCCACTGATCACAACCACCGACCCCGCACCGCGGCGGACTCATCGTTCACTGCAAGCGGCTCGGAACCGGTTGACTGGGCGGAGGTCGCCCGGATGCGGGCGGGGGCGTCGGCGGAATTGACCGACATCCTGGGTGAGCAGCCAGGAATCAGCAGGGTCGAGCAGGAAGAGATCGGGCGGGCGATTATCGCCCGGCTCCTTGACGCCGATGATGCGGCGGCGATCGCCGACCGCGGCCACACCCGCTCACTGGCTGACGCCCGGGCTTTGGCGAATGCAGTGTTTGATGCCCTGTTCCGGTTGGGCCGATTGCAGGCGTTGCTGGACGACGACTCGGTGGAGAACGTGATGATCACCGGCCATGACCGGGTTGTCGTCGAGCACTCTGACGGTTCGCTGACGGAGGCGGAGCCGGTTGCGGACAGCGACGAGGAACTGCTCGAGTTCCTGAGTTTCGTGGCGGCGCGTGCGGAGAATCCGCGACCGTTCAGCCCGTCCCATCCGGCGCTGCATCTGCGTTTGGATGACGGTTCCCGGCTGGCGGCAGCGCAGGACACGGCGCGCCCGTCGGTGGTGATCCGGAGGCACCGCGTCCGGCAGGTGACGCTGGCGGATTTGGTGGATTGGCACACGGTGTCGCCGGTGATGGCGAGCTTCCTGGCGGCTGCGGTGAAGGCGCGCCGCTCCATTGTGGTGTCGGGTGGGCAGGGCGACGGGAAGACCACGTTGGTGCGCGGGTTGTGTGCCGAGATCGACCCGTGGGAGGTGCTGGGCACCTTCGAAACCGAGCACGAGCTGTTTCTGCACGAACTGGCGGATCAGCATCGGATCGTTACCGCGTGGGAGGAGCGGCCGGGGTCGGGTGAGACTGCCTCGGATGGTCGGTCGTGGGGTGAGCGGCGCATCGCGGATCAGGTGATCGACAGTTTCCGGTTCACGCTGGCCCGCCAGATTTTGGGCGAGGTCAGGGGGGCCGAAGTGTGGTCGATGGTCAAGTTGATGGAGTCGGGGGCGGGCAGCCTGTCCACCACGCATGCCGCGGACGCGTCGGCGACGATGCGGAAGCTGATCACGTGCGCGATGGAGGCCGGCCCGCACGTCACCTTGGAACTGGCGGCAACCAAGCTGGCCGACACGGTCGATTTCATCGTCCAGATGCGCTGCGACCTCGACCGAACGCCTGAAGGGCCTACCCGTAAGGTTCGCCGGGTCGCGGAGATTCTGGCGGTCGAGCCGGGCGAGACCGGCCGCTATTACAGCCTGACCTCAGTCTTCCGGTCACAGCCGCGCGCGATCGGGGTCGCTGACACGCCGCCGAAGCAGGACGTCCTGGACGACCTGATCGGGCACGGCTTCGACCATGCCGCGTTCCTGGCCGAGGCCGACGCATACCCGAGGCGACAATCATGACCGGCGTGCTGGCCGCGGTAGCGGGCGCGATGATCGCCGCAGGCATCCTCGGCATCATCGCCGGCCTACGACCGGTCCCGGCAACCGCAGCAAAGCGGGCAGCCCGTCGATCAACGGGGTGGCGACGCCGCTGGGTAGCGATCTCACCGGTCCGCCGCTGGGCGACGCTCGTAGCTCTAGCGGCGGGTGTGATTCTGGCGGCGCTGACTGGTTGGGTGATCGCGATCGTCATTGTGCCGGTCGCGGTGCTGGGGATGCCGGTCCTGCTCGCCTCCCCGACCGACACTGGTCGGATCGGCAAGCTGGACGGGATCGCGGAGTGGACCCGGAACCTGTCTGGTGTGCTGGTCGCCGGGCAGGGGCTCGAACAGGCACTGGTGGCGAGCCTGCGGTCGTGCCCGGACACGGTCCGGCCGGAAGTGGCTGCTTTGGTGGCCCGGCTGCGGAGCCGGTGGCCGACCGAAGCTGCACTCCGGGTGTTCGCGGATGATCTGGACGACGCTACCGGTGACCTGGTCGCCGCCGCGCTGATTCTTGGGTCCCGCAAACGCGGCCCGGGGCTGGCGGGCATGCTGACCGGGCTGGCGGAGTCGGCCGCGGCTGATGTGAAGGCCCGTCGCCAGATCGAGGCCGACCGCGCCAAACCACGCACGATCGCCCGGCTCGTCACCCTGCTGTCCGCCGGGGCGCTGACCGTGTTGGCATTGACGGGCTCGTTCTTGGAGCCCTACCGGACACCCGTGGGGCAGGTGATCCTGATGGTGCTGCTGGCCTGCTACGGGGCCTCGCTGATCTGGCTGAAGAAGGCCGCCCAGTCCCCGCCGCCAGCCAGATTCCTGGGGGTGCCGCGATGACAGCCCTGATGGGTTCGGTGCTGGCCGGAATGCTGGTCATGGCCGGCGTCGCGACGTTCCGGTGGTGGGCGTCCCCCGCCCAACCCGACCTGGTCACAGCACTGGACCGGCTCACACCTCACCGCGCACCGCCAGCGACCCCGTTGGTGACGAGCGGAGCAAGCACGGGGGAGCGGGTCGGACGGTGGGCGATCCACCGGCTCCCCGTGGCCTGGATCCGGGTGCCCACGAAGGACCTTGCGGTGCTGCGGAAGAGCCCGGCGTCCTTCTACGGCGACAAGCTGACCTTCGCTGTGGTCGCCGTGGTCGCTATGCCGTTGCTGGCGTGGTTGTTCTCGCTGAGCATCCCGATGCTGCCGGTGGTTCCGGTGGGCGCCACACTCGCCGCAGCGGTCCTCGCCTGGTTCATCCCGGATCTGGATGTCCGTCGAGACGCCGCGAAGGCGCGGACCGAGGTCGCCCGGGCGCTCGCTGCCTATACCGATCTTGTCGCCCTGGAACGCCGCGGCGGCGGCTCCGGATCGCGGCAGGCAATGGAAGTCGCTGCCGAAATCGGCGACAGCTGGCCCTTCCGTCGCATCAGCGAAGCATTGGCGCGATCCCGGTTCTCGGGTCAACAACCCTGGGACGCGTTGCATGACCTGGCGAACCAACTCGCCGTCCCTGATCTGGATGACCTGGCCGACATCATGCGGTTGTGCGGGGAGGAAGGTGCCCAGGTCTACGACTCGCTGCGCGCCAAAGCACAAGCGAGCCGCAACGCTTTGCTCGCCGCTGATCAGGCCGACGCCAATGCGGCCGGGGAACGCATGTTCATCCCGGCCAGCCTCCCCGCGATCGTGTTCGTCGCGATCCTGCTCGTCCCGCCCCTGATGCGCCTCCTGACGTCCTAGAAATCAAACCCCCTTTTTGGAAGGAACCGACCATGACCCACCTCAGCCAAACCATCGCCGCCACAATCGTCGCCGCGCTCGTGGGTGCCCGCCGCTGGCTGGCGGCTCCCCGACGCGATGAGCGGGGCAGCGTGACCCTGGAGCATGTGCTCTGGGCCATCTTGATCGTTGCTCTGGTCGCTCTCGCGGGCGCCGCCATCACGGCCTTCGTGACCAGCAAGACCGGGGCCTTGCACTAGCCACGATCGTGACCAAGGAGAACCGACTGGCAGATGAGCGGGGCTCGGCGACGATCCAGTTCGTCGTGCTGCTGCCGATCTTGTTCGGTCTGCTGTTCACGGCACTCCAGATCGGTCTCTACTTCTACGGCCGCACCGCCGCCTCATCCACAGCCAGCGTCGGCGCCCGCGCCGCAGCAGCCGAGAACGGCAGCCCACAGGCATGCCGCCAAGCGGCAACCGCCTACGCCGCCAGCCTCGGCGACGCCCTCGGCAACCCACACATCGCCTGCACTGTGACTGCCACCACGGTGACGGTCCGGGTCACCGGCACCACCTTGTCTGTGATGCCGGGATGGGTCATAAAGGCCGACCAGACGATCACGCTACCCAAGGAGCGCATCACATGAGGAGCAGTGATCCCGCGGGTGTGCTTCTCCCGAGGCGGCGGGATGAGCGGGGCTCGGCAGCCCTGGAGGCCGTGATCGTGGCACCGGCGCTGGTGCTGCTGATCCTGTTGGTGGCGGTCGGCGGCCAGGTCGCCCTCGCCCGGCAGGCGGTCCAAGCGATCGCCGCCGACGCCGCCCGCGCCGCGTCCCTGCAACGCACCGCACCCGCCGCCAGAACCTCAGCACTCGCCACGGCGCACCAGGCCCTGGACCAACAGGTGGCGTGCTCCTCCCACGAGGTGGCGTTGGACCTGACAGCGTTCGCCACCCCGGTGGGTACTCCGGCGTCGGTGTCGGCGACCGTCGCCTGCCGCGTCTCAACACTCGGGCTCCCCGGACTGCCGGCTGTCACGGTGTCAGCGACCATGCGGTCGCCGATCGACTCCTACCGCGGGCGACAACCATGAAGAGCCTCGTGCCGCGGCGGCGAACCCTCCAGACGGAGAGGGGTCGGGATGAGCGTGGCTCGGTCACCTTGTGGGCGCTTCTGGCCACCATCGTGTTCACCCTGATCGTGGGGATTTCGGTCGACCTCAACGGCCAGATCCGCGCCAAACAACGCGCCACCGACGTCGCCGCGCAAGCCGTCCGCGTCGCCGGGCAGCGGGTCAACCCGACCACCCTGATGAGCGGACGACCCGTGGCCACCGTCGACGCGTCCCTTGCCAAGACCACCGCACAACAAGTGATCGCGCAAGCCGGCATGACCGGCACGGTCACGATCACGGGCGGCGTCCGGATCACCGTCACCACCACCGCACGCTACGAGCCGCTGTTCCTCAGCTCGCTCGGGATCGGGGCACTGACAGTCACCGGCAACGCGACCGGACGCCTCGTCCGCGCCCAAGACGGGACAGAACGATGACGAAACCAGCAGCGACAAGCCCTGCGGCGGCCCCACAACGTTCGTCCGGAACGAGGCTCCGCCGCATCCTCACCGGCATCGCCGCCCTGGTCGCCCTGGTGGGCGTGATGATCGGCATGCCGCTGCTGCTGTGGGCCGTGCGGGACATCGGCACTCTGCACATCGAGTGGACATTCTCTGGTCTGTGGCGAGCGCTGCTGCGGCCCGATGACGGCACCCTGTTCCTCGCTCTGCTCAAGCTGGCCGGCTGGATCACCTGGGCCGTACTGCTGACCAGTGTTATCGTGGAGATGACCGCCCGCATCCGGCATGTACGGGCGCCGAACCTTCGTGGACTCGGACTCCCACAAGCCATCGCCCGAGGCCTGGTCGCCGCGGTCGCCACACTCTTCCTCACCACCAGCGGGCAACTACCCAAGATCCCCATCGCCAGCGCAGAACCCGTCGCGCCGCCTACCCCGGCGGCGGGCGCCCCCGCGCACGCCAGGCAACCGGCTCACAAGAAGCCAGCCGCGCAACACTACACCGTCCGCAAAGGCGACACCCTGAGCCAGATCGCCCTCGACAAGCTCGGGAACGCGCACCGCTACCCGGAAATCTTCAACGCCTCCCGCAACATCCGCCAACCAGGTGGACCGTTCCCAGTTTGGTAGAGGGTTGGGGCGTATTTCGCGGGTCCTGGGATAGGAAGAGACCCTTGTTATGGGATCGACACGGAGAAGTTTCACTGCTGAATACAAGGCGTCGGCGGTAGAG
>WBZS01000397.1_pt1 | contig 59498 bp, 44 predicted proteins | sample 5204201 | NCBI WGS metagenome assembly WBZS01 (sample SAMN12344357, study PRJNA552823) | activated sludge metagenome | biome: Activated sludge suspended growth; feature: Nitrification reactor; material: Wastewater; isolation source: activated sludge from nitrification reactor of wastewater...
GTTGCTTGGTCATGTAGACGACCAAGGGCAGGGCACTCGAACCGCCGGTCGCCATCGGCATCAGATAGTTGCCCTTTCGCAATCGCCGTACGGATTCCAACGGGCGGCCTTCAACCTGCAATTCCATTTTTTTCGGATCGACATTGGCGAGTGAATCGGTCATCACCGATTGACGGGCTTCGGCATAATCCTGCTTTGTGAGTGCCGGCATTTTGCGATAATTGGCGAAAAATGTATCGTCGCTTTGGTCTTGGTTGGCGGCAAGAAACTCCGTAAACCTATTACGAAAAAATTGATTGTCGCGATTGACTTGGGTCAATAGCTTTACGAGGTCCTGGCGGATTTTGGCTCGGATATTGGTAAAGCGGTCCTGCACGACGACTTCGTCATAAAGTGGGCGCACCCCTGCGAACCGAAAGATCCAATGGTAAAGGAGTTTGGACATTTGCAAAACGCCAAGTCAAAATTCGAGAAAAAGCTGTTCCTGAGGAACCACGAGTTATAATCCAAAACCAATTGAATCGCGACGCCCCAAACCACCGTTTCGCCGTTGGGCAGAAGTAATTGGATCGCTATCACGTCGCCCCAAAATTGGGCCCAAAATCAACAGGGGCAAGAAATCGTCCTCCACGCTACTCAACATCCATGTACCAGCAGCGGAGAAACTGGTGCCAGGTGCTGGTCATTTCCCCGCTGGTATGCAACGCCGAATCGTGTGTTCCCTCCTCGAAGCGACTCCAAATGTTGGGAAGGACGATGGTCTCCAAGTTGACGAGTTTGACCTTGTGGTTGAGGAGCCACTCGTTGGCCGCCACGACCGCCGCATCGAAGTCTTCGTACTCGCCGTGGTCGAGAAAGCCGGGGCTTCTTATTTGCTGGGGAACGAAATCGATGTAGTGCAGCATGGCAATTCTTCTCAACTAGGAGCATGGCGATTTAGACCGTCAATTGCGCTGTTCCGCCCCGCCGCGATACAGCTTGTGATTTTCGATAAACAATTCGACGGAGCGCGGGACCAGGTAGCGCAGCGATCGGCCACCGACAGCAAGTTGGCGAATATTCGTGCTACTGATCTCGATGAGTCGCGACCCGATCGCCGCGCTAGAAATTTCCTCGAAGCGTTCGGGATTCACCAGACCGCGCAGCGAATCCAAAGACTGCGGGGAGCCGTGTCGAAAGAAAATTAGCGGAGTTGCAAGCTGACAAATGCGTTCGGGTTCCCGCCAAGAGCGAAACTGGTCCAGTGAATCGCCACCCATTAGCAGAAAAAATTCGTCGTTCGGATGAAGTTGACTAAGAGACTCAAGGGTATCAACGGTATAGCTGGTTCCGCCGCGATTGAGTTCGATGTCTTTCGCGCGGAACGCCAAATGCCCGGCGATCGCCAATTGCACCATTTCCAGCCTTTGGCGGTCGGTGGCCACTGGACCGGTTCGTTTGTGTGGCGCGATGGCGCTCGGTAGGAACCAGACCTCCTCCAGTCTGGCCTGTTCCCGCACCTGTTCAGCCAGAATGAGATGCCCCAGATGGATTGGGTCGAAGGAGCCGCCGAAAATACCGATGCGCATCGTAAAGTAGTCGAAAACGGGAAACAGCCGCTGCCTGCATACGGGGGACGGGACGCGGACGCTGGAAATATACCAAGCTGTCGGGCTGGCCAACAGTCGCCATTCCTGATCGACTGGGCAGTCAGCGGGCTTTCAAAGGTCGAATCCTACTGCTTCAGTTGTCAAAGCGATACAAAAAAACGCAACCGGAACCGGTTGCGTTTTGTGGATTGCAACTGAGCGAATTCGTCTATTTAAACTTGTCGTGACAGGCTTTGCAATCAATGGACTTGCCAAACGCCTCGCCAGCACCTTCGCGTCCTACTACGACCTTGGCGGCATTCATCATGGCTGTTCCAGCCATCATTTTCCATTCGGTCGCATCGCCTTTGGGGGCTTCGTTTTCGACCAAGTCGATCAACAGGTTTAAGACCTTCATCTTTTCTTCGTCGGAAGCTTTGCCTTCCGCAACTTTCTTCGCCAAGCCGTTTTTCATGGCCTCTTTCATTACGGCCTTGATGGATTTCGGCTCATCAGGCATTGATGGATTTTCATTCACCCAGGCGAAGCCTGTTCCACAGACGATGACCGCCAAGGCGATCAAGGCACTCACTTTTCGCATACAGTTCTCCAAAAAACAATTCCAAAGCTCGCGGCTATGAGGGCTCCTTCGGAGCCACAATCAAAGCTCAGAACAACCGTTGCAACCTAGTCGACCCAGCGAAATTTGTCTACTTTATGAAAAGAAAAAAAGGTGCAGCAAGCTCCAACCGGGCAGTTGCGAACAAAGGTGGATTCCGTATTTGTCAGTTAGAACAGGATTCGCTAAAATCACCGCAAAATGGTGTTTTCTGCTCTCCGGGGTCTTTTTGTAGGTTGATTCAATTATGAAGCAATACTATTTCGTTGTGTTGTTGTTTTTGACTGGACTTGCCGGATGCGATTCCTCATCCTCCATACCTCCTGGTGTGAGTTCCTCTGGGGGCGGGCCTCCGAGCAGCGGACCCTCTGTATCAGTTCCTCCGGGTGGAATCCAAGCTGGAAAACTGATTGCCGTCCCACCCGAATCATGGGGTGACCCCAATTCCTTTGGCGGAAACAAATCTTGGAAAATCACGAACGATGCCGGCGATGTCTTTGTTTCGATTTTTAATCCATCAGTGCCTTCCGATAGACAGGTACAGCGTTTTCAAAGAATGATTGATCCTGCGTCTGCAGTCTCAATCGATACCGTCGCTGTTGCAGGAACCACCGTGACGCGAGTCAAGGGTAAGGGCACACGACTCACATTTTCCGACGACGAAATGACCGAAGTCGCCCGACAACTTCCTGGCGAAGCGATCATCTGCGCAGTATTCGGTCAAGGCAAAGCTGACTTGGCAATCATGGTCGACGGCAAAGCAGAAGCGGTCGAAGCGTTCGGCCCAGAACTCGAATCCTGGATCAAGTCGTTCAAGTAAGTTGTCGTCGGTAAGCTAGTAGCGAAAAAATTTCGGTCCACCCAAGCATCGAAATGGGTACTTCGGTCGCACTCCAGTTTTGCCGAAATCGTTGTTCCCGAATTCGGATGAGACTCATTTGTCCGCGGGTATGTCGGCCAGCTCCGTCAAAGAAATCGGTGCCTTGTCCTTCAGTTGTTCGACCCACGTCAGGACGCGAGCAGGTGGGTCATACAAGCGAACCAGATCGAGGGTAATATCGACGGTTTCCGTGTTCACCCCCAAGGCGTCACATTGCATGGTGATCGCCAACAACTTCTTTTCGGCAATCAGAGCAGCCAACTTGTCTTCGACGGGTTTCAGCAATTCGCCAACTGGAACGCGACCAAAGCCCTGAAAATGAAGCATCCGTTGGTGAGCGACTCCCCAAGCCTCCAGCTCGGTAACCTTTTGCTTGTCGCCGGCTTTTTTCGCGGTCTCCATTTCCTTCATCTTGTCGCTGACGGTGTTGTACGCCGAACTGGCCCACGCAATCGCGATGGCTCGACTGTCATAGACTCCAATCCGATGCTTTTCTTGTGGCTGTGGGGCAGGCCGGTGGGTGCTCGCCGGCAGGACAATCGATGTCAAAATAAACAAGCAAATCAAGAATCGACTCATGATTTTCTCCAAAAAAAGTTGCTGGGATGGTTCGCGAAATCATTGAAATACCTGCGGCATTTCTTTTTCTTCCAGAGAACTAAAGCACGCTCCGTGCCGAACTGAAAAACCCGGTTTTTCAGCAAAAAACGGGTCCCAAGAAACCCCCTCAAACTCAGAGTACAATACATGTACACAAAAAGCGCATTTTTTGCGCTCTGGATTTTTTGCCTGGAGTGGAGCCGGAGTTCTTGACAACTGGCGGAGGGAAGGGGTCGAAGATGGCATTGCTCAACCGAACCGAACGGCATCAACTTCAACTGCTTTCGCGGCTGACTTTCGCTAATCCATTTCTTCCCGAACGGATTGAACTGGAGCGCGAGATTCTCGGGAGCCGTTACCGGCCTGTGTCGGGCGGAACTTGGAGCCGCGCGCTGGATGGAGATGGAAGTCGCAATGCAGAGTCGATCCGGGCAACCATTCAGGTCCTCGCGTCGACGATCCACCGCAGGATGTTCGACGGCGTTCAAGGCAGCGCGGATGAACATGAATTGTATAACGACCTGATCCTCCATCTGCTCTTTTTTCGGTTGAGTGACCGTTGGTATCAGCAAGGAAACTGGAGCCCGCCGGTGGCTGCCGAAGCTTGGGAGTCTTTTTGCCAAACCGCCCACCAATTCTATGGACTTCCCGACCGAGAACTTCCCAGTCGTTCGCGGTTGGGCCATATCTTCGCCGCGATCTACCAAACTCATCGGGCATTCGACAACATCTTCCAGACCGTCATCGGCCGGTCTCCAGCTTCAGCCCAAATGCGGGCGATGATATGGCAATCAATCTTCACTCACGATATGCGCCGTTATCAGCGTTCCCTCTATGGGCAAATGGCCCAAATCGCGACGTTGATTACCGGACCATCCGGGACGGGTAAGGAATTGGTGGCGGGAGCTATTGGCCGTTCACTCTTCTGTCCGTTTGATCCGCAGTCGCAGAAGTTCGCCGCCAACCCGGATGCCGAGTTTCGTCCACTGCATCTGGCCGCATTGCCGGCAACGCTGGTTGAGTCCGAATTATTTGGCCACACTCGCGGCGCCTTTACCGGAGCCGCGCGGGACAGAGAAGGTTGGCTGGAGTCTGTTGGACCGCACGGAGCCGTTTTCCTGGATGAAGTCGGTGAAGTTGACCTGGCGTTGCAGGTAAAGCTCTTGCGAGTTCTGCAAACCCGGGAGTTTTTGCGAGTGGGAGACACGTCACCGCGTCATTTCCAAGGCAAACTGATCGCGGCGACCAATCGCGATCTGAGAACGGAGATCAGCCGCGGCACTTTTCGGGAGGATCTCTACTACCGTTTATGCGGGGACGTTATTCGGACGCCGTCGCTAAAAGCTCAGCTGGCTGGCGCTCCAGAAGATCTGGAGCATTCTGTCCGCTTCATCGCTCGCCAGCTTGTGCCCGAAGAGACCGATTCCGTGACCAGCGAAGTGCTCGCTTGGATCGGCGACAACCTGCCAGACGATTACGACTGGCCGGGCAATTTTCGCGAGTTGGAACAGTGCGTCCGTAATCTGCTCGTTCACCGTCATTATGAGTTTTCTGTTAACGAGCCCCCGCCGAGCCGCGATCAGATGACACCTCTGGCGGCAAAGATGCAGTCACTAAAGATTTCCGCCGAACAACTGCTCAGTCAGTACTGCACCTATGCCTATTGGCGAACGGGTAATTACGAAGTCGCAGCCAGCCATTTGCAGCTGGATCGACGAACATTGAGAGCCCGTGTGGATGAGACGTTGCTCGCCCAACTCCGTTCACAAAGCAGCCCCTCGTAACGGGATCAGTCTTCTGCTTGCGCTGCTTCGCCGAGTTGGCGTTACAATGACGTGACCGCATGGAATCCGCTTTTTTTTTATTATCAAGCGTCTTGACTCGAGGTAACCGGCATGATCGTTCCGGAGTATTGGGCAGAAAGCAAAAGCCCCCTTCAGCTAAACGGTCGTTCCGTCACGATTCGACGTTGGGGATGGTCTGACAGCAGTCAATCCGAAGCCGAACTGATGGCGGAAGATCGTTTACGTGACGCAGTTCTCCAATTGGAGGCAGGCAAAAATCCCCGGCGTCGCGAACCCAAAGTTCCTTACAATGGCGCTGACGGAATACCGATTCGAGAGGAAATCGTCTTGCGAAATGGCGATACCGTAATCACTCGCAATTCCTACGGCGCAAAGTGTTTGAACACTCCTAACGCGTTGTTCATCGACATCGACTATCCGGAAGTCAGCGGTTGTGGATGCCTGGCGTTGCATGCTTCGTTGTATTTGCTGGGTGGATTGGTCGTCGGGTTTTTCCTTCAGCTTTGGTGGCTGTCAGTCATGATTTGGATTCTGGGGTTGGGATTGGCGGTGATGACCGCGCGACTCCTGCAGAATCTGCTGGGTTCGCCGCGCCGGGGATTTGAGGAACGATGCCGCAAAAAAATTGACGCCTTTCTGCAGAGGAATTCAGACTGGAACCTGCGTCTTTATGCAACTCCGAACGGCCTGCGTCTTTTGGCAATGCATCGGCCGTTTTTGCCGGATGAGCCGGCGGTCGCGGATTGCTTCGCTGCATTGGGAGCCGATCCGACTTATGTTCGCATGTGCCGCAATCAAAAGTGTTTTCGGGCCCGAGTCAGTCCGAAACCCTGGCGGGCAGGCGTGGCCACGCACTTGAAACCACGGCCGGGCGTCTGGCCTGTGGCAGCAGTAAATTTACCGCGCCGGAGTGCCTGGATCGAACAGTACGAACTTGCTTCCAGAAGTTACGCTTCTTGTCGTTTTCTGGAGTCTCTTGGCAGCCACAACGAGCACCCTGATATTCGCGCTGTCCAGCAACTCCATGATGAACTTTGTCAAGCAAATTCGAAACTGCCAATTGCTTGACCCATGAATTGCTGGGGGAATGACGGAGAAAAAAAAACTGTTGATATTGGGGCACCTAGATTTACTTTGTTTTCAATGCGCGAGTGAGAACACGATCGAGAGTTGATGCGAAGGCGGTGCGGTCTTTGCTGTTGAAGGGGGCAGGTCCCGAAAGTTCTATTCCAGCGCCGCGCGCTGCATCGAACAGGTCGCGGCTTGCCAATCGACCGGTAACGTTTCGGTCATCATACTGATGGCCTCTGGGATCGATGACAAAAACCTGCTTTTCCACCAGCAGTGCGGCCAATGGGATGTCGGCTGTTATGACGAGATCGCCCCTTTCGGCATGTTCAAAAATATATTTATCCGCAATGTTTGCACCGTGGGGGACGGCGATACTTGAAAAGAGATGATTGCCTGGAGGAAACCAAATCGATTGATTGGCGACGAGAATGACCTGCAATTGCAGACGCGTCGCGGCACGAAAGACTAGTTCTTTTACCTCGCGCGGAGCAGCGTCGGCGTCAATCCAGATTTTCATAGCCTGCTCAATTTGAAGACTTGTCGGCGGAGATGGTCCCTGCCTATTGCAGCATTCTAACGTCTGTCGCGGAGAAGCCGCATTCGCAGGGATGGTGGAAAAGTGAAGAAGATTTTCGAGTCGATGGGCTTGGCGTTGACGAGGTCGGCCGGGTACAGATGAGTGACATTCCGTTGGCATTCGCCGCCGGTTCCGTCGGCGAAGAAGCCCGACGCATACTTTTTTGCATCGCCGCAATCGTCGGAGGTGAGCGTTACGATTTCGATGTCTCTGCTACGCCCTGTTCTTCCACCAGTGAATTGCCTCGCGCCCATTGAAAGAAGTGCCGTTAGAATAGGGTGACTAGCCGAGTAAACTAGTTTGGTAGATTGTTTTGCCATTCGGGAGGTCCCAGATGGGCATGTCAGGTTCAATGGATGGGAAGTTGCTTTTAAATTCCTATCGCAAATCCCAGGCCCATCATTGCGGTACTTTTGTCGACGACCAAATTGAAGTGACTTCTCATCTTTACACAAGCAGATAGGTTGCTGATTAGTGAGCCAACTGTGAGCCAAGAAGAACAACCATCGTTGTTTGATACTTCTCCCGAGCCGTGGACGATTGACGACCAAGGGGATTGGCTGGCGGCGCGCGTGGTGTTTGCATCGCCGCCGTTTGGCCCCTTCGACTATTCCATCCCCAGCGAAGCCGAAGCTCAGGTTGGTATCGGCAAACGAATTTTCTGTCCTTTGGGGAAGGGCGGCCGCACGATGACCGGATATTGCATCGGTATCATCGGTCCCCACCACCCGCTCGCACACGAGGTTAACGTTGGGCGACTCAAGCCGATCGGCCGCATTATCGACAAGGAACCGATTGTATTGCCGAACATGATTCCATTGGCCAAATGGATTTCCGATTACTACCTCTGTCACTTGGGCACCGTTATCGAAGCAATCGTTCCGGTCGGTGTTCGGCAACAGGCCGGAACTCGCGAATTGATATTTCTGACAATCGCTGAAAATCTCGCCGCGAGGATGACCGATATCAAACTAACGGAGATGCAACAAACGATTCTCAAGGTGCTCTCCGCAGGAAGCAGCGGGATGACTCCCAAGGAGTTGGCGGAGACGTCCGGTTGCACCGCAGGGCCGATCTCGACACTGCGGCGCAAGGGTTTGATCGTCGCGCATGCAGAACGGGTGATGCAGCGTACTCATGAAATCCCAGCCGAACTGCGTGAAGTCGACCTTGCGTTGAATTCGGACCAGCAGGCGGCCCTTCAGCAAATTCATCAAGCCATCGATGAGCAACGGTACCAAAGCTTTTTGATGTTCGGAATTACCGGCAGCGGCAAAACCGAAGTGTACATTCGTGCGATCCAAAAGGCCGTTTCACACGGGCGGCAAGCGATTGTGCTCGTGCCGGAGATCAGCCTTACACCGCAGACTCGGCAGCGATTCCGCGCCCGCTTTGATCGAGTCTCTGTGCTGCATAGCCATCTCACGCCAGCCGAACGGAGTTGGCATTGGGGACAAATCGCCGAGGGGCATGTGGACGTTGTGATTGGGGCCCGGAGTGCCGTGTTCGCGCCGGTGCCGCGACTAGGATTGATTGTGATTGATGAGGAACATGACGGCTCTTTTAAACAAGACCAGTCGCCTCGTTACCATGCTCGCGATGTGGCCACTTGGCGAGCAAACAGCGAACGCGTGCCGGTGATCCTGGGTTCGGCAACGCCATCGCTTGAAAGCTACTATCGTGTTCGCACTGGCGAGTATCAGATGCTCGAGTTGCCCAAGCGGGTGCTCGACCGGCCATTGCCCGATGTCGCGACAATCGACATGCGGATCGATTACGGTGCCGGGAAGGGTGTCAGTCCGCTCAGCCAAAAATTGCGTCAGGAGATTCGTCAGGCCACGAGCGCGGGCGGGCAAGTCATTTTGCTCCTTAATCGCCGCGGCTACTCCACGCGAGTGCAATGTCCGAAATGCGGCGAAGTGATTTACTGTCCAGATTGTTCGATTCCGATGACCCATCATCGCGAGGGGATGCGGCTGGCCTGTCATTACTGCGATCACCAAATGGAGACTCCTGACGTTTGCCCCAAGTGTGAATTTAATGCAATCAAGTTCTCGGGATTAGGGACGCAACGGTTGGAGGATTACATGCGCTCGGTGTTTCCCGACCTGAGTTGCGAACGGATGGACACCGATACGATGAAACGACCAGGAAGTCACGAAGCCACGCTGACGCGGTTTCGTAACAAGGAAATTCAGATTTTGCTTGGAACACAGATGATCGCCAAGGGGCTGGACTTTCCGAACGTGACACTGGTGGGTGTGGTCAATGCTGACTCGGCGTTACACTTCCCCGACTTCCGTGCGGCGGAGCGGACATTTGCTCTGGTGACGCAAGTTGCCGGTAGGTCGGGGCGTGGTCCGAAAGGTGGCCGCGTGCTCGTGCAAACGTTTTCACCCGAGCATCCGGCGATTGTCGCCGCCACAAGACACGATTATTTGGGCTTTGCCAACTACGAGATACCGATTCGCGAGCAGGCAAACTTTCCGCCTTACGGAAGACTTGCGCGGATTGTTGTCCGTAGTCCTGCAGTGCAGATGGCCCGGGCCTTCTGTGCCCAAGTCGCGGAGTTGGTCCAAGCAGCGCAACAACGGCATGGTGTAGAATTGAAGTTGTTGGGTCCCGCCCCTGCACCAGTTGAAAAGCTCAAGGGAAATTACCGATTCCACCTCTTGTTGATTGCCGACCCAAACGTCAACTTGCAAAAAGTCATTGAATCGGCGACTGCCAACATCGAGCCGATCGACGACTTGCAGTGGGTCGTCGATATTGACCCGCAAGACATGTTGTAGGCCGCTCTGGGAATTTCATGTACATCGAACCCTCCCAACCTCGAAAGCCACCTCAAACCACGATTTCCAGGCTTTTTTTGTTGACGATGATCATTGCCGTTTTCTGCACCGTGGCGCCAAACATTTACGGCAAGAATCAAAACAACCTTGGTGGGGTGCTCTCAATTGTCATGTTGGCCACGTTGTCGTTTGGGGCAATCATCGGCTTATTGACCGGCGGTTTCGAAAACATGTTTCGGGGAATCGTCGCCGGTTTCATTGTGTTCTTCTTCGCAGCTTTTGTTTTGATGGCCCTCTCGATTTTCAGGCACGTTTTCTAACAGCAAATCCTACTTTTCGGTGAATTTGATGGGCTGGCAAGGGGTTTCCCGGAACGTCTCAGCGAATTCGGTAATTTCCAATTTTGTGCGCAACGGGACGTTCTGAAAGACCTGTTGGGTGCCGCTCGTCGGCCAACTGATTTCCAGCGTTTCGATTCCTTCGGCTGTTCCTAGTCCGATGGTTTGTTGCAACGGGTTGCCGCCGAAACTACTGCCCGTTGAAACCAATCGATGAATCGTTTGCGGGTTTGGACCCTTGGTCACGATTTTGATCCGAGCTCCGATCGCTGCGCGATTTGTTTTTTGACCTATCAGTTTGACCGTCAACCAGGCGTTCTCTGGATGACCTGGATTTTGGAAAAGAATATTGTGGTATTTGTCGCCGTTTACCGCGCCACCCATTTCGATAAAGATGTCCACATTGCCGTCGCAATCCCAATCCCCGCAGGCTACTCCGTGCCCCTTTTGCAAATTTCCAGTGCCTGAAGACGCAGTAACATCGAGGAATGTCGCACCATGGTCGCTAACAAACATTCGATTGGGTACCAGCACTGACAAATTGGGTTCGCCGGTTCCCAAATACATGTCAAGGAAACCATCGTTGTTGAGATCCCCGAAGTTACTTCCCATCGTGGCGTAGCATCCTGCCAATCCAGCGTCGAGCGAGACATCTACAAATCCCTTCCCGCCGTTGTTGCGATACAATCTGCCAGAGTTGGCAGCATGCGAGCGGCCGGAGAGGTCCATCGCCAGGTCCTTGAGTGTGCGGTCGTAACTGGTGGCAAAGATATCCAGCCAACCATCGTTGTTGTAGTCCCAAGCCCAGCATGAGAAACCAAGAATGGGGCCGTTGATGCCAACTTCTGAGGTGACACGCGAAAAAGTGCCGTCTTTGTTATTGCGAAAGAATTGACCGCCTTCGGCCGAAAGGTGGTTTACGAACAGGTCTTGCCAGCCGTCGTTATCGAAATCAATCCAGGCGGCGCCCTTGGCAAAAAATTCACCGCTGCCCGCCAGTCCCGCCGACGCCGACTTTTCCTCAAAAGTCCCATTTCCATTGTTGCGATAAAGTCGATTGTATTGGCGTTCACAACAAACGATGACATCCAGCCAGCCATCGTTGTCGTAGTCACCCCAGGAGGCCGTGATCGAGTTCACGGCCTCGCCCATCCCGGCACTTTCCGTAACGTCGGTCATCGTCCCATCGCCATTGTTGCGAAGCAGGCTGGGGCGCATCGCGTATTCCTTGGTCAACCACGCGCCGCGCACGATAAAGACATCCATCCAACCATCATTGTTGTAATCCGTCTGCATGCAGTTCAAACCGCCAACCTGGTCGGTCAAGCCGGCCGCAGCCGTGCGATCCTCAAACGTCCCGTCGCCTTTATTTTGAAAGTAACCCATGACTTGTGTCGGATCAAACGACGTCACGACAACATCCAGCAAGCCGTCGTTGTTGAAGTCTTCCATGATTCCGCCGCCCGCTTGATTAAAGCGATTGACGCCAACCGTCGCCCCAATATCGCGAAATTTGCCAATCGAGTTGCCTGTGTCGGTGTAATGTTCGAGCGGCACCAGGTAATCGGAGTTGACCTTTTCCGGATATTCTCCGAGCGTCATGTGGGCGATGTTCAACAGCCATTTGACTTCCAGATCATCTGGGAATTGTTTCAGGTATTCCGTGAAGTGTTTGATCGCCAATTCAGAACCGGCGCGATTGGTGTGCTGTGCGGCGGGAACGATTGGCAAGATGCAAGAACTTTCGCCCCGGCACATGATGCAATTTTCATTTTCGCCTTTCCTCAGAGCTGTCACACCTTGGTAGTAGATGACGGTGAACAAATCGGTCTCCGCGATTCCCGGATTTTTCTCCATAAGGTTGCGAACGCGGATGAGGCAATCGTAGGCCTTGTCGACTTCGCCATCAAAATTGTAGTAACGTGCTTTCGCAAATTCGTTGACGATTCGGTCGATTTCATTTGTGTTCGGCTGCTCCAGCAGTTTGTCGAGCGATTCGACTTTGCGCTTGGCGGCACCCTTGAATCGTTTGCTGATATCGAGCAGTGAAGTTCCTTTGGGCCACGGTTCAACGATTTCGAAAATGGAGGCATAGCCTGAATCGTCAATTTGCTCGCGCGGTTTGTAATTGGCCGCTCGAATCGGCGGCTCGACTTCAGTTGGTTTGGTGGCCGCGGTTTTCGATCGGGTAGACCCGGTTTCGGTGGTAGTTGGCTTGCGAAGCAATAGTACGAGGCCGCCAATCACTATGGCAATTATTATTAACCCCAAGACCATCGGGATTCCGCCGGGTTTGTTGGGGAATGAGGTTGACTCGGATACGGAGGATTTTTTTCGGTTGTTTGATTGTTTCGACATGGTAGCGATTAATTGAATCGAGGAAGAAGAATTGCGGTAGGCAAATCAAGGTCGCTGGAAAACTCCATTTGCCAGTCTTTCATTATCGGCAAATTTGGGGACGTTGTCTATCGAAGGCGGCAATCTGGCTAACAGCAAGGGGATGTCTGAATTTTCAATCAGACGAAAGTCGCCAAGGAGTTTTCCGCGTTTCTTGTTACAATGCGTTCTCGTAAAACGCGTTGCCACAAGCAACCGTTCTTTTGCCCTTGAGTCGCCTAACCCGGACCGCGGTTGAACCCGCCTGAATTGCGGATGGCCTACACAACGATCAAGCGAGTCTTGGGCGAAACAAGCCTTGAGCGCAAGATCCGAATTTTGTTCGGCATCAGTCTGTTGGCATTGATCGCCGGCGCTTTCCTGTCCGTGAACCGCATCACCGAACGCCAAATCATCGAAACCACACGCGCCAAAGCCAGTGCGGATATCGAAACGCACTTACTCCGTCTGCATTTCTCAAACATCAAATTTCGAGAGAATCAGGAGGCCAACGAGGAGTTGATCCTGCGGGCCCTAAAGGAAATGTCCAAAACTCGGTCAATCGAAGCAACCGTTCTGGTGCTAACGCCAAAATCGCGTTGGATGCTCGACAATGCAAAAGTTGTCGACAACGATCGTGAGCGGGCATTGCTCAAGGGGCTGGAAGACATTTTTCGTGAACAACAGTCGGCACACGAGGTCGCGCGACTGCTTGATAAACCTGTTGAACTGACTAAACCAATTGAAATTGATCCTCAAAACAAAATCTTTCCCGACCAATTCTTGGAAGACAATTGGTATGCGTACTACGAACCGGTCGTCTTCCCAGAAAGTTGCCAGGCCTGCCATTACTTGGGGGAACCCCGCGTCATCAAGGCAATGGCGACCGAAGTATCCAAACGGGATGCATCGATCACCCAAGATGCGCTCAATGCCATTAACGATGAGCCCGTTGTTTTCATTCGTCTCAAATTGCCTTATCAACTGGCCAAACAGTCCATCAATCGATCGCGAGCTATCTTGTTGGCCGTTGCGATAGTTACCGCTTTCCTCTCCATGCTGGCGCTGTATCTCATCGTGAGATACGTCATTGTGAAGCCGCTGAAACATCTCCGAGACGTTGCCGAAGAGGTCAGCCATGGACGCATGGACGTGCGCAGCGACCTGTTGACCGGAGACGAGTTCGAGGACTTAAGTCGGTCCTTCAACAAGATGTTGCGCCACCTGCTCGACACTCAAAAGGAACTCCAGGATACGAACCACGACTTGGACAACAAAGTCGACGAGCAGGCCAAACTCAACCTAAAACTCCATGAAATGAATCAGATCAAGAGCGAGTTTCTGGCTAATATGAGCCACGAGTTGCGAACGCCGCTCAACAGTATCATTGGCTTTTCCGAAATTCTCGGCAGTTCTAGTTCGCTGGAGGGCCGGGAAAAACGCTATGCGAACAACATCCATCGCTCCGGTCGTTTGTTGCTCGATTTAATCAATGACTTGCTTGACCTCGCAAAATTAGAGGCCGGGAAAATGGAAACCAACCCCACAAACTTCCAAGTTCAACAACTGATCAATGAGTTGTGCGATATCGTGCGCAAATTGGCTGAAGACAAGAACATCAATCTGTATTCCGAAATCGAACCCGATTTGCCAGATGCGTTTCAAGACCAGGTAAAGATTCGCCAGATTCTGATCAACTTGTTATCCAACGCCATCAAGTTCACTCCGGAAGGTGGACGAATTCGCGTTGCCGCCTTCCGTGAGGGAGATGAAATGGTGCTAGAGGTGGAGGATACGGGGATAGGAATTCCCGAATCGGATCGCAGTGTCATCTTCGAAAAATTTCGGCAGGGCCCCGCCGCGATCGGCGAAAACTCGCTCACGCGCGAAGTGGCCGGTACTGGACTGGGATTGTCCATCGTCCGGGAATTGTGCATGCTCTTGGGCGGTTCGGTTCACGTTTCCAGCGAGGTCGGGAAGGGGAGCACCTTTTCCGTGCGATTGCCTTGGAACGCGCGAATGCAGCGGAAGCAACCGTCGGAGGTTTCTCGAGCTTTGGAGGAACTGGCCAAAGTTCCCCGGATTGACTTTGCGCGTGCCAGTCAAACGCCGCAACCTTCTGACGAAGAATTGGCGGACCTGCCACAAACTCCTCCTCCCCTCTCCGACGTTAATTAGTCGTTCCTAATTGCGAAAGTTTTATGTCGATCTCCAAGAACATCGAGGTTCATCTGTTCACCGACGGTGCATGCAGCGGTAATCCGGGTCCTGGCGGCTGGGCCTTGATCCTGAGGCATCTGGCATCTGGAAAAGAAACCGAGGCCTCAGGCGGCGAAGCAGTAACGACCAACAATCGGATGGAGCTGCAAGCCGTCGTCGAAGGCCTCGCACGACTTAAACGCCCTTGCCATGTGGAACTCTTTACGGACAGTGTTTACGTCGGCAAGGGAATCAGCGAATGGATGGCCGGATGGAAGTCTAATAATTGGCATCGCAAAGAAAAAGGGAAATTGATCCCGGTCAAAAACGATGACCTCTGGCGCCAACTGGATGCCTTAGTCCATAAACACCGAATTAAGTACACCCGAGTTGCCGGGCATAGTGGCCATCCGGAAAACGACCGTTGCGATGAACTGGCGGTCGCCGCCGCTCAGCAATTTCGATAGAGTCGCCGCTTTCGTTACAGGTTGGGCAAACGGCCCTCCCCGACGGTATGGGGCGTTTTTTTGTGGTACCCGAGCCTGCGAGTAGTGGTGTCCTTTTGGCCTTAGGGCCGTTTAGGCTAGTCATGCGACGCGGTAAACGTTAAGATCCCTTGAACTGGCAATGACGGAAGAACGAAAAACTGCCCTTTCACGAGGGCAGTTTTTTGTTGCGCTGACCGAAGTTTTCCCAGCCCCGAAGCTATGCTGGCAAACAAAAATTTCTTGGGCAAGCCTTTTTTTATGAAAGATCGCTGGGAGCGCTACGTTATTCTTTCAGGAAGAAGGCACGTTATTTAATCCGGTACGGTCGAAATGGGCGAGAATCCTGAAACTCGAAACAGCCTGCTATTGCGGCTGACCGAACCGGCCAACGAGGCTGCCTGGCACGATTTCGTGCAAATCTACGAGCCCGTAATCGTACGGATGGCCATGCGTCGCGGCCTGCAGGTTTCCGATGCCCAGGACCTCAGCCAAGAGGTCCTGACTCGTGTCGCGCGGAATATCAGCAAATGGAACCCGGAACGCGAGCAGGGCTCGTTTCGCGGCTGGCTCGCAAAAATTACACGAAATCTTGTGGTCGATTATTTTCGTAAGCGAAGCCGACAACCCAATACGGTCAGCGACTCCGTACTGGCAGACCAGAGTTCGCCGCTCGAAGTCGACTTTTTTGCAGCGGAAGAACAACATCAGATTTTTTGTTGGGCCGGAGAGAAAGCTCGCCGAAGTTTTTCCGAGACGACGTGGCTTGCCTTCTGGACCAGTTGCGTTGAAGGCAAAACACCCCAAGAGACTGCGAAACTTCTCGACGTTTCGGTTGGAGCTGTGTACATCGCCCGCAGTCGCGTTCTGGCGAAAATTAAGGAGATCGTTGAACATTCCGGCGCCGAACTTTCTGTGACAAACTTTTCAACCACGGAGCGCCAGCCATGAAGACCGATAACTGTTGTTCACGCGAACAGCTCGTCGGCATCTTGAAGTCGGGCGAAGACCAGGTGCCTCAGCAACTGGAGCAGCATCTTGAATGCTGTTCGATCTGTCGGCAGCAATTGGAAGAACTGGCTGGACAGCGCGATTGGTGGGTCACAGTGGGAAATCATTTGTCGGCTACCGATATTCGCAGCCGGAACTCGGCCACTGAATTTCCGGTGGCAGGTGAATCGCAAAGTCGTCCAGTCGCCTATCATCAACTTCTCGCTGCCCCGTCGCATCCAGAGATGTTGGGGCGGATCGGACGATACGATGTCGAAAGCGTCATTGGCCAAGGCGGCTTCGGCGTGGTCTTCAAGGGCTTCGACACGGAACTCAATCGTCCTGTCGCGATCAAAGTCCTCGCACCGCACTTGGCGGTAAGCGGCGTCGCGCGGCGCCGTTTTGCACGCGAGGCTCAAGCTGCCGCAGCCGTAAGCCACCCTAACGTCGTGCCCATTCACGCAGTCGACTCGCAAGCGGAATCACCCTACCTCGTGATGACTTTCGTTCCGGGCCATTCGCTGCAATCGATCGTGGCTAAATACGGGCCGCTCGATCCAAAATCGATTGTGCGAATTGGCAAACAGATCGCTTCTGGATTGGCTGCCGCGCATCGCCAGGGCCTTGTACACCGCGATATTAAACCCGCAAACATCTTGCTCGAAAATGACCTCAGCCGCGCGATGATCACGGATTTCGGTCTGGCTCGCGCCGCCGATGACGCCGCCGCAACTCAAACCGGTTGGCTTGCGGGAACGCCGCTTTATATGTCCCCCGAACAGGCTCGCGGCGGAGATATCGATGCCCGCAGCGATTTGTTCAGCTTGGGCAGCGTCCTGTATTATCTAGCCTCAGGTCGCGAACCGTTTCGCGGAGAATCGCCGCTAGCAGTTTTGCGGATGATCGGCGAAAGCCAACCGTTGCTCGCTCACCAAATCAACACCGATATCCCCCGCGAACTTTCCCACGTCATTGCACGACTTTTGGAAAAGAATCCACGCGATCGATTCGCTTCGGCAGAGCACCTCGAACAACATCTCGAGCAATTCTTGGCGTATTTGCAACAACCGCAATCGTGTCCGCCACCACGCCTGGGACTGTCGCGACGGGCTAAAAACAAATTCTGGCAAGTCACGACCGTTGCTGCGGTCCTCGGCTTGACGGGACTTAGTCTGCTCGGGCTTCGTTGGTGGTTACCAACAACGTCCGAACCGAGCCCGGTCATGACGTGGGCTGATTCGTTGGAAAGATTTCAAGTCGAACAGGAGTTTGACCAAGAAGTTCGGAATCTGACACGTGTAATCCAAACGGCAGAACGCCAGCTATCCAGCCCATTGCCTGCCGACTTCGGCCTGACGGGCGACCAGTTGCTGCTAGAAATCAACCGTACAAAATCGATTTTGCAAACTGTTGAGATGAACTTTTTAGAAGAGAAACCAGGACGATGATCGGCGTTTACCGTCGGGATTTGTCTCAAACAAAAGGAACCTGCACATGACCAAAGTCTACTTACTCTTTTCCGCAGCGATTGCCGCTTTGATGATGGCCCTGCCGGGACCTCAAGACCCCGTGTCTAACCCGGTATCGCCTTCGCCACCTGCCTCGGCGGCGGCCCCGACATCGGACGATCCAAATTACAGCGTTGCATTGCCCACGCTGTCAACCGTGGCACCCTACGCATATCCAGGAGTTCCGCAAAATGCCGCGGTCAATTTGTTGGAAAGTACCGGTCTCACGGGTGCTGGAGTTTACAACCAACATCAATCAGAAATGCCTCGAGCGCTACAACTGTATCGCGATGCCAAGAACGATGACGAAAAGGCCAAGGCCCGTGACGAAATCAAAGTCCAATTGGCCACACAATACGACGAATTACTCTCGCATCAGGACCACCAGATCAAAGAACTTGAGGATCGCATCGCCAAGTTGAAAGACCAATTGGTACGCCGCCGCGATGCCAAGGAGAAAATGGTCAATTTGAAACTGGAAATGGTGTTGAGTCAGGCGGACGGATTGGGTTGGCCCGACAACAGCCCTACCTCACGAAATCCTTTTGGTGGCGTGGCCGTCGGGTTTGGTCCGGCAGAATGGTCACACGCCTATCCAGCTCAAAATCGAGCTAATTCTGAACGTGATCGTGCGGACGCTTATCGGAAACCGGTTCCGGTTAGACAGCCAGCCATAGAAACTAAGCGTTAAAGCGCCGGGCCAATTTTTTCGCGACTGACTCAATAGCCACGGGCACGAATGCTCGTGGCTTTTTTGATTCTGTTGTTTCTTCTGGTTCTGGAGAGCAGTGTTGCAGAGAAAATTAAACTACAATGGGATTTTCCCGATTGATGGAGACGATCTAATGTGGCAGAGTTTTCGATCACGATTCATTCTGACTTGTTTGTGTTGGTTTGCTGCGAACCAACTACCGTTCGTCGTGGCCCAGCAAAATGACTTGGCGACGAAGTATGAAAAACGCGAAGCGAAAATCGCTATGCGGGATGGTGTCAAATTGCATGTGTCCATTTACTCGCCTCGTGACACTTCGCAGCCGTACCCAATCATGCTCAATCGTACTTGTTATAGTTGCGCACCCTATGGCGAACAAAATTACCCGAATCGAATCGGCCCGTCGAAATTCATGGAGGCCGAAGGCTACATTTTTGTCAAATGTGATGTCCGCGGACGCTGGAATTCAGAAGGCAGTTTCGACAACATGCGTCCCCACGTTCCGGGCGACGGAGCAATCGACGAAAGTTCGGATACCTTCGATACGATCGAGTGGCTTCTAAAAAACGTTCCCAACCATAATGGAAAAGTCGGCATTTCCGGGATTTCCTATCCCGGCTTTTATTCGGCAGCGGCGTTGCCGGAGCATCATCCCGCACTCGTCGCCGCGTCTCCTCAAGCACCCGTATCGGATTTCTACTTCGACGACTTCCATCATCAAGGCGCCTACCTACTCAGCTACTTTGTAGCCACCGCGACCTTTGGCTATCAACATAACGGGCCCACCACTACGAGCTGGTATAAGTCGCCCAAGCCGAACAGCGAGGACGCGTGGACCTTTTATCGTTCGATTACGCCGCTCAGCAAGGCTAAAGAGTACTATGGCGACGATAACTTTTTCTGGCATGAACTGGTTGAGCACCCGAACTACGACGAGTTCTGGCAGAAGCGGAGTATTCTGCCGCATTTGAAAAATGTGAAAACCAATGTGATGACGGTCGGTGGGTTTTTTGACGCGGAGGATTTGTACGGTCCGCTGCATATCTACCAAGAGCTGGAAAAGAACAATCCCGGTATTCATAACACACTCGTCATGGGACCTTGGGGACATGGCGATTGGGCGCGGGCAACGCCGATCCAAGTGGTTGGCAATGTGCCCTTTGGTCCAAACATCGCCGAATCCTATCAACGAGACATTGAGGCTCCTTTCTTTCGCCATTTCCTGAAAGGGATTGGCGAGAAGCCTATCACGGAGGCCCACATTTTCGATACCGGTCTCCGCGAGTGGAGATCTTTTGAAAGCTGGCCGCCAAAGAATGCCGACGAGAGCGCTCTCTACCTTAGCGCGAACCGAAAACTCACCACTCAGCCGCAACCGTCACGCGAAAATCCATTCGATGAGTTCGCCAGCAATCCGGCCGATCCCGTTCCCTATCGAGATCGCCCTGATATCCGCCTGCAGTTTACGCCACGGCAATACATGACTGATAACCAAAAATTTGCCTCTCAACGTCGCGATGTCTTGGTATTCGAAACGGAGCCGTTGAGTGAACCATTGACAATTGCTGGCGATATCACCGCTGAATTGTTTGTCAGCACGAGCCAATCCGATGCCGACTGGGTCGTCAAGCTGATCGATGTTTATCCCGAAAATCACCCACAGTTACCTGGGACTCCGGCAAACACTACCTTGGCCGGCTACCAACAGATGGTTCGCAGTGAGGTTCTGCGTGGTCGATTCCGCAATGGCTTCGAGCGGCCGGAACCGTTCGTTCCGAATGAGGTTACCCAAGTGAATGTTCCGCTGCAGGATTTGTTGCACACCTTCAAGCCCCGCCACCGCGTGATGGTCCATGTTCAAAGCAGCTGGTTCCCGCTCATTGATCTGAACCCGCAAAAATTTGTGCCCAATATTTTCAAGGCCGTCGAAAGCGATTTCGTTCCAGCCGTGCACCGTGTCTATCACGACGAAAAAAACTACAGTCGACTCAAGATCAGATTATTGCCCAGTTCCCAGGCTACTCGGTAGGACATAATCTGAAATAGGACAGAGTCTGAAACAGGACATCGTCTGAAAAAGCGCAAGGCTGTAAAGGCCTGCGCGATTAGACATGTCCGGCTGTCCTTTTTTCCTCTGCAGGAGGCTTGATGGACACTACTGGGCAAGGTGAGTTTTGCATCACGTCCTGAGCGATGCTGCCCATCAACAACTTGGACAGGCCAGAGCGGCCATGAGTTCCCATCACGATCAAATCAGCTTTTTTCTTTTCGGCAAAATGCACGATCACGTCGCCCGGTTTGCCCTTCAGCGATAGATGTTCCACTTCGATTGACTTGTCAAACACGTTGCGTTCGCGCAGTTGATCCTTGGCCTGATTGATCATTGCACCGACGATGGTTGTTGATTCGTCTGCGCTGCCCGGCTCAATCACATGTAGCAAGATGACCCTTGATTCGCCGGGCCGAGCCAATTTTCCAGCCAACTCCACAGCCAAATCGGAACAACTCGAATAATCTACCGGACACAAAATAAGATGCGTTTTCATGTTTCTGCTCAATTCACTGTTTGAAATTCACGCGGTCTTTATCATAAGCACTTGCGGTGGATTCGAAAGCCGCGGAACGACGTCTCACACTTTTCGCAAGTAAGCAAACCAATAGATCCCAGCAACCAGAACAGTCCCGCCGACGATATTTCCGGCGGTAACGGCAGCAAGGTTTTTGACCACGTCCGCCGTTGTATCAGTCCCTTCGACCCCTAGCAGCAAGCCCATCGGCAAGAAAAACCAATTGGCGATGGAATGTTCCAATCCGAGAACGACAAAGGCTGAAACCGGCAGAAGAATCGCCAAAATCTTATCGGCGACCCCGCGGCCAGCCATGGCTACCCACACCGCCAAACAAACGAGGGCGTTGCACAAGATGCCACGCGCAAACGCCACATCCCAGGACAATCGCAGCTTCGCCTCGGCAATTTCCACTAGGGTTTGGCCGACAGCTCCATCCGCCAAGCGGCCGATATCCGCCCACACCACCAGCCAAACGGTAAGCAAACATCCAATCACGTTGCCGAGATACGCCAAAGCCCAACTCCGCAACAGTGACATAGTACTTACAAGTCGACTCGCCCACGCCATCGCAATCAAGTTGTTACCAGTAAACAGTTCGGCTCCGGCGATGACGACTAGCATCAAGCCCATGCTGAAGCCAATTCCTCCCACCAATCGCGTCAATCCGAATCCGAGGCTGCTGCCGGTAATCAGGACGGCAAAAAAAATAGCTCCCATCGAAATGAACGCTCCGGCTAATATCGAAAGGAGCAAAAACTGCGGTGCGTTTGCTTGGGCCTTGCTCACACCAGCGGTTTCCACGAGTGTGGCAATTTCCCGAGGTGTCCGCGTATCTCCAGCCATTTTATCAATTTCCATTTGCCACTCATTGCGACCAGTTAATTTGTTGGCCCCGAAGTCCGGAATCTTAGGGCCGGTCGCTGCCATCGCTTTGAATTTCATTTTGGCGGTTCTGGGCCGAACAAAACAGTGGGTCGAATCGCAATTGCTATTGATTCTGCCACACCTCAATTACAATTACCTTCAGCCGAAGTCCGGCGACAAAAACATCCAACCAAAGAGGCGAAGTTGATTCGGCGATTTCTTTTGTTGGCGTTGGTACCCGCCGCGCTCATTACCTTGATCGTGATCAGTCAACTGCGCACCGTTGCTCCCTACGTGTCGGGGATCGTTGAGGCCGAAGAAATTCGCTTGGGCTCACGTGTCGGAGGACGCGTGAAAGCGGTGCCAGTGACTGAGGGTGCCCAAGTCGCCGCAGGGGAACTGCTGGTGGAGTTTGAGCCGTTTGATTTAACTGAACGTGAGCAACAGTCCAAGTCGCTGTTAGCCGAGCGCGATGCGGCCTTAAAACGGGTCTCCTCAGGAATGCGCCAGGAAGAAATTGCACAGGCCAAGGCTCGGTTTGATCGGTGGGAGGCTCAGCTTAGTCTGGTTCGCGCGGGATCGCGACCCGAAGAAATCGCCGCTGCGGAGAGCCGAATTCAGGCTGCAAGCGCAGAAGCAAAATTGGCCAAGCAAGAAAATGATCGCGTCGTCGATCTTTTTCGTTCCAGCGCGATCGCTAAGTCTGAGCTCGATCAGGCAGGTGAACGACTGGAGGCGGCCCGAGCACAACTTGAGGTTCGACAAAACGAATTGCAAATTCTTAAGTCCGGTTCACGCGAACAGGAAATTCAAATTGCTCAAGCCAATGCAGAGGAGGCCCGTCTCGCATGGGAGCTCGCCAAGCAAGGCTATCGACCCGAGGAAACCGAACAGGCTCTTGCTGCGCGCGATGCGGCCGCAGCCGCGCTTGCTGCAATTCGCCAGCAGAAAAATGAACTTGTAATTCACGCTCCTGCCGATGGCGCGATTGATGCGCTGGATCTCCAGCCTGGAGACCTCGTACCCGCCAACGCCCCGGTATTGACGATGCTCTCCACTCACAGCTTGTGGGTTCGTGCTTATGTACCGCAGCGATTCATGCAGGTGAAGGTGGGCCAATCCGTTCGCGTGACCATTGATAGCTTTCCCGGAGTTGATTTTCAAGGAACGATTACATTCATTTCCCACCAAGCCGAATTCACACCCAGCAATGTTCAAACGCCCGACGACCGTGCCAAACAAGTCTACAGAATTCGGGTACAAATTAGCCCAGGTGAACACGTCCTGCGTCCGGGCATGACCGCCAATGTCTGGCTCGATTCGTTACAGGCAAACCGATGACGCAACCGGTCATCCAAGTGAACAACCTTTCGCGGCACTTCGGCCAACTCGTTGCCGTCGACAACGTTTCGTTCGAAGTCCGCCGCGGAGCAATTTTCGGATTGTTAGGACCAAACGGCAGCGGCAAATCGACGATCATCCGCATGTTGCTCGGAATTCTACCGCCTTCATCCGGTTCCGCGACGGTGCTTGGATTGGACGTTGTGCAGAACGCAGAATCCATCAAGCCACGAATCGGTTACATGTCCCAGCAATTTAGCTTGTACGCGGACCTAACGGTTCAGGAAAACCTGGATTTCTATGGTCGCATTTACGGACTGAGTCAACAGCGACTTTTCAGTCGTCGACGCGATGTTGTCGACCTGACTGGAATTGGCAATCGACTTGCACAAACGGCAGGCACTTTATCGGGCGGATGGAAACAACGATTGGCGCTGGCTTGTTCGTTGATCCACGAACCCGACATAATTTTTCTGGACGAACCGACAGCCGGTATCGACCCGGTTGCACGCCGAGAGTTGTGGGACCTGTTATTTGAACTTTCGGGTGCTGGAGTCACTCTGCTGGTAACGACCCATTACATGGACGAGGCCGAGCGTTGTAGTGATGTCGGTTATTTGTATTCGTCTAAATTAATGGCCTTGGGTAGTCCGGAGGAACTCAAGAAACTACCCCAGGTCTCACCGGTTGGAACGATGCGCTACGATCTGAAAGTCTCGGAGCCCACCCGTCGCCTTTCCGTTTTGCGGCAAATCGCGGGCGTTGAGGACGCAACATTGTTCGGCGAGCGAATCCATTTGCTAGTCAAAAAAGACATCAGTCCAGATCGATTGGCCAAGGAATTGGAATTGTCGCCACGAGACTTCGAGATACTACCAGCGCAAGCCAGTTTGGAAGACGTTTTTGTGTCACTTACTCGTTTAGTCGACGCGCAAGGGCCAGCCGCGTTTGAACTCTCGCGTCCGCCGAAGGAGCCGGAAGCCGCCGTTGAACTGAATTCGGCTGAATCCTTCGATCGCCTTGATTTACAAGCAGGAATCATACTCTCGAAACAGCTGCGATCAAAGCTCCAACAACGTTTGAGTCTGAACGGCCTGTGGGCGATTCTTGTGAAGGAATTTTTTCACATTCGTCGTCAGCCCACGACATTGTTCTTCATGTTCCTTGTTCCGTTGATTCAGACAATCATCTTTGGTTATGCCATTAATACGCAAATCGAGAACATTCCCACGGTCGTCCTCGATCATGACGGGCGGACGTCGTCTCAACTGTTGCTGGAAAAATTCTTCAACACTCGTCGCTTCCGCATCGTCGAGCGAGCATACAACCAAAACGACTTTGATCGAGCCATGCAGTCAGGAAGGGCCCAAGTCGGAATCATTGTGCCACCCAATTACAGCGAACAACTGCTGTTGGGCGAACAGACTCAAGTACAAGTTCTGATCGATGGAAGCGATTCGCAAGTCGCAACCGCCGCCCAAACCACCAGTCAACTTTTGGGTCAAACGGTTTCAATTCAATTGGCACGTGCGAAAGGGGAAGCTTTACAACTTGCTCCGGCTCGAAATCCTGAAGGTATGTCCGTGTTACCAATCGAAATTCGCTCCCGCCTGCTCTACAATCCCGATCTTGAGAGTTCCCACTTCTTCGTGCCAGGTTTGGTGGGCGTAATTCTCCAGTTGGTTACGTTGTTTCTAACTTCATTTGCCATCGTACGCGAGCGGGAGTTGGGAACTTTGGAGCAGTTGTTTGTTACTCCCGTGGGTAAAACCGGACTCATGCTCGGCAAGTTGGTGCCTTACGCAATCGTCGGCATGGTCGAGGTGTTGATCATGTTAGCGGTAATGATTTACGTCTTCGGAGTTCCAATCAACGGCAGCATTGTATTGTTGTTTGGGTTGTCGTTGCTGTTCACCGTTTGCTCGTTGGGACTCGGCCTGTTCATTTCCACGATTGCCAGGACTCAGCTCGAAGGATTCCAGTTTGCATTCATCATCATGCTGCCCTCGATCCTATTGTCGGGATTCGTGTTTCCGCGAACCGAAATGCCGTTGCCGATCTACATTATTTCTTTCGCATTGCCGGCCACCTATTTCATTGAAATCCTTCGCGGCATCATTCTCCGCGGGGCGGGTTTGGGGGATTTGTCGACCGCAGTATTGGGTCTAGCGATCTGCTGTGTCGTCGTACTGACCGCCAGCATCGCGCGTTTTCGCAAGCACCTACGCTAAATGCATGACCTGGTGAAAATTCGCAGAATTGCTTGAGAATGTTCGGCTGCTGATTAGATCCGTCCCATCAGCATGAAGACGACCAAAAGCAGTACAACCAAGCTTACTACGCCCATTCCGCCGCTGGGACCATAGCCCCAGTTTCGACTGTGGGGCCAGTTCGGCAATGTGCCGACGGAACCTAACAGCAACAAAATCAAAATAATCAAGAGTAAGGTTTGTAACATCAGTGGACTCGCTTATGAAATATAGGCAAAGTGGTGTGTCGGTTGTTGGCGGGCTTTGGTTTTTTTTATAGAGCTTGACGGTCAACGAGGCTTATCGGATGGTTTGCTCGCGGTCGGTGGTGGCGCGGGCATCTCCAAAGCGTTTGGTTCGGGGACAACATGCGATTTGTCCTCAACAGCCTTGCCGCTTGGGGGCGTTTCGGAGCCTGCATGTGTCATCTTCTCCCCGCAGCAAACAAAGAGGGCCTGGTCTGACTCTGACCGTTTGATCCGACCGCAAACCAGACAGTGAAAAACACTTGCGTTATGAATTTCCAAGGCCTTGATTCCCCGACGGAAAAATGAGCGGTTTACGGTTACATTTGGTTTTAAGCAAATTCAAGAATCTCCTCTGGGGGAGGATTTACGCATAGACTAAAAGCACGTTTCATGCCAATGTTCTTACAGCCGATTAAGTTTGAAATTCAGAATGCCGAGGGCTGCGACAAGATTTGCAATGAAACGAAAAAGCTGAAGCAATGAGCGTTTACGTTTTGGATGATTTCGACCACAAGAGAGATGATTCGCCAATGACCAGGCCGGTTCGGCAACTGTCAGGATGGCGCCGTTCTGAACTTCAAGTTGTCCATTTCATGTCCAACCGGTCGACGGTTTGGCAAAAAATCCAATTTTTCCTCATTTACTGGCACCTCATTATTGGATACTTACACAATGTTCGTTAAGAATTTTTATTCGTTTTTTCTGTGGGTTGTGCTTCATGCCACTTTTTTAGCCTCCCTGAACGCGCAGGACGCGGCGGTGGTCGAGTCAACGCCGACTGTCGATACAGCTAAACCGTCGATCGAGAAAGACGTTGTGTATGGACATAAGATGGGAATGGCCCTCACGCTGGATGTCGTTGGACCGGTCGAAAAAAACGGTGCAGCAGTGATTTTTGTTGTCAGTGCCGGGTGGAATTCAAGTTATTTCCCACCGGAGACATATCGCCGCGTTGAAATGCTCAGCGAGCTTGTCGACAAGGGCTATGTCGTGATTCTCTTGCGTCACGGCAGCGCCCCACTATTCAAAGTTCCAGATGCCGTCGCTGATGTGAAGCAGGCAGTCAAGTTTTTGTACGAGAAATGTGGTGACTTTGGGTTTGATGCGAATCGCATCGGTGTTTGCGGCATGAGTGCTGGCGGGCACTTGTCATTAATGCTGGGCACGGACACGAATCAATCGCCAAGCAAGCAAGATTCAGACGAAACGACAGCAACAAAAAACTCGGCCCAGGTTGCAGCGGTCGTGGCTTATTTCCCCCCGACTGATTTGCGCATGATGGTGGGCCCGAGCCGCGACTTTCCGGCACTCGATTTTGCAAAGGAAAAAGGTGAAGGCGTTTCTCCGTTGGCGCATGTAACTCCAGACGATGCGCCGACATTGCTCATTCACGGCACTAAAGATCGTCTTGTTCCGCTTCGGCATAGCCAGGAAATCAAGACCGCATTTGACAAGGGCCAAGTGCCCTGCGAGTTGCTCACGATCGAGGGCGCGGGCCATGGTTTTCGCGGTGCCGATTCAATTCGCGCAACCAAGGCGGCGGTTGAGTGGTTCGATCGATTCTTAAATCCAGCAGCGCAAAAGTAGACTGGTTGCTGTGCGTTGTCGTCAGGAGTTAATCACTGATTGAAGGCGCGGATCTCGATTTCGCAAATCGAGGCCACCTTCTAGCACGGACTTGAGATTGGCCAAATAGAACGTCCAGCCTTCGCCGCATCCCACGAAGTAGCTCGTGCGAGAATTTTCGTCGGCAGGAATGTGTTCCTGTTTTAGCTCAACTATTTTCGTATCCTGTTCCAGCAGGATCGCGATCGAAACAATCATGGGAGCGTGAAAGGTGAAGATGAGTCGGTTCGAGCCATCGGCCTCCAGAATTTCGCCCCGCAAATTTGCGTTGTCTCCCCAACCATGCCAAGCCCAAAGATAGCGATCGCCGGGCATGACAAAGTCCTTCATGCCGCGCTCACCGCCCTCCGGCATTGAATACTCTGCCTTCCGCAAAAACCAGCTCTCCAAACCTTGGCGAGTCGCCCACGCGCGATAAATGGCGTCATTTGTAGCGTTCACAGTCACTCGTTTTGTAAATCGGGTCCAATCACTCACGAGTTTTTCTCCGGGGCCGTCCAAGCGAGGTTTCGAATATTGCTGGAACTCTAGTCGAAGACTCATTACCGGTCTAGTGCCGCGACCGGTTGCGCATGGATCCGCTGAAGTCCAGACCCTCAAGGTGCCGTTGGGCTGTTCTGGCGCACGAAGTGATTACAATGATGCCACACTGTGAAAAAACTGAGGCAACTGTTTCAGGTTTCTTTATCAACAGATTTTCCGGAAACAGGCAACTTTCGCAGATCGCCTGGAGGTCGGGCGGATCGTATTTTTTGCAAATGGAAAGATGGCGAGATGGTGGCTTCCGAGGTTCCAACGGGTTCGTCGCGTCGATTGGTCGATCGTTTTTTGAGCATGCTCGAACGACTGGGGAATTTATTGCCCCATCCGGTAACACTGTTTGCGTTGTTTGGCCTGATTACGATTTTGTTGAGCGGGATTGGCGCGTGGGCCGATTGGGAAGTAGTCGATCCACGGCCAGAAAAAGTTAGGAATGCTGACGGACTGGTGCACGTCGTTTCGCTGATGAGTGCTGAAGGTATACGGAAGATCATGACGAATCTGGTCAAGAATTTTACGGATTTCGCGCCGCTTGGGACGGTTCTGGTGGCACTGCTGGGGGTGGGGCTCGCCGAACATAGCGGGCTCCTATCCGCCGCGATTCGCTTGCTGGTCTTTGGCGCGCGACGTGAGTTGGTGACGATGGCTATTGTGTTTGCGGGGGTTATGTCCAATACGGCCTCTGAAATTGGATATGTCGTGCTGATTCCGTTGGGAGCTGCGATTTATTATTCGTTGGGTCGGCATCCTTTGGCGGGCTTGGCTGCGGCCTTCGCAGGTGTTTCGGGGGGCTATAGCGCGAACCTATTGCTGGGAACGGTCGATCCGTTGCTCGCAGGAATCACGACACCTGCTGCCCAGATGTGGTCACCCGGTTATGACGTCAATCCGGCGTGCAATTGGTACTTCATGGCAGCCAGCACGTTCTTGGTCACGGCCGCCGGGACTTGGGTTTCGATTTCGATTGTGGAACCAAGGCTGGGAAGATTCTCGACTGAGGGCGCGGACCAGGAATGGTTGTCGACCCCGAAGCTGGAACGACTATCTGGTTTAGAGGTTCGCGGTTTATTGGCGGCTTTGTTTTCGATTGGCTTGGTCACCGCGGCCTTGGTGTATTTGTGCTGGCCTGTCGGGAAGGACACGTTGGGAACTCAAAAATGGCTGGCTGATAATTTCTGGTTTGGGGCTTTGGGAATCACCGAGACAGGTAAAAAAAGTCCGGCGTTTCTCGATGCTGTGGTGGCGATAATCTTCCTGGCGTTTCTAGGGCCAGGCATCGTTTACGGCTGGGTGCTGGGGACGATACGCAGCGACAAAGACATCATCAAGTCGATGACCAAATCGATGACTTCAATGGGTTCGTACATCGTTCTGGTTTTTTTCGCTGCCCAATTCGTCAAGTTTTTTGACTGGACAAATTTGGGCACGATCCTCGCGGTGAAAGGTGCACAAGGGATTGAGGCGATGCATCTCGACAACGCCGGAGTTTTTGTGCTGTTTATTCTGGTCTGTGCATTGGTCAATTTGCTGATGGGGAGTGCCAGCGCCAAGTGGACCTTTATGGCCCCAATCTTTGTCCCCATGTTGATGCAGGTGGGCTACAGTCCGGAGGTGATTCAATGTGCCTACCGCATCGGTGATTCTTGTACCAATGTGATTTCGCCAATGATGTCTTATTTCGGTATGATTTTCGTTTTTGCCACACGCTATGACCGCAAGTTCGGGATGGGTTCGATTATCAGTTTGATGTTTCCCTATGCAATCGTTTTTCTGATTGTCTGGACCGCGTTCTTTTACGTATGGGTCTTTCTGTTGCAACTGCCCGTCGGACCTAATGCACCGACGTATTTCGTGAGATAGAGCACCACAAAAGAGTTGACTCGGCATTCGACATTGGTTCTTCAGCTCAATTTTTCAAGACTTGTTGTCGACGAATTTCGTACAGAAAAATTCCGGTTGCGACAGCAACGTTTAACGAAGTCACGTGGCCCATCATGGGAATGATGACTTGCTGATCGGACTGTGCCAGTAACTCGGGGCTGATGCCATGTGCTTCACTCCCGACGAGCAAGGCAATTGGTCCACTCAGGCGTGAGTCCCATAGACTTTCGCGAGCGTTGGCATCGGCCGCGACAAGTTGCATTCCCAGTTCCTTCAGACGGAGGGCTGAGTGAACAAGGTCGTGTTGCCGGATGATCGGAATGTGATTGACGGCACCGGATGAAGATCGAGCGACATGTGGTGTCACTTCCGCCTGGTTTCGATCGCCGACGATTACTCCCAAGACATTTGCGCCATCACAACACCGCAAAATGGCTCCGAAATTGAATGTGTCTTGAATGCGATCACAGATCACGACCACCGCGGGATTTTTCCCCGTCGCGCGCGAATCAGGCGAACAAGAGCTGAGCTCCGCGATCGATTGAGTCAAGGTTTTTTCAAAATCGGCCATCGGCCAATAGGGGAATGCACCCAGGCGTGCCACTAAGCCTTGGTGTTCCGTCGAGCGCGTCAATTGTTCGAGCCGCGCGTTATCGACAACTTCCAGCGGGATTCCAGCTGCTTGTTGCGCTTGCAGGAGCTGCGCCGACTGTCTGAATGCCTCAGCGCTGACGAAGATTTCCAGAACTGGCCAGGTGCCTGATTGAAGGGTCTCGCAGACGGCGTGGTGACCCCAAAGCCAACTGCGTTGGTGGCTGCCGCTAAAGCCGGCATTTTTCTTTTTTCGAGAAGCCATGGCGTTCGATTTTCTGAATTTCGTACGGCTCGGAGAATGTGATCCGTCGAGATTTCAACGGGTACGCCAGTCTGTATTAATCAGTTGATTGTAACCAACTCCGAACACGGATGGGCGTCAGCCATTGCGAGCTGGCCATGATCAGCACTTGTGTTGAATCCTTGATTATCATGGGAGCTGAACTTTTTCGATGTTTTTTCTTGCGGAGCCAGTATGCGATGGAATCGTTTCGGATTTTCCTTGAGTCTGTTGGTATTTGTTTTGGCTGCAAGAGTGGCGCAAGGTCAAACCGAGCAGGGGACGACAACTTCGCCAGGAAAGTCTGCTGAAGAAATCAAGCTTCAGGAAGGTTGGGTTCTATCCAAGGGGATGCCGCCCCGAGGACGTATTTCATTGCGTACCGATCCAATCGAATGGGCTTGGCTCAACAACAGGCTTTCGTTACCCGATCGGGCGACTGCCGAATCACCCAGCGGACCAGACCTGCCGGCATGGAAGCGTGTCCAAGCGGATGCGAACGGCGGCTTTGCAGGGCGAGATTTCGCCAACGGTTGGTTGGCGACATTTGTTGATGTCTCGGAAACGGGTGTGTGGTTGCTCGATGCTCAAGGCCCCGGATCGGTGATGGTCAATGGATCGCCGCGAATGGGTGACATCTATTCAAACGGTTCCGTTGAGCTGCCGGTACTATTGCAAGCTGGTTCGAACTCGCTAATCTTTGCGGGATCTCGTGGCCCGGTAACGGCCCGTTTGCGGCGACCCGACCAGAGAATGTTTATCAGCGTTCGCGACACGACTTTCCCTCATATTATCCGTGGCGAAACTGAGGAGTTGTGGGGTGCGTGCTTGCTAGTCAACGCGACGAACGAGCCGCAGTCCGGCTTGGCGGTCAAAGTTTCCGGCGCTGGCTTTACTGCCGCCGAGAATCCAGTGCCCTTCCTGCCGCCCTTGTCGACTCGCAAAATCGCGTTTCGGCTGGTCCCTGACGGAACAGAAGCCGCGAATGCTTGGCAGGCCGAAAAAATTTCGATTGGATTGGAATTAGTTAACTTAGCCAATGCTGATGCAAAGCAAACGGTCCTGCATCGCACGACCGTTGACTGGGGTGTTCGGAATGCAACGCAAACCCATCGCCGCACCTTTCGTAGCGAATTGGATGGCAGCGTGCAGTACTATGGCGTTGTGCCTCCAATTGAAAATGCCGTTCACGCAGAGAAACGACCAGGGCTGATCCTTTCCCTACATGGAGCTGGAGTGGAAGGTGAAGGCCAGGCGGGCGTGTACACTCCCAAGCCTAACACGTACGTGATCGCGCCCACGAATCGACGTAATTTTGGTTTTGACTGGGAGGATTGGGGTCGCTGGGATGCGCTGGAGGTGGCGGCCCTCGCGCAAAAGCGATTCAATACTGATCCCCAGCGAACCTATTTGACGGGGCATTCGATGGGGGGCCACGGAACCTGGCACCTCGGAACGCTGTTCCCCGACAAATTCGCAGCGATCGCGCCAAGTGCCGGATGGATCAGCTTCACGACTTACGCCGGACGCGGCGCAACGCTGCCGACAGATCCAGTGTCAGAAATGATTCGGCGACCGCTTTTGGTTGGTGACACCATTGCTCGCGTGCAAAATCTTCAGAATCAAGGCGTTTATGTTCTTCACGGTGACAAAGATGACAACGTTCCAGTTGGCCAAGCCCGCACGATGCGCACGGAACTAGCCAAGTTCCATCCAAACTTTGTTTACAAGGAACAACCGGGTGCCGGACACTGGTGGGGCAATGAAAGTTGCGATTCGCCAACGCTCATTAGCTTTCTCCTTAGCCATCAATTGCCGAAGCCCGATCAAGTTAGCCACATCGATTTTCGGACACCGGGTCTCGCCGCTTCCTCGTCTTGTTTCTGGTTGACGATTGCCGCGCAAAAACAGCAGGGCCTATTGAGTCATGTTGACCTGATGTTCAATCGCGAGCAGGCGATGATTTCCGGGGTAACCGAAAACGTTCAACGACTTGCGATACATCACCAACTTCTGCAGTCCACCTCCGGTACGCTACTGACGGAACTTGCGCTCGACATCGACGGTACTAAGCTCGATAAAATTCCCATTGTCGATTTGCAGTCGATCTGGCTTGTGCGAGAGAATGAGAAATGGGAGATGAGCGGCGAGCCGAATCCCGAGCAAAAAAATCCGCAGCGTGCGGGCGTCTTCAAGGAAGCTTTCAAAAACCGCTTCCTGATGATCTATGGCACGCACGGAACACCAGAGGAAAATGCTTGGATGCTGGAGCGGGCTCGATACGATGCCGAGACGTTTTGGTATCGCGGCAACGGCTCGGTGGACATTGTTCCAGATACAATATGGGAGGCATCCGCTGAGAATGACCGCGCAGAGAATGACCGCAGTGTCATCGTCTACGGAAATGCCACCATCAATTCAGCTTGGCAGAAACTACTCGTCGACTCGCCGCTGAAGCTTGAGCGCGATCAGTGGTCCATTGCCAGCGAGCCGAATGATCAACTGGAAGTCGCAATTTGGATGGTCCGCCCTCGTCCCAACAGCAAGGTTGCATCGGTCGCAGCGATCGGCGGCACGACTTTGTTGGCGATGCGTTCGACGCGGAACGCGCCGTTCTTTTCCTCGGGAACAGGTTACCCAGATTTGATCGTCGCGACGCCCGACTTTCTGGAACGGGGAGTTGCCTCGGTGGTATTGGCGGGTTTCTTTGGCAATGATTGGACGTTTGAAAACGGCGAGTGGGTTCGCGCCAATCAGAATTCGGGGCTATCAGATAAACGTTAGTCCAAGTCCTGTCCGCTTTGGGTACAGGCGACAAAAATCGTTGGCGCCCGCGCAAATTGTTCGACGGGCGTCAACCTGAAATTAGGGAGTCGACTGGAGTACCGACACTATTTGGATTTTTTGGACTTCATTGCCTCACGTTCTTCCTCCAAGAACGCACTCACTATTTTTTCGCCGCGTCGTTGCATATCTCGCATGCGTCCTAACTTACCAGCGGCCATGCTAAAAGCGACGTCAGGAGCCGAGGCAGAATAGCAGGCTGCATCGCCCGCATCGATTCCCATCTTTCCGGCTTCTGCAAATGCGTCTTGGTTCGCACCCAAAAAAGTGAATTGCCAACTGTAGACCAGTTTTTGGTGCTCGATCATTTGTTTGATCTGGTCGTAATTGAATTCGTGGCTGCTATTTTCGAGTCCATCGGTGATGATCATAAATATTACTAAACCTGGTCGATCGTCTTCCGGCAAATTGTGCAGTCGTAATCCAGTTTCCCGGATCGCTCGTCCCACGGCGTCGAGGAGTGCGGTCATTCCTCGTGGAACGACAGCACATTTGGGAACCTTACTAATGGGTATCCCGCGATGAACCATCTCGTATTCGGTATCGAATTGCATTAGGGAAAACAGGGCCTCCCCCGGGCGTTTGGCTTGCTCTTCGATAAAATGATTCAGCCCGTTTTCTGCTTCCTGCCGACAAGATTCCATCGAACCGCTGCGATCCAAAACCACAGTAATATCTGTCAAGTCGTCGCGCATGTGATTCTCCCTTTCATTTGCCTGGTGGTTCAAACCGGTTGGGCAAGACGATCCCGCCTCAATTCAGAGTTGACGCACAGATTCAATTGTCGCAATCTCTTTGACACGTTTGGTCACCAACGCAGGAACTTGATCCAGTTGCAAACACTTTTTTCCGACCAAAACCTTTACGTTTGAACCTTATTTGGAAAACAAATTTCCTCAAATTTCTGGCAGTGGACTCGTGGCATCGCCAAAGGTATCCAGTTTCACCCCCATCTTGTTCAACATGCTCAAATACAAACGACACATCTGCCGGTCGGGCTTGTCGAAGTAGTCCAGATTTTGTCCCCCTTGGATCTGACCTCCGGCGGAGCCGAGCATCACAACCGGCAGTTGCGTCGCATCGTGATTTCCATGGAGCATGCTGGAACAGAGCATCAACATTGAATTGTCGAGTGCCGACCGTTCACCTTCTTGAATCGCGTCCAGTCGGCGGGCGATGTAGGCCACTTGTTCCAGGAAGAACTGGTTTACCTTCAGCCAGTCATCGCTGTCGCTATGCGATAGCAAATGATGAATCATGTAGTCCACGCCAAGGTGCGGGAATCGCAACGTTCCGTGATCGTTGTTCAATTTCAACGTACAGACACGCGTCGTGTCGGTCTGAAAGGCGAGAACGAGGATGTCGCACATCAATCGCATGTGGTCGACGATGTCTTGCGGGATCCCATCACTGGGACGCGCGATGTCGGGTTTCGTCAGAGTGGGTCGCCAACCTTGGACTTCCCCTAACTTTCCCGCACGTTCAATTCGCAGTTCGACTTCGCGAACCGAATTTAGATATTCATCCAGTTTCTGTTGGTCGGTGCGGCTGATCGCACGGCGAAAATCCTCAGCGTCTTCCTGCACGGCATCGAGAACGCTTTTCTCGCCGCGTTTCGTTGTGTCCTTGAACAATTGATCGAAGGCCAATGCGGGGTAGACCTCCAGCGGTGTGGGCGTCGTGGGACTGCTCCAGGAAATATGTGAGCTGTAGAGCATCGAGTAGTTTTTGTGAACGGCCGGATTGGACATCTCGCAGCCGAGGACCAGGCTGGGAAGTTTGGTGGCCTTGCCAATGTGCTGGGCGACAACCTGGTCGACACTCGTCCCGCTGCGAATCGAACCACCTGCGGCCAATGGCGCACCCGAGAGCAAGTTGCCGGTTTGCGAACTGTGAATGTTGCCTTTGAGGGCTTCGGCATTGTAAAGCCCGCGAATAAATACCAGCCGTTCGCGGAAATCGTTCAGCGGCTGTAGAACTTTTCCGAGTTCCATCTGGCCGCCGGTTCCCTTGGCCCACCATTCGCGACTGTGAAAACCGCAGCCGGCAAACAGAATCGCCATCCTCACCGGTGCCTGTCCGTCGGCATAGCGACTGCGGGCGGGTGCCCCCCAGACCTTCAACGACTCCAACCACGGCAGGGCCATCGTAACGCCTACACCTCGCAACAAAGTGCGACGAGAAATTCGGTGCGAGTTCATGTTTCAGCCTCTTGAGTAAGTCAACTTTCTGGAGCCGGATAACACCGACAACTGCGTGAGCCGTTCGTCGTAGACTTAAGTTTGGCGCGAGTCAACCAATTAACCTATACGAAAGGCTGGCGTCATTGACTGACTCCAGTTTGATTGAGTTAGAATATCGAAACAAGTACGGAAGTTTACCAACCAGTGTCCTTTGTGGGTTCGCGACGGCTTTTTCGAGTATTTTCATGACATCGACTTCTGAAAGCCTGTTGATTCGATTGCGGTCGAGTTCGGATTCGGATGCCTGGTCCCGGTTTGTTCAACTTTACACGCCGTTGATTTTCTTCTGGGCCCGGCGGACGGGACTTTCTCAACATGATGCGGCCGATCTGGTGCAGGACGTCTTGGCGATCGTGTTTCAAAAGCTGGCCACCTGGAATTATCAACCAGAGAAGAGTTTTCGTGGCTGGTTGCGAGTCGTAACTTTGAACCGTTTTCGCGAACTTGCGCGACGCAAGAAAATCACTTTCGAACCCTTGAGCGATGCAATTGGCAACAGTGCTGATCCGGCGCAGCTAGAGTCTTCCTGGGACGCGAGCTATCAGCAACGATTGGTCTTCGAGGCGATGCAGTTGCTGAAGCCCGAGTTCGCACCGGCCACTTGGGACGCTCTTCAACGAGTATTGACCAGCGGCCGCGCGGTGGTTGAAGTTGCCAAAGAAACAGGAGTCAGTGTCTGGACCATTTATGCCGCGCGAAATCGGCTGCTTTGCAGACTTCGCCGCGAATTGGCCGATTTAATCGAGTAAATTGCCCTCCAAAAAATAAATCGAAATTTCGTTACCAATTTTCCCAGTGCCGCGCATAGTCTCTTTCAGAACTAAATAAACGCCTTCGACCGAAAGAGAATTCGTGCCGAAGACAGTGACTAAAATGTCGGGAGACGAAAAAATGGTCAGCCAAAATAACCGATGCCCGTCCACCGCCGAGTTGAACGATTACCTGCAGGGTAAATTGCCCGACGAAGTTCTGCACGGGCTGGAGAGCCATTTTGCCGTTTGCGACCAATGTGAAGAAACACTGCGCGGTTTAGGAGCAGACGATACCTTTAGTCGACTGGCCGAAAACGCAATGTCGGAACAGACACGAGAGGTAGGCGAACGCGATTTCGTTTCCAAACTGGTGACACAATTGCGAAGCGATGTCCGCTTCCGAGTTCAGCCACGAGCGATTCAGGAGCGATCGGCCGAAGTCATTCGTTTTCTTGATCAATCGGATTCGCCGGAGTGTCTCGGCCGATTGGCCAACTATCGAATTGAGCGCGTGCTGGGAGCCGGAAGTTCAGGTGTCGTATTCTACGCCGTTGATGAGTCGTTGAACAGACCAGTTGCGCTGAAGGTTTTGCGGCCTTCTCTTGGTTCTGCCGCGCGCCAACGGTTCATGATCGAAGCTCGAATGACCGCTTCGGTGAACCATCCTCAGATTGTCACCATCTATCAGGTCGGCGAAGAAAGGGAACTTGCCTTTATTGCAATGCAGTGGCTTCCTGGCGAGACGCTGGAATCCCGGCTCGAACGTGTGACCTTTTTGCCGGAGCCCGAGGTCCGGGCCATTGCCAGTCAGATCGTTTCCGGCCTGAAGGCGGCGCACGAAAAAATGCTGGTTCATCGCGACATCAAACCGGCCAATATCTGGTTATGCGAGAAGACAGGCGAGGTGAAAATTCTCGATTTTGGTTTGGCGCGAATCTCGGATGACGACCCGCATTTGACCAGCTCCGGCATGCTGGCAGGAACGCCCAACTTCATGTCACCGGAACAAACTCGCGGTCAGGAGCTGGATGGCCGAACCGATCTGTTCAGTTTGGGCTGTCTGATGTACCGAGCCGCAACCGGAAAACTGCCGTTTGGCGAAACCGGAATTCTGGCCACGCTGCAAGCGATTCAACATCAACAACCACGTTCGCCAATTGAATTGAATCCAAATATTGGAGCCGATTTTTCCGATTTGGTGATGTGCCTCTTGGAGAAACAGCCTGCCAATCGACCATCGTCAGCATTGGTCGTGCTCGAGGCGTTGAACCAACCGCGAGCGAATTGGAAGTTTTCGGCAGCCAGTCATCCCCTCGAATCAGCGCCGCGTGATTTTCAGCGGCCCGTGAATACATCGCGATCCACAAAACCAGCCAGCCAAGACCAGTTGAAATGGACACGCTGGGTCACTGCCGTCGTCGTCGTCGGACTGGCGGCCTGGGGGTGGAATGTCTATGGGCAACAGATTATTCGCGTGGCGACCAACCGCGGTGAGATCGTAATCGACTCGAACGATAAAAATATTAGTGTTGAAATTTTGAAAGATGGCGAATTAATCCGCGTCGTTGACTTGAAGACGGAGCAGAAAATTGAAATTAAGGCCGGTGAGTATGAAATCAAGGCAGGCAAAAATGGCAACGAGAATTCAATCAGCGTTCAGCCCAACACACTAATGATGACGCGCGGCGGCAAACAAATCGTAACGATTTCCAGAACGGATCCGAAAATCGATGCGCCGGGAGCCACCTCGGCGAATCGAAACGAGCCGACTTATGACGGGCGCACCATCGACCAATGGATCAGCCAGATGAAATATGAGCAAAGTCTCAAGTTCATCAGCGATGGTGCGGTTGCAATCGGTTATCTATGCCGGAACGATGAAACCAAATGCCGGCAGGCACTTGCGTGGATTCGCCCGCTCATTCGTGAACATGGATCAAAAATAATGGACGACAAGGCATCTTGGCCCGGGATCTTTAACGCTTTTTTCACACAAATAAGCCCCCGGTATACCGTGGAGTTTGCAATTGAGGAAATCGAATCCGGCACGGAGCAAAGTCGCAACCAGGTGATATGGAATCTGTTGCTGGGCACATTATACGAAGGCGACTCCCGGCTTATCGTTGATCATCAAAATATGATTCGCGAAAATTTCCCGACGATCATGGACAAGGCTTTAAAGTTAATCGAAAGCGATCGTCTTGACAAAAGCTCACATCAGATGCGGGATTTGTTGGCGATTGCGATCCGCTCGGCAGCGCAAGTCGCCGCTTATCCATCGCCCTTCTATGTGCCACGAGATTCAGGCTTTTCGCAGACGATGAAGAATTTGCTGGAGGAAAGGCTGGCCATGAGACACAACAAAGAAATCCGCGCTTTTCTTGCAGCGGAACTTGTCGGAATGGAAGTCCGGTCGCAGTTGGCTGTTAATGAATTCTGTGAATTCTTGAGCGATCCCGAGTTGCCTCCGGAACTATCAAACCAAATGTATTACAACCGCTTGGCGTTATTAAATCGGGATGACATTCCACAAGTGGTTCCCGCGCTAATAAAGATTTACGACAACGACGTGATGTGTGATCGTTTGGCAATGACACTAGCCCAAAGCATCGCTAGCGGCCAATTCGGTAAAGAATCAGCACCGCTTTCGCCTGAAGAAAATCGAATTCAAATCCGAATCAAAATCCTGACCCAATTAGGAAACTATCGAGAAAAAGCTAACGCGGCGTTGACATGGCTAGACCAGTTGGCATCGCAAAAATCGGAATCGAAGGGGGATCAAGCCTTGGCCCAAAAAGCCTTACAGGCTGCAAGACAGATTCGCAATTTGGATTTGAAAGAAGGTGGAGCTGAAGGTGATAATTCCGGTGGCGGCACGGGCACGGGTGCCAGGGACGAGAAGGGAAAGGGGGACTCCACAAACTCATCTGTAATCAATGAAAAAAAATCAGGCCATTCGGAGCCTGCCGAGTCGCCAAAAGTCGTTGAGAAAACGCTGCAGGGAAGTACACTCACCGAGTGGATGAAAATTGCTGAAACGGAACTCGACCGAAAAACTTTAATGCAAGCTTGTATTTCAATCGGCAAGTTGGCGGCACATGATCGAACGAGGGCGGAAAGCGCATTTCATACTTTGCTCGAACTGCTCGAATCTAATTGGGACGCTCCGGTCGAGCATTCCACCGTCTTCACCTCTGACCCGGCTTCGACAGATGTGATCATCGCGGCAACGATCCGCTCGCTAAATAAGATTCGAGTTGACTTCAAGGTTCGAAGTGAAAGCGCATTTCTTGATCAATGGGCCGTGGAATTGGTCACGAAGGTAGTACGGGAAAGACCCATCGTGAATGGTATCGGTTCGACGTCCCAAGGAGGCAAGTTGATTCAAGATGGCATTGGAGATGCTGCTTGTGAATTTTTCGCGCGCGATCTGAAACCGGAGCAAGCGATCGAATTTATCGAGCAAAACTTGGTGTCCGGGTCCGACAATAGCAGCTTTCGTCTGCAGCATCTCTTCTCCGAGTCCGAATTCGTAACGACGATCAACAAAGTACTGCCGGAGTTGATCAAGTCCATCGAAAAATGGCCTGCCGTCGCCAAATCTGAAGCGCAAAAGTCGAACACGCATGAATTCCTCCGCATGGGCATCTTTTACCTCAAAAATGATGAATTCAAAGCGGTCGCGGAATCGGCGATGAAAGCACTATCGAACAAATAGGTTGCCGATTCGTGGTATTTCCTGAGTCTGTCCGGCTGCGATAATTTTCATCGACTGGGTTCGATTGCAGTTCGGCCACGAATCGTTCGGAACTGGTGGCTGGTTACAATCGCCTCGACGGCAACGCTGAAACGAAAGCCGTTTTGTTCTAGCGATTGCTGCATTTGATCGAGTAACGGTTCATCCGAAAGAAGAACTTCCCGGCCCAGGGCGTAACCCAAAAGCTTTTGGCAGAAGTGCTGCACAAACTCGTCGCGCCGTGTCGTCGCAATATAAGCCTGCATTCCGGCAATGCCGTCAATCTTCGTTCCATCCATCAGACGGGCCGCTGTATCCACCGGCTCCGCTTGCATCCGACCAATCGTGTCAAATTGTTCTAGCGCGAAGCCATAGGGATCGATGCGAACATGGCATTTGGCACACTGAGGTTGACTGCTGTGCAGCTCAATCAATTGCCGCGTCGTAAATCCGTCCGGCACAGCGTCGGGCAATTTCGGAACGTCTGCTGGCGGGCGTGGCAATCGTTCACCCAGCAGAGTCTCGGATACCCAAACACCGCGGAGAATTGGACTTGTTCGTGAAGCGCCTGATTGACTGGCCAGCACGGAGGCCATCCCCAAAATCCCGCCTCGCCCGCGAGCCCGCATGCCAGCCAGCTTTTGCCACTCGTTCCCCTGAACGCCGGTGATTCCGTAATGCCGTGCCATGGCTTCATTTACAAAGGTGTGGTCGCCGTCGAGTATGTCGAGTATCGAACCATCGTTGCGAATCATGTCCTCGAAGTAACGCACGGTTTCTTCGTACATGTCGCCCCGTAATTGAACAAACTCGGGGAACATCTGCTCGTTTTTGTCATTGTTTTGATCGAAGTCCCGAACATGCAGCCATTGGCAGGCGAACTGAATGGCCATTCGTCGGATGCGTGGGTCGCGTAGCATTCGCCGCGTCTGCTGCAGCGATTCTTCATGCTCACGACTGCTCGCCGTGATGTTTTCGTCGGGCTTAAGTGCCCCCGTGCCAACAGCCAACTGGCCATTGCGAGCTACCTCGGTCAGCGCGTCATCGGGCAACGAAGACCAGAGGAAATAACTCAGACGAGTCGCCAATTCACTGGGCGAGATCGGAGTCGGTTCTGTTCCTTGGCCAGCTCGTTCGAGCTTGTAAACAAAAGCTGGCGACGTCAACACACGCGCCAGTGTCAACGCCAGGGCCTCTTCGTGGGGCAACTCTGCCTGGCGGAGATCGCGATACAAGTCTCGCAGCTTCTGTTCTTCTTCCGTACTCAGAGGTCGACGCCACGCGCGACCTGCAAGCTGTATGATCGCAGCCAATTGTAGAGGCTCTGCCGCAATCATTCGCCGACGAAAGGCTTCGGCACGTTCATAGATAGGTCCCCGCATCGGAGAAAACGCAGTCACCAGATCCGGTCGGTCCTGCGTAGCAAACTCCGAAATTTGCTCGAAAGCAGTCGTGAGCAACAGCGGTTCCTGGCTGACAAACAGAAGCTGATCCCATAAGCGATCGAGCGCGGTCCGTTGCTCGTCGTTCAACATCAATCGCTGAAAAAAAGTGTCTTCGCGGTGGTACAGGGTCAACGTCACGACTTCGTCTACAGGTACGATCCGCCCGTAACAAAGCGCCGCCGGAAACAACTCGCGAAACTCGTCCAAAGCTCGTTCCAATTTCTCACGCGAGGGACCGGGATTGGCAATGATCGGATCGAACCAACTGGCGGACTGCTCCACTGGACGGGAAATTGAGACGCGGAGTTGCATTGCTCCGCCTCCCGCCGTTGAGCCATCCGCAGCATGCAAAGTCCCCGTCGTGCGGAATGTCGCGTCCGCCAGAAGTTGTGCCGGTAATTTGATCTCCAGGGCGTGATTCGCCTCCAAACACAGGTTCGCCGCATCTCCCGCCGTTCCATTAGGGTGAGTCCCAAACATCGCGGCATCTAATCCATAAACTGAACTTGTGTCACTCGGACTTGTTTTCGCTGCATCCGACCAATGCAGTGGGCCATTCCAGGCCAATAGTTGTCGCCGAAACTCGCGGTCACCCTCGTTGAGAGCAGTCGTTTCTTTCACGGTCACCAAATGCTGAATGGATTTCTCCAACTCTTCAATTTCGGCATTCGGCCGCTTTTGGATAATCGCCGCTCGCCACTCTGCGATTGAAGAACCCACAGGTAGCAACGGGCGAGATTCAGGGCTAATCGCTTGGGAACAAAAATGCCAGACCTCTGAATTGCCCAGCTTGTCTGCCAAAGGATTCCCATCCTGAATGCGGTCGACGATGTCCGTCACCAGATTCCAAACGCGTTTTTGTCCGCCGACCTCGGTCAATGTCAAATCGACCCGCGTCGTATCACACGAGTGATCTGCGGACCGCGGATTGATGACCAGTGAAATGACATCTCCGCGTTGGACCTCAATTTCGTTTGCTGCCGCGAAGGCGGGTTGGGTCGCAGTTGCCACGCTGCCTTGTTTGACGATGTTCAGACCGACGGAGTTTTGATGCAGCACACTCCACTCGACACCGTTTCCACAATTGTTGTCGGCGTCGGCAACGATTCCGTCGAGTTTGATTTTTCCATCAAGCGGACTTCGCCAAGCGATGACCGATTCGAGCGCCGGTGAGGGATGAACAAAGACGCTTCGCGCGGGAAGAGTGAGCGTCGAAAACGAGATCGTGTCACCGGAGCGATTCGAAAGAATACTTGGGGTTTGGGGAGAACCCCAGCCATTGATAGCCTCATAACCCGCGACCTTATGCAGTCGTTCCGTAAAATGTCCATTGATTTCCCGGCTTGCCGGTCCCAAACCCAAGTAGGCCGCCCACGCCTTCAGAAGTACGCGGTTGAGGTCACGACTTTCGGCCAATGATTCGATCGACTCGTTGCGGGTGCGTAACACGCGGACAGCGGACAAATATCGTGCAGTGGCAGGAATTGCGGTGGCGACTAGCGATTCGATTTGCGAGCTCAATGCGCGAACATCGCGTAATAAAATTGGAGTCCCTCCATTGCCAAACTCTAAGCGCGGGTGCTGCCATTCAACGGTGTCCGCTGAGCCATTATCACTCAAATTCGCTGCCGCCAAGTAAACAACCAACTCGTGCTCGCCGGCAGTGGCCAATGGCAAACTGAACTCATGATTGGTGACGATTGGGGAGACTGCCTCCATCCATGACACCGGTCCGCCAGCACGTCCGATTTGACCGACCGGATTAAATCGCCACAACATTTTTTGGGCTTGCTCGACATAGGCCACGAGTTGAGGGACATCATTGATCGTTGCGGTGTTCCATTTCTTTCGCAACTCGCTCAGCCCAAGCGCCGGTGCGTCGCGGTCCTCGCGACTCAATGCGTCCCACAGGCTGGCAAGATACTTGGGATTCAGCGATCTTTCTTCGGCGATGGTATCGACGGACTTTTTGCCGCTTCTCAATTCATCGCGATGGGCGATCGTGGCTTGAAAATAGAGAGCCAAGGGGATTACGCCGCCTTGATTCGTATCGAACTTGATGCCCTGTAAGTCAACCGGCATCCCGCCACCTTCATCGGCAAAGCGGCTGTAGAAGTCTTGGATCAAGCGCAGGTGTTCATCCGAGTGATCGCGGCGACTGGTCAGCGGCGAAAAACGAATTCCGTCCGGCAATAACACTAGATGCTGCGCCACTTCGTGGGCCGCGTCGAGGTATTTCGACATCAGGGCAGGGGACATGCCTTGGGCGGCACCGGAGTTGGTGAAGCCTTCGCCCGCAGCGCCATCCACCGGAAATTCCCGAGTCGGATTCAACGAATTAACGCCAGTCAAATCCTGGATCGTGTAGTTGTATTCGGCATTGCTCAAGCGGCGAAGAATCACTGGCCCCGGATCACCTGCGTCGGCCTGCGCGGCCCGCTTCAACCAATCGTGCACCCATTTGTTTAGCTGTGCGGACTCGGTTTCGTTCGGTTGTGGCGACCCTTCGGGAGGCATTTGGGATTGTCGCAGGACCTCGCGAACTTTTTGCCAAAGCTCAATTTGTTTTCCCAAGACGTCAAAGGTCTGTGAAGCACTCAGATCAATTTCAGCCTCGGCCTCGTCTCCCGTATGACATTCCACGCAAAATCGGTTGAGCAAGGGGCGAAGGTCTTTTGCGAAAGTGCTCTCAAAGGTTTCGGCCTCGGACTCTTGCTGAGCGAACGCCATCGCTGATCCGTCCAGATAAAACAGTCCCAAAAGACCAATAATTAAAACAACTCTCATGACACGGCACTTCGCTTTCATACGTCGACTCAAGGTCAAGAAAACAAATCGCTCGGTTACAGCATTCCGTGGACTTCAATAAAGAACATCGAAACCCAATCGATGAGTATAGATTAATGCCGGCCCAAATCCTATTAACGTCACGAAATGATTGTTGTTTTTCAGCAAAACGGCGTTTGTGGCTCCTCTCGACGAGTCGGATGCATTTGTTTAATAATTGGCGCGGCCATGCGTTTGCTTCATACTGACTTTTGAAGGCAGCCGGTAACGACCATGAAATTCACAATCGGAGATGACGATGTGGCACGACTTTTTTTTCACAGCGATTTTGTTGGCCATCGCCTGTTGTCAACCGGTAGCGGACCAAGTGCAACTGAAACAAGCGACCGATGTGGAAACGCAGCCACTGATCATCCAGTGCCAGCGTTTGGCAGAGGAATTGGAGTGTTTGGGCGCTCCACAAAATTTGGACTAATCATGCGACGAATAACTCTGTGCCTGTTGGCGTGGCTCTGTGCAGTTCAGCTTGGTGCCTGTGTAGCACTAGCGGTTCAGACAAAGGGACCACCGGATCTGACCAACAATCAAAAAGTCGATCGCAAGCTGACCTATAACCTGGGCGCGACGGGAATGCGCGGGTGGATCTACACCAAAGCGGCCAGCAATCTGGACAGCCAGCAAGGCCGCACGACCACCGCCGCCCGGCAGATTCTGGTGACGCACGTGGGAAAAGATTCTCCAGCCGATGGCGTAGTCGACGTCGATGACGTGATTCTCGGTGTCGACGGCAATCCGTTTGACGACGACGCGCGGAAGCAATTAGCCTGGGCAATCCAACAAGCCGAAACGGAGACAGTCGGTGGTGTTTTGAAGCTGACCCGCTGGCGGAAAGGCGAAGCAACCGAAGTGCAACTCAAGCTGCGCGTGATGGGGACCTACAGCCCGACCGCGCCTTACGACTGCCCCAAGTCAAAACGAATCTTTGAGGAAGCCTGTCGCGTGCTGGAACAGGAGCCACTTGCAGAAGATCTCTGGGGTGCCGTCAATGGACTGGCGCTCATGGCAACGGGCAAAGCCGATTACCTGCCGCGCGTTCAAGAGTTTGCCCGCAAGATCGCACCGCGCGATCTGAAGCTGAAGCTGAAACCAGGCATGGTCGTCTGGGAATGGGGTTACCGCAACTTGTTTCTCTGCGAGTACTACTTGTTGACGGGCGATAAAGAGGTTCTCCCAGCGATCCGCGAGTACACCACAGCCCTGGCCAAAGGACAAAGTATGTACGGCACCTTCGGTCACGGCATCTCTGGCCGAACCGAAGACGGCAAACTGCACGGCTCAATTCCGCCTTACGGTCCCGTCAATGCGGCGGGTCTTGTCGGCAATCTGGCGGTCGTGATGGGGCACAAGTGCGGAGTGAAGGACCCGGAAATTGAGCCCGCAATTGAGAGGGCCTCCAAGTTCTTTGGATACTTCGTCGACAAAGGCGCGATTCCCTACGGCGAACATATGCCCTGGCCGAGCCATGAGAACAACGGCAAGAACGCGATGACGGCGATGCTCTTCGCGGTCCAGGCGAACCGAATTCCCGAGACCAAGTTCTTCGCGCAAATGGTGACCGCCTCGTACAACAACCGAGAGTATGGTCACACAGGGCAGGGCTTCAGTTACCTCTGGGGAGCCCTCGGAGCGAACACCGGTGGCCCCGCTGCGGCCGCAGCCTTCTTCCGCGAGTCAAGTTGGCATTTCGACCTCGCCCGCCGCAGCGATGGTTCGTTTACTTATGACGGTGGCGAGCAGTACGGACCCGGAGAAACCGACGATAACACCTACTTCGGAAAAAGCAGTTACTACGGACTTAGCCCGGCCGCGACGTATGTCCTCACGTACTCCCTCCCGCTGAAGAAAATCTGCCTTACTGGCCGCGATGCGAATCCGAAAAACTGGCTCAGCCCCTCCGAAGTATCGAACGCGATTACTTCTGGACGATTTGACCTCGACCGGAAATCGAAATCGGTAAACGAACTGTTGACCGCATTTAGTGATTGGTCACCGGTGGTACGAAGTTGGGCGGCCGAAGAACTCGCCAGCCGTCCCGATCTTGCAACTGTGATCCCTGAACTGCGGAGAATGGCGGGAGAAAAAGACAATCGTATTCGTCAATCCGCGAGCGAATCGCTAGGTCGACTGCGGGTGACGGACGCGCTACCGATTCTGGTTTCCCATCTTTCGCACCCCGACCGCTGGGTCCGCTTCAAGGCCGCTGAGGCCATCGGCCGTTTCGGAAATATGGCTGCGCCCATCTTGCCCGATATCTTGCGCGTCATCGCAGAAACCGCTGAGCCGCTTCAGCCGATCAATTGGGACGATCCGATCCAGCTCGTCCACGGCCAACTGGCCGAAGCACTCTTTGAAGGTCCCTTGTCCGAGTCCCTCAAGGACGTCGACACCAGCCTGCTCTATCCCGCGATTCGTGCCATCGCCACCAACGCCGACGGGATGGCCCGCGCCAAGCTACGGAATTTCTTCGAGCACAAGTTAACGGTCGACGATGTCCAGGCGCTCGCCCCCGACATTTACGCCGCCGTAAAATCTCCCAGCCCCGCCGACACCATGTTCGGCAATGAGATCCGCATGGGGGGTTTCAAAGCACTCGCCAAATACAACTTCCGCGAGGCGATCGAGCTGGGTGTTCTCTTCGCCAAGACGCAAGGCGGCCACGGCAGTGAAAGCCGAACCGGCGAGATCATGCAGGAAGTTGCCCGTTTTGGTTCGGCTGCCAAAGACGCCATCCCGTCGATGAAAGAACTGATCGCCGACTTCAACTCCCAATGCAAACGCGGCGAGTTCCCCGGTGGCGAACTCAACAATCGCCGTGTCTCTGCGGTCGAAGCCGCCATCGAGGCGATCGAATCTGCCACGACTCACCCTGAACTCCGCAGCGTCAAAAAATCAGCGTCGGATCCTGCTTCGAATCGACCTTCACCGACTTCCGGTCCCAAACCGTTAATGCAAGAACCCAGCAGCTCGGACTCCGCCGAGGCACCGCCGTCCGGAAACTTAAGCTACAAAACAATTGAAATCGAAGGTTGGTCCGTCTTGGTCAGCGAACAATTATTGGAAAGGGACAAAGAGGCTACTGAGTTGGCACTCAAGCTTCTCACTAAGCAACTTCAGGAAATCAACGAGGTCGTGCCCGCCGCCGCTGTCGCGGAACTGCATAAGGTGCCGCTTTGGCTTTCTCCCGAATATCCCAAGGTCGAACCCCGAGCCGAGTATCACCCCGGCGCGGATTGGCTGCGCGAAAACAAACGTGACCCGGCGATGGAAAAGGCCGTTGAGTTTACCAACGTCCGAATCTTTGAACAGGAAACAGCGCGCATGCCCAACTTTGCGCTCCATGAACTCGCACACGCCTATCATGATCGGGTCTTGGCGGATGGTTTCGGCAATCGGGCGATCAAGGACGCGTTCAAGAAAGCCAAAGCCGACGGCCTGTACGACAACGTCGAACAGCGTTTTGGCGACGGACGCTCCGCCAAGGTCCGCGCCTACGCGATGACGAACCCCCAAGAATATTTCGCCGAGTGCAGCGAAGCATTCTTCTCAACGAACGACTTCTATCCGTTCACCCGCGATCAACTCGCAAAGTATGACCCACGGATGTGTGAACTTTTGAAAAACGTTTGGCGCCAAACGGACGCGGCAGTCAATCTTGACGAATCTAGACCTCGCACCCAGGAAAAAGCCTACTCCGATTGGAAGTACAGCGGCTCGCTGTTCATACTCACGACACCCGATGGCGCGGACTTGCCGGAATCGGCTTCACTCGAAAATTTTCCGCTACTTGTGCGGTTGAATAAGACGTGGTTTGAACAGCCGGCAGGGTCTGACCCTCCCGCTACGCCAGCGTCCGCGACCGGTGACGACATCCGATTCTCCACCGCGAACGGTCAGCCACTCGCTTATCAAATCGAAGAATGGGACACCGCGAGCGGCAACGCGACGATCTGGGTCCGCATCCCCCGGATCACCGGCAACTCGCGGCAGGAAATTCGGATGCATTGGGGTAATCCGAAGGCGTCCTGCGAATCCAGCGGTGCCGCGGTGTTCAACGAATCATACGGCTACGCCAGCGTCCTCCACTTGACCGAACCCGTGACAGACGAAGTCGGTTCGGTCGTCCCCAAAGACGAACGGACCACCGCGACGCGCGGCATGATCGGCTCCGCGCGGCACTTCGCAGGCGGCCAAGGCATTTTCGGCGGCGAAGAAATCAAGTCCCTTCCATCTGGCGTCGGCCCGATGACCACCGAAGCTTGGTTCCGCGCCGACCGTGCCAACGGCAACGTCATTTGCTGGGGCAAAGAGCAACGGCCGGGCAAAATCATGATGCAGTTCGAAAGCCCACCCAGCATCGCCATCCGCTGTTACTTTGCGGATGTCGAAGCTGCCACGCCGGTTGCTCTCGACCAGTGGTACCATGTAGTTCACACCTATCAGGAAAAAGACTCGCGAGTGTACGTCAACGGCCGGCTCGACGGAGCCTCCGATCCGCTGCTCGACATTCCCCCGACGTCCAGTCTCTGGATCGGCGGTTGGTACGGTAATTATGACTTCCACGGCGATGTCGACGAAGTCCGCATTTCCCGCGTGGTCCGATCTCCCGATTGGATCCGGCTCCAATACGAAAACCAAAAACCGCTGCAGACCACCGTCGGCCATCTCGTTCAGCCTGGAGATGAATTCTCTGTCTCTGAAACTTCGTTGCAGATCGCTGAAGGCCAATCTGCGACCGTTTCTGCCCGTGCGGGAGGTGCCCAAAAAGTCTATTGGCTGCTCAAACAAGGCGATCAGGAAACCATTATCGCTGTAGACCAGTTCAGCTATTCCTTTAACGCCGGTCGCGTCACTGGCGACACCCTGGCGACTTTGCAATTCAAAGCGATTTACCACAAGTCGCCAGGGTCTGACCCTCTCTCTCCGGCCGCGTCTGAAGTCCGCACCATCGACATCCCGATAACCATCAAGGAGTCCATTCCTGAACCCATCGTCACGCTCACATCCACGACCAAGTGGGATGGCCGCTCGACCATCGAAATCGTCCCGCAAATCGCCAACCTGAAACAGATGCAAGACGCCGGGTCAGGCAAGCTGAAATACAATTGGGAAATTTCCGGCTTGGCGGCAATCCGCTCGGTTCTCCCTGACCGGCTTGTCCTGACTCGCGCACAAAACAGCGGTGAGATGACCGTCACGCTCAAGCTCAGCAATGGCGGAGCCGAAACCACCGTCGAAACGTCGATCACCGTCCGCGAACCCGCCACCGATCCCTGGGTCGCGTGGACTCCCGAACCCGATGAAAAACCGGTCGACAACCAGTTCTATCCGCGCGACGACCGGAACGAAGGAACACTCTTCTGCAACGGCACGCTTGCCGAGGCCGTCACAACGACCGGAGCCAACCCGGCTGAGCGTAACGCCTTCGTCTTTGTTAGCGGAGCGGCACGAGCCGCCTGGTGGCCGCGTGACCAAATTGGCCAATTCGACATAACCAAAACCGGAGGACTTGCGCCCTTCTGCTTTGTTTCTATGGAAAGTGAAGAACCAATTTCGTTGGCTTTGGATAATGACGCCGATTCGGTCGCATTGAGAGTTTTTGCGGACGACAAACCCTTCAAAACGGAAACACAGATTCCCGCCGCTGACGGGCGTTACGCGTTCGCCGTCAAGCTCAAACCGGGCTTGATCAAGTACCGCGTGGAGCTAGTCTCCGTCAGCGCACAGAAAGAAACCACTCTCCATACTGCAAACAACATTGTCTGTGGCGATGCGTACTTGATCGACGGCCAATCCAATGCGCTAGCCACCGATTGGGGGCCGGATAAGTACGAGACTTCCAGCGAGTGGATCCGCAGCTTTGGCAGCAACAATGGCGACACCAGTCGCGGTTGGGGGGACGCCGTCCGCCGCGAAGGTGGGCATTTTCAAATTGGCTGCTGGGGGATGGACCTGGCCAAAAGTCTGGTCGAGCGTCACCAGATTCCGATCTGCATCATCAACGGCGCGGCGGGGGGGACGTTGATCGAAGCACACCAGCGGAGCGCCGACAATCCAGCAGATCCGGAAACGATCTACGGACGGTTGCTCAACCGGGTGCAACAAGCCCGTTTGACTCACGGCATCCGCGGCGTCTTTTGGCATCAAGGAGAGAACAACCAAGGGGCGCAAGGTGCGACCGGCAAATACGGCTGGGAGACTTACGAACAATTTTTTGTCGACATGGCCGGCTCCTGGCAGGAGGACTTTCCCAACATCCAGCACTATTACGTTTTTCAGATCTGGCCCAACGCCTGTTCGATGGGTGGACGGCCAGCGAGCGATCGATTGCGCGACGTCCAGCGTCGCTTGCCGCGCCTCTATTCGAACATGACCGCAATTGCCACGCTGGGGATCAAGCCCGAAGGGGGCTGCCACTTCTCGCCGGCCGGTTACGCCGAGCTTGCGCGGCAAGTCCTCCCAGTCGTTGAGCAATTCAACTACGGCGTCGTTTCCACGCGGCCCGCCACTTCACCCAATCTGCAGCGCGCCTCGTACACCAGCGTTCGTCGCGACGAAATCGCGCTTGAGTTCGACCAACCCATGGCCTGGGACAACGCTTGTGTGTCACAATTTTATCTAGACGGCGCGTCGAATTTGATCTCCTCCGGCTCTGTCTCCGGCAACACCATCAACCTCAAACTCTCCGCCCCCGCTACTTCCAACACCATCTCCTACCTGATCGACAAACGATGGGATTCCAAAAACCTCCTTCTCGGCCAGAACCAACTCGCCGCCCTGACTTTTTTCGAGGTGCCGCTGGATTGACATTTACCTGCTTTTTTCAGGCGAATCGACATTAGCAAGGGGCTCGGCCAGACTGCAGCTTTCGCCCGAGGCAGTCCTTCATCCTCAAAACGGAGTTGGTGCAAATTCCGACATCTCCTAACATGGAATTCCCTTTAGCAATTCGGGGCGGCTAGAATCAATACTGAGCGACTGGGACTGGAATCGTACCGGGTGTTCCAAAAGCCGCTGATTTTTGCGAATACCAACTCCGATCCTCGACTTCCGACGCACGGGGCTGGTGCTCACCTATTCTTTCGATTCTGCAATTCAAGGCGTTGCGTTGGCTCCTATTATCAATTGTCGCAACTTACAGAAGTGGTACGCCCAGCACCACGTTCTGCGGGACGTTGATTTCCAAATCGAACCCGGCCAGCTCACTGGCTTTCTGGGTCCCAACGGTGCCGGCAAAACGACGACCATTCGGATCTTGCTGGGGCTGCTGAAGCCCAGTTCCGGTTCGACGACCATCTTTGGCAAGTCCTGTCAGAAGGACGGCAAGACCATTCGCGCCGAAATCGGCTACCTGCCAGGTGAAATTCAGTTTTACACGAATCTGAGCGGCCGACGAATGTTGCGTTATCTGGCTCAAGTCAGGCGTCGAAACTGCACAGACGAAATCGACCGGTTGGCCGAAATTTTGGAATTGGATTTGGACAAAACCGTCAGGAAATACTCCACCGGGATGCGTCAAAAGCTTGGATTGATTCAAGCCTTGATGCACAAGCCGCAATTGCTGATTCTGGATGAACCCACGAGTGCGCTCGATCCGCTTGTGCGTGCGGTTGTGTTCGATGAACTTCGCAACGTCGTGCGCGAAGGGCGATCCGTACTGTTCTCCAGCCATTCGCTCAGCGAAGTCGAAGAATTGTGCGACGAGATCATCATCGTGCGCAGTGGAAAAATTGTCGAACAACAGCAAATCAGTCATTTGAAGAGCAAGGCCCTTCGGCGTGTCAAAATAGTCTTTGCGTCGGCCGCTACCATGCCGGCGGCACTCCCGGCAGCCTTGCATGTCTGTGCAAACGATAACACATTGGTCGGCACGTGGACGGGCAAAACAGCGGACTTGGTAGAGTGGCTAGCCACCCAGAGAATCGACGACGCCACAATCGAAGCCCCCGATCTCGGTGACTTGTTCCTGACTTACTACCGCGCCGAAGAATCGAGCCAATGATCAATCGAGCCATTTTTCGCAAGACCCTCGACGACTCCGCCAGCCTGACGGTTGCAGCGTCTGTCGGCATTATTGGCTTTGTCATTTTGTTTGTTTGGGCGATGCTCAACCTGGGGGACGAAGTCCTCAGTTTCGCGTCGCGGTTTGCCTTCTTAAGAAAGGTATTTGAGGCCGGATTCGGCATCAAGGTCGACGGCGAAGTCTCCATCAACATCTTGTTGGCCGTGAGCTTCACGCACGCGGTCGTCTTGGCTCTCTCGTGGGCAGTAATGATCGCGATCACCACGCGGGTAACCGTTGGCGAAATTGAGAAGGGGACTGCGGATTTGTTGTTGACGTTGCCGGTTTCCCGCAGCGAGGTCTACGTTTCAACCTCTCTGGTCTGGATGCTGGCCGCGATCCTGTTGGCATTTTGCCCGGTCATTGGAGTCTGGATCGGTTCGCTGATTTTCAAAACGCCGGAAGTGGTTGAGGTCACTCGCTATTTCAAACCCGCGGCGAATTTTCTCTGTTTGCTGTTGGCGGTCGGGGGCATTTCAAGTCTGGTTGCCTGTTGTCTAGATCGCCGTGGCCCGGCCATCGCGATTGTCGTCGGCATCGTGCTACTTTCTTCGATCCTAAACTTCGTCGAGCCCTTTATCGAAGCTCTCAAGCCCCTCCGTTTTTTTGGACTGCTCAACTATTTCCGCCCTGTTGACGTCTTCCGCGCCAACACTTGGCCCCTGACCTCCATGAGCATCCTGCTTCTCCTCTCCTTCGCTTGCTGGTTCCTCGGCCTCCTCATCTTCCACCGCCGCGAAATCCCAACAGCCTAAGATCTCGTGCAGCGGCGGTCACGCTACTTCTTCTTTGGGAATTCTCCCGTTGCAGCAAAGTGACGCCATTCGGGGTCCATGGTCTGGGACTTAAAACCCAGTTCGATCTGAATGTTGAGGTTAAGGGAATCATCGTCAACAACTTTCTCCGACCGACAAGCCTCGATGACGGCTAAGAATCGGTCGGGATCTCCCGCGATCAGGTATTCTACGAGGCTGGTGGCGTGCAAAAGATGGAAGTCACGTTTGCCAGATGAGCAATCGAACACGCGACTCCTGCTCGTCAGTCGTTCGCTAAATAGCCTTCGATAACTCTTAATCAGAGCGGGGTCGTCTTGAGCCACGAGCGACGCGAACAATCCGAACCCGTTGCGAATCCACGCGGGCTGCCGCAGGTTCTTTTCATCGGCAGGATATTTCCTGAGTAGCATGAGAGTCCCCATCCAGCGTGCCGTGTGTTGACTCCAGTTCTCATTAAATCCTGAAATACGAAATGGCGAGGAAGGAATCTCGGAAACGAGGAGACAAGGGTTGTCTCCATCGATCCTCCATAGGACATAACTATTGGACGTAAATGGGGTATTGAAGATCTTTCTCTGTAGATTTTCAAACAAGTGACTGTTATGAAGGACCACGATCGGAAGCTTACTGGGAAACAAGGCCTTGATGTCGTCCGCCCTTAGGTAGCGTGCGGCGGTAACGAACGCCTTTTCGGAGAGCTCGGCAATTTTGTTGGCTTCTTCCTGTTCCAGATCCGTGAACACGATTAAATGTTCTGACTCCGCTTGCCGGACCTGGATCTTCAGTTTCTGCAACGTATCAGTGAACTCAGTCTTGATTGCCTCGACCCGCGTCGCGTCAAATTCCTTCGGCTGTGCGGCAGCCGGATCTTGTTCTTGTTTGGGTATCTTGGCTTCTTTGGGCCGAGCACGTTTCTGGCGATCGGGTTTCTCCTGCGCCAGAAGCCGCTCGGTCGATATTCCGCATCCCAGTGATATCAACCAACAGAAGAGAATAATTGTTCGCATCTTCGTCCTCAAAGTCCGTAATCATGAAAGTGCCAGAGCCCGCTAATTTGTTCCGGCGATCTTGGAATACAGGCGATGATTATCTGAAATCGTCGACGAGACCGCAAGTTTCCCTTGTTATGTCATTGGTCCTAAACCTCTACAATTTGGGGTATCGATAATTAACCGAGCTTTAAACCACAGATGGCAACAAGGAAGAAACTGGATACGCGGAAAATCTCTGAGATGAGAAATCTCGGTCCGGCCTGTGAGCGGGATTTAAACGCGGCGGGTATTTTCACTGCCCAAGATCTTCTGGATGCGGGGATCGAGTTGGCTTTCATCAAACTCCTACAAGGCCGTGTCGCTCGGGGTCTAAGCACGTTCGGCTGCAACGCCGCCTACCTTTACGCGATGTATGGCGCGGTGCACGACCTTGACTGGCGAAACGTCCCAGCGGCAAAGAAACTCGAATTCAAGAAATGGACAGCCGAACTGCGTGAGTCGGGTGAGTTCAGCCGTCACGCGAACCGTAAGACGCATTAGTTGAAAATCTTTACTTTGGCGACTAGTTAGAGCGGGAGTAACCAACTCTCGGCGAGTCAATACAGTAGTCTCAACTCAATACAGTAGTCTCAACTCAATACAGTAGTCTCAACTCAGTTCTCAGATTTTCCCTCTCCCCGATGCGGGGCGAGGGGAAGAAGATGGTTTGAATTGGCCTGTCGCCGTTGCTGGGCAAGCGAGAATATGTGTTCGGTTTCGCCTTACATCGACGTGGGACAATCGCTTCGGACCGCATGTTCAGGTATTTCTTTACTCTTCGCCCGGATTTGTCCCTCCCAGTCGTTCCGCGAGAGCCGCGAGCCGTTCTGGTGAAAGGTCTTCGGCAAGTTTAAGCACTCGAAAGCGCTCGGAGGTGGTGCCAATGGGGAGCCACTTGAGAGTAAGCGCCTTGTCACCATCCATGAGCTCGTAAGCGAGTTCGACTTGCGAGTTGTCGATCTCGCCCGCAACACGTTTGACGATTCGCATACCGTCCCGTAGACCTGCTTTCCAAGCTGGACCGTTTTCGACGACGCCTGAAATGATATTTCCATTCGCCATCGTCGCTTCGACATCGAAACCACGATGAAAGGCGGGACGTTCGATCCAACTCAACTTGCAGTCGGCGGAGAACAAGTCCTCGGGTAGCTCAATCGCCTTGCCGAGTTCGATGTACAGCTTAAGATCCGAAGCGATGTTGACGTCGGCAACTTCTTTCATTGCTCGAGCCAGCAAGAAAACGGCAGTTGTCTTCTCGTTGTTCGAACTTGCAAGGTTTTGCATATGGACGAGGACGTCGTCGAAATCTCGCTTGCCACCGGTTGCGTCACGTACTTGCTTGTCCCAATAGGTTGCCAAGAGCATTCCGCGGCGATAGGGCAAGTCGCCTGTCGCCCGATCGCGCCAGAATCCAGCAACGATTTCAGAATTAGGGGCTTCGCGAACCGGTGACAAATCGTAGTCTCTGAGGTTTTCGTTGAACGCTCGAACGAAATCCTCCGGCCTCCAAAATCCGCTGCGGACCAGAACACGCCAAGCAGCCCAGTCGGTAAATCCTTCCGATAGCCAATAGTCGGATTGCTCCACTTGGCGTGGCATTCCGCCAATTCGACGAGGAACCCAGGTATGCATCATCTCGTGCGCCATGACTTGATCGAGTTTTCGGGGCTCGGCATTGGTCGTGGTAAAGAACGCGAAGGCATCCGAACGTCCGGTTCCACCGAGGGATATCGAACCGGGGAAAGCAGGAGGAGTGGTGACAATCGTAACCAGAAACGGTTCGTCTTCTGCATTCCAGTATTCACGTTGGGACTGGGAAATCTTTTGAAAAGCATCCCGCCATCCAGCATCGTCCCGGGAGTCAATCTGTCCCCGGATTGCCAGCCGTGCACCCCCTCCCGCGTCCACGATACGAATGTCACCGGCGATCAGAACACTCTCCACCAAATCTCCAAACAGCAGTCGCTTGCCCAACCGGTGGTGCTCCATGTCCGAGGCCCAGGCAGTCCCCTCCGGGAACGAGACATCGACCTTGACATCGGATTGATCACTGACGGATTCCGGTTGAACCAACCAAGTATCCCCAAGGGCAAAAAGGAACCCGTCCTGAAAGTGAACCCGGTAGTCGTTCCCTCGTCCGTTGTACTTTGGACCGTTTTCATCGACGACCACTTTGTAACTCAAAGTGATCCGTGCGCCTGGTGCATGTTTCAGTAGTCGCGTCCCGAGCCCGTTGCCGGGAAGGATCTCAGCCTGATCGGATTTGAAATCGCGCAGAGTCAAATAGAGTTCGTTTTGGCCACCCCATTCAGTTGGCAACCGAACGACCGTCTCGCCATCGTCTTTAGCGGTAAAACAGATCTCGACTTGCATGGCCACATGGTTTACGGCACCCATCTCCGAGCGGACAGTCAGCTCGACGAGGTCTTGTCCCGATAAGCCAATTTGGAAAAAGTAAACAATCAATAATGCAGGAAGGTAATATTTGGTCATTGAGTTCTCGAGTTCTTGAAACGCCAAAGTCTCAATTGTTCACGATTTTTGATCGCTTGGCTGCTTACCGGATTTTTCGTTCTCGATTTGTCGCTAAGATCGCGAGTCTTCCCCGAAATATTCCTATCGTAAACATGAATTTTTTGGCTGCACTAAATTGGCCTTCAGAGAATTTCGCCGAAAAACGCCTTCGGGTACAATGATCGAACGGCCTTGACCAAGGTTTCCGATTCTAACATGTTCGAGCCGCTAATTTTGGAAGCGAAATCATGCAATCGACTTTGTACGCCCTTCTGCTGGTTTGTTTTCTATGGCTAGAAGTCGGCCACGCACAAGAGAAATCCGCGCCGCCGGTGCAAGCGGGGGAGGAAATCGCAAGGTTGGCCGCTGACGTAGGTGCTGCAAAGTCATTGAACAAGAGCCTTTGGGTCAGCGAATGGATATCGACGGTGGCCAAGCTGCCGCCCGTCGATCCGAAAACAGTTTTGTACAACGAAAAAGAATTGGTCGTTGACGAAAAATTGTATTACTCGGGGCGGTACGGTTCCCCGTTGGCATACGCCCGGGCTTTGGACTTGGCCGTTGCGGCGGGTTTCCAAGGGGATGTTCCGTCCAAAATATTTGACTTCGGTTATGGGAGCATTGGGCATTTGCGAATGCTCGCGCTCACTGGGCACCGGTGCGTTGGCGTGGACGTCGCGCCGCTGCTCAAAACCCTCTACGCGGACGCGAATGGACCACTTGGCAACGGTTCGGTCGAGTTACTAGATGGTCGATTTCCCAAAGAACCGGAGTTGGTGGCCAAGATTGGAAAAGATTACGACCTGGTGATTTCCAAGAATGTGCTCAAACTGGGTTACATTCATCCGACGCGCGAAGTATCTGACAAAAGGATGTTAATCGACTTGGGTGTCGACGATGACACTTTTCTGAACAGCGTTGCGGAGGTGTTGAAGCCGAACGGGCTGTTCGTCATCTATACCTTCCCAAAAAGGCGCAGCGTCAAGAGCTTCGACCAGCTTTCCACCGATGTGGACTTCTCGCAATCGGTGAGAAATGGATGCACCTCCGCGGTCCCGCAAGCGAGCAAGCGACAGGGCGACTGCAACTGGCATTTACCCGGTCCATGATTACGGGTAAAAGCTTCGTTGGTTCGGTTTCTAGCGATCCACTCAAAGACATGGTCGTCGTCAATGCCGCAACGGCTTTTCGGAATCGCATCGTTCGGCAAACAGGTCAAGTTGCGGGAGCGGCAACAATGAAATCATCGAAGTCTTTTCAGTCGTCGGATCTGTTGAAGTTTGCCAGGGCCACCGGTGGCTGGGCCATCAGCGCCCGAACACAGACGAAACTTTGGGGTGCCGTATTCATCGCGCTGGCCGTCGCCTGGTCTACCTACTTGCTCGGTCCGGATAACAGCCGGCGAAACGATTCCGAAAAGGTGCCGGTGGCCAACTCTTCAACCGAGGTCCAAACGCCGAAAACGAACGCGTCGAACGAGCTTGCGGCCAGCCGTATTCGTTTTGCTGACTGGCAAAGGCTAATTAAGACTCCGGGCGATGATGCCACGCGCCGCTCGCTGGTAGAAAACTATCGTGGCGAGACAGTGACGTGGGAGGGCTATCTCGATCAGATCAACGAAATCAGCCCAGAAAATGGCGGCTCCGAGAATCAACGATTCCTGCTATGCATGTACGAATCGGAATCCGTCCGTCAAAGCAATGAACTTGGGCGTGCGCCCGCACTTTGTGCCCTTGCCGAATCATTCCGTGATCAAGTTGCGACTCTTCGGCCCGGACAGCGGGTCATCGTCAAGGGAACCCTGGCCGCTCCAGAAACCTTACACGGTTCATTGATCGGCACGCGCTTGTACAACTGCGAGTTGCAGTTGCGGTAACGTATCGACCCGAATTATTGCCGGCGCCAACTTTCGAAGCGTCGAAGCGTCGAAGCGTCAAAGCGTCTTTTCTGCGAGCCTAACCACTTCCGTCACCTGCTCATCGGAACTGGTAATGTTGGTTGCATTGTCCACATCGCCGACGATCGTAAATTCCCGTTGATCATCGACCGACGATGAATCCGGCGTTGGCCCAGTCCGCGTAGTCTTCACGATTGCCATCGCTAGCGTCCATTGCCACAAGGCTGATCTTCTTCGAGTCCTTTGGGATCTCAACATCAAATCGCCACGCCGGAGAAAGAATTCGCATTACAGGGCTCGTCGCGGCTTCTTGCCCATCGATGAATACTTTGAAAACCACACTTGGATACATTGCCAAATTCGAACCATGGTTGCGGCTGATTAAATACTCATCGACGCCGGCCAGGCCAACGAAGCGCTGGTACGGAGGTTTCACTTCATACACAATTTCACAAGGGGCATGAACTCCCGACCCTCGCTCGTACGTTTGCCGATTGATTTTGATTTCGCCTCCCCGATTCGATTTGTTGGTTTGCGGCGGTTGAGTATCTCCCGAGTGGCGTACTTGATTGTCGTAAGTATGGCCAAAGCCGACGCTGCGAATGGGTTTTAAGTCCCCCAAAAAAACGTCGGGCAGGTTG
>WBZS01000395.1_pt2 | contig 59350 bp, 70 predicted proteins | sample 5204201 | NCBI WGS metagenome assembly WBZS01 (sample SAMN12344357, study PRJNA552823) | activated sludge metagenome | biome: Activated sludge suspended growth; feature: Nitrification reactor; material: Wastewater; isolation source: activated sludge from nitrification reactor of wastewater...
AATCGATCTCTTCGGCAGTGGGCTCAATGCCCAGGAACGCGATCAATTCATTGATCACGGTCTCAGGATCTTCAGTAAGCTTGGCGAAGTTGATCCGATGGACTGGAACTTCGGGATGTTCTTGAATGAACGTCTCGCGATGTTCCAGAAGCGAACGCTGTAGTTTGTCGCAGGCGTCATCGCCGGCTGCGAACCATTGGCCTGGATGTCGGCTGCTTCGATCTTGAAGGGATCGAATCGAGGCTTCGATTGGGCGATCCACGGCGATGATTCGCAGTGAGCTGCCCAGGGCTTCGTAGAGATGGTTTGCGAATCGGCATAGATGTGGATACTTGCCACCTGCAACTGTGCGGTCTCGAATGGCTTCTGCTTTGCGAGTTACGATCCAAGCCTTGAGTTGCTTGGCGAGCTGACCGTCAGGAATCTTGGGATCAGTCGCAGGGAATCGCATTGCCTTTTCACAGAGGTTCGCTAGCCCAATCGCCTCGCCTCCACCGGTTGCCTCATAGCCACCGAGTTCGTTGCCCATGTGAACGCCCAAATGATGCATGACCATTGCGACGCAACTGGTGCCACTGCGATGGGGCCCGAGGACGGCGAAGAACGGAGCGTCGCTGTGGTCGGCATTCTTGGCATCGTTGAAGAACCTCGTCTGAGTCCATTTTCGGCCACAGATGTTGGACTTGGTTGGTAGCTGTCCCACGAGCCAACGATCGGGTGTGTAAACGGCGAGGGATTCTTTGTCGACGGTTTTCGACTGGACCATCATCTCGTAGCGACGCTGAGTGAGTCGGCCAAGGTGATGATCAATGTGATGCTTCACATGCCACTCGTTCCAGTTCAAATGGCGATAGAGAGTCTTCATCGCCAAACGCCCTCGCACCATGAATGCATGCGTGCGGTTGACATTGAATGGTCGGTAAACGCGTTCGCTGACTTTTTGTGGCGGATGCTTGCCGGCGTAGAGATGCTGACCGCCGAGATAAGCTAATCCCCAGTCTTCCGGAAGCTCTGCAACATACTGCTGTAGTTGCTCAGTGAATTCTGATCCAAAACCAGCGTCATCTTCGAAGACGACGTACGAGTCGATCCCTTCCAGCAAACACTTTTCAAGGATCAGCAAGTGCGTTCGATAGCATCCCCAGGCACCATTGCCGGCTCGCCACTGCGGAGGTGTTGCCAATCGTCGGCCGTCGATCGCGGCGAAACGTTCTGGCTCAGGAAATGGCCATGGATTTGGCAACTGATCCAGCCACTCTCGAAGTCGATCGTCGCGCCGATCTAGGTTCATTAGGAAACACCGTTCAACGATCTTGTTCGTTGTCGGTGTCGTCAGTGTCGTAGTTGTTTGGCTCGGGTGCTCCGTCTGGGAACTTGCGTTCGAAGCGACGGATGGCTGTGATGACGAGCGACTTTGCGATGATGCGAGTAAACTTCCCACTTGGTAATCCTCTCAATTCGGCTTCTTCTAGTAACCATTCCACGATCGTGTCGAGATTCTGTCGGCAACCTTCAACTCCCCAATCGTTCATCGTGTCGGCGCGTGTCTCGCACTTGCACGAATCACTTGGGCGAGCGAACCACGCGAGCATTTTCTTGAGCTCATTTCCGGGCCCGGGGCGAAAGTCATTGATTCGGAAGCTGACGGGTTCTTCACCCGTTGGTTTGTACTGGTTCATCAATTGGCGAAGTTCAGCGATGGGCTTGCCGAGTCGCTTGCGATGAACGATGGCCATTCCGAGCGTCACAACATTGACTGCTTGCGGATTGGGATCTTGCTGGCACGCTTCGCAGGCCTTCGCCGAAGCGTGCACCTTGCATTCGGCAACTTGTGATGCAACGCGGCACTTGTTGTCCGGAGTAAGGTGCGGGCAATGGATCATGCAGCCACCTCCATTACCGCCCCGTCATAGCTACCAGCGCCCTCGGGTGGTTCTGGGCTTTCGCAGTCTGAATCCAATAGTTCCCAACCGCATGACCAAATCCATGTACTTGTGCAACCGCTGCTGGAACTCCCTGGCGGCGGTTCGCTTGGTGGCTCCGAATCCGATGTGCTTGGGCGACTACCGTCAGATGGGTCAGAATCCGATGGCTGTGAATCCGAATCGCTTTCGGAATTGCTATCCGATTTGCTGTAGGATGCACTTCCTGATGGATGATGACTCGTTGAGTCGCTGTAGCTTGGAAAATCGCTGGTGCTATAGGACGGACGATCGCTACTTGGATCTTCGCTTTGGCTCTCCGATTCGCTTTGGCTGGTGGATTCGCTATTGCTTTCAGAAGTGCTTTCGGAAGTACTTGTGCTCCCAGACTCACTCGTACTCGCCGAACCGCTGCCTGAGTAACTTGGTCGGCTTGTACTGTAGGAATCGCTGCCAGAATGTGATTGGCTTTGAGAGTCGCTCTCTGATTCCGATTCGGATTGGCTTTGCGATTCGCTTGCGCTGTTACTCGAAGATTCAGGGACGCTGGTGCTGATGGAGCCGCTGTCGGAATGAGACTCGCTTTCGGAATCGCTTTGTGATTCACTGCCGGAACTTTCGGAATCGCTATCGCTTGAATCACTACCGCTCGAATCGCTATCACTTGCGCTCGAACCGCTCGAGTAGCTTGGCGCGGAATAACTTGGATAGGAAGTCGATCTACTCTCGCTCGTCGATTCACTCGATGCCGAATCTGAATCGCTTGAATCCGATTCGCTCGACTCGGAATCGCTTGATTGGGAATCACTGGAGTCCGAATCGCTCGATGTGGAATGGCTGCTCGATACGCTTGGCAGACTATACGATTCGGATGACTTCGAATCGTCGGAGCTCGAATCATCTGAGCTGGAATCGGACGATTTACTGGATTCGCTATCCGAACTGCTGGATAGCGACTGGGACGAGTGGCTGCTCGAAGCCTTCGAATCCGAAACACTTGCTGAAGATTCACTTGGCGAACCACTTGACGAATTGCTGCTTGAGTCGCTCTCAGAGGAATCGCTACTCGATCCGCTGCTAGCCGACGAACTGCTGCTTGGGACGCTGAAGGATTGACTCGATTGGCTTGAATCGCTGCTTCCGGATGAATCGCTGCTGGAAGAATTGGAACTCGATGATCCGCTGCTTGAAGAATCACTGCTCGATGAATTGCTATCTGATGCAGACGACGATGACAACGAGCTGGACGAACCGCTGGAGCTAGAGGAACTCGAAGAATCGCTCGACGAACTGGATGATGAACTAGAACTTGGTGAGCTGCTGCTTGAAGATGACGAAGACGGGCTCGAACTGCTGCTAAGGCTTAAGGATGAACTGCTTGACGATCCACTGCTCGAAGAAGGCGATGAAGAGCTGCTAGAACTTGGTGAACTACTGCTGGAGGAACTCGGTGACGAGGAACTGCTCGACGATGAGCTAATCGATGAGCTGCTCGAGAGACTACTCGACGGGCTGCTGCTCGATGATGATGAGTCAGAGCTACTACTGGACGATGAGCTGATACTCGATGACGACGAACTGCTCGAGGAGCTTGAGCTACTGCTTGAACTGGAACTTGAACTTGAACTTGAATCGCCTGAGCTGCTTGAACTCGAACTGCTTCCTTCACAGCATCGGCAGCCGATGGTTAGATAAGCGGAGGTGTCCTCATGGAAATGGCAAACAATCTGTTGGCTCGGTAGAAGTGCATAGTCACAGACGTTGTAGACCGAGACGACAGCGCCCGCTGCGATCCATGTTCCACCGACGAATCGTAGCTCACGCGCCGAACCCCAGGATTTGCTTTTGATGCGCCGGCCTGGTTTGCAAAGGAGCGTTTGCTTGGGCGGGTCGAGTAGCCACGAATCGCGTCCGTCAAACGTCACACCTAGGTACTGTGGCTCGTCGGGATCGATTGGCCCACGAATACTCTGAGTCCCGTGATGACGCACCACGACGCGAACCGTTGCGCCACCGGGACGATGGACTGGCTCGAGTAGTCCTGAGTCGTCGACAGTGAAGAGTTCACAATCGGCCGATCCCGTTTGAAGACCGCGTCGCGCCGGAATTCCACTGGCAGGAATCTGTGCGAGATAATGTGTGCGATGATGATTCGCCAACCGAACAACAGCCCAGCGAAGTCCGAGTCCGGGTTCCCGCCAGAGAATCTGCGCCGCGCCGTCCGGATTGGACTTGAGAGCATCGGTATTCCCCGCGTCGATATCCACATATTGGTGCCAGTCTTCACCAACGTCGATTCTCGCAGGGCAAACGCCGCTGACCCATGCTCTTCCCATTCGGCCAGCTCGCATCGGATCGAGCAAAATAGCGAATTGCCCAGCATGATTCTCGGTCGGCAGAACAACGTTGATGGCGACTTGGTTCTTGAACTCACGGTCATTCACCGCGGGAAGAATGATGGGCGAGTCGATTCCTAAGACCGCGAATCGATCCAGGTCCCGTCCGCTTTGGTTGCGAACCTTGATGATGTCGCCTTGGCGGAGCAATGAATCGGATTCGCCTCTTTGATCATGTTGGGATTCGGCATTGCTGCGAGCCGCATCGACCATGGCATTCCAAGTCGATGCCGGAATCTCCAGCGGCCTACCCGCTTGTGCTTTCTTGAATTTGTCACCGCTCATGTTGCTTCCTCACCCTGCCAATCCAAGGAGAGAGAAATCGCCGTAAGGGTAAACCTCTTCGACATAAGCCGAGATTGGCTTCTTGATCAGCGTGTGGGAGCCTTGATCCTCATCATCGGTGAATCGCACCCAGAGATAATGCCAACCTTCCTTGGAGATTCCGGTAATCGATCCAAGACTAAGATTGGCAACGTTCGGACTAGCGGCGAAACGGAAAGTGATTTCCCAGTCGTCTTTACCTCGCTTCGAACCACTCGCGCCCAGGAACAACAGTTCACCTTTTGCAAATCCTTTGAACAATCCGTTGTTCACTTTGCCCGTCAGATTGAATAGCGTTAGCTTGTAAGCCTCGGTGACAAGGAGGTGATCGATGTAGTGGGTCTCGGTGAAGTTGTAGACAGGGACAGTGATATCCGTTCCTCCAACTTGATCATCGTTAACCCCGATCGCGCCGCCGAAGTTGGGAGCGATCTCGCCGGGGGCCGCGTAGCGGGCAACTGTGCCGCGACTCTGCGAGACGTGCTGCGTCCCACCTCCCGTGTCGAACGTAAATTGTGCTTCTTGCCTGGAGTATTGAGCGGTGCCTTCCCATATGTCGCCGCCAAGAGGCTCAAAGGTGACTCCAGTACGCCTGAGCCCGAGATAGTCTCTTGGCGAAGATGCCAAGAGTAAAGATCGAACAACGCCGTCATCATCGGTGCCCTGAATTACGAAACGAAGTTCGGCCGAAGGTTGATCTCCTTCGGTTCCCTCACGGCTACGATATGTTTCATCAATAGTGATAGGCATCGCGTCGGCTTACTCCGTGAAAACGAGTCGGCCACGCTTGGCTTGTTCGGCTAGGACTTTGGTGTTCATGGCAACTTGTTCTGTTGCCTGGGCTGTTCGCTGCGAAAGACTATCGGCACCGAGGCCAGCTAGACCAATCGCGTTGAAACCACCCTTGCTCTCGATCTTGCGTTGCTGATCGCCTAGAGCAGTTCGGCTGGCAGCCAATGACGAGGCGATTTCGGGTAACGACATTTTGGGCTTCTTGCCATCAACGTTATCTTTGGCTGGGTCTGCTGGAGCCTGGGCTTCTGCGATCGCAGCTTGCCATTCGCCTTTCGCTTGATCGACTTGTTGCTGGCTTGTAGCCATGTCTTGATTGAATTGCTGCTCGCGCTGTTGTTGTTCGGTCGCTTGCATCTGGTCGAGCGCGGTTTGGGCTCCGGTTCGATCGCTTTCGATCTTGGACTGTCGCTGTTGGCGTTCTTGGTCTCGCTTACCGATTGCTTCCAGCATGGCCGTTTCGCTGGCTGCGTTCTTGGCATTCGTTTCCGCGTCGATCTTCTTCACTTCTGCTTGGACATTGATGTCTTCATCGAAGAGCGACTTCAATTGAGTCCATGCCTTGCGAATAAATCCAACGGTCGTATTCCAAGTTTGCGTCAGCATGTTCACAAACAGTGACCACGAATCTGCCAAGAATCCGACCGTTTCTATCCAGCCCGATTCGAGACCAGCGGTTGCATCCGTAAGCAACTTCGCCGCACCAAATGTTGCGTTGCTTGCGATATCGAGGAACGATTTCTTGAAACCCAGCCACAGACCGGTCAGATAATTGACTCCGCGCTGCCATTCCATCTTGAGCATCAGCCACAGAATTCGCCCAGCGAGGGCAATATTGCCAGACGCAAGAGCAGCGCCGATCGCGTTCCACGACTTGAGAGCGTCATCCTTGAGATCAGCGAATCGATCAGCCAACCATGCAAGTGCTTGTGAGCCAACATCCGATGCATAGACCAAATACGTCCCAAGAGCGACAGCCGCGACAATGAGCAGTCCCATCGGCGATAGTATTGCACCGAGTACACTAGCGACCACTGTGATCGCACCCGTGAACACGCCAAAGACTGCAGTGACGCCTCCGATGGCAAGTCCGGCGGCACTGAATAATGTTCCGATCGCGAAGATCGCGGCCCCAGCCAGCATTACGCCCACGGTCACCTTGGCGACAAGTTTGACGATTTCATGGTTCTTCTCGATCCACTTGATGATGCCCGACAGTGACTTGGATGCAGAGTCCGACATCGCCTTCAATGGACCGCTGAGAGCTTCACCAACAGCGATCGCGACACCTTCGACGCTGCTCATTAGAATGCGGAATGCGCCACCGATCCCCGAGTCCATTTCCTTAGCGGTCTTGGCCGCGACTCCATTGACATTGAGAAGCTCTTTGTAAAGGGCTCGCGTATCGACAACTGATTTACCGATCGCACTGGCTGAGGTAATACCAAGCAATCCGAAGACTTCGTTGAACTTGGCCATCCGCTGGCCGGTGGGGAGCTTCTTGGTGGCTTCGGCAACGTCTCCGAGAACGTCAACGAGTGGTCGCGTGTTGCCAGCGGCGTCGGTGGTTGCGACGCCGAATACCTTGGAAAACTTCTCTGCTTCGGAGGCACTGAGTGTGAGCAATCTCCGGAGTGCTGTTCCCGCTTCGCTGCCTTGAATGCCAACGTTTCCAAGGGAACCGAGGATTGCAAGTGTTTCTTCGAGACTCATATTGGCGTCGGCGGCGACGGGACCAGCGTATTGAAACGCTTCGCCAAGGGCTTTCACACTGTTGAACGTCTTGTTAGCTGCAGCTGTGAAACCATCCGCCACACGGGTTGCATCGGTGGCTTCGAGACCGAATTGGCGAATGGTGGCAGCCATGATGCCCGAGGCGAGAGTTGCGTCGGTGCCGGTTGCGCGAGCGAGGTCCATCACCGCGCCGGTCATCTCGACAATTTGGTCGGGCTTAAATCCTGCTCGGCCAAGCTCCGTCATGAGTGATGCAACTTGAATTGCAGTGAAACTGGTGGTCGCTCCCAGTTCTTTGGCCTTGTTGCGCAGGGTTTCGAGTTCGGCAGCCGTGGCTTGCGATACACTTTTTACGGTCAGCATCGCATCATCAAAAGAAGCGAACACAGCGACGCTCGCCGCCAATGGAGCGGTCACCGCTGTGCCCATGCCGAACAATCTCATACCAATCATGCGAGTCGCGGAACCGAAGTCCATCAATCGCTTCTTGGCTGCCTCTAAGCCTTTGATGAACGCAGTATTCTTGGTTGTTAGTTCAACATAGGCGGCCCCCGCGCGTACTTGTTGTGTCGATCCCATCGGAGCCTCCTATCAAACGCCGTGTTTGTTCCACCACTGAAGGATGCGTTCCCAGGGTAAGGAACTAAGCACATCAAATCCTTTGTTTGCATGTTCAATGCAGTCGGCCAGCAATCGAACCAACTCGGGAGTATGCACCTCGCGCAGAAGATTGATTTGATCGCGCCGACGATCCAGCTCTGCCACAGCCCATCGAATCGCTTCTGCATCCTGAGGTGAAATGCAATCGCCAGCTTCTCGATCCTCGGCCAGCAATCGCAGTTTTGCTTCTTCATTCGACATCACTTCCGCTCCACAAATACGCGTTTGAGTAGTTGGATATCTGCCTTTGGGGGTTTGGTGGGAGACTTGCTTTGCTCCATTGGATGAAACTCTTGAGTCGTAAACGGTCGAGGTTTCTTCTTGGGATCGCGATGAATGTTGGCGAGTGTTGCGAGAACCGCCGAAGTGTGTTGCCACGCTTCGCGTCGTCGCGATTCGACCATCCAAATCAATTCCCGAAGAGTCAGTGGCCCAGGAGCAACGCCAACAATCCCAGCCAGTTGCCAGATCAAACGCCAGAGTTCATTGGCTCCGACAGTCTCTGTTGCAGTTGCCCGAGAACCTTCTCCTCGAGCTTGGGATCGTCGAGTTGTTTGTCCACGAGCTGGATCGCTTTCGTCTCCAGTTGCCGGAACTTCCCGAGTGCCTTCGTGAGAAGTGCTCGCCGGCTCTTGGGGAAAAAATCGACTAGCTCCTCCAACAAGCTAGTGGTCGCATGATCAATAGCATCGCCCGCCATGGATCGCCCGAAGTCCTCGTCCGAAACGCTACGTTGGTCTGCTTCTGGTTTGCAGATCACGTAGATCATATCGCAAAGTAAAATAGGATCGCCCACGAGTTTCTCAATGAGCTTTCCCTCGACGGCTTCAAGCAGATCGACATTCACAATTGACCGAACACGACGAACGGCATCCACATTGATTGCCAAGGTCCAAGTTCGACCAGCGTTATCATTGAACGTTCTCATCAGGGACCTCCTCCATTAACCCAGCTTGGCGGATTCTCAGCGTAGGTTGGCTTGATCGTCACATCGACGGTGATGGCCTCTTCGAGAGCTTCGTTGCGGGTAAAGGAGAAGACCTCACACGTTGCGAGCAATCCCTCGGATTGTGGATCGTTGCTCGCTCCGGAAAGAACTCGGAAGTCCATTGGCGTGTCGGCAAGGAACGCTTGTCGGATGGCACTGAAGCCCGCGTCGGCCGTATCCCAAACCATCTGGAACTCGATTGACGCATCCTTAAGAGTTCCAACGGTTGCTCGCCAGCCTTGATTGGCCCGGGTCGTAACGTCGGCCTCAGCTTTCTCAAGGTTGAGAGTCAAGTCTTTAACGTTGGTAAGTTCGGTAGTTGCACCCGAACCGGCTGCACCGTAGTACAACCTGGCATCCAATCCCAGTCTCACAGACATGTGTATTTACTCCCTTTGGTTCGGTGGTCATTGATTCACGGAATTGGCCCAGAACTTGGGCAAGCGATCACGAAGCTTGTCCAAGGCTGGTCCCATGAATGGTCGTTTGGGATAAGTGCGAGGCTTTTTTGAGTCCGCGATTCGCATCGCGTTCTCGCTTTTGACGATTCGGGTCGCTCGGTTGGCTTGAGCCTCGGTCAAAAGCTTCACGCGAGCGAAAGTCTTACTCCGCCGAGCAAATCGTCCACGCTTATCCCGCAGCATTGCTCCGCTTCGGCGAATGGGTCCATATTCACCGACCTGGAACTTGTGTGATTTAAGCAAGCGTGCCTTGGGTCGAACCGTTCCGCCAAATTCATGCAAGTTCCAAATCGTTCGCGAGTACTCGTTGGCTGGACCAATCACGACTTCGCTTTGCCGCTCGCTGACCTCGTAGCGGATGACTCGTTTCAAATGTCCGGTTGGTGTGTGGGGTGCTTCGCCTGGCTTGGATGGCTTTTTGCCACGTCGAATACTCCGAGCAGCCGTTTTACGAATGGCTCCACCAGCATGACCAAGGCTTCGAAAGTTTGCCTTTTGAACTTTCTGTTCCACGGATTTGCCGCTGAACTGGACCTTCACATTGAGTTGCAACAAGCTCATTTCGCCACCCTGAATGTGAGGGTTAGCAAACTGGTGAACTGATTGAACTGGTCCCAGTGTTCTTGCGAGTAAAGAACCCGATGATCGGTCCCCACCCAGACAGCACCTGGAAAGCTTGCGAGTCGCTTAAGTCGAAACAGGTCTGCGATCTCTTCAGCGAGTCCGACGAGCGGATCAATCTCGGCAGCGTCCCCCTTTTTGAATTTCTTTTGGACGGCGAGATCGATCGCTGCGTCGTAGCTGTTGCGATGTCGATCCAAGCCTCGAACATGAAGCTCACGAGGGACCACACTCACATGCAAATCCTTCATGTCCTTAAGGTCGAAGTTGGGGACGAACAATCGAACCGCTTGTACGCTCTGGCTAAGCGTGGCACTATTCAGCTCGGCAACGACTGCGTCTGCGATATTGAGTACTGTCGACAAGGCTATGATTCTTCCGTGGTGATGAGTTTTGTGTGGATGCGAAGCTTGAGGCGAAACGGATCGCTGTATCGCCAAGCTCGTTGGTTTCCGATGGGCAAGACTTCATAGGTAAAATTCTTGCCGTCGTCGGTTTCGATGATGAGATCACCTCGCTCGGGAAGCGTTAGTTGACCATCGAGTTTCAAATCTGCTGTGTCGATCAAGTAGTCTCGAATCTCCATCCGAAGAACCAGACCGTCGCCGGTGTCTTGGTCGGCCATGGTTTTTCCGATGGTTGCAGTGACGATCGATTCAACCTCACCGCGTCGATAGGTGATCTCGCGCGAGGCGTGTTTCGTCAGTTTCTCCGCTAACCATTTCTGGCCCGCCTTCAACAGGTCGCTCATGCTTTGCTCGGCTTCTTCTCCGGTGCGAGTAGCGCCGAAGCCTTGGTGCGGATCTCATCGAGCCACACTTCGTCGGCACGACGTTGGTACTCAGCGGAAATCGCTGACGCCTCTTCTTGAACTTGCTGTTCTCGAAGGTTGATTGGCCGCGATGGTTCGGATTGAAAGAGGTTGACCGGAGTTGCCGATTGCTTGAGACCATAATCGTTTCTCTCAAGGGGCTCTCGTCTCCTAACGGGCAGAAAGGCGATGGCGAGCAAGACCAGTACGACGATTGTTGCAATTCCTAAAATCATTTTGTTCACATACCTCGTTTAATCAGGATGAAGCCAATCAAGATCGCAGCGATGATGATCAGTGCGAGCGTTGCAATCTCACCAGCCGATAGCCACATGAGCGCGTTGCGTGGATCGAGTTTGTCATTGAAGAGCAGGTCACGAACTCGATCGCCAGGACGCCACGAGTCGGTTGGTTCAGCAGGACAATAACCATCCGGGCAATCTTGGCTCGACAGCGACATCGTTGGCGTGATCGCTTCGTCCCATGAATAGCCACGCGTCTTGACGGCACCCGTCTTCTGAGCCTGCTTGGCTTGCTGGTACAACTCGTACCCACGACGCAAATCGGAATAGAGCTCTGTGGCAGTATCCGGGATCATGCTTCGACCAGCGGCATGAACATGCCCACCAGTGCTGTCTTGGAACAGCACGACTGGGAATTGATCAGCAGGAACGATGTCCGCAAATCTAGCTCGATAGATTGCGTTATTCGAAGTGTAGACTTGGTATTCACAGCTTCCTCGAAGCTTGACAAGGCTTGCATCCTGCTCGAACCATTGCTGCAATTGCTTACTTTTGGCATCAGAACCAACGAAAAGGGCGAGTTGGTAGTTCTTCTTGGGTGGAGGCGATGCCGGCGCGGCAACCGGTGTTAGCACCGCAGGCCCAATCATCGGAGCCGTATCTGGGATTGGAGCGAAGCTTGGTGCGGGCAAGGTCGCAGGTTGCTGCGGAATTACCACTGGTTGAACAACCGTTGGATGAACGATCGTTGGCTGAACCACAACGCGACTAGGCGGGCAATAGGGAGGACATACCGCTGGCCGTTGTTGTTTGATCTCCCCTTGAGCATGTAGGTTCACACTTTGTGGTTGATCCAGCTTCTCAATCTTGGTCGTGGTTGGTGCCACGCTTTGATAAGGGGAGATCGTCCAAGGCTTTTCACGTGGTTCCATCAGCGGTTGTGAATACAACGCCTTGAAAACCACGCCGAGTAACAAGGCATGGATCACAGCGACGAAGATTAGCCCGATGCTGAATCGAATTCGAATTCCATCATTCATTGAATCACCTCATAACTTCGATAGGGCAGCGAACTGGATGGGTCGTTCAAGACCGTAAGTGCAAATCCACCGTAGCCCGCCCATAGACGGACAAACTGTTCGCGGGGAGTAAGTTCAAAACGACCGGGATAGTTGTTATCGAGGATCCCCGCGTATTGCTTACCGTCGCGATTGACCCAACCGACGAACGTGCAACAGTGACTCGGCTTCCACCACAGGATCGCACCACGACGCGTGTTGCTGGCCCAGTCGAGGAATCTTGGGTCGGCCTTGATCGTGTAGCTGTAATCGATGCCGGCCGCATCGAGCCGGTCACGCAAACGTGAATCCCATTCGCCATCGCTGTAAGTCGTTCGCCAGCGCTCACCCAGTTCAAACTCGTTGAGCCAACGCAAATGATTGACCAAGGAAGCGTGGACGCAGCTCCCTTGGCCCAGCGAACCAGTCCAATTGCGCTGATGCAGTGAGACTGGCAAATTGGACGTGGGTTGCTCTGTGGCCGGAACTGGCAGCGAGCGGACTCTTACGGCCGGTTCTTCGCAACCAACAAGCGTCACCAAGGCGACGATCGCAATCGCAATTAAACGTTTGTGATTCATGACAATCTCACATATTGAGAGAGTTGATAAAGGCGGCTCCCGCTGATCCACGTCGACGCGGGACTTGCCCAGCCGAAGCTGGGTAGTAATCCGCTCCGAGCGGACCAGCGGCAGACGCGTTAGCTTTTCAGGATCACCCACAGTTGTGGATTGACCTGCGGGGTCGAAGCGACGAAACGGATGGGTAATCCACACATCGCTGTGACAGTGACAAAACGTGGTCTTGATGGATCAAATAATTCATTGACGTAACTGGCTAGCACGATCGTTTGGCCGTCGGGCAAAAGCCCTTCGATCGTCCAAGTCGCAAGCGTGGATTGCTTGGCAACACAGAAGCAACTTCGGTATTGGGCAGCGTTGAGCCATTGGCTTGTTGTGCCACCCTCGAGTTTTAGTAGCTCGACGGTCTTGGCTCGATCGACGGTAACTTGGCTAATGCTGCTCATGGAACTATTGACTCAATCGAGTGCGAACAGTGGGCGTGTTGGCTCCGGCAGCTGCGATTGCCTTGCCGAGTTGTTTGTTACCGGTAGCAACGGTAACCGCTTGGGAGGCAGTTGCATCCCAATAAACCTTGGCACCCGCGGCGATTGTCGCTGCCGGGTCTTTCTCGATATCAAAGACACCTTCGACGGCGATCGATCCGAGGGCGTTCGCTTTGATGATGTGCTTGGTGATGCCGACCAAGTCGCCTTGAACGACGATTGCCCCTGCGGGCGTGTCTACCGTTGGTGTGTAGTCAACGGCGGCTCCTTGTTGAACAAATGTGGCCATAGTGATTCCTGTTGATTGAAGAAATTGATTTAGAGTGCCAGAAGGATCAAGCGATGATTACTCGCCATTGACCTTCACGGCGGCACGCGAGTCTTGGCTGTTCATCCCAACATCGAGATAACTTCTAAAGCCCATGCCCAGCATGTTTGGCGGCATCTCGACTCGTTCGATCACTGGCGTGCGTCGACCATTGAGGAAAACGATCTCGAATGCAGGCAGAACATTGGGATTGGCGAACAAGTACCATGCCTTGGCACTCGCACCGGCGTAGTACGAGTCGGACAAGTGAGGCGTGGAGATCACGCGGTACTTGTTGCGGTGCGGGTTATCGACAGGGATCTTGGTCGGCGTTCCCTGAGCGTCGATCATCAATTGGGCCGATCCCATCAAGAGTTCGGCATCGGTTTCGAGCTCGACCGGAACAACCAAGAACTCGGGCCGAATGTTGATCGGCTTTTGATCCTTAGCTTTGTTGCCGGGACCAGCCTTCTGTTTGCGGAACGTTGTCTTGGCTTTGGTCAAGCTGTTGGCACTGAACGCTGTATCGACACCGCTCAGCAAATTGCTGTTGGTGGCACTGAAAAACGCATTCAAGTTGCCGAGCAGCAAGGTGAAGAACAGATCGTCGATCGATTCGGCACCGCTTCGACCCATTTGACGTGGAATATCCATGAAGGCCGACAGGTCATCATTGATGATGTCTTGCCGAGTCAGCATAAGAATCTGACCGTAGGTATCGGCCTTGTTGGAATACTTCTGCTCGGAGAGCTTACCGTGCTTCAGTTCCCCGTCCGGAGCAACCTTCTCAAAGCCTCCGGTACCAAGCAAGCGGTATCGCGAGACTTCCTTGAAATCGCTAACAGTTCCAACGCTGCACAGATCGAACGCGGCAATCGGAGTGCTTTCATACGCAGCCAGCAACGTCTTGTTCATGACGTTTTCAAGGATTCCCGGCAACGACGTTGTCGAGAAACCGGCTCGAATGGTTGCGGTCCCGTCGCCGAACACGCGCGGAATGTCGTGGCCCTCCATTCGCGCGCATTCAGCGACGAGTTCTCGCAAACCGATGTGTCGGAGTGGATCAGCAAGATTGAGGATCCGTTCCCCATAGCTGGCAAGCAACTTCGTTTCAGCCAATCCGATCGAAAGACAGCATGCGGCTTCGAGGACTTCGCGAGTGTAAGCAGGCTTGGACGTGATCACGCCAGGTGCTTGGGGACGTTCGCTGCGTAGCACTTCCAACTCCGTTTTCGTGAGACTCCAACCTTGCTCGATCGACTTAGCTTCCAGTTCGTCGTGGCGACCAGCACATAGTTTTCGAATCCCTGCGATGCGACGCGATTCGGAGGCGAGTTCGGATCGCAGCTGGGCTACGGGAGATTGGACGTTTGCTTTGTTCATATTCAAGCTCGCATTGACTGGTTCGAGTTGTTCGGTTTCTTCCAGAGTGTCATCGCCTGGTGTTTCGTCTTCCACTCGGTTGGCGACCACTTGGGCTTCGGTGTCATCGTCGGCACCAAGGGCAACGAAACTGACTTCGCCAAGCGTCGATTTGCGAGCGATATAGATCGGTCCCAAATGTTCGCGACCGTTCGCTTGTGCCGTCTTGCCTTCAGGAATGAAGACAACTTTGTCGGCACTGGCACCGAGCGATGCTTGCCAAGGGAATCCGTTCTCGCTGGTGGCGATGACTTCCTGGGCAGTCGATCCAACGCCCGAGATGACGCCGGCGACTTCCAATCGAGAGTCGTTAACGCTGATGTCGTTCGTATGGCCAACAATGCTGCCTCGATCGTGGTCCTTGAGGATCGGCCGGGACTTGCGCGTGACCCGCATGCCGGCGAGGTCAACGACAACTGGATAAGGCCATCCGCTAAGCCGCATCGCTCCGCCCGTGTAAGCCGTCATCGAGAATTTGCGGAGGGCTGGCTTGCCTTCCTCGGTGGAGTCCGCTGCTTGCAATGCGATTGATGTTGCATCGTCGCATACGATGCGAAGCGTGCTTGGCACCGATTCAGCTTCCACTTCAAGCGGATTGTGGGACGTTTGCGTTGTTGTCATCCTTAACCTCATTGTTAGAAGAATTCGTATCACCGCTTTCGGTGGCTAATCCAAGTTCCCGCATCAAAGTGAGTTCCTTTGCCCGTTGTTTTAGTTCCGCCTCCCAATCACGACCTTGCTTCGCGTATTCGTTGGCTAAGGTTGTCGTGTGATTGGCAAGACGGACTTTCTGCGCGTTAGCTTCCTTGGCGGGATCGACATGTTCGTGTCCGTCCCAAAACCATTGATGCACGAACGTGGCATCGAGCCTGCGAAGCGAATTGGGCAGATAGCCTTCAATGAGAACCGCTTCGCGAAGCCAAGCGCGCAGAACTCGATCCAGAACGACGCGAGCCATTTGTGATTGCTCAACGCGGATCGACTTGAAATAGGTTTGATGATCGAGCCGTCCAGAAGCGTAGTTGTATCCCGAGCTATTCCCAGCAGCGACGTTGAACGGCATGTTCATGCAACGAGCGATCTCGTTGAGAACTTCCTTCTTGAACTCGGCGTAAGTCGTGGCCGGTTGCTCAGCGTGCATTCACCTGTCGTGATTTCTAGTGGTGGCAATGGCACGAACTGCTAGTCCACCATATGTGCTAGAATCATGCGTTTAGGTCCGTCTTGCTTTCCTGGGGATTGCTGATGAATGTTGGCGAGCAGTTGGTGTCTTCTTACCTGCGATACATCCGTAAATGTGAATTCACGCAGTTGAACCTCTACACCGTCGAAGCGCAGGGCGAGATCGACGTCATCGGCATTAATCTCAAAGACAGAAAGGTCTTCGTTTGCGAAGTCGCTATCCACCTAAGGACAGGCCTGCAATACACGAAAGACAAACGCCCAAACAACGTCAACAAGCTGACAGAGAAATTCTCACGTGACATTGACTATGCGAACAAGTACTTCGCGGACTATGAAAAGCACTTCATGCTCTGGAGTCCGATTGTGAAGGGAAGGAAAGAAGAATCGCTCTATGATCAAATGGTTCACTTGGACACGATCGGTGCAAACATTGCTGCCAGCCACGGGGTGAACATAGACTTTGTCGTGAATCAGCGATTCCAAGCATGTATGCAGGAGATGCGTCTGTTTGCCCGTGCAGCTACGGCGGACCTCAAGTGCCCTGTTATGCGTCTCTTTCAAGTAGAAGAGCACCTCGATAAGTATGTTAAAGGATTGCAGTAGACCCGTTGCGAGTCGCGGGATGGAGAAAAGATGCATACCAGCAGATTTATAAAGGCAAAGTTCCAGGCGTGGGCGAAACGACATGGCATTCCGCTGCAAGGAAGTGAGGGCGATCGCGGCGAAAGAAACTATACGATGACAATCGAGGCAAATCTGTTCGACGGGATGCTGAATGACGTCGTGCGTAACGCATTCAACGCTGGTGCGGGCGGTGAACTCAATGGTGATATATGTAAGTTGCAGGCCATGCACTCTTCTGCATCGATGACCGTCAATGTATTCCAGTACTGGCTCATCAACAAAAGTTACGCTCAGCTTGCAAAGTTACTTTCCGTTCCGAGCACAAACATTAGCAGCTTGGAATTCGAAAGAAAGTTGCCGGTCTGTGATAATCCACCAAGTCACGGCTTCAATGAATCTCCCCACCTAGACGTTTGCTTTGAGTATAAGAACGGTGACCGAGTCGGCGTGGAATGCAAACTGCACGAACCTTTCGATAGAGAAAGCCATACGCTTCTCTCGAAAGTATACCTTGGGGTTCCTGAGTTGTGGAGCGACATACCGAATTGGAGAGCAGTCGCAAGCAAACTAACGGAAAGCAAATTTGAGTTCAGGCGGCTTGGTCCGTCCCAGCTCGTCAAGCATGTGCTCGGCCTAAAGTTTGGGAGAAGGGCACAAGACATCCGGCTCATCTATTTCTACTTTGACGGTCCGGGCCGAGAGAACACCGAGCATCTCAATGAGATCGATCGGTTTAGTGAGCTTGTTGCGTCAGACCCCATTAAATTCCAGCCGATTTCGATCCAAGAATTCATTGCCAAAGCAAGTCAGGATCTGGACGAATCGCATTTCGAATACATTAAATACCTGAGCGACCGTTACTTCTAACAACTGCCTAGACTACCGACGCGTTCTGTAACCGCCACCCCAACAGGTCACCAGCAGTAGGCCTTCGCCCCTTGAATCTTTGTCCAATTACAATTGAGTCACAGTTTTGAAGTGACTATGCTCGGAGATTTGCCATGTCAACGATTTGGGTGATTGCACCTTTCGATTATGAAGAGCCAGAAAAGTGGCAGGAAGTCTGGGAGAACAATCTGCGCGAGGGATTCATCTCAATCGGCTGGGCTGCTCTCGGCAACGTCTCGAAACGAAGCGAAGCAGAAATTTATAATGCTCATCGAAAGGCTTGGCCCAAAGCGAAACCTAAAGGTGCCAGCTCCGATGCCAAAGTGCTGGTGAAGTTCTGGAATGATATTGAGGTTGGACAGACGGTCGTTGCGCGACGCGGGCGGAAGTGCATCGCAGCGATGGGGACGGTCGCCAGCAAGCCATACTACAGCGCCTCTAAAACGAAAAAGGTCTTTCGACCGTTTTCAGCTTACCCCAACCATATCGATGTTGTTTGGGATGCGGAACCACGCGATGTTCTGTTCGACAGGCAAGTGTTTGGGATGCAGACGATCCATACAATTGGGAAAGCAGCTCTCGATTCCCTATTGTTGAACAGCAAATCCACAGGAACCAACTATCCTGATGAAGTCGATGAAAATGAGTTTCCAGAAGACGGCGTCAAAACGGTTCTAGTTAATGCGTATGAACGCGATCCCAAAGCGAGGGCCGCCTGCCTAAAACATCATGGCTACCGATGTAAGGCTTGCGATATGATGTTTGCGGAGGAGTACGGCGAGATCGGTATTGATTACATACACGTTCATCACATCAAGCCAGTTGCATCCAAGAAGAAGCGCCGCTTGACCGACGCAAAGAACGATCTTGTACCGGTATGTCCGAATTGTCATGCAATGCTTCATCGCGGAAAGAAATTGATGACCGTACCACAGCTCAGAAAGGTCATTGAGAAACAAAGGTCAAAGTGATCGCTTCTCATCGATTGGCTACCCAACCTCCCTGATGGCCTATCTTCTTGATTAGCCCTGCCGCTTCGGCGCGGCGGATGTGGTATGCGGCGTGGGAGGCGTCGGTGGTGCCGATGTGTTGGCAGATCTCTTTGAGATGCAAGGGCTGCTTTGATTGGCGGATTTGGTCGGCTATCTCTCGCCAGATCTTGCGGCGTCCGATGGCTTCGTCGGGGATGACGATGGGCTTGGTGGCTAGCGATTCGTGGAGCTGCAATTTGCCGATCAACTCGGGATGCTCGATGTCGCCGGTTGTGGCTGTTCGCGACTCGATGGTGATCGAGGCTACGGTTAGCGATATTGCATGGGCTAGCTTCACTCGGTCGGCGTTGTGCAAGCGTTCGACTAGTGCACCGTATTGCTGAATCACATCGATGGCTTCGGGCAACGGTTCCAAATGCTTGTTGGCGTTCTCGATACGTTCGATGATCGCGGACTCGTCTTTACGCCATTGGCTGAGCAGCTTGGAGATCGCTGCAAAGTCCTCGCGTTCGGCCAACGCTAGGTTCTCGCTGCCACGCTCGATCTTCTGACGCAATGCGGTGAGCTTGCGTTCGTCGCTGGATACCTGCTTGGATCGCTTGGTCTTGGTGCGATTGATGGTGGCTTTGATTCGCTCTGCGGCTTTGGTCGACAACAGGAATTCACGCATGGTCTTGATGACGAATGCCTCGAGGCGATCAACGCGAGCGGCTGGATGCGGGCAATCGGCATCGTAACCAGGTGCAAGCGGCGCGTTGCAGCATTGATAGAAGAGCTGCGGTGACTTGCCTCGGCTCTTGCGTTCGACGCCATGCATCCGATTTCCACAGTGGGCACAGCGAACCAAGCCGCTCAGTAGATACTTGCCCGATGCGGCGCGTCGATGCTTTGACTTGCGGCGATCCAATATCGCTTGGACCGCATGGAATAGATCGGGATCGATGATCGCTTCGTGTGCGTCGTCGACAAAGATCAATCCTTCATCATCCAAGCGACAGAACTTGGCTCGCGAGTACTTACCAACCCGCAAGATGCCTGCGTAAGCCGGATTGCGAAGCATGCCGATGACCGAGTTGAACGTGAACGCTTTGTCGGCTGCGGTTCGGAGGCCTCGTTCATTCAAGCCACGCACAACGTAGCCAATCGATTCACCGGACTGGATTGCTTCGAACATCCATTGCACCGCTTCCACCGCTGCTTGTTCGTCGCTTGGTACAAGCTCGGATCGCCAAGTTGCTGGCTTGCGGAACTTCTGGCGGAAGGTAATGCGTTGAACGGGCTCGCCGGAATCATCGTAGAGCTGGCGGTCGTAACCGAACACCGTTCCACCGATGCGTTTGCCTTGCAGTGCTCGCGTCCGTTGGCCACTCACCACGCGACCAGCCAGTTTGATCGATTCTTCGCGAGCTCCATGTTGATCGATGATAGCTGTAATGATACCTCCGAGATCATCGAAGCGCAGGCGTCCACGTTGGCATGTAACGATTTCGACACCGGCTTCGCGGAGTAAACGCCAGTGGGCCATGACATCGAATATGTCTTCGCGAGAGAAGCGGCTTTGTTCGTGCAACAGGATCGCTTCGAAGCGGCCGCGCTCGGCATCGCGCAGCAGCGATTGGAACTCGGGCCGGTTGGCCGACTCGGTTCCCGTCAAGCCATGGTCTTCGTACCACTTGGTGATACGATAGCCCTCGCGGTCGGCCAACGCTTTGATCTCGCGGCGTTGGCGATCAGGGCTATTCTCTTGGCGGTCGGTGCTCATGCGGATGTAGCCCACTGCGGGCTTGGTCGTTGCAATCATAGAATGCCTTCGGTTGAAATTGAATGTTTGGTTTAGGGTGGCGTCGTTGGCCACAAACGGACCAACACTGTTACCTCGAGATCGCGTAATAGCTCCAGCCGTAACGACGGTCGCACACGTTGGCCCGTGTCGCGTTCGGTGGTTGGCTTGGGTAGTTGGGCCATAACGAGCAAAAGACCGCGTCGTGCGGCCTTTTGTGGCGACGGTGGGCTAGGTCGTCCGCGAAAGCCCGTCGATCTATAGACCGGCGGTTTCGGGCACCGCATACTTGCCACCGCGCGGGGCGCGTTTGTGGGCAGGTCGCCAATTCTCAATGGTTCGTAGCAGTTCGCACTTGGCAGCGATCTCTTCAGGCGTTGGGTGGTATTCCAACGCGCCGCCTCGGTTGAGTTTCCACTCGCCCTGGTCGCGCCATAGTCCGGCTGCTTCCCACTGGCGTACCAACGGTTCTAGGTCTAATTCTTTGTTCATGTTTCTTTCTCCGGTGTATCGGTTGGTTCCGTTCGCGGACCACCCGCAACGGGAGTCACACAGGAGCCAGCACATGCCAGAGATTGCAAGCCAACAGTTCGCGATGCTGCGAATGTTTTTTGCGGTCGCGCGACGTTGCGATAACACGCGTGCGGAGGCGAGTTGGGCCAGCGGGCCCACAAGCGACACAAGACCGCGTTGGCGGCCTCGTGTGCGTTTTGGTGGGGAGAGAAAACGCGTCCGTTATTTCTTGCTGGTCAAGGCGAACAAGCCGCGATCCACCTTTTTGAACCGCGCGTCTTTGGCCTTGGTATTGATCTCGCGAAGGATCGAAGCGTAGAGCGTGGCGTCGGGAGTCGCGCCGCCTGGGCTTGTCCACAAGCCTTCGACCTGCATCGCTTCGACCATCGCTTTGCAATTCATCGGTTCTTTGGTTTTGGCCAGGACCGCAACCGCAGCTTCGATCTGGCTCATCTTCTTTTCCGCTGGTTTCGATTCCTTGGCGGCAGGCTTGGCGACCGTAGCGTTCTTCTTGGTCGCTTTGGTTGTAGTGGCCTTGCTGGCGGCTTTGGCGTCTCGGCTGGCTTTGGTGGCGGTCTTGGTAGCCATGATCGTGTTCCCTTGTACTGAGATATCTGCGTTTCGCGTTGGCGACGTTGCCAACGTTGGTCACACAGTTACCTCTGAAGGGAAACCGCATCCAGCCGATTTCTACTCAATTCAGCGAAACAGTCCGTTTCACGAGACGAATTCTCTCCGACTCGCATAGCTTACCGCGCTGTGAAGCAGTAAACTCAGGTGAAAGTAAATATTAAGAAGTTGCCCCCAAGTCAAAGTACTTACCTTCGAAGTTGTTCCAGAAGTAATGCAGGCATCAATCACAGTCAACGGAAAAAAAGTCGCATTGTGCGAACACGGTCTACTCGAAGGGCTCGCGAAGCTCCCAACTTTGGTAACAGTTTCAGGATGCGATCCAAGCAGAACTCCACTGATTGACGGCAGACGATTAACCAGTATCGACCCGTCGAAGAGCGTGTTTGTGGGAAGCGTGGCCACAATTAATGACTATGGATATCACGAATTGCTGGCATGGCCTAATGGGCAGTTTCATCCATCTCGCTTTGCTTTTTGTACTGAACAAGCATCACAAAAAGCTTTGCTAGTACGCGAAATGATTGCGGCCATCAAAGAATCGGGGCGAGATCCACGCCATCTCCTATTGCAAGGAGCAACCGGTAGCCTGCCTACTCGTTCGCCAGGGCTAATGCTTGGATGGATTACAGAGCAAATTTTCAATGTGCTAAATGCAGCATCTCGTATTATTGCACAACCGAAAGCCTTGATAGTGAGACGAACTATTAGAAGAAGCTTTGGAGTATGTCCTGACAAGCAAAAAACATTGGCATTACTTCGAAGCAACCCTAGTCTATGCTCAAAACACGATGACGGCACCATCAACTTCGGTGGAAATCGATATCGCCCTGAGTTTCTGATTGACTCAGAAACTGTTAGCACCAGCAGTCGGCTTGAACATGCTCAGATGCTTGACCTACTGTCCCTTCTCGGGAAGGACATCGCATACCTGCGAGAAATAAACGGGCTTGGCTCTTACTCGGAAGTGGCGACGGAATGGCAAGCTCACTTAGCAAGCTTGGGATTGAGAATCAACCTCATGTTGCCGGACCTACTAAAGCAGTGGCACTTACCAAGGATTCGTGCTGCGAGCCAAACTGCTTTACAAAAAAGCGATTCAAGGTACCGACAGATTTTCCATTCGTACAAGCAGTACCTGTCACTTAAAAGTTACGAAGCGGACGATTCGCATGTTCGTGTATTTCTAGAATCAGCGGACAAGATTTATGAAGCGTTTTGCTGCGAAATTATCTCAGAAGCATTCGGATTGTTGCCGGTAGGTGAAACTCTGAGACACAGGCGTGATGGAAAGAGCTTCGTCGGTGAACAAGCTGATCTGTACTACGACATTAAGCCGCCTTCGCATCTGCTTAGATCGTGGAGAGATTCAACTTCCGTGGCTGACCACGACAGACCCGATATACTAATTCATCTTAAGGAAAAGAAAGTTGCGATCCTTGATTGCAAATTCAAAAACTACTTCAAAGATAGCAACCTTAGCGATGACATACGTGAAATGCAGGCTTACATGCACTCGTACGACATCAACGCAATAGGCATCTTAACGCCGTACGGCAGGGAGATTGAAATTACCGATGGAAGATACAGAATTCTTGTCTTTCCGCTTCGTCCGATCTTCAATCGTGAAAAAGAATCGCTGAGTTCACGGGTTAGGGCCTTGGTTGAGCTTTTAGCAAATTAAGCCAGTGGCTGCACAGTCCTAGTGAGCTGGTCCGCGTTTCTCACGAGATTCTGCGAGTATTCAATCGACTTTGGTAAGTGTGTTGACTTAGTGTCAAACAGTTCGAGCAGGCTTTCGACAACTTCGACAGGGCCTGCGATTTGAGGAAGAAGCTTCTGTGAGATCGCCTCGTCCAATGCGCCCGACGTCAAGAGGTCTGCATCATAGGACTTCGCGAATGCAAGGTATTCGGCGGCGTCCTGCAGAACGCCAAATGTCAACGCAGTAAGATTGCTCGTAGTAAGCGCGACACAAAAATCCAGCAAGAAATCGATTACATCACTTCCAAGAACCAGTGGGTTCTCCTCTACGGCGCGAAGTAACAATAGCCTAGACTCATCGAAAAAGCTTTCCCCGCGAAGCGTGGCTCGATCCATGATGGAGTTTGCAGCCTGACCACAAAGTTCTCCGAGTAAAGACGGGAATTTATCGGGTTCTGACTTCAGGACAGTGGTCAAGTAATTCGGCATTTCGATCAAGTGGGCTCGTCGTCTCACCGGCCCACTTAAAGGCAACCGCGATGGCTCATCGAGGTAGCTATTAGCGGTTCCAATAATGAATGTGTCTGCTGGCAGATAGCACTTTTTGCCAGCTGGCAAGCATATCGCTTGGTCGCTTTCAATGGCTGGCAGTATTTTCGCAAGATACCTATCGGCCTCAGCTAAATTAAACTCGTCGAGCACAATAAAGAACACTCCGTTCCTGTCTATCGCTGCGGCGCTATCAAATAGAGTGTCAACAAACTCGGTCTTGACATGCTTCCCTTCAAGGTTTTCATAACCAAGTACATCGATTTCGGAGAACTCTGGAGAGATAGCGCGAAACACTTCATAGATACGCTCCGCCTGAAAGTAATCCATGAGCGCGACCAAAAGTCGCTTTATGAACCGTGATTTGCCAGTCCCCGGTTTGCCCATAAGAATCACAAAATTCTGAGCTTTTAAAGCGGTATAGACTCGGCGCACGAATCCATTCGGCAATACAAGCTTTCCTTCCTCTCTTATATGGGTCTCAAGGTAATCCAAGAGTTCTTTTTCCGATCCACTTAGGCTTACTTGAGCCTGTCTTCCCTCCAGAAGGCGAATGAGGGTTGCGTCCGGAAGTAGTGTGTCAGTAAAAACGACTGAAGGGTCTTCGTTGGTAAACACGAAGATAGAATTAAATTCCTCTTCAGACAAATGGAACTCGTGGCGAAAGCTGTCGACTTCTGCTGATATGTCTGGTACGTCACTCCAGTCATCATTTCGCTTCATCCAGAATAACATGTCTAGCACATTTATCCTGTCAATCTCGCCCGCATCAGTCTTTGGAAACCTCGCTGTCAGGTGCCGCAAGACATCTTTGTGAAAAGCGAAGGTGTGTCGATCTGGATGAATCAGGCCATTAGCGAACACGCTCCCCGCATCATTCTTGCTCGTGCGTGCCCGCTGAAGTGTAGTTTCGGGGTATCGCTCATTGACCCAGCCGGAAAATGGCGTGTAGTACTTTTTACCTACGGGTGCTCCTGGTGGTAGGAAGTATTTCTCTAGCAATGCTTTCTCGCTCGCGCTGCCATACCGAACGGGTGTGTCATAGGGTACATCCGCAAGCTTCATCGCTAAGAACGCCAGTAATGCTGGGTCGTAGCGTTCTAGCCGTCCTATGGCTTCTTTAAGGCGAGACTCTTTAACGAATTTTCCCATAGTATAGAACTCCGTGGCGACAACGTGTTTTTGCTACCCGAGAAGCGACGCGATAGAGCCTTGCTTTATCAGCCGGCACGCATCAAAATCTTCGTGATGGTTGAGAATGCTTTTCAGGCCCTCCGCCAATCGCTGGGCAAGCAGCGGAGGAACGCTATTGCCGATCTGTCTCCGTTGCTCTTGTTGTGTGCCAAGAAACCGAAACCTATCTGGATAAGATTGTAGCCTTGCTGCTTCTCGTACACTAAGGGTTCTATCTTGAGACGGATGAATAAATGCGCCGCTTGTTACTTCTGAAGACTTTGTTGTTATTGTGTAGGCCGGCCGCTCCCATCGCATTCGCATCAACAATGTAGTGGCGTCATATGGGCGAATGCGTTTAAAGCGATCGGGCAACAGGTCAACCGGTAATGCTCGCCAGTTTTGTCCGGGCTGGAGAAACTTTACCATTTTGCGTTCTGATTCGGACATTCTGTCGGTAACATGGTTGTATAGACGGTTTGAACGCCTGCGCATAAGCTGCTGGTACTCCGACGATGCTGGCCCGCCATAGGCACAGAGTTCAGTTCCGTCTTGCTCTTTAAGCGGAGGCAGGTCTCCTATCGCATCGCGGACTGACAAATGCATCGGCAATAATTTGTCTCCGTTTTTCTGGCCGATTGCAGACAACTCGGTAAACGGTAACGCATAGTCCTCCCACAAGGCGGGGTCACAATGTGTTGGCTTAGGAAAAGCATTCTCTACACCAAGTCGATTGCCAATGAAGAAGACGCGTCGCCGAAGTTGCGGTACTCCAAAGTCGGCGGCAAGCAGAATCCTTGCATCCGTTTCATATCCAAGTTCCTGAAAGAACTCGCAGATTTGACGTCCAACTTCGCCTTTCTTATAAAGCAGCAAGCCAACGACATTCTCCATAAGGATGCATTTTGGCTTCAAGTCTGCAACGAGGCGAACAAATTCTTTGAATTGAGTGTTACGTGGATCGTCAAAATTCCGTGGTCCTACAGTGCTGAATCCTTGACAGCTTGGCCCCCCAATTACCACGTCTGGCTGACGCCCATCAAGCACATCAAGAATTTCGGATGTTTCAAGATCCTGGATATATTTGCAAAAGACTTTTGTATCGGTGTGATTACGCTCAAGCGTAGCACAGGCGGATTTGTCGCAATCGACTCCTGCGACGATCTGAAAGCCAGCCTCCTGGAAGCCAAGCGACAGCCCTCCTGATCCACAGAAAAGATCAACTACAGTCGGCTTGTTAATTTCCATTCGATTTTTTCTCTACCGTGAAGTCGAATTCCAATTGGCCGCCATTCTGGCGACTTTGACGCAAGAAAAGTTCCAGGGCGTGGCGGACGACCCAGCTGATTGAAACGTCGTTTACCGCAGCGATACCAGCGACCTCCTCGTGCGTTTTCGCGCTCAGCGAAATCGTTACGCGTTCCTGAAGTTTTTTCGTAGGCATAATCGTTGCCCTCCAAAGTTCAGCAAAGTGATGCACTTCGCTGCATTGTGAGGATTGTTCTTCTAGACGTCAACAGCGGGTTTGTTTTGGTCCCTTCACCTGAAGTTAGCCGTCGTGTTGACACGTTTGGTCACAGCTCGCCGGATTTTCTCTTTTTGCAGTCTCTGGACGGGCAGGGACGCGAGTCACCTGCCCTCAGAGGGGTCATTTCCACCAAATTGTCAAAGATCAGAGTACGGCGATCGCGCGACCCAACTACGGTTCAAGTAGCTCGAGTTCGATCTGGTTCAACTGCCTGCTAAGCTCATCAATCCGCGCGTTGAGCGCGGGTAGCTTTTCTTGCAATGCTGCGATCTTGGCTTCGTAGTCATCGGCTCGCTCGGTGAAACGCATGGATTCACTTGCGAACGCGGTGATCTTCGATTCGTGGCGGTCGCCCTCCATCCAGATCTTCATCTGCTTGATGTCGGCTTGGATCTTGCCTTGTTCGTTGGTCAACTCCGTCAGCTCTTCGTTCACGGATTCGAACCGCGCGAGTATCTCTCGGTCTTCGCAGGAGGAGCGAAGGTCATCTTGCGCCTGCTGAGCGATCTTGCGAATTTGGTTGAGGTCAAAGCGACGCGCGTAGAGCGGCGACATCTTTTGGCGATGCGTTTCGATGATCGCTTCGAGTTGCTTTTCGCCATCCACAATCAGTTGCTCGACTTTCAATCGTTCGCTTTCAAGCGGAGGCGCAGCGTCCATATCGATACGGAGCTTGCGGCGCTTGGCGAGCAATTGCACATCGTGCCGAAGCTCGTCCAGCGTCCGTTCGTTGTCGGCTAAGACACTGGCGATACGGTCAGCGTCGGGCTCCTTGCCATCGCACACCAAGGCGACCAGCTTGCGATACTCGGACCACTTACCAGCGCGGCGCTCTTCGAGTCGTTGGGAAATGGAATCAAGAGTAGATGTCAGATTCATTTGCGTTCCTTTGTTTAAGGGCTTGGGAATTAAACCAGTTCGTTTTGTCGCGGTCGTAGATTCGCTCGAACAGCATCGGCATCGGCCGCTGGCAGATGTCGCGGAAGGTCCACGAGAGACAGCGTTCGGCTTCGGCATCCAGCGTGCGCGAGTATTCAGCGGCCAGAGACATACCGAACCGCTCAGACGAATAGACCTCGTTAGGGCGAATGTCATAATTCAGTCGCGCGGCTCGATAGCGCAAGTGATAGGCGATACGCATGAAGCGGGCCTCATGTGTTGTCCAAGGTGGCGTCGTGCCATCACCTACTTCGTCGACCGTGACCGCTTCGGCAATCTTCATTGCCTCCATACGGATCAACATCTGATTGTACGGTCGCGGTCGGAAGAGGCTTGGTCGCTCTAGGCAATGCGCCAACTCGTGAAGAATGGTGCCGAGCATCTTGTTGACGGTGCGAGTGGGAAAGTCGCGCTCGATGTTCAAATGGCCGAGCACGATGACCGGCCCTCGCTGCCCATCCCAATCTTTGAACGTATGGTGCAAGTGCATATCGAGGCTGGGCGAAGTGTAGCCGTAGCAATTGGTTTCACCGCCAAGCAGCGGTGGCAGATGGGTTTGCGGAATGATCCGCAGTCGCTGGCCATTCAATTCGGCTGGTGCCACGCGATGGCATAGCTCGATTCCACGTTCGACGACTCGATTGATGTCCATTGTCCGACTCTCCTAACGTAAGTGGTTGATTTTGTTGGGATTAAAGGGCTTTCGCACCGATAACAAACTCTCATTAACCGCGCGGCTGTTCCCGCGACCCTTTGTTTTTGAAGCGTTTTTTCCTAGGACCCATGAATGAATCCCGCCATTCGATCTTGCAGACCTTCAGACGTTCAGACCTTTTCTGACTTGCTCCATTGCGCGTGTGCGTGTGCGTGCGTGTGTGCATGTGAAGAGTCTAGGTAAATGGTCTGAATGGTCTGTTATGGTTTGATTTGTCCTGTGATTCATGGGCTCTCTTCATTCATACGTTGGCGTTTTGATAGGTCCGCAAACGTCCGCATTGCGATCAAACGTCTGCGGGCTTGATCTCCAAATCGAGGTAGTAAACGGTCTTCCGTTCCTCGGTGTTCCGTTGAAAGACAGCGGACGACTCCTCGTTGATCTTGAAACGCTCTCCTTCGTAGCGACCAGCCAGCACGCCCATCCGAGTACTTTGGGATCGCGGTGTGCCATCGCCAATCTCGGCCCCTAGTAGGAAATGCTTGTTCGCCAATGCGGTCAGCTCGGTCGCGTTCCATGTCGCTTCCTTTTGCTTGGACATGAGACCGACTAGCTCAGCGAACTCGCGTCGGGTGTTGTCCATTGATGCGGCCGCTTCATCGGCGTTGTCCAAGAAATCAGGTTCGCCGTTGACGTATAGAATCCCACCGACGATGTTTCCCCAGTTCTTTTTGTTGAACCGAGTGTTTGTCTCTGCGAACGGCATCCCCGCATCTTTCCAACGCTCGACCATGTAGACGAGCTCGCTGAGCAATTGCTGCCGATGCTTCTTCACATACGATTCGGGATCGTTCATCGAGAATTTACGCAGCTTGGGATTGCCAAGGTAGTGAAGATTGATCACAACGCTACGGGTCACCAAGTCGGGGCTAACATCGGGCGCATTAGCAGTGATACAAAAGATGTGCGAATTCTCGGCTCGTATCTCTGCCGAGTGGCCAAGCAATCGATACGATAGAATCGGATCAGTGATGGATCGCTCAAGACAAGCGGAATCGATCTTGGATTTGCGTGTCTTGGTCTTAGCGTTGTCGATGATGATTGTCGTGGCACCCGACTTCACCGCAGTGCCAAGTCGCTTCTCGAACTCTTCATCGTTCTCGTTGTAGGATACAGTCCCTGCTGCAGTACCATCGCGGATGAGGGCAATGGTCTGTGCCAATGTTGATTTGCCGATGCTCGATTGATTGCCGTTGAACATCACGGCTGGCTTGGAGCCGATGAAGTGCGACATCAACAGACTGGTTAGCAGAATGCCGATGAAGTTAGTGCGGTCGGATGGCGAGGCAAAGCAGAATTCGCTGAGCAGCGTATCGAGGTGCTTGGTTCCTTCGAGCGGCTCAACCGCTGGCCCAGCATAGTAGAAGCACGACTGCGGATCGTAACCTGGATTGATCAACCGCCAGTCTTCGGTATAAACCGGGTTGTGGCTAAACAGCTTGATCGCAGGTAGGCGATTGCGTTGGTGAACGTTGTTCAACCATGTGTTGGCATAGGTGGTGGGCAGCGGTCGGAATTCACCGCCATCCTTGGTGATGAAGAAGAGCTCAACGTATTGGTTGAGCAGGCCCGTGAGCTCCGCTGGCGATAGAATGGGCGAGATCGATTCGCCGTTCACGACAACCAGTTGATTGGCGCGAGTGTAGCAACAGTTGCTGGCGGCGAGCCGGCTGGTGATCTCTTCCATCGTGGTAGCCACGGGCGTCTCTTTCGGGTTGACCGTGATCTTGGGCTGCGTATCCGAATCTGGCTCTGAGAACGCGTCTGTGGCGATCGTCGGGCGTTCGGTGGCCTTGTCGGCCCGTCGCTCCAGCTTCTCGTAGATGGAGGTGCGCACATCGTGCTGAGCGTTGGCCCAGGTGCGATCAAAGTACGGACGTCCGGCTTCCGCGAACTTGCCGACCGATTCGACTTGTTGCCAAACCTCATCGGGAGCAAATCCACTGCGGATCGCATTACAGCACATGGCGAAGTCAGCTTCGGATCGCGTGCCCTCTCGAGCGATAGCACAGACGGCGATGCATTCCGATAGCTTGTCGGTCTTCGATGCTGACAACTTGCGAATCGTTGGCAGCGGCATCGCATCAATGTTGCGTTGTCGCCTGGTGGTCTCGCTCGGCTTATGAAACATTGCGAATGCATTGAGCGCGTAACTGCGGCTAGCATCGCATTCGATAAGCTCGCACAAGATCGGCTGGCGACCGTTGCGTTGGTCCTTGCGGTTGTAAGTACCAGGTACTCGCAGCAATCGCGTGAGATCGGTTGTATGATCGCCACCGATGGCTTCCGCGATACCAGCTACGACGTCTTGAATCTGAAGTGCTTTGGGGCTGAGCTTGGTTAGGTGATGTCGTTGATCAAGATAGACGCGATCCTTACCTTCAAGCACATAGCGACGGGCTTTCTTGCGCGACTCGCCACTATTGATCGGTTCGATATGAACTGGAATTGACGGCCCAGCATCATCGATTACAAATGGCTGATCCAGTCGCCAATAGAGATGCACACCGTTGCCGCTGTTGACGACTGCCGTTGGATATGGAAGCGAGACCGATGCGACGCGCTCGAGAGCTACCGCAACATCGCAGTTGTCGATGTCGGCCCATAAGCATCGAACGATTCGAATCTGCCATGCAAGATCATACCGACCGTCATCTGCGACGCGCGGACAGACACCATAGAATTGATTGGTGAGTTCCGTTTGGGATTCTAAGTCGAAGTGACTGATGAAACGCTGCAAGCCATCGCGGGTAGCATGCCGATATCGAACATTTTTATAGTCAACGCGACTCTTTTTGCGGTCGCCTTCGATCCATGTTTCCACCGGACGAAACAGCAACAGATCCTTTTCATCGTACAACGCGGTTAACAGGGTAACGCCTGGATGCACATTGTCGGTAGCATCGGCTGCCGGAGTCGAGGGTTCAATTTGCAGACTGGATTCCATGGAGTGTTCCTAAGCTACGAGACTGGAATCCAACCGCGACACTGATAACTGCAGATCATGCCACGCGACTCCGCGCGATGCAGAACTGGAATCAAGGCATGGGGCTCGACGCCAAACGCCTCCGCCAGTTGCTTTGTTGTCACTGGCCGGCAGCCGTCGTAGAGCCCATCGAGTCGCGCGAACAGTTGATGGATGTTCGGTAACGAACGAGTTAACACGGATGTGCATTGGAGTTGCTTTCGCATGGTTCCGTTTCCTCCATGGGTGCGTGGTGCTCTTCTAATTTGTGGTCGATGTCGGCATGCAGATCGACGAGCACATTGGCCCATGCCTCTGCGATCTCTTCCGGCATTTCAGCGTCGTTGGTGACTTCCTCTGTCTCTGCGTCCATGTTTTGAAGCTTCCTAAAGTGTTGATCCCAGCCGCAGCACTTGAAGCACTGGCCCCTCCAGTACTATCTATGCAATTTGTCCGAACGTCGTCCCAAAAATTGTTTTCAAGGTTGTTTCAATCGCAGACCTTTTGAACTGACGTGCCTCTACTCCTTGAACTACTCAGCGCACGACTAAACTGGCGAAAGCAGAAGCAAAAATCATCAAAATCGTTGACGATTCATGGCTCCGCGTTGCAGACGTTGAAAACCATGTCTCCCTATCTGTAGGGTTACACGCAGAGTCTGCATGTGGACGAAGGTCCGCCCGAAAAATTTTGAGAATCGTTGGTTCGCGTTGCTCGCGGATCGCAGACGTTGCGAACCATAGTTCTCTATCTGTAGGAATACCCGAAGAGCGCCCCAAATGACGGAAACGCAACCGGATTTTTTTCAAAACAAACCGCGAAGAAACGCGTAATTGGAAAACGCCCCAGGTCAACGCGAGCGGTCTGCTCCGAATGCATCTGGCTCATCTTCCAACCGCCAGGCATAGTTAGAAGCATCCGCTTCTCGAGTTCAATCGTCTCGAACGGCTCAGCGGAGTCTGCTTCGCCTCCTGCCGGCGCGTCGGTGTATAGAATCCCTGCGAAATCTGCGGCGGTTTCAGCAGCGGCTAGAACGGCTAACGTGAATCGGCGTAATTGGGCGAATAGTGGCAAGGCGGGTGTGATATCGGGAATGCCACGAATTTGTCCTGGTCGATCGCTTCGGAAGTAATGAATAACCGCCAACGCTCCAATGGTGTCGTATGAATCCAGCATTGAGAACGCGGTATCACCCGGATGTTCGCGAAGTACGTCATAGGCCACAGCGTTGCCATAGGAATCAAAAGTGATACCATCGATGTAACGGCCCTGATCGAGAGCGAGGCTTGGTGAAGCGACTTGGTCGGCCTCAATCAGTTTCAGATCGAGCTGGACAGGAGAATCGACTCGCGGGTTGCTGGTTAGCAATGCAAACGACTCACCATCCGAGACGCGAGCCAACCGCATGGTTCGTAGCTTTTCAGCCAGCCCAATCGCGTCGGCCCAAGCAAAGAACTCCTGCTCGACGAATCGATTTGCAACTGCATTCTCCGTCAGCATCTGCAATCGCGGTCCAGTGCCAACGGTATCGTTTGCCAACGTCAACGTGATTCCGCGTGCGTAACTGTTGTTGGCGATCTCGTAACGCGAGCGATTGCGAAGCGTGCGTCGCACTTCTGGACTATTCGCTGTATTTGCTGAAAGTCCATCAGCGGCGGACCAATGCCTAACATTGTCCGACGTGGTTGTGGCAGCGTCGTATCGCCCCAGCAACCGTTGGAAAGAAAAGGGCTGTCGGGCCAAGCGTCCAATCGCCGACGAGTTATGTGCTCGTGGCGACTTGTTGCTCCAGATCCCTGACAATAGTTTCAACATCCGTAACTGCTTCCTTTAGTCCAGCCCGACAACCCTTGTGACGACAACAAACCGTTTCAATCCGCAGAAGGCGGAACGAGTTTGTTAAATCGAAGACCGCGATTCTTCTTGGCCGTAGCGTCCTTCGAGGCGAGAAACTTAGCTGCCGCAATCTGCTCGGTCAGCTTGTGTTGTTCGACACTGCCGGCATCGCCAGATGCCTTCGCGGGAGTTTGTGCACTCTCGCGAATCGTGTCGTCCATGTTCTCAGCCATCGTTTGGTCTCACCTACGGATGAAGATGCGTCCCTCTATCTGTAGGAATACCCCAGTGGGTAGCGAGTTGACGGAAAAGCGATAAGAAATATTTTTAAGAGGTGACTATGTGCTGGTCGGGACCTTGCTTGAAATGATCAGTTCCAGCGTTGTGAATTTTCGGCCACAGTCTCGACATGCACGATTGCGACGGATTTTTTCGCCCGATTCGTTGCGGGTACTTGTCACGCGCGTTTTACCTCCACAATCGGGACACTGGATTCCAACTCGCTCGACGCGCGCCGCACTTTTGGTCGGCTGAATAAACGAACTCATGACTTCCTCCGCTTTTGCATATCCTTGAAACTGACTCTTTCGACTTTGCGTTCCGTTTGCCCGTCGGTGCCGAACAGAACAGCCCCTTGCATTGATGAAGCAACGGCAGAGCCTACGAGGCAATCGAGCCAGTGGTTGTCGGGCTGCTCGGGTCGCGACTTCCATTCGTCCACAGTTCGCCCCCGACCCTCGGTCTTCACGAAGTATTCGGCCGTCAACTGCTCCCCGACCATCCGGTGTATTTCAGCGTTGTCACCAAATAGCGAAAGACACCCGCGGTCACCCATTTTCACCGCGAGCCTTGCATGAACGAATGACTTCCACCAATTGGTGTCATAGATCACGTGTCGAATAGCTCGCTTGCCATGGACGTTGGGTATTCGCCAGTTGAGCCCGACGCGATCTCCAGGTCGGCGTTTGTATTCGCTGAACGGCATACTCGATGCTCCGACAAAACGTCCGTGGCTAGGCATCAAGATGGCGGCGTGTTTCGATTGTCGGCAGAATTGGTACACGACATCGGTTGAGTGGCCCCAGTTCGCGTCGATGAGGCAACGTCCGATCTTCATCGCAGCCCCATCGTCGCGTTGCCACTCGCGATCCAGTAGTTTCGCTGTCAGCGAATCGAGTCCAGCATAGATCGAACCCTCCAATCCAGTTCCCTCGGCCTCGGTCACGAGCGTTTGCCTTGCATCGCGAAGCGTGAAGTACGCACGATGCTGGTCTGGGTAACAGCCATAGTCCACGATGTAGCCGGTGAAATCGTCTTCCCACGCTGCGACGAGGTAATACAACAGTTTTTGCTGAATGTCGATGAATGCCGTGAGATGGTTGCAACCGATCGAAATAGTCTCCCGATCCAATCGATTAAACTTGCGCGCGACTTCGTCGGCAGTAAGCATGCCTTCGACGATGGATTCGGTTTGCAATGGTTCGTTTTGGTATTCCGCGAAGAATGCCGCCTCGTCCTGAAGCTTCAAATTCATCGCGTGTTGGATGGCGGACAGTTCGTCATAGTTGAATCGCTCTGGCCATGCGATCCTCGAGCCTGCATCCATCGCGTCTTTGTTGGCCCGATAGAATTCTGTAGCCGATGCACCGCCATCGCCATTGCGCATTCCTTCGGCTCGGATTTCCGCGTATCGTAGCCACAGCGTTTCGTTCGTTGGGAACGCATATACCATTCGTGTGCGCTCGCCATTCCATTCTGGATGTTTGTCTCGATCGAGAATATTGTCGGCCATGTCGCCGGGGCGAATGACTGTACAAGGCATAATTCCCGAGATCTTCTTACCGGGACCGGAAAGTCCAAGAACAGCGCCGGCGAGTATGCTTTCACGATTGACGCATTGCGATAGCGATCGCGCCGACTCGTCGGTTTGGGGATCGTCGAGCACGACTAAGCTAGGTCTTACGGTTCGCCCATCGGGTCGTTTGAATTTCATACCACGAATGCGACCGGTCAAACCTGCGACCTTGATGATCGCTCCGCTCGCGCTACTTCCATCGATGGTGGGCAACACGATCTCTTTCGCAGTCCAACCGATTTGAGTGCGTTTGCCTTTGTAGAGCTGGCCATTGGCTCGATTGGAGATTCCATCGAGGGCTTGGATTGCAAAGCAGACCTCGGGAAAGTCGGCCAGCAGCGAGTCGTTGCTATCGAGTTCAGTCTTGATCGATTCGAGCATATCGCAAGCATGGCCTTCGTCGCTCCCAATCAAGCATACAAATTCGCGATGCCCATAAAGCACAGCCCAAATACAAGCGACCTCCGCGATGGAACTTTTGCCGCTACCGCGAGCCATCGCCAGCGCGAACAATCCGCCATGGACAACGGCTTGCTCGATCTTTTGCATGACCTTCACGTGATCGGGTGACCAAGCGAGATGAAACGTCAAAGGAAAGTAGGATTCACAGAAGTATTGGAAGTCACGCGATGCGCGATCTTTGCGATCTGGGTTCTCAACGACTGGTATCTCACCAATGTCGCGACCGGCTAATGCAAGAGCCGCATTGCGTGCGCGAGCCGATTCCTTTATGCGTTCATAAGGATCGGTATCGCTAGTTGGTCTTGGCGTATGACGGACTTGGTGCATCCAAGCGCAGTAGCGAAGCAAGTCGACGGTCTTGTTGTCACCGATACGATTGCCAGCACGCTGGCGATGGCGATACAACTGGCGTTCGTTGATCACCTCGCCCAGCGGGGTCGAGTTCAGCAAACGACATAGCTCGCTCGGTCTTAGTTTCCTTGGATCAATCGCCACGTCCCATCTCCTCTGCTTGCCATGCGGAATAGTTCACAAGGTTGATCGTCCCGTCGGCATTGGTCGGTGCGCCGGCGTCGATGTCCTCTTGAATCTTCGCGACCTCGATCCGCTCTCGATAAGCGGCCGAAAGTAGCTTTCCTGCCTGCTCAATTGAAAGTCGCATCGGATCGACTTGGTTGTTGCCTTCACTCATTACAGTCCTCCGTGATTTGGTTGTTTGCCACCGGTTGCGACACGTTCGCCACAGTCGCGTTTTCTTTGCATGTTCGCCTTGTTATGCGATGCATGTTTGGACGCCACCGAGGCCCAAACATGCGGCCCACGATGGCCCTGGAAAAACATGCATATTCCTCGCAGAAACATGCGATTGTTCGCTTGAGCTTCCTCGAAACGCATGGCTCATGTGTGTCATACGCGAATGCAAAACGCATCGCAAATGACCCACAAAACCCACCAACGAGGAACACAAAAGATGAACGCCAACGAAATTGCCTTCGGTATCGAATTCGAAACCACCTTGCCTGCGAGCGACACAACACCGATTGGTCCTTACCACGGTGGAAGACAAGTTCCTTGGCTGCCCAACGGATGGAAAGCAGAACGCGACGCGAGTATCAAACCAGAAAACTTGAGCCGCAAAGGATGCGAGTTTGTAAGCCCCAAACTTTGCGGATACGCCGGAATGAAAGAAGTTGAGAGCGCGATCGACGCGATCAACACTCGCGACGCCCGGGTCAACGCAAGCTGCGGGCTTCATATAACGGTGACTTTCAACGGAGACGCCGCCGCCTTGGCAAGATTGATTTCCTTGGTCGGCAACCACGAACGAGCGATCTTTGCCTCGACCGGATCGAAGCGACGCGAACACGCGGTCTACACCAAGAAGATCAAACAATACGGCGACAAAGACACCGCTAAGAGCCGATGCGAAGCGGATCGCTACCACCTTTTGAATTTGACCCACCTTCGACAGGGTAAGAACCGAATCGAGTTCAGGGCCTTCGCCGGCACGCTGAACAAAACCAAGGTGGTCGGATACCTGATGATGGTTTTGGGTTTGGTTGAACTCGCCCTCAACAGCAAACGATGCGCGGATTGGGACTACGCAAAGAAAGAAGGAACCAAGAGCTGCTGGGATCGCCCTGGTGCCGGCCTTGGCGAAACGGAACTCAACCGATTGTTCTACCGACTTGGATGGACCAAGGGTTGGTACAAGGGCGACCTTCGAAAGAAGACCTTCGGCGAGATCACCAACGGCGACCAAACCCCAGATTGGAAGACGATCAAAACGAAACTTTTGGACTTGGCCAAGAAATACGACACGGTTGCATAAGAAGCCAGAGCCACCAACTACGCCGAGCAGAATCGCTCGGCGTAGTTCGTTGTTCTCCCATTCCCGACCGCAACGTCCGCCAACAGTCGCGTTCTTGGGGTAAGTAACTAATAGAGACCCAAGCTTTTTTTGAACGCCACACGTCGCGTTTTGTGCGTTGTGTCGACATCGAAAGAAAGCTGCAGAATCTTTTTCAATTACTCGCATGCTGCGCTTGATGTGTTTTGAACCGCATGGCTCATGTGTGTTATCGCATAAGCGATTTACATTCCTTAACCCAACGGAGAGACGAAGATGAACGAAACGACCAAGAACAAGGCCGAACAAGCGATCAACGAACAACTCAAGCGACTCGAGTGGATGATTCCCGACGCACAGCGAGGCGTGGCCAACGCCGCCAAAGAGATGCTTAGGCGAGCCGAAGACGCGGTTAAACAATGCGAGGCGATGGTCGCCAACCAGCCCTGCAGCCTGATGTGGGTTGACTTCGCTGAAAGCGACATACGCGTTGCACGCGAAGCCAAGACACGCCTCGAAAACCTCTACGAACAGCGGAACATGCTCAAGTTTTTTTCGAACCCTGAATAACGCTGGGTTTTGATCCGAAGGCGGACACGGATGGCCGCCTGAAGAATCTTTTGGAATTCCTCGCCGACTCGGCTTGAGGTTAATGGAACCGCATGGCTCATGTGTGTTATCGCATAAACGATTCAAACCTTTTTCCAACACGGAGACAAAACCATGGCCAAGAACAACAACGCCCACAATGCAACCGACGCTGCCCTTCGCGAGATTTTCAAAACGATGGACGCCCACCAAGCCCAAGAGATTCGCGCCGCCTACTACAACGCAGTCGAGGGATTGCGAACCTTGGCCGACGCCCTTGAGATCGCCGACGCTGAACAAAAAGAGTCCGCAGGCCCTTTGATCGTCGAACACCTTTACGCCTGCGAAGCACTCGAGGCGATGAAGAAAAGCCGACTCGGCGCGATCCTCTAAACCACCGATCAATGGAACGCCACGGACGCCGCGAACGGAATCGCGGCGTTTTCTCGCTTGGTCGCCACACTCGCCCACCGGCGCGTTCTTTCCCCAACTTGCGCCTAACGACCCCACGTCAAAACGAACGCAACACACGCAAACGTGTGGCAATGTGTGGCCTGCAAAGAAACATGAAAAAAGACTTCGAAAAGCTGCTGGAATCGGCTTGCTGCGGTTGAAACCGCATGGCTCATGTGTGTTATCGGAAAACGATTTTTCATTCACCCCAACGGAGACAAGAACATGAACCTCGACACCCTGATCGAAATCCTCAACGACTATCGCGAAGAGCTTGGTGGCGACGCCGAGGTCCGGTTGATGACCCAACAGAATTGGCCCTTTGAGAACCGCATTTGCGGAGTCACCTCGGGCCAAGAGATGAACGACACGGACGACGATGACGAAGGCGACGACCAAGACGTTGCCGACGAAAACATTGTCTACATCGTCGAAGGTGGCCAGATCTGCTACGGCAGCAAGCGGGCCTGGGAAACATGTCGCAGTAGCTGATTGCGACGAAGCACGGCGCTTTGGAAAAGATTCTTCAGAATCTTTTCCAACAGCGCTTGATGCGGTCCAAACCGCATGGCTCATGTGTGTTAACGCAAAACGATGTTCACAGCTTTTCAAAACGGAGACGAAAAGATGACCAAGACAAACAACGACGGCGCAAACGACATAGACCTCGACCTGACGATCACCAAGATCGATCGACGCACCATGGGCGGCGGCACCTGGGTGATTGGAACGGTCAACGATCAATACAAGTTCAACGCTTTGGTTTTCGCCGAGCACGCAGAAAGCGAAGACTACGAATTGGGCAAGAGCAAGATCTCGAAACTTTGGATCGAACGAACCGCTGACCACAAAACACTTTTCAACTTTGATCGCGGGTTGGATGTACCCGCAGCCAATACCGAGATTCAGGTGATTGTGGATTTTCTTTCTACCGGACTGGCCGACTTGGTCTTTTCCAACTAAGCCGAAACGCGGAACCGACCCGCGTCGTCGATCGATGGTTCGATCGGCCTGATGATGGCAGCCAACCATGAAACTAGAATTGGAGATCGTAAGATGAAAAAGGCAGAAGTAAAAATCGGTGGCAAGTACTACGCGAATGTTTCGGGGAATCGCGTCGAGATTCAAATCGACGCCGAGAAGCCACGCGGCGGTTGGGATGCCACCAACCTTGCAACGGGTAAGAAGATCCTCATCAAGAGCGCCCAGCGTTTGCAGGGCGAAGTCGGAGCGCGGCGCGGACGCGCGAAGGTCACGACCGAGGGCAACGTAACGGTTGTCGAGAACGAACCTGCGACGGTCGAGACGATCGGTGGCGAAACAGCCACAGCGGTTGCTGTCCTCAAGAAGCCACGCAAGGCCAAGACTGCCGAAGCCAACGCCGACGCCGGCGAAAAGAAGTTGAGCTGCGTTACCGCTGCGATCAAAGTCCTCGGCGAATCTACCGAACCGATGAACGCACAAGAGTTGATCACCGCGATGGAAACCAAGGGGTATTGGACAAGCCCTGGGGGAAAGACTCCACACGCGACGCTGTACAGCGCAATCCTTCGCGACCTGGCCAAGGGTGACGACAGCAAGTTCGTCAAAACCGAACGCGGTCGATTCACAGTTCGCAACTAGGAGATTCGACAGATGAAACACTTGTACCAATTGGAGATGGTTGAAGACTTGGCCGACGGTGAGATATCCACACCAGAGCCAGGCATGACCTACGAGCTCCGATCGATCGATGAGGGTAAGCTCGATGTTGGAACCGTGATCGACCTGATTCGACAGGGCGGAGCGCTTTACGCGCGAACCACCAAAGGAGACTCGATTCGCGTGACGGGACATGGGGCGGCGATCCTTGTCCCAGACTACTTCTAGGATTCGATCGCTAGACCGATTGCGACTTTTCCCACCAATCGCCCCACGTTCGAAACGTGTGGGCGTTTTCTCGTTGATGCGAAAGGATACCCAACTCGAGAGACAACGCGACACGTTGCGATCCTCTGATTGGCCGTCACAAACACATGTTTTGAAGAAATCTGCAAAACATGCTCGCATGTCGGCTTGATGATTCTGCGATTCGATGGCTGACTGTTCGGGTTCGTCTTTCGTTTCAACAATAACCAGGAACCATGTATGTCTAAACCGACAATTGAACCCGCAGCTCCCTACGAGAACCTGCACCTCGTCGCCCGTGACTATCTCGATCGACTTCGTCAATCGCTCGATGCCATGCAGCAGCCCGATGACCCGTCGCTGCATTGGCGGAGTGTTCACACGATGGCCCAGGTCAACGCTCGACTCGCTCAGGCCGGCGAGCTGCTCGACAAACTCACCACAACCTCCAAATGAATCAAGGAACCAACAATGCAAACAAAATTGAAGAAAGGCGACCGCATCCGCTTGGTATCGATGCCTCAAGACCCCGATCCGATTCCTATTGGATCGCTTGGTACCGTCGTCACCGTTTACGATCACCACGATTGGAAACAGATCGATGTCGCTTGGGACAACGGACGCTCGCTCATGCTGACGATGCCCGACGATTGCGTCGCCATTGTCGAACCATCTCAACACAATCCACCAACGTAAGGAAGCAATAACATGTCCACACGAGCAACGATTGCATGTAAGCGCGATGACGGTCGCTTCGCAGCGATCTACTTGCATTTCGACGGATACCCCGATCGCACTGGAAAGATCCTTAACACTCACTACACCGATGCAAGTCTCGTCCAAACGCTGGTTTCGGAAGGCGATATTCGATGCTTCGACAACGATGGCGTCCCCGAGCGGTTCAGTGATGGCAAGGCCCCCAACATCATGCCGACGCACGCAGCACTCCTGACCTTCGCCAGTAACTGTGGCACCGAGTATGTCTACATGTTCGACGATGGTGAGTGGCATTGCCATAAGCTTTAACGAGACCTTTCTATCGCATGTTCTCTTCGCGAGGCTTCATCGGAATGGGTGACTCGCCCGTTCGCTCGAGAATCGCTTGCTTGCCCGAGAACCTTTGGTACCTGTCGACTATTACGTCACAATAGGGTTCATCCAGCTCCATCAAGAATGCGTTGCGACCTGTTTGCTCCGCGCCGATCAGGGTTGATCCGCTTCCGCCAAAGAGATCGAGCACGTTCTGACCAGGGAGCGACGAATACTGAATCGATCGGACCGCAAGCTCTGCAGGCTTGCCAGTTAGATGTTCGAGTTGCTGTGGCGGAATCTTCTTAACGTTCCACAAATCGGTTTCATTGTTCGGTCCGTAATACTTGTGGCCGGCACCTTCGTTCCACCCGTAGAATGCCCACTCATGAGCGCCCATGAAATCCTTGCGAGTCAAAACCGGATGCATTTTGTTCCAGATGATCGCTTGGCTGAAATACAATCCATGCTTCTTGAGGAACGGCGGATAGTTGCCGCAGTTGGCATAGCCTCCCCAAATGTAGAAGCAACCTCCTGGAACAAGCACACGAGCGATGTTGCCGAACCAAGCGTCGAGCAACCGATCGAACTCGTCGTCCGTCACAAAGTCGTTTGCGAGCGGACGATCCTTGGCTCGCATCTTTTGGCGAGGAGCGTCCACCGTAGCCGTTGCCGACGCGCCGGCCTTGGCTTTGTTCTTCTGGTTGATCGCGTGCGTAAACGCAGCCATGCCTTGATCGTTCTTGAGTTTCGATGACGCCGCATCGTTGGTGAACGAACTCAAGCCAGCGGCAATCGCGTTCTTGCTTCGAGGCTCCACTTTGACGTTGTATGGCGGATCTGTGTTCACAAGATGGATCGGCTTACCGGCAAGCAGTCGATCGAGGTGCTCCGGATTCGATGAGTCACCACAAAGCAAACGATGGTTACCCAGGATCCAAAGATCTCCCGGTTGAGTGATCGCTTCGTCCGGTGGCAGCGGACAATCATCGGGATCGGTCAGCCCTTCATCGATTCCGTTCCCCATGATCTTGGCCAGCTCGTCGGCGTCGAAGCCGAGCAACCCCAGATCATAGTTGGCTTCCTTTAGCGCTGCGATCTCGATTGGAAGCAGATCGTAGTTCCACTCAGCGATTTCCGCCGACCGATTGTCGGCAATTCGATACGCTCGGACCTGCTCGGGGGTCAAATGCGAAGCCACCAAGACCGGTACACGTTCGAGACCAAGTTTCTTGGCTGCCTTCAATCGCGTGTGACCGACGATGATCACATGATCGCTATCGACAACAATGGGCTGGGAAAATCCGAACTCTCGGATCGATGCTGCAACCGCATCGACAGCGTCGTCGTTGATGCGAGGGTTGTTTTCGTAAGGCTTGATCTGATCGAGAGCAAAAAGTTGTATGTCCATTCGAGTTTATTCCTATTTGAGAAAATGAGATTCAGGTCAGTTACCAACGTCTTCAAGCATTCGAATTGCATGTTCTTGGAATGGTGAAGCGTCATCGCCATCACGCTCCCGATACGTTCGCCGGCGTCGATCCGGCGGTTGTTTGGACCACTGCGCGTATTCGCGACGTTGGTCGTATGTGGCGCGAGCGAGAAGCGAAGCGCACTCGTCGCACATGTCGTCAGTTCCCGCCTTCGGTTGTCGATCGCAGATCAGACACATCCCTTGGGCCAGTTGCGGCAGCTGGTTGGACTTGATCATTGGGTTTCCTTTCCTGCTGGAGCATCTGACGGATCTGTGGACCAAACACGAAAACGAGAAAGACTACGAACCAAGCTAGGTTCCAAAAGAACTTCTCGAGCCCCTTCGCCGCAGGCACAACCATGTCGTTCCAGCGATCGCGTGGCGGTTGAAATTGAGATGTCATTGCTTTACTCCTTCAAGAGGTGTGGGACGTTTGGAAAAACCTCGAATTAGCTTGCGGACGAATGGATAACGACTTCACGACAAAGCTGAATGAACTCTTCGCTCGTCATGGTCGTCTTGGCACGATTGACGTCTTTGTGCAGTACCTGCGAGTTTTCGATGACATGCTCGCCCCCACTGCGAACGGGCAGGATGTGATCGAGCGACGCCGTATCAGGCTCGAGCTTTCGGCCAGTGAGCGCGCAGCGGAATTGCTGATACTCCAAAAGCTGCATGACGTTTGCAGTAGTTACGCGACCGGTTGGGCGTGCCGTTGGTTGGATTTGCGGATGTATCGCAGAGCGACATTGGGAATGTGGCTGCACCAAAATCCCCAAGTGTTCTGGTTGAGCATCCGGCTCCGCCATCGGTTGTCGAACAAAGACTTCATTTGGCAAGCTGCTGGTTTCCATGTGGAAAAGCTCCTTTGGGTTTGAGGGATGTAACCAAGGCGTCCTTGACTGGCGATGTTTCTCCAACCTTGGACCATACTGTGAGCGACTCGCGTCCAAGGGTCGCAGAGCATCGCGTGGTTGCGATGGTCAGTGTCAAGCCGAGCCTTAAGGCTGGCAGCGGCCTTGCACCATTCGCTGTGCTTGAAATCGCTGGAATGCATGGGCTTCTCCAAAATTCGGTCAAACGAAAGAAACTCTCACTAACTTGGCTGCTGTTCCGCGAGCCCTTAGACGACGATTTGGGCCAGGGAGGACCCATTGGATGGGGCTCCCTGGCATGGCCTGAGTGCCACTTTGGCAGACGCGTTGTGGGGCCACTGGTGGCCCACTGACGCGATGAGTTCGATGGGCGACGCATTGGGCGACTTGGTAGAGATCTCGCGTCAGTGCGCAACGTCGTGCGTGAGTCTGATGCGGGCTGCTGGCTTTGATCTCCCAGGCGACCGTCGACGTCGATGGCTTGGATACCGACACCAGTTCGAGACGCATCATTGAGGGTGCGAACAGGTCTCGAACTAGTGCCCAAGACCGAGTCGCAAATGCGACGAGTGCGCCGGGTTGCGCTGGGTACTTTGGTTGTTTTCCATGCGCGTGCGCGCATGGAAGATAATGAAACAACCCTGCGCAACCCTGCGCACTTGCGAAAATCCCAATGTTTTTGAGGGTTTTTAGACATGGCTCGATTACTCAATTTCATCCATTTCTGCGACTGAAATGCCCTCGAATACACGCTTGTTTCGAAGGCGTCCGAAGGTGCGTTTTGCGCACACAAACCGCGCTTGCATCGCGGTCGAAAAACGGGTCTGAGACTGCTCGCCACCCCACTGCCTGTAGGCGTGATAGAGGTCGCTGGAAACAACAACTAGCTCTGGCGAAACGTTGCAACAGTCGGCTATGAAGCGACCGATCTCGTCCGATTTGCCACGATATGATTTGGTCTCTTCGATGACCGATTTGGGTTCGATAAATCCATTGGCTCGCCAGTCTTTGAAGCCATCCAAGAGCCAATTCAGGATCCCTGGACCTTCCTCACCGATGAGCAGTTTGTGGTAGTCAGGGATGGGCTCAGTAACCTTCCGCAGGTCAACTCGGAACGGAATCAGCTTGATGCGTCGCCAAATGCCTTCATCAGTGCCATTTATCTGCGGCAGGTGGTTGGTACTGAGCCAAAACTTATGCGTCCGCCGAAAGCTCCAATAATCCTCTCGCATTCGTCGTGCGGTGATTTGTTCGTCGCCAGTTAGTTCTTTGACGCGTGCCTCACGCAGCTTCGAACCTTCATCGGGCTCGCTGATGGCCACCAAACGCCGCTGGTAGAGCGACGCAATGACGGTGTCGTGTTCGTTCGCCGTGCCTAGCAGAAGCTTGCTAGGAGCCAGCATGGCGTAGTCGCCAAGCAACTCAACGATTGCATTCCACAACGTCGACTTGCCGTTGGCACCAGAGCCGTAGCAGATTGGTAGGATGTGTTCGCCGACATCCCCAGAACACGAATAACCCAGCAACGCCTGGATGTATCGCTTGGCTTCATCGTCGCTACCGAAAATCAAATCGATGAACGCTCGCCACTTGGGACATTGAGCTTTGGGATCGTACGCAACGTTTGCGATCTGCGTGATGCAGTCCGTCTGGCGATGGTCGCGAAACTCCCATGTTGATAGATCCAGGGTTCCGTTTTGCAGATTCAGAAAGTACGTGTTCTGATTCAGTAATTCATGATCAATCGTCGTCCTCGCATCGCACCGGGCGAGCGATACAACGTTCTCGATCGTGGTCTTGCGATTGGCCCAGCGACAGAAGTCAGCCCATTCCTTCTGTTGCTTCTCTGTTTGATTAGCCAGCAGCCGGTCCCAATAATTGCGAACGAGCCGCCGCGCTAAACGAGTCGTTCGACTTTGATCGACGTCGATCTTCCATCGCTTGCCGTCCCAGGCGAGCCATTTTTTCCACGATGGCACGTATCGCAATTTGGCTTGATTACCGTCGATGAATTCCACTGCCATCGCGTTTTCGGTCTGGTCGCTTTTGAAATCCCAGTCGATGGCGGCTTTGGGGAAACCAAGGTCTGCTGGAGGCTGGCTTCGCTGCTTGGCAGTTGCAGGACGCTTTTTCTTCGGCTCGTACTGCTTTGTGACTTTGCTGAGAGCTTTGGCAATGGTCCGTTGTCCATAGCTTTCGCTACCATGCTTCTGATCCCACTTGTCACGCATCAACTGTGAGCGTCGAAAGATGCGGTCAATCTGAGCGGCATCTTTCGTGAAATACGCAAGCGTGAAGACAACAGATGAATCCGCCTCGCTGGCCGAATTGAAATGCGAGTTCCAGTCGCCATTCCACAAAGCTTGAAACTTCATTCCGGTGGAGCGGCGTTTGCATGCGAGCTCGATGATCTCGTCGTCACTGAGCGAAACCGAACCACTATCGCTTAGCTGCGGACCTCGACTGGTCGTCGTAGTCGCGTTAGTTCCTGGTTCGTCATTGCCAAACACTTGAGAATAAACGACATCAAGTGAGTCCTGACGAAGGTTGACTTCACTAGGAATACTCTGGAGGCGATTTCCTGTGACCGTGAAGAAGCGATCACGATCATAGATCTCGACTTCACCATCCTCGTAAGCCTTACGACAACGAGAGCCCGGCTTGTTGGCTTTGATGAATACCTTCAGGCCCGAACCTGAAGGGCTGATCTCGGTATAGCTATCGAGGCGATCAACGATCTGCTGAGCCCATGGCTTCAATTGACCATTTGACTCATCAACCGAGTCATCAAGATCCACGCCGCAGTACGGATCATCAGCGGTGAATACAAAGCCAACACCAGCCAACGAGGCATTGCGCCGGCAAGCTTCGATCGCCTCGGCGAAGGTTCCCCAGGTGGATGCGTCAGTTGAAGACGCCAGCGAACCATTATGTGGATTGATGGGAGCTTTGGTCGGCTTGCCTCCGCGCTCGACATACTTCCAGGCAACCCACTGATTGCGATCGCGAATGCAACTCGGGCAATTTCGCTCGATGGCTTCAAGTGGTGGTTGAGGGACAGAGCTCAAAGCAGCACCTCCCACGACTCGAGATTCGCTTTGGCCCAGCGATCCAGGAACGTTCGCCGTTCGCTAACGTTGTTCTTCTTCACAGCGTTAGCCAGGCCCCAGCGATCGCCAACCACGATGCAATACTTCGAAGCACGAGTGACTGCGGTATACAACCAGTTTCGATCGGCGAAGAAATGGGACTTGTGACAGAGAACAACAACGCAAGGGAACTCGCTCCCCTGGGCCTTGTGTGCAGTCAGAGCGTAGGCAAGCTGAAGATTCAGAATCTGGTCGTCTTGGATCTGCCGGCGACCGCCCCCATCGAAATCAACGATGTATTTCGTTCCACCCCCAGTCTCGATCTCCGACACGGTGCCAATCGTGCCATTCATGATTCCCAAGCCGTAGTCGTTGGAGGTCTGAATGACCTTGTCGCCCACTGCAAACTTGCGATCAACCACGCCATGCAGCAGATACTGCATCATCTCGTTGATGGCTTTCGTGCCGAGTTTTCCCAAATGCGTTGGAGTGATGATCTGAACATCATTCACAGGATCGAGACCAAGCCGATCGGGAATGCGATTCAGTACGAGGTCACGCAGGTAGACCTGAATTTGCATCGGGTCTTTAAGTGAATCGATGACGCTCCAAGCTGAATCGCCCACAGCCGTTGGCATCACTCGTTGCGAGAGGATCGCCATGCTGTTGGTCTTCAGCACGCCGGCCTGGCGTACGACCTCATCCAAAATGAAGGTCGGTACGAGCTTATGCTTGATGCAATCTCGAAGGACGTTACCAGCGCCGACAGGGGGCAATTGATTGTGATCACCGACGAGAATCAATCGCGTTTTGTCGAGATCAATGCGACGTAGTAGCTCTGCCATCAATGGCACGTCTACCATGGAGAATTCGTCGATGATGATGACATCGAAACCATCACCCGATGGAACGCCCGGCGTCCCTTCGTCATCCGGGGGCGAAAGACTTTCCCTTTGAAACTCGTGTCCGTTGTATGCAAGTAGACGGTGTATCGTCTTGGCTTCGAGATCGAGCCCCAGAGTCCGCAACGATTCCTCGATCCGCTTGGCAGCCTTACCCGTTGGCGAACAAAGTGCGATTCGGAGATTGGCTTCTTTAAAAGTCTTGGCCAGTCGAGCGAGTGTATGCGTCTTGCCGGTACCGGCTCCACCAGAGATCACAACGATCGCGTGACGCATCGCGGCTTCATAAGCCGTAAATTGACCTCGCTTGAGCCCGGCTCCATAGGCTGGTTCAATGCCAATTGGATCTACGTCGTGTCCGTACAACTCAAAACAATCGTAGATCAGTCGCTCCGCTTCCACATAGTGAGCAAGGGCAACAGCATCGCCGTCGACGATGAGTTGCTCCTGCTCTACAACTCGCTCAAACGCAGCCTCGATGATCGAGCGACTTTCGAGTGAATCGAGCAGCAGTAGATCGATCGCTTTGCGAATCAGCTCATCGTGTGCGATCCATGTATGACCATCGCTCGCCTCTTCGCGAACCAGATAACACAGTGCGGCTTCAAGCCGCCCCGGGTGCTCTTTGGGAACGCCCATCGAACGCGCGATCTTGTCGACTCGTTTAAATCCGTAGTTCTTGATGTAGCGGATGATGAGATAGGGATTCGCCCGCAGAACCCCGACCACTGATGATCCAAATTCCTCGAGCAATGTTTCCATCTGATGATGGGACAGCCCGAAACTCGCCAAGTACGATCGAACTTCGTTCTCGGCACTGTTGGCGATCCACGCTTCACGCAATGAAGCAAGAGTCCGTTTGGGAATCCGCAGAGCGCGATGCAGTTCCTCGATGTCCTTTCGGATCATTCGATCGAGATGCTCAGCACTGGTGGCGTAGTCCACAATCTTTCGAGCTGTCGTTTCACCAATTCCCGTGAACGCCGGATGCTTGGCAAGATATTGAACGAGCCCTTCGGGAGAGTCGGGTAGATCGTAACTTAGACTTTCTCCAACGAACTGTTGACCGTACTTCGGGTCATCTTTCCACTTACCGTCGATGGCAACGATGTCGCCTTCGCTTACGCAGAACGGTCCACGAAAGCGAACGCGATCGCCAGCGTCCGACTTGAGAGCGCCGGCCGAGAACTTAGCGCTGCTAAAAAACACTCGTTCCACAATGCCGCTAATCCGCTCAGCCATCGGCTAGACCTCCTTGTTTAGCAGTCATGCGAACGAATGTTCGAAGAAAGCCGTCGGTGAATAAGCCAGCCGCTGGCCTTGAGCCGCACCAATAAATTGGTACGCGATAGCGGAGTCCGATGTAGGTCGCAGCGCCGAGAAGGGCATGAGGTGAAACCGCCCTCAGCGCATCACTCTGGAGGCCACTCAGCACTTGATCCAAATCCGCTTCAACCACCACGCACGCCGCTTCCATTGCAGACAGCTTTTCAAGTTCGGCAGCGAAACGTTCGAAGTCGTGGATTACTGTGCTTACAAAGTCGCGGAGGCTCTTTCGTTCAACCGCGACGCGATGTTCGAATTGCTCGACCGAATAATCGCCTGCGTCGAGCTTGGCTCGAAGCACCGAGCAAGCGAATGAAAAAGGCTCCTTCTCCCGCGTGTCAACAATGATTCGAAAGTCCATGACGATGTTTCATTCCTTTACCAGACACAAGAAATAAAGAAGCCGAGGCGGGCACGGGTAGTCTCGACTTGTGAACGCGATGGAGCCCCGGCAAGAACCACATCACAGAAAAGTGTTCGCGAGTCACGCCATCCCGCCTCGGCCGCACCCTTGCATTTAGGGGCGATCAATGCCGGTGTGCCGCAAACGATCAGAAGGGAATATCTCCACTCTCACGACTGGTCGGCGCGGTGGTAGCAAGCTGCAGCCGACGATTGAAATAAACGTTGGAGTAGTCGCCACGTGTCCGCTTGGTAATCTCAACGGTGACGTCAAGCAGCTCCTCGAGCCGATTGGATAACTCGCTGAACTTCGCAAGTTCGAGACCCAGCGTTTTCAGATCGCCCTTCACGTAAGGAAGCGCAGCCTGAGTGATCACCGAATTCTTGAAAATGTGTCGACCAGCATTGGGACCTGACAGCACGATCAAATCCCACTTAATCATGGGGTCGCCTTTCTGGCTGCTCTCAAGTCGTACCGAATCGATCCGGACTTGATACTTGCCATCGGGAACCTCGTCGTAGCTCGGCGCTTCGACACTGTCGAAGTCGTCGTCGAAGGCGCTTAGGTTCACTTGGCTCTCTTCTGGTTCAAATGACGAATACTCACTCATTGTTTTGCCTTTCCACTAGGGGTGCTAACCGGCGTAGAACTTTTAGCTGCGCCGCCGTTGCCGGGTTCTTGGCTGCGAGCTGGAGAATTGAATGCCTTCACGAACGACTGATAGTCAAGTGGAAGCAGCTCAGGCAATCGCCCAGTGCGATCACCTGCTTCGTAGGTTGGATGTGGCTTAGTTCGTAAAACTCGTTCTACGGTCACATTGCCCGAAGCATCTTTCTTGGGCATCGAATCGCCGAAGAGAATGATGTCGACCAACCCGAGCACTACGTTGCGAGCGCGGTCCGGGAGACTTGGTTGCGTCTTGGTGTATTCACCCGTCCGCGTCTCGATCGTTTTGTCTTGCGCATGTGAAATCAGAATCAAGCCATAGGGCAAACTTGCTAAACGAGTGAGTACACGGTGCCACTCGTTCTTTACAAGCGCCCAGCCCTTTCCGTGACCAAGGTCGCCTTCGTAGTCGATGCCATGCTTGGAGCAGACATATTCCGAACACATCTTGAACGCATTATCGACTGTGTCGATAACCAGCGTTTTGAATTGGTGATCACCCTTGGCCGCTAGCTTGCATGCCTCGAGGAAATCCTCCCACTTGTATGTGGGCATCTTGAATACTTCCAGGTGATTGAGACCTGGTTCACATTCAAAGAACAGTGCTTCAGGAAATTGACTCGCGAAGGTCGACTTGCCCAACTTGGGAGCCGAGTACAACAGAATCGTTTGTTTGCCAAGCTCGGTGATGGGCTTGGATCGCTGTGACGGTAAAGCAATAGTCATTGGGTGCTAATAGCCTTTCAAAATGTGGGTGCATCGGAATCGAATGAAGTAAGTTCTTCGTGTGGAAGTGCAATCTCATAGAGGTTGTCCACCACGTTGGGATTGAAGCCGGACTGGCAATAGGGCAAGTACTCGCATGGGCGTTGATACGAGAAGCAATTGGATGTATTGAGCAGCCATTTGCCTCGCCGCCGAGCATCGAGGTACTGCTGGGTGATTTCCCAAACCTCGTCTTGCAACATGGCAAGGCGATCTTCGGAGAGATAAATGAATTCGCGATGGAATGATTCGGGCCGCGCGTACCAAGCCGACAATCGCCCTTGGAACTCTTCGTCGGTCTCAGGCAGTTGACGTTTAGCCGTTGATTTGCCGCTCTTGTTTTTGGCTGCCAACTCCGCGTGGCGAGCTTCGTATTCTTCCTGCGTCTCGCCCTTACTTTGCTTGAGCCGCGACTTCAGCAGGACGTTGTAAATCACGCCAACGATCGGATAGCCAAGCTCACGAAGGTAGTAGCAGTAAAGAGCGATCTGGGTGTCGGTCCACAGTTTGTCGAGGTAGCTCGCATCGATGCTCGCTGCGGTTTTGTGCTCAAGCAAGTACATGCCATCGCGACATTGAACAATCGCGTCGGCCTTACCTGCGATCCGGAATGTTTGACTGAGTCGACCCGTATCAGGATTGCGAATCTCACCAACGAAAGACTTTTCGACTTCCACAATCGTGAAGTCCTCGGTGGCGTAGCGGGTGGCATAGCCTGTGATCATCGATCGCGCCAGATGCCAGTTGGCAAGTTGCGTCTCGTCACCCATTTGCTGTGGAAATTGTTGATCCAAATAATCCAGAACCGTCCAAAGACGATTCGCGTCGCCAACGGATCGATACCAAAGCTCGATGGCTCCATGAACGATGCTTCCGAACGATAACGCGTCGGACTTTTGGCGTGGTCGCAAGCAATCGACGTAGCGATGCTTGTATTTGCGTGGACAGTTGCGAAACGTATTGAGCGCCGAATAGGTCAATACGTTTTTGCTGTTCGCCGGTGTAGATTCGAGCGTGCCTGCGCTCGATTGTGCGATTGGGTGCGTACTACTCATTAGGCTGCCACCTGCGCAGACTGCGAGGGTGCATTAACGACAGATCGCTCGACGTGGAATGCGTCTTCACCAAACTCACGCTGCAAGAACCCAACGAATAGCTTGTTAAGATCGCGACCAACGGCAGTACTTGAATCAATCACGCATTTACGCATGACGCCATCGAAGTAATGTGCCGCATCGAGCCGTGTTTGGGATTCGCCGTGCAGACTCTCCGTTGCGAAGATCGCAAGCACCAAGGATGCTTCGACTTCATCAATGTCAATATCTGGAATAAATGCATATCGGTAGATCTCTTTTGCCATCGCTGGGTCCTCACAGGTGAAAGTGCGTCTCTCTATCTGTAGGAATACCCCAGACGCACCGAAGTTGACGGATTACGATTCCAAATACTTGTCCAAGCCAACCGCCTCGAATCGACTACGGATGTGCCGCATCCAATCGTTGAGCGTTGTTCTTGGCACGCCGAGATCGCGAGCAATCTCAGACATGGATTGCGTCTGGCGACGTTCGAGTAGATGTCGCCATTGCTCTGGTAGCTTGGCGATTTCCTGCGCGAGATCGATTTGCAGGTCCGTTAGATCCTGTTCGCTCAATCGGCTTTCGCGACCAAGCCGTCGGTTGCGATCGTCCTCGCCGATCAATTGGCTCAACTCCGTTGAGCCGCCGTCTGGGAGAGTTACCATCAGGCTAAGACTTCCAATCCGACTCGGGCCCCGTTTGGAACGACCTTTATTTCGGACTAGGTTTGCTAGATGGCGTTGAACAATGGTGCAGATGAAGGGATAAAGATGCCCGACTTTCTCATCGAATTGCTCAACGCTCTTGGCAACTCGAATGTAGATCTCTTGCTCTAGATCCTCGCGATCGTGGTTAACGAAACTCGACGTACCAATTGTCTGTCGAATCTTGCGTTGGATGATGCTGCGGATGAAACGATCATCAACTAAGCGATCACTGTTTGGGGAGTTTTCTTTCATACCAACCTCTTCTGGCTGAGTGCCCAGGATCGGTGCCGTTAGAAGTTAGGCAGGCCGCATCAGGCACGACAGAAGAGGTGTCAGTGGTCAAAAAAAGAAAGAATTGACCTTGAAAACGCAGGGGAATTGGCGGTTTCAGTGGTCATGACCACTTTTCGGTGGTCACGGTTGGCTTTTGGTCCTCCTGGTTTTTAAATCCCTCTTTTGGTCTTTCACTATGTCGATTAAATCTCGGGCTTGGTCGTCAGTAATTTCGCCACGCTGAAGGTTTTCTAGGATTGGTTCAGATTGGTCGGCTGGCAATGAAGAATGAACCAATCGAATCGTTTCGCCACGAACGGCAGAATCAAACGGTTGTGGCGACACATGGGAAGCTTGTGCCTCCATCGCAATGTCCAAACCAATTTTTCTAAGTTTGGGCGCATTCCTATTCTTACCTCGAGGAATTCCAAGTTCGTCAGCGATGGACTGCCAAACCGGCGAGTTTGTCACCATCGCTGGTGATTTTACCCCTAACGCACCCGCGATCACGTTTCGACCAAACAATCTTCCCGCAGCCTCGATCGCGTTTTTTTGCCCTCTGCGAACTGCCTCCGATAGATCGCTGAAGCTCGGTGACCGCTCGGCCTTGTATTTTCTGATTTCATCGTCGAGATCTGACTGAGTCCAACTGCGTTTGGGGATCGTACCGCTGCCTTTGGCCGTGGGGCGGGTCTGCTGTGACTCCGTGGACGGAACTCTAAGCTTGCTCGAGATACTGTTCTTTCGCAATCGAAGGCGGCCATCGACGAACTCGAATGCATCGCTCAGAGTGATGAAGCCAGCAAATGCTTGGTCTTCATGCGTTGGGGGTGGCGATGTAATAACAAGAGTGCGGTTACAAAGTGGGCTCTTACGCAGTGCATCCATCGCTCCCGGGCAAGCAAGCATGACTTCCAGTGTAACATCGCCAATTTCAAGTTCGCCAAGCTTCCAAGCTTCGATAATCTCTAGCTTCTTTGATACTGTCCGACTGGGAAATGTCGCATTTGCCAACTTCACAAAGCGTGCTCGATCAAGAGTCCATTGTGCGAGTCGATTGGGTGGTACATCAACCGAACCAGACTCTGGGCAATAAATTCGAAATAGGGTCTTCCCTGACTTCGTGGGAATGCGATCAACGAGTTCGACGTGATCGAGATGACAGGCATCGCACACGATACTTGTAGCGTTCTGCGCAGCAACTAAGAGCTTTTGCTGAAGCAAAAACTCTCGGCAAGATGGGTCGATCGCGAGAAACTCATCGCCAGTCAATATGCCGCGCGGCGAATCAAGCAACCGACTGATGATGCTGAGCGACTCCAGCACGATCTAACCCCCACGCTCGAAGATATTTTTCGCCGAGCACTTTTAGCCTTTCAGGTTTGCTCTTGAGGTTGCTCGAATTCGGATACGAAACATCGAGTGAAAGCGACTTCGGAAGCGTCTCATCGTGCGGATCAAATTCAAATTTCAGACCGACCTGTGTGACATTTAACAGAGCTGCTGGCAAACGTTCTCTCGCCAGCAACGAGTCCATCATGTCATAAATATCGTCGCGATTTCCTTCGGGGTCAGCTTCCAGAGTGATTCGCCGTCGAGGCATCCCTTGCACAGTTAGTCGCAGCCTTTTCACTCTAACTCCCACGATGCCATCATCTAAATCTGTGGGAAATTGAAAGTCGCGGTGTACCAGCCCATTCAGCTCGTAGGGATGCGAGTCTCTGTCTTCCGGTCCAAATTCCTCCCGCAGAATCACGCGTCCGAAGATTTCCTGTAGCGGAACGTACACTTTCTTCCCACCCTTAACAAACATGTCGAGAATGCCGGATTCGGAATCATATGCGAGGACAAGTTCGAATGCTCGCCGTTCAGGCGTCCGTGCAAACCCACCGGACTCATTAAAATTGATATATGTGTCCGCGTAGTCATCAAGGTAAGCGAAGAAATAGTCGACGCCGCTCGCGCGGAGCAAGTGTTCGATACGACACATCCTTCCGCGAGCTTGAGTAAGTTGAAAGAATGCGGAAAAAGCTTGTTCTAGCTCTTGCATTCGAACTTCGGTCGTTTCAGGTTGCTTAGCAGGTAAGCCAATCCGACGAATCCAATATCTTCCACGTGATAAGCTATCAGCTCGGGCAAATCGTACTGCCAGTTGCCAAATATCCGGTGAATGGATGAGAGTCCAAACCGTTTTGTCGTGTCTGCTTTCGAAGAGCTCGATATTTTCAATCAAGTCGTCTTCTCCCATTCGCCGAGCCTCTTCGACGATAGCGCGTATTCCATCTTCGATCGCCATTTCACCGATTTCATGAAGAACAATTTCTATGTTTCGGCGTGGAGCTTCTTCCAGTTGCTGCCAAGCATTAAAAATGGCCGAAACATCCGTCTCAGATAATTCCGCCCAGGGAACATTGATCGGACATTGATAGTGCTCGAAAAGCTGTCGTAGCAAATCGTTTGAGACCTGTCTGAGGACTTTTTTAGGATCAAATTGTGCCATCGTTTACTCACCTCTCGAGTATTGTGTTACGCCTACTACCTTCCCCAAAATCCGTAACTCGCAGTCCGGGGCGACCACGATGGGTTTATATCGCTTGTTCTCGGCTCTCAATTCGATGAGGTCTTCAGATACAAAGAGTCGCTTCACAGTTGCTTCGTCTTCAATCAGCGCGACTACGATTTCACCGTTCTCCGCTATTGGCTGCTGGCGAACAATCACGACGTCTCCATCATTGATGTTCGCGTCGATCATGCTGTCGCCCGAAATCTGAAGTGCGAAGCACTTGCCACGGCCAATTAGCTTTTGGCTAACCATTACGTGCCCCATCAGATTCTCTTCCGCCAGCATCGCGGGGCCAGCTTTCACCAATCCAAGCACTGGTATTGAAACCAGGGCATCGAGCATCTGCATCGGAACTCGGGATACGGTAATGCTTCGTGCTTTGCCCGAATCCCTTGTGATGTACCCCTTTCGCTCCAGTTGTCCAACCAACTGATGGGCGCTGGCAGCGGAAATGGAAAGGAAATCCCCAAGCTCCGCCATCGTGGGCGCAAATCCCTTTTTTGCAATGATTTCCCTTAGCGCCGTCAGCGAACGCTGCTGCGCTTCGGATATCAAATTGCTTGTCGGACGCCCAGGTCCAGGTTGGCCGTGTGCCATTTTGCCCATTCCAATTAGTACTTACAGATGTTAGCCCTTAACTGACGGAAGTATGCTAGCAGATCTTTTCGACGGGGCAACACTAGGAATGAAAAATCCGCAAACTACTCCTTGACTGATGTTTTTAGATGACATTTGCTAGTTCAAAAGAAGGCCAATCGACATTAAAGAAAATTGCCCAGATGTTTCATTTCATGATTGTCTCTGTCGGGCTGTTTCAGCAGATATTTAGGTCATCTTCTGATGCAATGTGGAACTCGGTTCGCCGGGGCACCAGTCGCGAAAGTAATCATTCACATTGCTATGACACGTATGGTCACAGCGAGAAAGAAATCCTCGAAAACCGGAAATTGTGTTCAGCGAATTCAGGCTCCGGAACGCCATTAAGGTCGGCTATGCAATGTGATAGTCACTGATCCCAGCATCAATGCTGAGAAGTATGGCGCAACCAATCGTTATCACCGTTCTCGGAATCCAGAATTCCGATTTCCAAATGACTAGCCATCTACTTCAACGTTCAAAAGGCTAATCGCACGTCAATTTATCTTCCGTTAGTTCGTGTTTGCGAATAATCCCTATATGCAAGTAAGTGCAACTAAGTCGCGACTTAAGTTTTGGGAGAACATACTGAGTCCGCCAAGGGTTGATATACCTTGTACACCAACCTCCACACCTGATATACAAATCTCTTCGGTACGTACTCTTTCAAAAATCCTCGCAACACCCAACTGTTCATTTCCTCGCAACCCACCTAGTGTGGGATAACACAGAACAATCTGTCGACAACCAGTTGCCATAGAGAAAGCAATGGCTTCGTAGACATCCGCCTCTGCAATCCTGCTTTTCGCGTTGGTGATTCTCGTCTTGTACTTCGCATCTACAACGAAGCTTATCGAATTGTTACTGTAAACGGATACATCCGGGAAAACCTGAAAAACCCGCTTCTTTGGGATATTGGATTCGTAATCAAAACTTTCACGAGTTGCGAATGAGTGCGGTTCTTGTGGTTTGACTGCTGAGGCTCCTAACCCTAATCTTAATCCAAGAGTAATCACATCCTCCCAAACTCTCCATGTATCAAGTATAAAGCCTGGAGCGTTCGGCGATCCTCCCCTAAATTTGAGCCCAAATCCTTTGATAACGTCTAAGCTGAGATCGTAAAGGGTTTGCCAACGTCTCGACCGATTCGGGACCAATTTGCCAGGTGCTTTTGACGTTCGATATTGTGGTGCCAACATCTGAGAGACTCTATTCAACTGCTGTCGTATCTGGGGCTCACGAACCTCAGTTAAAAGAATTTCGACAGCACCAAGGATACTCGCATTGAAGCAATTGCGACGATCGTATGTAACAATCTCCTGATCAAAACCATCGGCACCGGGAAATGCGACAGTTTCTGCATCGACTTCGCCGTCAATCGAGAAGTCAGTGAATCTTTTGCGATTATAAGTTCGCAACGGACGCCTATGATTATCCCAAAACATTTCGACAACAGCACGGCCCACTAGAGCCGCTAGATCATCTCTACAACCCACATCTGATGATAGGCGTTCTCTCGCCAACAATCGACCATGCTGAGAGAGCATACTTAAGTAAAAGAAGTCTTCTCGCCATCGAGCAGAGCTATTCGTTAGAAACTTCGGAATCACTTCGAGCTCGAGCTGTGGGCAAATTTTGAGTAGCCCAGCGACACGGCCAATAGTCACAGCATTGCTGTTGAATTCGATGGGATTCATACCCAATCGCAATAGCTTGTTGATTCTTTCACCGGCGGATGCAAGCAACAAACGCACATCCTCAGTTTTCTTGCCAATCAAATGACTAGCATCAAGAATTAAAGCTGAATTGTTCTCGTACTCTCCTGTTGATAGACGGACAAGCTGCTTTGGGTACGCCATGCGTTTCACTCGCAAACAGCAAGGAGTAGATCGTAAATCTTAGTATGATCGACAACTCGTGGACCAACCAGTTCGAGCCTAGGTTCGTCTGCAAACATACGATCTTCAAGTTTCAGTAAATGTTGATTCACAGAACTTCCTATATTAAAGACTGCAGCCAAGCCTCGTACGTCACCAAAAAAGACCTCCTCGACGTGCGCTCGTAGGAGAGTCCAAGCTTCAGCCGCTGACGACAGTGCCCCTTCTAAGTCTAACGCGGGCAAACGCCCCATCAGGATCCCATGTCCGATCTGAAACTCCTGTCCGCGTCCTAATCGAATCCGACTGTTCACTCGCTCCCAAGCTCTAACTGCTGCTTCGTAGACGTTACCGACAGTTGTAGGCAGCTTAGGTAGCTCACCCTCGAAATTATCATTTAGAGAAAAAAAACGACGAAGGACTATTGAGTCAGGACTAAGCTCGTACGGGGCCCATCGCCTCAGGAATGCTACGTCGAGAGGTTCAACAGAAGTATCCGCTTGGTTCATAGCGGCTAAAATATACAGATCGTTTGGTAAAGCGTATTCCTCAGTAGCTCCGTCTTTGGGCCGTGTGATCTCAAAAAACTGTGTCTGCTTGCCGGGCAAACCATTTCCCTCAAGGCGTTTGTCGGACTCTATCGCGACGATGCTTCCTCCAAATACTTGAACGGCCGGCCCCCTGTTTATTTCATGAATAATCAAGAGGGATGCACTTTTGGCTTGCTTAGCAAATTCGCTAGCACGATAAAGAGTGCCCTCTGTAACACGAAACGCAGTTCCGGCGGTTTGGTTCTCGGATGAAACCAACGGAATTATCCCAGTTATAAAGTCACGGTATTTTGAATTCTGATGGAAAACGGTTCGGAAAATCTTTCGAGAGCTTTTGTCTTCGCTTGGAATACTCCCTTTCAAAGCCGCAGGAACTGGGGGTACACTCGGGATGGCAACACTCGCGCCGGGCACATGGACTGGGCCATTGGGAATCTCCAAACAGAATGCTCTAGCGACTTCGTTCAGCAGCCGCGATTTTCCCGTTCCTGGAGGTCCGGAGATCAAAACGTTGTGCCGATCCTTAAGCAACTGAAGTATTGCAATGCAGTGGTTCGAAAAATCAGGCATCGCAGAATCTCGTTTCCGTCTCGAAGTCAATGTATCCCCTTGCAACAGCATTAGATCGTCGCCTAGTGTCAAGGCATGTAAGAATTGGCAAAGCGACGTCATTGTGCCATGCTCCCGATCGCAGAGAATTTTCAGTGGCAAAATGTGGCCATACACTGTCATCATCGCGTTGAACAAGCAACAAGACTATTCGCCCTTCGTTAATGGGTGGCAGTAAGTTTAGTGGTGGGTACGTATGAACTACCGGAAGCCTCCCTTCATCGGGGCGAGCATCCGTCGGAGGTTCAAAAAGCGCTTCCTTTGACCTTTCATTGCCAGCTGAATCCTTCCAGTAAAACCGACCGACCAACACGTCGGTCGTTACGCGGCTGCCATTTCGCTTTCGCTGTTCCTGACGAACTTGCGGAAACATTTTCCTGAACGCGTTTTCAAATGTCGCATACGGTCGGAATCTAAGGTCCCGAGCGCCACCTCCCGTGTCTGAATCATTTGATTCAGCACGAAACTTCCGAAAGTCACCCTCAACTATCTCTTTGTATACGACCCTTTTAACGCCACTTGGATGGTTAGGCATAACACAAGTCCCTCTCATCGTCTGCGCGACCATCGGTTCCTACGATCTCGGATGCGAACTGACCTGGGATGTAGG
>WBZS01000346.1_pt2 | contig 59316 bp, 52 predicted proteins | sample 5204201 | NCBI WGS metagenome assembly WBZS01 (sample SAMN12344357, study PRJNA552823) | activated sludge metagenome | biome: Activated sludge suspended growth; feature: Nitrification reactor; material: Wastewater; isolation source: activated sludge from nitrification reactor of wastewater...
AGAAAACGTCGGCGCCGCCACCCCTTCGTACTCGGGCGTCAGCGTCCACTGTGCGCCGGTGCGCGTGTCGATGCCGATCAGCGCACCGCCCTTGGCCGCGTAGACCAGGACGTCGCCCTGGATTGCGAAGACCCCGTTGCCGTATCCGACACCGCCGGCCGGCGCAGGTTCGGCCGTCAGCGTTTCGGCCAACCCGCCGTCGAGCGCCTGACGCACGATGCTGCGTTTGCCGTCGTTGGCACGAACGAAATAGATCGCATCGGCGCGATCGCTGAAGGCCGGTTCAGACAGGCCCTGACTGAGGACGACACGTTGTATTGGAAGAGACATGGATCACCCACGGCGATAAGGATCGTACAGTTGCGGATCGGCGCGACGCCCGGCGCGAAAGGGAAGCGCGGCAAGCACGCCGGCGATGAACCCGCCGACATGAGCCATGTAGGCCACGCCGCCCTCACCGGTCGCGCTGATCTGGCCGAAACCGCCAAAGACTTGAAGCACGAACCACAACCCGATCACGATCACGGCCGGGATCGGGATTGTGCGGTAGCCAAACAGCACAAGCACGCGTTGCTGCGGATAGAGCAGGAGGTACGCGCCCAACACGCCCGCGATCGCGCCCGAGGCGCCCAGGTTCGGGATGTTCGACGTCGGATCGACGAGCACCTGCGCCACAGTCGCGGCCACACCGCAGAACAGGTAGAAGCCCGCGAACAGCCACATCCCCAACCGATCTTCGACGTTGTCGCCGAAGATCCACAGATACAACATGTTGCCGCCGATATGGGCAAGCCCGGCGTGCATGAACATCGCCGAGAAGATCGTGACCCATTCCGTTAACGGGCTCGCCAGCAGTTTCCGCGGCACGACCGACCAATCCACAGTGAACGAGTCGCCCAAGGACATCTGGCCGAGGAAGACCATCACGTTAAGGGCGATCAAGATGTAAGTGACGATCGGGGTGCGTCGCCGCTCGCGGTTGTCATCGCCTATGGGTAGGAACATGGCGTGATTGTAATCCAGACGTCGGGCGCGAAGGGCGAGGAGCGAAGAGCGAGAAGCGAGGGGCGAGGAGCGCAAGGAACTTTTCGCCCTTCGCCCTTCGCTCTTCGCTCCTCGCTCTGCGCGCTCAGTGGCCCGCGTGCTCCGAGGGGCGCTTCTCGGTGCTATCGCGGCGGGCGACGGCAGCCGCGACGAGCGCGCGGAAGAGCGGATGCGGGCGATTGGGCCGGGAGAGGAACTCGGGATGGAACTGCGTGCCGACCATGAAGGGGTGGTCACGCATTTCGGCGATCTCGACCAGACGCGCGTCCGGCGAGAGGCCCGAGAACTGCATGCCGTGCTGTTCGAAGGCCTGGCGATAGGCGTTGTTGAACTCCCAACGATGGCGATGGCGCTCGCGCAGCGTGACGCCGTCGGGCAGATCGTAGGCCTCGTCGGCCTGCGAATCCGGGGTAAGCACGCAGGGATAAAGGCCGAGGCGCATCGTGCCGCCCATGTCCGCAATCGAACGCTGATCGTGCATCAGGTCGATGATCGGAAATTTCGTGGCGGCGTCGAACTCGGTCGAATTGGCTTCGTCGCTGTTGAAGACGTGCCGGCCGAACTCGATGCACATGACCTGCATGCCCAGGCACAGACCGAGATACGGCACCTGTTGTTCGCGCGAGTAACGCGCCGCCAGGATCTTGCCCTCGATGCCGCGCGCGCCGAAGCCGCCCGGCACGACCACGCCGTCGCAGGTCTTGACCTGGTCCCAGCCGCGGCCCTTCTCGAGATCCGCCGAGTGGATCCACTCGATCTCGAGCTCCTGGCCGAGCGCGAGCGCCGCGTGTTTGAGCGCTTCGCGCACGCTCATGTAGGCGTCGTGCAGTTCGATGTATTTGCCGACGATGCCGATGCGCACGCGCGGCTTGTCGCGGCGCACCTCGCTGGCCAGCTTCTCCCACTCGTGCCAATCCGGTTGGCGGCGCGCCTGCAGACCGAGCTTGCTCATGATGATCTCGGCCATCTTGGCCTTCTCGAGCAGCAACGGCACTTCGTAGAGCACATTGGTGGTCACGAGCGGGATGACGGCGCGCTCCTCGACGTCGCAGAACAGCGCGATCTTCTGGCAGAGGTCATCGCTGATCGGGTAGTCGCTGCGCGCCACGATCACGTCGGGGCTGATACCGAGCGAGCGCAACTCGCGGACGGAATGCTGGGTGGGCTTGGTCTTGAGCTCGCCCGTCGCGCCGATGTACGGCAACCAGGTGACGTGCAAGAACAGGCTTTCGTCGCGGCCGACGTCGGTGCGCATCTGGCGCATGGCCTCGAGGAAGGGCTGCGACTCGATGTCGCCGACCGTGCCGCCGACCTCGATCAACACGATGTCGGCGCCGCTGTTCTTGGCCACGATCTTCATCCGGCGCTTGATCTCCGACGTGACGTGCGGGATCACCTGGATCGTGCCGCCGAGGAAGTCGCCGTGGCGCTCCTTGGAGATCACGTCGGAGTAGATCTGGCCGGTGGTGACGTTGCAGTCGCGGCTCAGGCTGATGTCGATGAAGCGCTCGTAGTGACCGAGATCCAGATCGGTCTCGGCGCCGTCATCGAGCACATAGACCTCGCCGTGCTGATAGGGGCTCATCGTGCCCGGGTCGACGTTAATGTAAGGGTCAAGCTTCTGGACCGAGACCGAGAAGCCCCGTTCCTTCAGACAGCGTCCGAGGGCAGCGGCAGTCACGCCCTTGCCCACGGAGCTCACCACACCGCCCGTGATGAAGATGTATTTCGTCATTCAACCTTCTCCTCGATGACTCGGCTGCGATTATTGCGACGTTCCGCTCATGCTGTTCCGGCCGGCGGATCCCATCCCGGCAGGCAGCGCCCTACCAACTGAGGCAGGCGGCGCCTGCCCCGAATACTCACATGTCTGTCAACGCACAGGTCGGAGGCCGACCGGGTGATCAACGCCTTCAGCGTTGCGTGGCGAGATAATTGGCTAACGGCACCAGCAGGTTGTGAATGTCGTACGGGCCCCAGCCTTCCGAACCGCCGTCCGGAATACCGGCCGTGAAGATCGTGGCCCCGATCACATAGGGGTCTTGCCGGATCTGCTGGTCGTACCAGATCAGTTCGTTCATGTAGGCCTGAATGCCATCGGCGCCGCGCTGATTGGCGACCCACAGGCCCTCGAGTTGCTTCCAGGCTCCCGCATCGCCGGTTTCGGGGCAACCGCCCTGGATGGGCACCACGTCCATGCCCATCTCGCTGATCACCAATTTGAGATCGCCCAACCCGCGCGGCTTGAGATAGCCTTCGTACCACAGGCGATAACGCAACGTCAACGGCCCAGCCGGCACCGCGATCGCCGGGGCGCCCGGGATGATGCCGGCCGTCCCCGCCGGCATCACGCCGCAGTTGAGGTAGGGGCGATTGTACTCGTGCAGGTGCCAGATCCCGCCGCAACGCGCAGCCGCCTGCAACGCCGGGAAGAACGACTCCAGATCGCCGTAGTCGCGCGGCCAGCCCGTCGCGAAGCCGCCGACTGCAGCCCGAAAGCCGTGTTGTTGCATCAAGCACGCTCGGGCCGCCTCGAAGCGGCCATACCAGACCAGCTTGGCCGTGCCTTCGGCGTCGTAACCGACTTCGTTCCAGCCTTCCCAGTAATCGATGCCGGGGTTGCTCTGATACTCGCCCAGATGGCTTTGCACGTAGCCCTCTGCGGCTGCCTCCGGGGTGAGGCCCTGCGTGTACCAGCTCTCCTGGTTTTCCTCGATGATGCGCGCCACGGTGACCGTGGTCGGTGACAGCTGCTTGACCTCGGCCAGCCAGCCATAGCTGCCGGCGCCCTTCACCACAGCCGGCTTGACGCGCCGGATCAACTCGAACACGTAGGGATCGCTCACGCCGATCGCGTGGATGCCCAGTTTGCTGGCGCTCGGGCCGTCGATGGGCTCGGGCCACGGCGGCGTCGGCGTGGCCGAGGGCGGCACAGGCGTGGGCGTCTCGGCCGGGGCCTGGGGCGTGGGAGTCGCCGACGGGGTCGGCGGTGCATCGTTTTGATAGATCCCGGGAAGGTAGTTCGGCCCGATCGCTGTCGCAGAGGGCGAGGGCGTGCCCCGCCCGTGGGTCTCCGCCGTCAGATCGACGCCCTGGGCCACCTCGCGTTGGGTCGCCGTGAGCAGGGGCAGGGGCTGGGGCCGCGCGCAGCCCGCCAGACCGACGAGCAGCAGCGCCGCGATCCCCATACGTCGCGCATGATCCGACTTCAGACGAGTGAACATCATCCTCATAGACTATCACGCCGGGCGTCTGACGCGAACCTCCGGCCTGAAACGGGCGCTGGACAAAGAGAGAGGCGGGGAGTTGAGCCGCCTGAGCTGCGCTCCCCGCCTCTAGAATCCGGTGTTTGCGTGTGTCACGCTTACGTTTACCAGGGCACATTGGGGAGTATACCATGCTCTGTTATACTCCCCGAACATATGTCTCAACCCACCCTGGTCGCACTGGATATCGAAACCACCGGGCTCGATTCACACAGCGACGCCATCATTGAGATCGGTGCGATCCGATTTCGCGGCGACCGCATCGAGGACGAGTATCACACCCTGCTCAACCCCGGCCGCAGCATCCCGCGCAACGTCGTCGAGCTGACCGGCATCACCGACGCCATGGTCGCCCGAGCGCCGCGCGCGGTCGACAAACTCCCGGAGCTCGAGGAATTCGTCGGCGACGACCCCGTGGTCGGCCACAACGTGCGCTTCGACCTGAGCTTCCTGCGGGCCGGCAAGATCCTGCGCTACAACGAGGCCGTCGACACCTACCCCATCGCCAGCGCCCTGATGCCGACCGCGACGCGCTACAACCTTGGCGCGCTGGCGCGTCAGCTCGGCATCGTGCTCCCGGCCACGCACCGCGCGCTGGACGACACGCGCGTGACGGTGGCCGTGTATCAGACCCTGTACCTGCGGGCACTGGCTCTGCCGTTGCAGACGCTGGCCGAGATCGTCAATCTCCAGCAGGACGTCGACTGGGGCGCGAACTTGCTCTTCGAGGAGGCGCTTCGCGCCCGTAGCCGCGAGCTGGCGACCGGCCGAACCGCGCGCGACAAGGTGTCGCTCGAGCCGCGCATCGTCTCGCGCGGCCTGTTGCCGGTGGCCGAGCCGACGCCGCTCGACGACCAGGCCCTGGCCCGTCTGCTCGAGCCGGGTGGCGCGTTCGCCCAGAAGTTCACGAGCTACGAGTTCCGGCCGCAACAGGTGCGCATGCTTCAGGCCGTGGCCCGCGCCTTCTCCGAAGGCAAACACGCCATGGTCGAAGCCGGCACCGGCACCGGCAAGTCGTTCGCCTACCTGGTGCCCGCGGCCCAGTGGGCGGTGCAGAACGGCCAGCGGGTGGTGGTGTCGACCAACACCATCAACCTGCAGGAGCAGTTGCTCCGCAAAGACGTGCCCGACGTCGAGGCCGCGTTGAAGATCGGGCTGAAGGCCGCGCTGCTCAAGGGCCGGAGCAACTACCTGTGCCCGCGCCGTCTCGACAACGCCCGTCGGCATCGCCCCAAGCAGGCCGACGAGATGCGCGTGTTGGCCAAGGTGCTGACCTGGCTCGCGACCGAAACCCCGGCAGACGATGAGACCGCCGAGCGCCCTGCCCTGAGCCTCGGCCCGGGCGACCGCGCGGCCTGGGTGCGGCTCTCGGCCGAAGACGAGAACTGCACGCTCAACACCTGTCAGACGCGCATGCACGGCTCGTGCGCCTACTATCAGGCGCGGCGCGCCGCCGAGGCCGCGCACATCCTGATCGTCAACCATGCCCTGTTGCTGGCCGACATCGCCGCCGGACAGCAGGTGCTGCCCGCTTACAACTACCTCGTGCTCGACGAGGCCCATCACCTGGAGGCGGCCACCACCGACGCGCTCGGTTTCGAAGCGACGCGTCTCGACCTGGACAAACAGTTCAAGGAGCTCGGCAGCCCGACCGGGGGACTGCTCGGCACCGTCCTCGGCGCGTTGCGTGAGGCGCTGGCGCCCGATGCCTACATCGTCGTCGAGGCCGAGACCGTGCGCGCCTTCGAGCGGGCCGGCACCGCGCTCGAGACCGGCCGCTCGTTCTTCGAGGCCATCAGCGACTTTCTGACCGCGCGCCGCGACGGCCGGCCGATCAGCGACTACGGCCAATCCGAACGGATCACGCCGCCGGTGCGCCAGGGCCTGCCGTGGAGCGGCGTGACGCAGGCCTGGGAACAGGCACGGCCGTCGTTCGATGCGCTCACGCGCGCGCTGACCCGCGTGCGCACCTATCTCGTCGAGCTGGCCGAGGGCGACGCCGACGCCGATCGCGAGGCCCTCGAAGAACTCGCCGCGGACGTCAACAACCAGGCCCGGTTCTTCACCCGCCTGATCGAAAACCTCGACGGCCTCGTGCTCAAGCCCGACCCGACCACGATCTACTGGGCCGAGGCCGACAACCGCGAAGGACGCGCGAGCGTGCATGCCGCGCCCCTGCACGTGGGGTCGCTGGTCGAGAAACACCTGTGGCAGGAGAAGGAGTCGGTGGTGATGGCGTCGGCGACGCTGACCACCGGCGGCAGCTTCAGCTATCTGCGCGGACGCCTGAACGCGACCGACGTCACCGAGCTGGTGGTCGGCTCGCCGTTCGATTACGCGGCCTCGACGCTTCTGTATCTGGCCACTGACATCCCCGAGCCGCAGATGCGCCAAGACTATCAAAAGGGCGTCGAACGCGGTCTGATCGACCTGTGTCTGGCCACGCGCGGGCGCGCGCTTGTGCTGTTCACGTCGTACGCGCAACTCAAGCAGACCGCGAACGCGATTCGCGGGCCGCTGTCGAAGGCCGGCATCGATCTGTACGATCAGACCAACGGCAGCTCGCGCAGCGCCTTGCTCGATAATTTCAAGGCCGCCGACGCCGGCGTGCTTCTCGGCACCAAGAGCTTCTGGGAAGGCGTCGACATCCCGGGCGACACGCTCTCGTCGCTGGTGATCACGCGTCTGCCCTTCGACGTGCCCGACGACCCGATCATCGCCGCGCGCTCCGAGACGTTCGAGAAGCCCTTCGAGCAGTACAGCGTGCCGGAAGCGGTCCTCAAGTTCCGTCAGGGCTTTGGGCGGCTGATCCGCACGCAAAGCGATCGCGGGGTGGTGGCGGTCTTTGATCGCCGCATCCTGACCAAGACCTACGGCCGCGTCTTCCTCGAATCGCTGCCGGCCTGCACCGTCAAGCGTGCGCCGTTGGCCCAGATCGGGCCTGAGGCGAAGGCGTGGCTCGAGCGACCGCGGTAAGGGAAGCGGGAGGAGCGAGGGGCCGCAGGGGCGGCGCTTGTCGCCGCCTGGCGGGGGCGAAGGGTGCTCAGGGCGAAAGGGCGTCGGCCAGGAAGGCCATGACGCGCGTTTCGTAGAGCACGGGGTCGAGCTTGAAGCCGCCGACGTGCCGGGCTCCGGCGATGACCCATAGCGATTTAGGTTCGCCGGCAGCGGCGTACAGGCGCGGCCCGGAATCGGGCGGCACGACGGTGTCGGCAGCGCCATGGATGATGTAGACGGGGCGCGGCGCGATGCGCGTGATCGCGTCGATCGGGCGCACAAGGTCGACGCTGATGCCGGCCTCAGCCTCGGCGAACGGGCGGATGAACGGTCGAAACACGGCGATCGGCACGGCGGTGTTGATGGTCTCGGCCAGCGTCGTGAAAGCCGAGTCGACGATCACGGCCTCGATCGCGGGTTGCTCGGCGGCCGTGAGGATCGCGGTCGCCCCACCCATCGATTGACCCCACATGACGACGTGTTCGACGCCGGGCTGAGCCTGGGCGTAGGCCAGAGCGGCCCCGGCGTCGAAGCGCTCGTAGTAGCCCAGGGTGGTGAAGTCGCCGCCGCTCGCGCCGTGGGCGCGCGCATCCCAGGCCAGCACGCCGTAACCGTTCGACGCGTACATCGCGTAGATCTCGGGCGATCGGGCCGCGGCATGTCCGTGAGCGACAAGGACGACTGTGCCGTTCACCGGGGCCGTGTACCAGGCCGCCAGCGCGATGCCGTCGGACGTCGTCAGGGTGACGTCCTGGTACGGCACACCCAGATCAGCAGGAGTGCCGATGAGGCCCAGGTCTTGGCGCTTCGGCCGCAGGTAGCCCAGCGTCATGCGCCAGCTCAAGCCGATCGTCAAGACGGCCATCCCGACCGCCACGGCAACGGTCAGGAACAGACCCAGCCGAAGCCAATGGCCCTTGGGTCTGCGGGGTGAGACGGGTCGGTCCGACATCGCTGATGGTTTCGACACGGTCGGCGATTACTTGTGGTGGCGCTCGAGGCGAGCGCCGTCGGTAACTGTATCGCCGGACGGACCCCTCGTGCGGATTATGTTGCTCACGGAACCGGCCGCGAGTGCCCACGCTGCGCTGGATGATGCGCCCGTTGACGCGACCCGGCCCCAACGGCTATAATTCCTTGCCGCGGCGCAGGCACCGACCTGCGCCGTTTGCTGCACGCATTCGTTTCGGTAACTAAGGAAGTACGACCATGATCGATGTCAACGACCTCCGCAAAGGGGTCACCTTTACGATGGACGGCAACCTGTACCGGGTGGTGGAATACAGCCATCACAAACCGGGCCGCGGGAACGCCACCATCCGCACCAAGCTCTACAACCTGCGCACCGGGTCGAACACCGACAAGACCTTTACGTCGGGCGATCGCGTGCAGGACATCCGGCTGGAGACGCGCTCGGCCCAGTACCTGTACAACGACGGTGACCTGTACTTCTTCATGGACAACACCTCGTTCGAGCAGACCGCGATCAGCAAGATCACGCTCGGCGAGCACGTCGACTACCTGCGCGAGAACCTGGACGTCAAGCTGACCTTCTTCGAAGAGCAGCCGCTCGACGTCGAGCTCCCGATGAACGTCGACCTCAAGATCGTCGAGTGCGAGCCGGGCGTGCGCGGCGACACCGCGACGGGCGCCAACAAGCAGGCCACGCTCGAAACCGGGCTGAAGGTGATGGTGCCGTTGTTCATCAACCTCGGCGACACGATCCGCGTCAGCACCGAGACCGGCGCCTACGTCACGCGCGCGTGAGCAAACACGACACGCTGTTTGAAGGCGCGGCGGGGGTCGCCGCGCCTTTTGCGTTTCGAGCGCCGGAGGGGACCCGACGCTGAGCTATTTCTAAGCCTGCCCGCGCTACAATTCGGCCATGCGTACCCCTGCCGGATTTGAATGCCAACATTTTCACGGCGACTACTTCCGCGGCCGCCATGTCGAAGAGTGCCGCCTGATCGCGCGGAACCCGCGCAGCGCGGCCTGGACGCCCGGGCTTTGTCGCGATTGCCCGGTGCCGAAGATCGAGCGTGCCAACGCCTGCCCGCACCTGATGATGGAGGCGCGCGTGGTCAAAACCTGGCTCGGTCTCGCCCGCAGGATCGAGGCATCGGCCGTCTGTCGCAAATCCGGCGACGCCGTCGACAACCCGGTCGTCGGCTGCGGCCAATGCCATGACCTCAAGATCTTTGAGGAAGCACTCTCTTGATTGCCGATTTGTGATTGGAGGCTCGGAAGCCGATTCCAGAGCATCTCCGTCCTGCCAGACACGAATTGACAATCAACAATCAGCAATCACAAATGATCAAGGCTCTGCTCTTCGACCTCGACGATACGCTGTTGGCCAACAGCATGGCGACGTTTTTGCCCCCGTACTTCGGGCAGCTCGGGCGACAGTACCCGGAGCTCGAGGTCGGACGCGTCGCCGGTGCGACCCAGCACGCCGCGGCCCGGGCGCAGGCCAACCAGGACCCGACGGTCACGCTCGACCGTGTCTTCGCCGCCGATTTCACGCCCCGGATCGGGCGACCCGAGGCCGAGTGGCGTGAGCGCTACGCCGCCTTTTACGCCGACGGCTTCGATGCCCTGCGTCCGCTCACGCAGCGGCGTCCCGAGGCGCGCGACATCCTGGTCTGGGCGCTCGAAAACGGCTATCGGGTCGTGATCGCGACCAATGCGCTCTTTCCGCGCGCGGCCGTCGAAGCGCGCTTGCGCTGGGCCGGCATCCACGATTTGGCCCTGGCGCGCGTGACCGTGCTCGAGGACTGGCACTTCGCCAAACCCAACCCCGCCTATTTCGCCGAGATCCTGGCCGACCTGAGCCTGCGCCCGTCCGACGTTCTGATGGTCGGCAACGACCCGCTGGAGGACGTGGCCGCGGCGTCGGCGCTCGGCATCGCCTGCTGGTGGGTGACCGACGAGCCGTTGACCCCGGCGCCGCCCGGCGCGATCCTGGCCGGACGCGGATCGTTGGCGGTCTTCCACACCTGGGCGCGCGAGTGTCTGAGCGAGCTTCGCCCGGGTCCCGCGCCGGCCACCGCCCTGCCCGATCTCCTCCTCGGCAGCCTGGCACGGTTGTGGGCCGAGCTCGAGCGACTGCACGAGCGGCCGGACCTCTGGCGCCGGGCCTCTGGCGACGGCGCCTGGTCGGCGAACGAAGTCGCCGTGCATATGCGTGACGTCGAGGTCGAGGTGAACAGATCGCGCATCGAGGCGGTGCTTGCGCAGGACAATCCCTTTATCGCCGGCATTGACACCGATCAATGGGCGCTCGAGCGTGGCTATGCGCGGATCGATGGCCGGTCTGCGTTGGTTGAGTTCGCTCAGGTGCGTCAGGACGTGATCGCGCGTCTGCGCGCCATCGCGCCCGACGCCTATGAACGTACGGCGCGCCACGCCCTGCTCGGGCGCACATCGCTGCGTGAACTGGTCCAGGTGATGCTCGATCACGACCAGGTGCATCTGCGGCAGCTCCGCGGCCTGAGCCGTTGAACCGACGGCGCGGCTGAAATTACGTTGACAGGACCTCCATGAACCAGATCGGTCGCTACGAGATCCTCGGGGAGATTGGTCGGGGCGGCATGGCCGTCGTGTATCGCGCGCGCGACCCCAACTTCAATCGCGACGTCGCCGTCAAAGTATTGCCGCGCGAGTTGCTGCACGACTCAAACTTCAAGGCGCGGTTCCAGCGCGAAGCCCAGACGATCGCGGCCCTCGAGCATCCCGCCATCGTGCCCGTGCACGACTTCGGCGAGCAGGACGGCCAGCCGTATCTCGTGATGCGCTTCATGCCCGGTGGCAGCCTCGCCGACCGGCTCAAACGCGGCCCGGTGTCGCTCAGCGAGGCGCTGCGCATCGTCGGCCAACTCGCTCCGGCGCTCGATCGCGCGCACGTGGCCGGCATCGTCCACCGCGACCTCAAGCCCGCTAACATTCTTTTTGACCGCGAAGAGAACGCGTACGTCGCCGACTTCGGCCTGGCCAAGCTCGCCAACTCGGACGTCAACCTGAGCGCCACGGCCGTCTACGGCACGCCGGCCTACATGAGCCCCGAACAGGCCAAGGGCGTCAAGGAGATCGACGGCCGCGCCGACCTGTATGCGCTCGGCGTCGTGGCGTATCAGATGCTCGCCGGCCGCGTGCCCTACGAAGCCGACACACCGATCGCGTTGGCGCTCAAGCACGTGATGGAACCCGCGCCGCGGCTGCGCGACGCGCGACCCGATCTGCCCGAGCGCGCCGATCTGGTCCTGCAGCGCGCGATGGCCAAGGATCCGCGCGATCGTTACGCCACGGCCAGCCATCTCCACGCCGCGCTGATGGCTTCGCTGCAGACACAGCCTCAGTACCCCGGAGCTTCTGCGGCCGACGCGATTACGACGCCCCTGCCTCCGGAACCGGTCGGAACAACCCCGGTGCCGGCCGGGCCGCCTGCGGCCCAGCGCTCGAACCGGGCCCTGTGGATCGGTTGCGGCGTGGTCGGGGCCGTGGGTCTGCTTGCCGTGGCGAGCCTTGGCCTGGGCGGCCTGATCGTCGGCCGTGGCCTGCTTGGCGCCGCGACGGCGACCCGCCCCGCGCTCACGCCCACGGTGGTCGCCGTGGCGCCGACGCGCACGCGGGCGCCGGCCACCGAAGCGCCGGCTCCGACCCGCACCCCACCGCCGGCCGCGACCGACGCACCGGCGCCGACCGAACCGGCTGGAGCGGCGGCGGCCGGCGATCTGAGACTGATCGGCCAGGCGCTCTTCGCACCCGGGCCGGTCGACCCGCGTGTCGTGTATGCCCATGCCTACTCGGCCGCCGAGAACCGCAACGTTATCGCCGCCGTGGACCCGCAGACCGGGGTCGCGCGCTGGCAGATCCCGATCGCCGAGGCGGATCAGCGCCCCGCACTGGCCTTTGGCGGCGACGCGCTCGCGATCCTCAACGGCGATGTGTTGAAGGTGCTGGAACGTGACACAGGCGCCGAGCGGTGGAGCGCGACGTTGAGCGACGTCGCCCCGTATTGCCGCAGATCGGCGTGCGTGGAGATCGTCGGTGACGTCGTCGTCGCCGAGACGACCGATGGGGCCGTGCAGGGCTACAGCGTCGCCGCGGGCGAACCGCTCTGGCGCTATGAGCTGAAGGCCGACGCGATGGGCTTCGACGTGATCGGCGAGCATGTCGTGATCATCGATGCCGACTCCGACGACAAGGGCTTGCTGGCGTTCGTGAACCCGGTCGATGGCGCCGCCGCGACGGTTGCGCCGGTCTGTCGGGCCGGCGGGCTTTCCGATTCGATGACGTCAAACGCCACCTTTGTGCCGGCGCCCGCCGAGAAGCGGCTGCTGGTCGTCTTCGGCTTCTTCGGCACCTGTCTGACACGCATCGACCTCGAGAACCCCGAGGCGGCGCCCACCGCGATCGCGGTGGCGGATACCGGCGGGTTGAGCAGCCTGCCGGTCGTCGCCAACGCAAGCGGCGCCTACATCACGCTCGACGGCGCGGTCTACCGGGTCGATCCCGAGACCCAAAGCAGTCGCGACTTGCTCAAGGAAACAGACGTGATCTTCCAGGCCGTCGCCGCGCTCGACACAGGCGTGCTTGCGTTGCGGACCGAGACGCGCGGCACGCCATCGACCGCTCTGGTGCTGGTCGACCCGGCGAGCGGCGAGACGCGCTGGTCGATCGACCTGGGCAAGGGGCAGCCCTATCCGCTTGGCGGCAGCACCATCCTGGACGACTCGGCGACGTATTTCTCGATCGCGCGCGGTGCGGAAGGTACGGCCATCGTGCTCCGGCATGTGACCGCCGCGGACATGGACGGCCCGCTCGATCTCGTCGCCGACGCGGTGGATCTGGGCACCGGCGAGCTGCGGCCGCTGGCGCGTTTTTCACTGACTCAACAGAGCCCGATTGCGTCGATCCCGGAGCCCCTGATCTGGGTTGAGGGCGGCGCCTGGCTGGGTCTCGATGGCGGGCTGTTCCGCCTCGACTGGGCCAGCAGCAATATCACGACCGTGATCGTGCCGTAGTCAAAGCGCGACGCAGGACGAACGAAGAAGGGCGCCTCATGGTTGAGGCGCCCTTCTTCGTTCGTCCTGCGTCGCGGGGGCGACGTCAGCTCTTGAGGAAGTCGTCGAGCGCGGACTTCGAGATGCGATACTGGCTGCCGATCTGCTTGGCCTTGAGCTGGCCGCCGGTGATCATCTGCATCACGTCGGCCTCGGTCACCTGCAGATAGGTCGCGGCCTGGACGGGCGACATCACGTCGGGCGTCGGTGCCGCGGCGGCGGCTCCGGCAGCGGCGCCTGCGGCTGCGGCGCCCGTGGCGACCGGCGCAGCGCCGGCGGTGTTCATCATGCCCTGCTGCAGCGCGCCGCCAAGCACCTGGCCGATGCCCATGCCCGCGCCGATGCCGGCCGTCAGGCCCGCGCCGCCCGAGGGGTTCTTGGCCGCGTCGCGCATGGCGTCGGCGGCCTGGAGCTGCGTGTAGGTGGCCATATCGAGCATGCCCATCGCGCGCAGCTGTTCGGCGCCGCGCTCGTCGGGCGTGATGCTCTGGGCGTACACCTGCTTGAGGGTGACGCCGACGGCCTTGAAGTCTTCCTGGGCCTTGGCGAGCAGGCCGGAGCTGATCTCATCGGTGAGCGCGATCAGCTCGGGCACCGACTTGCCGCCCTTGGTCGCCAGCTCGGCGATCAGGTCTTGCAGCTTCGAGAGCAGGATCGAGCGGAACCGGGTCTGGATTTGTTCAGTCTTGTAGGCGCCGGCCGCGCCGACCACCTGCGACACGAACTGCTGCGGGTTGCTGACCTGGAACGCGTAGGTGCCATGCGCCTTGAGCAGCGCGACGCCCAGCCCCATGCCGGGGTTACGAACCAGGATCGGCTGGCTGGTGCCCCAGCCCATGTCCGGGAACTCGCGGGTGTTGACGTAGACGACGTCAGCCGCAAACGGCGAGCGGTCGTTGAACAGCTTGCCGATGAAGTCGATCAGCACCGGAACGTTCGCGGTCGTGATCGTGTGCTGGCCGGGGCCGAAGGTGTCGAGGGCCTTGCCGTCGCGAAAGAACACCGCGACCTGGCCCTCGTAGACGCGCACCTGTGAGCCGATACGGAAATTGCCGTTGCCGCCCTCGGGCAGGCGCCGCACGAGTTCGTTCGGCCCCATGTTGGGGTAATCGATGATGTCAAAGATGCGGCCGGAGGGATTTTTGAACATGGCGATCTTCCTATGAGTTCGTCGATGGTGTCGTTAGCGTCGCGTCTTAGCTGAGCAAGACTTCCTTGCGACGCTCGTAGGTGTCGTTGCACTCGGCCACGATCTTGACCAGGGTGCGGATGGCCGCCGGCAACCCGGCCGTCTCGCTCAGGCCGGCCTCGATCGTGTCGACCGCGGCCGCGACTTTGCTGACGTTGTCCAGCAGCGTGTAGTCGAAGGCGTAGAGCTGCTCGAGCTCCTTCTCCTTGACCTTGACGGCGTCGAACATGCCGCCGTACCCCATGGCCGCCGTCTTGACCATGTCGATGAAGCGGGTCAGCCGTTGCGCCGCATCTTGCAGATCATCGACGTACTCGATGCCGCCACCCGTGAGCAGCTGGGTCTGCAGATCGCGTACGCGTCCGAGTTGCTCGCCGTAACGGTTGGCGATCGTGTTGCGGAGCAACCGATCGGACTCACGGCGCGCTTCCTTCTCCATGTACCCCGAGAACCCCGGGATCTTGGAGACGAGGTTTTCGAGCAGGCCGCGCGAGTCAGTGATTTTCTTGAACAGGTCGGTCATTGCAAGGCTCCTCACAAGTGGACCACAGATGCCCTTATTCTACATCCGAGCGCGCAACTGCGCCCGCGTCTCAGGGCGTGTCACAGGATTATTACGCAGATCGGCGGAGTGGGGTTGCATCCGTCGTCGTGCGTTCGATACCGGGAATGGCCGGATGTGGCCGGATATCGCGTGCCGCTCCACGGCAGCCCGCGAATTCAGGCCGAATTCGGGCCGGCGATATCCGGCCATTCCCGATATCGGGTATAACCAGCCCATGCCAGCCGCAGACCAGGGCGTGAGCGTCTCGCGCCACCGCTACCAGATCATCCCGCGTGTGTTGTGCTTCGTGCGCCACGGCGCCGATCTGCTGCTGATCCGCGGCGCGCCGACCAAGCGCATCTGGGCCAACAAGTACAACGGCCTCGGCGGCCACCTCGAGCCCGGCGAGAGCCCGGCCGCGGCCGCCCGACGCGAGATCCGCGAGGAGAGCGCGCTCGAGGTCGAGGACCTGCGCCTGCGCGGCGTGGTCACGATCCAGGCCGGCGAGCCGGTCGGCATCGGCCTGTACGTCTACACCGCCTGGGCCACGAGCCGCGACACGCGCGCCTCGAATGAGGGCCAGCTCGAATGGGTCGCCGGCGACGCGGTGACCACGTGCGACCTGGTTGAGGATCTGGCGACGCTGATCCCACGTCTCCTGGCGCAGCGCGACACCGACCCGCCCTTCTCGGCTCATTACAGCTACGATGACGAAGGCCGGTTGCTGATCCGCTTTGACGATTAGTCGCCGGTCTCGAGCCAGCTCAACTCGGCCGGGCTCAACGCCAGCGCCAGCGCCTCGGCGTTCGCCTGAAACTCGGCCGCGGTCTGGCAGCCGACCAGGGCGAAGACGTTCAACGGCAACGCCAGCACATAGGCCAATGCGATTTGCGGCACGCTCACACCCCGCTGCCGCGCCAACTCGGCGGCCCGATCGAGGCGCGCGAAATTAGCGGGCGAGGCGTAACTCTTGACCGCCAGCGCGTCGAGGTATTCGGTGAAGGTCGCGAGGTTGTCGCGCGTGAAGCGGCCCGAGAAGAAACCGCCCGCGAGGCTCGACCAGGCGAAGATGGGCAGCCCCGCGCGCGCGTAGAACTGGCGCGCGACCGCTCCGCTCGGCCCCCCGACGCTCACACACCCCTCCCACGGCGGCTCGACCTGCTCGGCCAGGCTCAGGTTCGGGCTGCTGACGGCGAACGGCGTCAGCCCGTGCGCGGCGGCGTACACGTTCGCGGCCTCGATCCGTTCATGTGACCAGTTCGAGCCGCCATAGGCGCTGATCCGTCCGGCTTCTTTGTGGGCGTGCAGGGCCTCGACGATCGGGCCGACGGGCACCGTGGGATCGTCGCGATGAAGGACGTACAGGTCGACCCGATCCACCTGGAAGCGGGCCAGGGTGTCGTGCAGATCGGCGCTGATGTCGAACGGCGTCACGCGCCGACGGTCGGCGTTGTGATGCGCGCCCTTGGCCAGGATCACGACCTGGTCGCGCAGACCGCGCGCGCGCAGCCATCGGCCGAACGCGCGCTCGTTGGCGCCGTTGCCGTAGACATGGGCGGTGTCGAAGGTCGTGCAGCCCAGAGCGAAGACGGCGTCGAGCAACGCGAACTCGCGCTCAGGATCGCTGCCCGAGATCATCACCGTCCCCTGGACCAGTCGCGACACCGGTTTGTCGATCCCGGCCACCCGTCCGTAGATCATGGCACCCCCGATTCCGCCCGCGCCGGATGCGCAAAGCTCAGTCGCTGGATGATAGCGGCGCACCCTGTCTTTGTCACGGGGATGTGGGTCTGGACAGGCGCCCGGGTCAGGGCTACGCTGTTCGATGCCGACGCCTGTCACAAACCGCGGGCGGCCGGTGTTGAATAGATAGACGATGGCGATCGACATCGAACAGGCCGGCTTGAGCGACCACGGCGGGTCGGACGAGGTCTTTGAGACCCTCTTCCGGTCCCACTGGCCGCGGATCCACGCCACGTTGACGCGCCTGGTCGGCGACGCCGACGAGGCCGAAGACCTGGCGCTCGAGACCTTCTGGCGACTGTATCAGCGGCCGCCGCGCGATCGCGCGAACGGCCTGGGCGGTTGGCTGCATCGCGTCGCCATGAACCTGGGCTTCAACGCCTTGCGGGCGCGTCGACGACGTCTGGGCCATGAACAGACCGGCGGCACGGACTGGCTCGAGGCCTCCTCGGCGCCCTCGCCCGAGGAGGATGCCGAGGCTCGGGCGACGCGGGCGCGGGTGCGCGCCGCGCTGACCGCCCTGCCCGAGCGCGAGGCGCAGCTCCTGATCCTGCGCCACTCGGGCTTCTCTTACCACGAGATCGCGGCGGCGCTCAAGGTGGCGCCGGGCTCGGTCGGCACCTTGCTGGCCCGGGCCGAGACCGAATTCGAGCAGCTTTGGAGGATGGGCGACCGGCCCTGACCGGGTCGCCGGGGGAAGAAGATATGCAACACCTGGATGACGGCGCCCTGCGCGCCCATGTAGACGGACAGCTCGACGCTGAAGGCGCGCGCCATCTCGAGCGCTGCGCCGAGTGCCGCGCCCGCCTGGCAGGCATCGTCAGCCGTAGTTCGAGCATCCAGGCGCGGATCCAGACGCTGGATAACCGGGCGCAGAGCCCGACGCCGGTCCCCGCCGCCTGGCGCCGCTTTCAGAACGAGTATCAAAAGAAGGAGCCAAACATGTTGAGTTCGCTGACCACGCGGCTGCGGCCGCTTCTCCTGACCGGGGTTGGGATCGCCCTGATCGCGGTCGCCTTTTCGTTCACGCCGGTGCAACAGGCCTTCAGCCAGTTCCTGGCGCTCTTCCGCATCCAGCAGGTCGCGACCCTGCCGATCGACTTCAGCCGTTTCGACAGCGTCGCCTTCGACAACAATTCGGCCGCGATGCGACGCGCGTCACAGGCGCTGTCTGACTCGGTCGAGGTCCGCAGCGAGAGCGATCTGCTCGAGACCGTGACCGACACCGCACGCGCCTCGGAGCTGGCCGGCTTCACGGTGCGCGTCGGGGATGCGCCGCTGGTGCAGCACGTGGTGCGCGGCGGCACCGAGTTCGTCATGCGCTTGAGCGCGGATCGGGCGCAGTCGATCCTGACCGACCTCGGCCGACCCGATCTGATCTTCCCGGCCGCCGCCGATGGCGCGTCGCTGACGGTGAACATCCCGACCGCCGTTTCGTCGGCCTATGGCGAGTGCCCGCGGCTCGACACGCAGGGCGAAGGCGAAGGACGCGGCCCGCTCTCGAACGAGAACTGCATCCTGCTTCAGCAGATGCCGAGCCCGTCGGTGACCAGCGACAAACCGTTCGACCCGTCGGAGCTGGCGGCGCTGGCGCTGCAGTTCACGGGCATGGACGCCTCCGAGGCGCAATCCATCAGCCGACAGTTCGATTGGGCCACGACGCTGGTCGTGCCGCTGCCGAGCGAAGCCGCGGCCGCGCAAGACGTCAGCGTCGACGGCGTGACCGGCAAGCTGATCACGGCGACGACCGACGACAGCGGCCCCAACACCTACTCGATCGTCTGGGTCAAGGACGGCATCCTCTACGCCGTCATCGGCACGCAGGACGTCGATACCGGGCTGGCCCTGGCGAACAGCCTGAAGTAGCGGAACAAAAGCGTGGTGCGCGCGCCGGCGGTGCCGGCGCGCGCACCACGCTTTTTTCGCTATCATTCACCCATGACCGAACTGGCCATCCAGACCGACTCGCTGCGCAAGGAGTTCGGGACCCAGGTCGCCGTGCGCGGCCTGAGCCTCGAAGTGAGGCGGGCCGAAGTCTTTGGTTTCCTCGGACCCAACGGCGCGGGCAAGACGACATCGATCAAGATGCTGCTCGGCCTGGTCGCGCCGACGGCGGGTCGCGGCGAGTTGCTCGGCGCGCCGCTGGGCCACCAGGCCACGCGCGGGCGGGTCGGGTTCCTGCCCGAACACTTCCGCTTTCACGATTGGCTGACGGGGCAGGAGTTCCTGACCCTGCACGGCCGGTTGCACGGCCTGGCGCCGGCCGCCCTGCACCGGAGGATCGACGACCTGCTTGAACGCGTCGGGCTCGCGCCGTATCGTCAAAAACAGCTGCGCACCTATTCGAAGGGCATGTTGCAGCGCGTCGGACTGGCGCAGGCGTTGATCAACACGCCGGACCTGGTCTTCCTCGACGAACCGACCTCGGGGCTCGACCCGGTCGGGCGTCGGCTGGTGCGCGACCTGATCCGCGAGGTGCGCGCGGCCGGCACGACCGTCTTCCTCAACAGCCATCTGCTCGGCGAGATCGAAGTCACGTGCGATCGCGTGGCCTTCATCCAACACGGCGAGATCGTGCGCACAGACGCGCTCAACGCGCTGGCGGCCGGCGAGGTGCAGGTGACCGTGCGCGCGCGCGGCCTGACTCCTGACGTGTTGGCCGGTCTCGCGCAGTGGGCCACGGCCGTGCGCGCCGACGCCGAGCAGGCCACGCTGGTGCTCACCGAGGGCGAATCCCAACTCCCCGAGCTCAACCGCTATCTGGTCAGCCGGGGCTGTGACGTCTTCGCGCTCACACCGCAGCGGCTGTCGCTCGAAGAGATCTTCATCCGCACCGTCGGGACCGAAGGGATTCTTTAGCGTGAACGCAATCGTGACACTCGCGGGGCTCACGTTCAGGGAAGCGGTGCGGCGGCGGATCGCGCTGGCGGCCTTCCTGCTCGGGTTGGCGTTTGTGGCCCTGTTCAACGTCGGCCTGTACTTCATCCTCGACGAGTTCACGCGCTCCGGGCCGGATGCGACCGGCGCGCAACAGGCGATCGTGCTGCGCAGCGTGGTGAACGGTTTGGGGCTGGCCGGGATGTACGCGATCAACTTCCTGGCGCTCGCGCTGGGCGCGTTGCTCGCCGCGGACACACTGGCCGGTGAGATCGGTTCGGGCGCGATCCAATCGATCGTCACCAAGCCGATCGCGCGCTGGCACGTGGTCGTCGGCAAATGGCTGGGCTTTGCGTTGATGCTCGCGATCTATCTGGCGCTGATGTCGTCGGGCGTCATCATCGGGCTGTGGGTGCAGGCCGACTACGTGCTGCCGGGATTGGTCCGCGGTGTGCCGCTGCTCTACCTCGTCAGCGTGGTGGTGATGTCCGTGACTCTGATGTGCTCGAGTCGGCTGTCGGCGCTCGCGACCGGCGGCGTGATCTTCGGCATGTACGGGCTCGGTTTCCTGGGCAGCATGGTCGAGCAGATCGGCTCGGTGCTCAACAACCCGACGGCCGTCAACATCGGCATCTTCTCCAGCCTGCTCGTGCCCACCGAGGCGATCTGGCGTCGGGCCGCGTTTGAGATGAGCTCGGCTCTGACCCAGGCTGCCGGCGCTGTGTCGCCGTTCACGGGCTTGGGGTCGCCTCCCAGCCCGCTCATGATCGCTTACGGGCTGGCCTATGCTGCCGTCGCCCTCGTGATCGGCATCCGCTGGTTCTCGCGCCGCGACCTCTAGGTCGCGCCGGGTCCTCTAGGTCGCGCCGAAACCTTGAGTTGAGTCCGCTCAACTTTCGATTCTCCCCGTCACAAAAGCGAACTTGAGGCCCTCGTCTTGATTCGGCGGGCGCGTTTGCTTATAGTGACGCAATCCGACCCACTAAGGACTCTCCCTCATGCTCGTGACCCTACTCATCGCCCTGCGCGAAGGCCTCGAGGCCGCCCTGATCGTCAGCATCATGCTCGGCTATCTCAACAAGACCGGGCAGAAGGCGCACAGCCGCCAGATCTGGGTCGGCGTGGCTGCGGCGGTGGTGATGAGCGTCGCGTTGGCCGCCGGGATCCAGTTCGTGGGCGCCGAGCTCGAAGGCGCGGCCGAGCAAATCTTCGAAGGCACGGCCATGTTGCTGGCCGTGATCGTGCTGACCTGGATGGTGATCTGGATGCGCACACAGGCGCGCACGATGAAGACCTCGCTCGAGGGCAAGGTGCAGGCCGCCATCGGCGCGGGCACGGGCTGGGGCCTGATCGCCGTCGCCTTCCTGGCCGTCTTCCGCGAGGGCGTCGAGACCGCCCTGCTCCTCTCGGCGGCGGCTTTCACCACCGACGCGCTCGGCGCGCTGAGCGGCGCCGCCATCGGCCTTACGCTGGCTGTCGTGATCGGCGCCTTGATCTACGCTTCGACGATCCGGCTCAACCTGCGCCTGTTCTTCTCCGTCACCAGCCTGTTCCTGCTCGCCTTCGCGGCCGGTCTGCTCGCCCACAGCGTGCACGAGTTCCAGGAGGCGGGCCTGATCTTCACGCTCAACGAACACGTCTGGGACTTGAGCGGGGTCCTGAGCGAGGGCTCGCCGCTCGGTCAGGTGCTGGCTGTGGTGTTCGGCTATCAGGCCAACCCGTCATTGGAGTCCGTGATCATCTACCTGGCCTACTGGGCGGCCACGCTTTTCGGCATCACCTGGTGGCTCGACCGGACCGTCGGTCGACCGACGCGCTCTCAGCCCCTGGTCGCCGGCAACTGATCCTGATCCGCTTGCTCCCCTGACCTTCCGAAAACGCAGCCCATCCGGCTGCGTTTTTGCTTACTTAACTCCAGGTTCATCAATTCACCCGCGGTTAAGCGCCCGTTCACCGGCGCTTTATGGCGGGACACCGGTCCGGGCCGTAGAGTGAAGGTTGCCCCGGGATGGACCGTTTTTGAACCGGGGCCTTAGCGCCGGCACGGATGCGCCGGCCAGGTACCCGCCATGACCACTGCGACCCTCGACCTCAACGACCTGCTCGCCCGTGCCGATGCCTTCGCCGGCGCCGGAGACTGGACCGCGGCGCAACTGCAGCTCGCCCGCGCGCGCATCATCGCGCCGCACGATGCCGGGGTGGCCACCGGGCACGGCATCAGCCTGCTGCGTCTCGGCCGCCTGCCCGACGCGCTCACCGAGTTCCAGCACGCCGCCCGCCTTGCGCCCGATAACCCGGAAGCGCTGAATAATCTGGGCTTTGCCAGCGCGCTCAATGGTCAGGCGCAGGCAGCCGAGACGGCCTTCATGGCCGCGCTCGACCGGGACCCCGAACACGGGGCCGCAATCCGCAACCTCGCGCAGCTGTACCTGGATCTTGATCGCCTGCAGGAAGGTGTTGGGCTGCTCGTCAGTCGCGTTCGATCGGTCCCCGACGACGCCGACGCCCTGCACCTGCTGGGCACGTGCTACGAGGAAGTCGACGACGTCGAGTCGGCCCGCGCGCTGTTCCGTCAGGCCGTTGTGTTGCGCCCGGAAGAGGTCGAGTTCCAGACCGCGTTGGCACGGGTCTCACCGGCGCGCCCCGAGGCCGTGCTGGCCCGGCCCGGTCTGAGCGACAAACTCTCGCGGCTCAAGGCCGCTGCGCAGCCGGTGCAGACCATGGCGCAGCCGGCTGCAAGCGGCGCACCCGCACTGCAGACGAAGACCGCGGCTGTCGCGTTTTACGGCACAGGCGAACAGAGCGACGCCACACGTCTGGCTGTACCGGCAAACGCGCTGGCCGATCTTCGACACCGCGTCAAGCTCACGCGCACGCCGGACGCTAAAGACCTCAAGGACTTCGACGTCATGGTCTTCAGCCGCCCGCACCTTTCGCCCGAATTGATGCACCATCTCAAGCAGGCGCGCGCGGCGGGCAAGGTCGTCATCGTCGATATGGAAAGCGATCCGCGCGGGCTCGCCGTCGATCACCCGCGGCGCGCGTACCTGGCCAGCGCCGAAGCCCTGGCCAACCTCGATCTCGCGCTCAGCGAAGCCGACCTTGTGACGGTGCCGACCGAGTACCTGGCCGCAGCCCTGCAGACACGCTGCAGACGCGTCAGCGTCGCGCCGAGCGGCTGGTCACCGGCCAACGCCTGGTGGACGAAGCCGGGCCCGGCACACGATGGTGTCGTTTTGGGTTGGGTCGGCGACCCCAGCCAGGATCGCGATCTGCTCGAGATCGCGCCGGCACTGCATCAGGTCCTGCACACGCGGCCCGAAGCACGGATCGCCATCGCCGGATCGCCGAGCGCCTATCAGGCCTTCGACGACGTGACCGAGGCGCGCAAGCTGTTCCTGCCGATGGTTGCGGCCGACGACTTCCCATTCTTGCTGGCGCACTTCGACGTGTTGCTGGCGCCGGTGCGTGAGCGTTGCCTCGCCAGCCTGGGCAGCGACCAGCGGTTGATGGAGGCCGGCGCCCGTGGCCTGCCCTGGGTGGCCAGCCCTGCCCCGGCCTGGACGACCTGGCCCGGCGGCGGCGAATTCTGCGCCACCGAATCCGATTGGGTCAGCCAGATCGAGCGCCTGATCGACGATGCGGCCCTGCGCGATCGTCTGCAACAGGCCGGTCGCGCGATCGCGCGATCACGCAGCGCCGATATGATCGGCACGCGGTGGCAGCAGATGATCGATGACGTCATGGCCCGCTGAGCCGGCCCGAATGACCCCGCGTTCAACCGGACCGCTCAGATGAAAGACTTGCTACTCATGCCTGGACGCGGACGAGCGGAGGCGTCCTGAGACCCAACCATGCCCCTGCCTACCGCGCTTCACCTCCGCCGCGCCCAGGCCCGTGCCGAACTTCACGCCGGGCGTGTCGGTGTCGCCCGTGACCTGCTTCGGTCGGTCGTCCAGGCCGCGCCCGAGGACATCGAGGCGCGCCTGTGGCTGGGAGATGCCGAGCTGGCGGGCGGTAACCTGACGGCGGCCGAAGCCCACTACGCCGCCGCGCAGCAACTGCGGCCCGACGCCCACGACATCCTCAACCGGCTCAACCTGGTGCAGGCCGAGCGCAGCGACGGCGCGGCGGACCGCACCGCCGAACAGCCGTGGCACAACGCCACGGCCACGCAGGAGCTGGCTGAGCTACGGCGCGACCTCGGCGCGCTCGATCAGGACCTGGCCTTCATCACCGAGGTCGACGTCCGGCGCGCGGCGCAACTGCTCGACGAGATTGTGTCGGCCCGCGAACCGGCGGCGCTGATCACCGAGCGCCTGAGCGAGATCGACCGCCTGCTTCCGGCGCTGGTCGAGCTCAATCTGCGCGCGGCCCGGCGCGACGGACAGACCGAGGTCGCCGAGGCCCTTGGGCAGTTGCTGGTGTCGTTGCGCCTGCAAAGGCAATCGTCCGATCGATCGGCCCAGCCCGCGCGCCGCGGACCCGTGCGCGCGTTGGTGCTGGCTCCGGTGGCCGGCAGCGGGTACACCCACATCCCGGCGACGGCGCTGCGCGCCCGCGGCGCCGTTGTCGACGAGGCCATGGCGCTGGCGCCCGAGCGGGCCCGCGATTACGACGTGATCATCGCCCACGAGCCGCACGCCGACGCCCAGATGGTGCAGGCCCTGGCATTGGCCTCGGCCGAGGGCGTCGCCATCGTCGTCAGCCTGGCCTGCGATTACGCGCGGCTGCCGGGCGAACACGCGGCCTTTCACCGGCTCGGCCTCGGCTCCGCCGAACGGGTCGAGTCCTTCGTGACGGCGCTGGGCCTGGCCGACCTGATCGTCACGGCCTCCGAGCCGCTGGCCGACGTGCTCCGCGGCGCCGGTCATCGCGCGCGCGTGATCCCGACCGGTTGGGCGCGCGCGGGCGGCGCCTGGGACCTGCCGCGCGAGATGCGACCGACGCTCAACCTGGGCTGGCTCTCCGGCCCGGGCACGCACCTCGACCTGGCCACGATTCGACGCGAGATCGCGCGCGTGACCCGCGCGCACCCGGATGTGCGTCTGCTGATCGCCGGCGACCCGCTCGCGTACCAACTCTTCGCGGCCTCGGTTTCCGATGGTCAACGTGTGTACCTGCCGCCGGTCAGCGTCGTCGATCGCCCGTACTTGCTGGGCCAGGTCGATCTGCTGGTTCAGCCGTTGCGCCCGGGGTCCTACGCCGAGAGCATCGGCGCCCAACATCTGATTGAAGCCGGCGCGCGGGGGCTGCCGTGGGTCGCATCACCGACCCAGGCCGTGCGTGCCTGGCCGCATGGCGGCCTGATTGCCGACGACGGCGATGCCTGGAGCACGCATCTCGGCTGTTTGATCGATCAACCGCGGCTGCGGGCCGAGCTGGGCGCGGCCGGTCGCGAAGCCGCCCTGGCGTTCGAGGCCGGGGCGCTGGCCGACGCCTGGTGGCGCGCCACGACCGGCGCGCTGCCGCTGACGCGGCTCACCACCCTGCCCGACCAGTTCGTCGAGGCGGCCGCGGTGGCGGCCTATCTTCCGGAAGCGATCCCGGCTTACGCCTGGGGAGGCGCATCGAAATGAAGCTGGTGTTTATCACCGCCGACAACCCGCACGAGTGGAACAGCAGCGAGTGGCGCTGCGCCGTTCCGGCTCGCGCGATCAATCGCTCGGGTCTGGCGCAGGCGACGCTCGTCGATCTGCGCGACTGGCTGGTCGGCACACCGACCGCCATGGAGGCCTGCCGCCCGGCCGACGTCTTGATCGTGCAACGCAACCTGCTCGGCCCGGTGTTGAGCACGATCCTGCACTGGAAGGCCCAGGGCAAAACGATCATCGCCGACTTCGATGATGCTTACGACCAGATGCCCGACACCAACCCGGCCTACGCCTTCTGGCACAAGGGCTGGGTCCGGCAACCCGACGGCGGGTACGAGACCCTGTCGCCGACGCCGATCGAGCAGTTTGGTTGGGGTCTGAAGCTGTGTCATGCCGCGACGATGCCCTCCCAACGCCTGGCCGAGGACTGGGACCATCTGCTGCCGACGTACCACGTGCCCAACGCGCTCGACCCAGCGATCTACCGCGGCGAAGAACGCGGTGCGCGGGCGACCGGCGCGCTCGAGGCGCCCCGCGACGATAGCCGCATTCGCATCGGCTGGGGCGGGAGCCTGTCGCATCTGCAATCGTTCACCGACAGCGGCGTGCTCGTCGCGTTGCAGCGCGTGTGCCGCGCCCGACCCGAAGTCGAAGTCGTCATCCACGGCAACGACGGTCGCGTGCTCGAGGCGTTGAAGATCTCGACCGAGCAGAAGACGCTCAAGCCCTGGGTGCCCTACAGCGAGTGGCCGGCGCAGCTCCACGCCCTCGACCTCGGTCTGGCGCCGCTCAGCGGCAGCTACGACGAGCGGCGCAGTTGGATCAAGGGCCTCGAGTACCTGGCGGTCGGCGTGCCTTGGATCGCCACCGACGGTCCGGTGTATGCCGGCCTGCGCCAGTTCGGCACGCTGGTCGATAACACGCCCTACGCCTGGGAACGCGCGATCCTGGCGCATCTCGACACGCTCGACGAGCGCCGGCTGCTCGCGCGAGCCAATCGCGCGCAGGCCGCGCGCTTTACGGCCGATGCCTTCGTCCCGGAGACGCTGAGGCTCTACGCTGCCATTCACGACAAGGCTCAGGGCGCGCCCGCGATCGCGGGCCGAGCCGAGCACGTCGAGAGGATCCCCCGATGACCAAGCTCGATCGTTTTTCCCAGATCGCGGCCGAACTGCGCGCCGCCGAAGAGCAGGAGGCCGTGGCCGAGAAGGACCGCGAGAAACTTCTCGTGCGCGTCGCGCATATGGTCCGTATTCCGGCCGGGGATTTCCCGATGGGGACGAGCGAGGAGCAGGTGAAGTATCTGCTCATGCGCGAGGACTGGGCCAACGAGTGGGACAGCCGCAACATGTTCATGGCCGAACAGCCGCCGCACCCCGTGTCGCTGCCGGCCTTCAGCATCGCCCAACACCCGGTGACCAACCTCGAGTATCGACCGTTCATCTGGTCGACGGGCTACAAAGCGCCGCGGCACTGGACGAACTTCGATATCCCCAAGGGTCTCGAAGAGCACCCCGTGGTGAACGTCTCCTGGCACGACGCCAATGCCTACTGTGGCTGGCTGCGCGAACAGACCGGCCAGGCCTTCCGGCTGCCGACCGAGGCCGAATGGGAGCGCGCATCGCGCGGCACGGATGGGCGCATCTACCCGTGGGGGCCGGACTTCGAGGCCTGGCGCTGCAACACGGCCGAGAACAACCGCCGCGACACCACGCCGCTCCACATGTACGTGCCGGGCGGCGTCAGCCCCGACGGCGTGCAGGACATGGCCGGCAACGTCTATGAGTGGACGTCGTCGCTGCTCAAGCCTTACCCGTACGCGTTCGATGACGGCCGCGAGGACGCCGCCGGCGAAGGCAAACGAGTCGTGCGCGGCGGGTCGTGGTACTACAGCCGCAAACTGGCGCGTTGTGCGGCGCGCGAAAGCCTGCTGCCCTCGTACACGTCGACGGGCCTCGGGTTCCGGATCGCCAGCGCCTGAATCGGTGAAGCCATGCGACTCTCCGCAACCCTGATCGTCAAGAACGAAGCCGGCAACCTCCAGCGCTGCCTTCAGAGCGTCGCAGGGGTGGTGGATGAGATCGTGGTCGTCGACACGGGCTCGACCGATAACACGGCGACGGTGGCCGAGCGGCTCGGTGCGCGCGTCCTGCACCATGTCTGGACCGAGGATTTCGCGGCGGCGCGCAATGTCGCGCTCGACGCCGCCACCGGCGACTGGATCCTGCACCTCGACGCCGACGAAGCGTTGACCCCAGAAACGGCGCGCGGGCTGCGCACGGCGATCGAGGCCTGCACGGCCGACGGCCTGTTGGTGACGATGCATCACTTCACCACGCCCGACACGCTCGTCGACCACTTCGAGTCCGAAGAGGTGCGCGTGTTTCGGAACCGGCCCGAGCACCGTTTCGAACTCAATCTGCACACCCAGATCCTGCCCAGCATTCAGCGGGCCGGCGGGGTCGTGGCGCGCAGCGCGCTGCGGATCTGGCACTACGGGTATCTGTCGGAGCAGGCGCAGGGGAGCGATCGACAGCGCCGCAACCTCGAGCTGCTGCTGGCCGAAGCCCGGCGTCGGCCCGACGATGCCTATTCCTGGATCAAACTCGGTCTGACCCAGCAATCGCTGGGCCAGGATGCGGAGGCCGAGCGCACCCTGTTGCATGTCTGGCAGGACCTGGACGTGAACGGCGTCAACCTCGACGTGCTGCAGCAGAGCCTGACGGCGTTGGCCGCCATCGCCGAGCGGCGCGGCGACTTCCCGGTCGCCCGCCACTTCGCCCGCCTCGGTCTCGAATTGCCCGGCGCCTCACGTCTGACGCCGGCGCTGCGCCTGATCGGGGCCAACGCCGCGCTGCAGATCGGCGTTCAGCGCACCGTCGAGGTGCTCACGCGCGCGCATCGCGGGCAACAGACACTGGCCGACCAGCGCGGCAGCCTGCCTTCAGCCCGCGCCGCCCTGGCTGAAGCAACCGAGGGTTTCCAAGCTCTGGCGGAAGACACGGCCCTGCGCGCTACGCATCGCGCCAACCTGGCCGATCGCTGGCAGGTCGCGCGTGCGCAGTTGGGCCTATGCGATCGGCTGATGGCGCGGGCCTGCGGGAGCGAGCTCCCCGTGCACGTCGCAGCCGGCCCGGCGCAATCCCTCACCCTCGAACGTCCGGTCACATTGGGCGCGGTGCGCGGTCTGCCGTGGGGCGGGTTGTGGCCGTTCTTCGAGACCTGGACGGCGCATGTCGGGCGCGTCAACCCCGGGGCGCAGCTCGTGATCTTCGGCGCCGATCTCGATGACGAGACCCGGGACGAGATCGCCCGGCATGCGACGCTTGTGCCGTTCACGCCCGGCGCCCAGTCCGTCAACGTGCAGCGCTACGACCTGTATCGCGATTGGCTGGCCGCGCATCCCGAATGCGACGGCGCGTTGCTCACCGACGTGCGCGATGTCATCTTCCAGGGCGACCCGTTCGCTCGACCGTTGACCGCGCCGCTCATGCTCCCGCTCGAGGATCCGCTTCTGACGCTCGGAAGCGAGACCAACAACGCCGAGTGGCTGCGCACGCTCTACGGAGTCGAGCGCTGGGCGGCGTTGAGCGATTTGCCGATCGCGTGCTCGGGCACGGTGTTTGGCGCACGCGCCGCCGTGATCGCGTACCTGGCGGCCATGCGCGCCGAGCTGGTCGCGCACGCCACCGACGGCAAGCTCGCTGGGCTCGACCAGGGCGCGCACAACGCCCTGCTCTACGGCGGGCGACTGGCGGGCGCCGCAGCCGTGCCAAACGGCGAACGCGTCTTCACGATCGGCTCGATGTTCCCCGAGAACCTGCACGTCGACGCGGCCGACCGCGTGCTCGCGGCCGATGGCCACGCGCCCGAGATCGTGCATCAGTACGACCGCCATCCCCACCTGATCGACGCCGTGCTGAGGGTCCTATCATGCCCCGTCTCTCCGTCTGTCTGATCGCCAAGAACGAGGCCCGCGACCTGGCCCGCTGCCTGACGAGCATCGCCGGCCTGGCCGACGAGGTCGTCCTGGTCGACACCGGCTCCACCGACGATACGGTCGCGATCGCCGAGCGGTTCGGCGCGCGTGTGACACACCAGGTGTGGACGCACGACTTTGCCGAAGCCCGCAACGTCAGCCTGGCTGCCGCCCACGGCGACTGGATCCTCGTGCTCGACGCCGACGACGAACTGCCGCCGAGCACCGCCGTGGGAATCGCACGGCTGATCGCCGGGGCCGACGCGGCCACGCCGCCGCTCGAGGCCGTCACCATGCTGTATCACAGCCCGATGCCGCCTGGCGAGGCCGTGGCGTTCACGGAGTTCCCGGTGTTGCGTCTCTTCCGCAATCGACCGACCTACCGTTTCCGGCAGGCCATCCACGAACAGGTGCTGCCGTCCATCCTCGAAACCGGTGGGCGCGTCGAGACCAGCGAGCTTCGCATCACGCACTACGGCTATCTGCGCCCCACGGTGCAGGGCGGCCAGGCGCGTTCGCAGCGCGACCGCGAGATCATCGAGGGCGTGCTGCGCCGTGAACCCGAGAATGCGTACATGTGGTTTCAGTTGGGGGCGCTGGCGCTGCGCGAGGGGCAGCCGGGCGAAGCCGAGCTGTACCTCGAACGCGCGTCCGGGCTCGGCGACCGCCTCGGGGCCACCGAGCGTGCGCTCACGGAGCGGCTGCTGTCAGGTCTGGCCTATCAGGGCGGCGATGCTCGCGCAGCTCTGGCGCATGCCGAATCCAGTCTGAGCGCCCTGCCCGCCGCGCGCAACACGCTGGCCCTGCTTAGCTGGGCTCAGGCCCACATCGCGCTCGGGCAGCGCGCAGCCGACGAGGCCGCCGCGACCGCCGGCCGCCCGGATCTGCCACCCCATGCGTACTCCGAGGCGCTCGTGCGTCTCGAAGTCAGCCGCACTCACTTCGGCGCCGCCTTGAGCGGCTACACACAGCTCTCGCGCGCCACGGACCTCGCGCCCGAGGCGCGCGCGCAGATGACGCGCAATCGCCGTCTCTGCGAGCAGGTGCTCGGCGTCCGGGCCGCGTAGCCTCAGCGCGCCCTACGTCGTCGGTTCGATGGCGTCGTACGGCGCCCAGTACTCAGACGTTACGCCCTCGATCGTGGGCAGATACGAACTGCCGTAATACATCCCGCGGTTGTCGGGATCCGTGAGCATCACGACAAACAGCGTGCCGTCAGGGACCGCTGCCACGGCGATGTCGACGATCCGGCCCTTGTAGTCGTCGGCTCGATACAAGAACCACAATTGTCCATCGGTCTCCATCGCGGAGTCGTAATACAGCTGCCCGGGCTCGAGACCCAGGAAGTGGCTGAGGCAGACCAGGCACTCGTCGACCGACACGCCCAGCAGGCCGTACTTCGTCTCGCCCGAATTCCAGTGTGGGCCGCCGTCGTCGCTGCTGCTTGAGCCGCCGCCATCCGACGGCGCAGCCGCTTCGCCAGGGCCCGAGCCGCCACCGGTCGTCGGTTCACCGTCGGATGGGGCGGGCGCCGGAGCCGCCGGCGCCGAAGCGGCCGGCGCCGACGCGACGGCAAGATCGCCGGGGGCCAGGAAGGCGCGTGTCTCAGTTACCTGGACGCAGCTCGCATCCGGCGCGACGGCGGGATCGGTCAAGAACTGGCTGATGACGGATTGCGCGCAGCGCGCATCGGGGCCGGCGCTCACCGCATGGCCTGCTGTCGGCCACAACACATAGGTGCTGTGCGTCGAGGCCGCCGCAGCCTGCTCGCCGTACGCAGCCGGGGTCGTCGGGTCGAGGCCGCCGGCCAACACCAGGCTGGGTTTGTCGGTCTGCAGCGGCGCCAGCTCGGCCTGAGACGCCGCGACGACGCCCAACGCCTCGCAAGCGGCCCGACCGGTGGCCGCGTCGCCGAAGACGTACAACCTGCCGAAAGACGCCGTGCGCGGATGGGCGTCGAAGCTGGCGTTGATCGCCGCGTCGGTGGACGGCAGGATCTGCTCATGGCACGTGATCGCCTGATAGACGACCGAGCTCATGTCGGGCGCCGTCGTCGAGAAGATCGCGGCCAAGGGGTTCAGCGACGTCACGTTGCCCTTCTGCAACGCGTCGATGGCATAGGGGACCGCGGGGATGTAGTCGGCGATGTGCATGCCCCACATCGCGGCGCTGATGATCCCGGCCGGTCCCAGCGCCAGCTTCTCCGCGGCGCCGCCGAGGGTGTTCGGCGCCGGCACTTCGATCGGGGCCGCCGCGGCCTGTTCCAGCAGTCGATCGAACGTGGCGGCCAGATCGGGATACGTCGCCGAACACACCGGGTCGGCGGCACAGACCGCGAATAGCTGGTCGAGCGCATGATCCGCGTTGGCGGCCGTGTCGTTGACGAGCTGCACCTCGGGCGGCAGGGCCGAGTCGAGCACAGCCGAACGCACGAGGGTCGGGTCGTCGCGCATGATCGTCATGGCCAGGCGCGTGCCGTAGGAGATCCCGTACAGGTCGATCCGGCCGTAACCCAACGCGCGGGCGATGTCGCGCACATCGGCAGCATTCGCGGCCGTGGTGTAGTCGGCGAGGTCGATCCCGGCACCCGCGAGCAAATCGCGGCAGGCGGTCGCGGCCGCGACGGGTTCACCGGCGTAGAGCTCGGGGCATTCGAGCTTTGGCGTCGAAAAGCCGGTGCCGCGCTGGTCGAAGACCACGAGATCGCGCTCGGCCGCGATCGGCGCCACGACGCTGGCGTGCGCGGAGGCCGACCACGAAATCGCATCGGCGCCGGGCCCGCCCTGCAGGTAGAAGAGCGGCGGCGTGTTGACGTTCGAGCGCGCGCTGCGATAGACGACAACGGCCAGGGTGACGCTTGCACCGGTGGGCTGAGACCGATCCTGTGGGACGGTCACGGTTCCGCAACTGACGGCCGCGTTGGCGGGCGGCTGAAACGGGCAGCGGCCTTCGACGAATACGGCCGTGTATGGCAGCGGAGTCAGGGTCGGGCCGGCCGTGACAACCGGCGTGCGCGTCGCGTTGGCCACCGCGACATGGGGCGTCGTCGGTTGCGTGCGCAACAAGAACGCCACTCCAGCAACGCCGACAAGGACGACGAGCGTCAGAAACGCAGCCCCGCCCAGGATCCAACCGCGCTGGGCGCCGCGCTGGTTCTTGCGACGCGTTTCGGCGTCTGCGGCCTCCTGATGCGCGCGCTGTTGGACCATCTCCAACGGTGTCAGTGACCGCGGAGCCGATGACTGCGGGCTTGGGGGAGCGGCGTCGGGTTCGGTGGGCTGCGGATCCCACAACGAAACGCGCGGTTCCGGTTTCGTGGGAAGCGACGGTGAGATGGCCTCGACGCGCGTCGGGCGCGGATCGGCCAACCGGGGCTGTGCGGGAATGGGCCGGGTCGCGGCTTGCTCGGCGGCCTCGAGGCTCTCGGCCCGCCCGAGCGCGTAGCGCTTCTGGGCCGGGTCGTCGAGGGCCTCCGCCAGCAGTCGCCAGGCGTGGGCGTTATTGGCGTTGCGCGTCACGGCCTGTGCCAGACGAGCCTGGGCGGCCTTGCGCTGTCCTTCCTTAAGCAGCCGTTCGGCTTCGATCGTCTCCGGAGAAAAATACATGGCTCCTTGCCTCGCCGTCAACAACAGGCAATCACCCGCACGACTTGAGCGTTGCGCGGTTCCGTCTATGTCGACCAGCGTAGGCGGAGACGAGCCTAACGAAAGCGTGCCTTGGTTGGATTGCGTAAGAAATCGGCCAAGACTTGGGGGATTACGGGATTCGCCGTACTTGAGGAAGCGCGATCAGGCCGATGAGGGCGGCCGCCAGACAGAGCGCGCCGGCCATCCACAACGCCACCTGAAGACCCTGGCCTTCAGCCACCGCGCCAAGCAGCAGGCCGCCGACCGGCTGGAATCCCACGACGACCCAGATGTAAGCGGAGAGCACGCGGCCGCGAAGGTTGTCGGGCACGTTGTCCTGCAACAAGGTGTTGGTCATGGCCAGGTGCGACACCTGGGCCCAGCCAAGGACGATCATGGCGACGCTCACCCAGACGATTTGGGTCGCCGTGCCCAGCCCGAGCACGGCGAGGCCAAAGACGATCGGGGCGACGGCCACCAGCCGGCCGCGGTGTCGATAGCTTCCAAGCAGGGCGAGGCCGATCGCGCCGATCAAGGCCCCGAGGCCCGACATCGCCAGCAGGAACCCGTAGCCATCGGCGCCGAGCCCCAGTCGATCACGGGCCAGCTCCGGCAACAGCACGGCCAACGGGAAGCCGACGGTCGAGGGCACGAACACCAGAAACACCAGCCCGCGCAACGCCGAGTTTTTCCAGAGGAAGGACAGACCCTCGGTCAGGGCCTGCCACATGTTCTGATCGGCCTTGACCGGTTGTTCACGCGGTGCGAATCGCATCATCCAAAGCGCGCCGATGACGGCCAGAAAGCTTAGGCCGTTGAAGAGGAAGGCCCAGGTCTCGCCGATCTGGGCGACGACCAGGCCGCTGATCGCAGGGCCGACCAGCCGGGCGCCCTGGATGATGGATGAGTTGAGCGCGATGGCGTTGGCCAGGTCGGGCTTGTCGACCAGCTGCCCGATCAAGGCGTTGCGGGTCGCGAAGTCGAACGTGTTCGCGACACCCAGCGCGACGGCCAGCGCGACCACGTGCCAGTATTGCACGAGCCCGGCGCCGTTGAGGCCGGTCAACGCAAAGGCCAACAGCATCATCACGATCTGAACCGCGATCAACAACTTCCGACGATCGGTCCGGTCCGATTGCACGCCCGCGTAGAACGACAGGAGTGTGGTCGGCACGGTCTGCGCGAAGGCCAGCGCCCCAACCGACAACGATGAACCGGTCAGACGATACACCAGCCACTGTTGCGCCGTCGCCTGCATCCAGGTCCCGGTGAGCGAGACCAGTTGTCCGGCGAAGTAGAGCTGGTAGTTGCGGTGCTGCAACGCCCGCACGGCACTCGGCCACCTCGACGGTTTGTTTGGCGCCAATGACATTGCCTGAGTTTATCGCACTCGGGTCGGGTGAATACCGGGGTGGCGAGAGGGCCGGGGTGGAGCCCTGGCCCTCTCGCCACCCCGGTATTCACGCCCGTAAAGAAACTCTAACTGAAGTCGAACTTGGTAACGCCGATACCACATGTGAACGAACGCGAACGTTCAGGAGGTGTGTATCGCACAGGCCTTGCGACCCCACCCCGGGGCGCCCGGAAACGGGCCCAGGCGCACCGGATAGCAGAATGCCCGCAGGTTTCGTGACGTTGGGGGAAGGACCCCCGCAAACACTCGTCCGACATAAGTCGGACACCGTAACACGGAGGTTACGATCATGGCTAATGTAGATGTCAATCGCGTCGCTGGAAACATCGGCGCCCTGAATTCGCTGTACTCTCTGCGTCAGGTCAACCAAGACTTGGCCACCCGCCAGGCCCGTCTGCAGACCGGCAAGCGCCTTCTGTCGGCCGCCGATGACCCGGCTGGTATGAACATCGCCACGTCGTTCGACATCCGCCGCAATGCGATGAAGACGACCCTGAATGCGATCGGCGATGCCAAGAACCTGATCGCCACCGCTGAAGGCGGCCTGACCAAGATCCAGGACATCCTGGTCAAGATGCAGAACAAAGCGCTCGAGGCGGTCGGTGACACCATCGGCCAGGATCAGCGCGACGCCATCGCCGACCAGCTCAATGCGTACCGCACTGAGATCGACGACATCGTGGCGCAGACCCAGTGGAACGGCCGCACCCTGCTTTCGGGCACGGCTCTCGGCACGTTCCTGACGGGCGTCGACAGCAGCGGCAGCGTCGCGACCACGGCGCAGGCCACGGTGGGCACCGCGTCGAGCACGACCGGTCTCAGCCTGACCGCTTCGTTCTCGATCACGGACACGGCGTCGGCCAACACCGCGCTGGGTTCGATCGCGACGGCGCTGTCCCGCATCAAGGGGAACATCAGCGATGTGGGTTCGTTCACGGCCCGACTTTCCTTCAAGGAAGAGTCGTTGACGGTTGCGCACTCGAACGTTGAGGCGGCCTACAACCGGATCATGAACGCCGACATGGCTGAGGAACAGGTTGAGGCGAGCAAGCTGCTGATCCTGCAGCAAACCTCGTCCGCGATGCTGGCGCAGGCCAACAGCGCGCCGCAGTTCCTGCTCTCGCTGTTCCGGTAATCAGTCTGACGGACGCGATAGACGGTAAACGGTAGCCTTCGGGGGGCGTTGGCGGCGCAAGCCGCGAACGCCCCCCGATTGACGATGATCTGACACACGGAAGCCAAAGGGGCTGGGCCGCCTGGCGGGGGCCCCGAGCACATGGAGGTGCACGATGACGATCTCGAGCACTGGAAACCTGAGTAGTTACTTCACCAGCCTGATCACCAATATCATCACGGTGGAGAGCCAGCCGCTCACCCGCGCTCAAAAAGCGCGCGACCAGGTGAGCGTCCGGCGCAACCTGTTTAATCAGGTCAACACCAAACTCGGCGACCTTCAGTCGTCGGTGCGGACCCTCATCTCGAGCAACGCCAATTACGCTTTCGAATCCGGGCGCACATCCAAGGTCACGGCCCCGACCGGCTCGACTGTGCTCACGGCCAGCGCTGCATCGAGCGCCGCAGTCGGCCGCTACGCGATCTCGGTCACCTCCTTGGCTGCCGCACATCGCGTCCATGGCGATGCCCAGACAGCCGCGAACACGGCGCTTGGAAACGCGGGGAGCTTCACCTTGAACGGTGTGGCGATCGCGGTCGAGAGCAACGACACCCTCATCGACATCGCCGCCAGCATCAACAACGCCGCCTATGCCGACGGTCAGGGCGTGCGCGCCAGCGTCGTCGACAAGCGCCTGGTCTTGGAGAACGAAAAGGGCGGCGCCAGCAACCTGATCACGGCGACGGACGTCAGCGGCGGCATCCTGCAGAGCCTGGGCGTGCTCAAGGCTGACGGCGCATTCAACCACGTGCTCCAGACGCCGACCACGGCCTCGTTCTCGGTCAACGGGATCGCGATCACACGCGACTCGAACACCGGGCTGACCGACGTCGTCAACGGCCTGACGATCAACCTGGCCGCCGACGCCGCCGGAAAAACCGCCGAGGTCGAAGTCGCCTCCGACTCGACCCCGGAGAAGACCGCCGTCGAATCGTTCATCACCAAGTTTAACTCGCTGCAGACCTATCTGACCGAGCAATCCAAGGTCGAAGTCTCCGGATCTGCCGGCTCAGCCAACGCGACCTATTCGCGCGGGGCGCTCTCGGGCGAGCAGATCTTTACCGAGCTGCGCAGCTCGCTGTTCACGTCCTTCATCGGCTCGAGCAGCAACAGCGGCAGCCTCAAGGCCCTGCGCGAAATCGGCATCACCATCGACGACAACCTCAAGGCCAGTATCAGCGACGCCGACAAGTTCCAGACCGCGCTGACGACCAAGCGGGCCGACGTGGTCAAGCTGCTCGACTCGGTGATGACCTCGCTCGACACGTCGCTCAGCCGGTTCACGGGAAGCACCGGCTACATGCAGCAGCGCTTTACGTCGTTCGACAACGAACAGACCAACCTGACCCAGCAGATCGCGGACATGACCGTTCGGCTCAACGACAGGCGCACCTCGTTGACCGCCCAATACAGCCAGATGGCCGTCACGCTGCAGTTGCTGGAATACGATTACAACCTATCTTTGAACCTGTTCACGTAATCGATCGCCTGGAAGCGATCAAGTTTCGAAGAAGGGAGGAAAGCATGACCGAACCGATTTCCCCTATCGACGCCAGCAGCGAGCTGCGCAATCAGATCGTCGACGTCGTGCGCTCCGCCCTGCGCCCCGACACCCGGCCGCTGGAAGCGGCGCCGAGCGCCGGAAACGCGGAAGCCGACGGCGTCACATCAGGCGCCGGGCGCAAGGCCGAAGAAGAGCGCGCGCAGACGACCGAGCGCAAGAGCGAAGCAGCCAGCGAGGCTGCCCGCAACCTGGCCCTGCGGTTCCGGGTTGATCCCGATACGCACAACGTCACGGTGCTGTTGGTCGATCAGACCACCAAACGCATCGTGCGCTCGGTGCCGCCGGAAGACCTGCAGAAGCTGAACAACGGCGATTTGGTCCAGCTATTGGCCTGAGCGGCGCTCGAATCCCCGGATCGCCGGCGATGGCTCCCATCGCCGGTCGGTGCCGACGCGAGGCGCTCTCACTGCGCCTGCGTGGCGAACTTCCCCGCCCTGCCACCCGTGCCGTCGGTTTACCGTCCCCCGGGTTTGCGGACCCGGCCGTCTTACAACCCTCTTACATCAGAAGGGCGCCCACCTCCGTTAAGCGAGAGACGCCCCTGCAAGCGGCACCATCCTTGCAATAACGCGGCGATCACGGTCTGTTAAGACCGGTCCACCCGCGCGCCCGTCGTACTCGGACGAATGGGCCGCGTTGACACCACAGGGAGCCCGGCGATGCTGCGACACACTTCCGTACCCACCCGCCCTCAATCGAAACGGCCCATGCGCCGCTGGCTAGGGCGGGGCCTGCTCGTCGGCCTGCTGGGCGCCGCCACGGTCTGGGCCGCATTGCCCAGCCCCGACGCCTGGGCCGCGACCATCACGGTCAACACCACGACGGATGAATACAACAGTGATGGCGACTGCTCTCTGCGCGAGGCCGTGATTGCGGCGAACACAGACACGGCCGTCGATGCCTGCGCGGCAGGCTCCGGCCACGACACGATCGCGCTGGGGGCCGGTAACTTCACGCTGTCCATCGCCGGGAACGAGGATCTGGCCGTGCAGGGCGACCTCGACCTCAAGACCGACATCACGCTCACCGGCGCGGGCCCGAACTCGACCGTGATCACTGCCGCCGCAAACGATCGCGTCTTCGAGATCGGGCCAAGCGGCGGCGAGAACCCGACGATCACGATGTCACGCCTGGCGATCACGGGCGGCAACCCCGGCGGCGGCGGCTGGAGCGGGGGAGCCATCTCGCTCTACCGGGGCAGCCTGACGCTCGCCGCCGTGCACGTGCGCAACAATCCGGGTGGCGTCTATGCCATCGCCGCCGTGAACACCACGGCCTTGACCATCGTGGACAGCCGGGTGGACTTCAACTACGGCGGCATCAGCGTCGGTTCGACCGCCTCCGCCCTGATCATGCGTTCGACGATCAGCGGCAACGTGGTCGATAACACCTATAACGGCGGCGGCATCACCAACGCCGGGGCCCTGGTCGTCGTCAACAGCACACTCAGCGGCAACCAGACCGACTACGATGGCGGCGGGATCGCCAACACCGGCACGGCCGAGCTCTACAACGTCACGATCGCCAACAACAGGGCCGATGCCGACGCAAACGCCAACGGCGACGGCGGCGGCATCTACCAGACCGGGTCGCTCACCCTGCGCAATACTCTGGTCGGCGACAATCTCCTGGGCACGAGCACGACCAGCACCCTCGACTGTTCGGGCACGCTAACGAGCGCGGGGTACAACCTGGTCGAAACCACCACGGGCTGCACTTTCTCCGCAACCAGCGGCGATGTCACCGGTCTGGATCCTGCTTTGGATATTCTGAGCAACTACGGCGGGCCGGTGTTCACGATCCGCCTGCAGGCGAGCAGCCCGGCCATCGACGCCGGAAACCCGGCCGGATGCATCGATGAGAACGCGGCTGTGCTGACGATCGACCAGCGCGGTTACGCCCGCGACGCCGCCTGCGACATCGGCGCCTATGAAGCCGATTCGGCCGGCACGCCCACACCGACTTCGACGGCCACGGTGACCGCGACAGCCACCACCACGTCCACGCCGACCGCGACGTTCACGCCTACGACGACGGCGACCGCTGCGCCCACCGAGACAGGCGTCTACCAGGTCTATCTCGTATCGCTACGGCACTGATCGCCGCGAGCGATTCGTGCGGAGACCAAAACGGGCCCGGGCGCTTGCACGCCTCGGGCCCGCGACGGTTCTGTGATGCACTTCGGGGCGACCGTCGTCCTGGGCCGCTCGCCCTGCTCACTTGTGCTTGAGCCGGTGACGGCAGGCGCCGCGCCGCGCGTTTCTCAGGCCTCGGTCTTGGCCGAGGTCAGACGTCCGATCCGCAGCGCCGTTCGCTTGCCGTAAAAAACGGCCAGGCGATCGGCCTCGAGATCGAGCAGATCCCGCTGGTCGACGGTCAACGGCGCGAACGTCTCGACCCGCAGCAGCACCTCTGCCGCGCGCTCGCGCCGCTCCCAGATGCCGCTCACGATACCGTCGATCAGCAGCACGGGCAGACCGGCCGCGCCCTCAAATCTTCCACGGCCGTGGGTCGCGATGCGCTGACGCGCAGCATCGGGCACGATGCTCTCGCGCGGGTGGCTGCCGAGGACGTAACAATCGTATTGCGGCACGAGACGCAGCGTTTCGCGCTTCAAGGTCGGCCCGGGCTCGTCGGCCCCGGCCGGGAGCCACGCGTAGCCGCCCGCGATCGAGACCCGCGTCAACGCCTCAGCATGCTCGGCGATCAGGGCCTGCGCCTCCGGAAGCCCGATCCAGAACCACCTGGCGAAATCCTGCGCCGTGATCGGGCCATAGGTCGCGGCGAAGCGAACCAGCACGTCGCGGAGCGCGGCATCCGGGTCGGCCGCCTGCCAGCCCGTGACCCATTGATCGGCGCGGACAAACGTGGCCTTGCTGCCCTGGCTGGGCCCGAAGCACAACCAGCCCCGAGCAGCCGCCGGAGCGAGGCAGTCGCCCCAGGTGGAGCCGAGCGGCTCACGCGCCCACGCCCCCACCCGCGCCGCGACCTCCGCGGCCAGTTCCTCACGCGTCAGGTTTCGGCCGTCGAGTGCGGCCGCGATGCCCTCGAGCAGGGCCTCGGCCTGGCTCTCGGTCAGCCTGAGCTTCACGTACCACGCCTCGGTCGCCAGGCGTTCACGCGCGCGCAACGCGGCCATCCACAGGGGCAATTCGTCGGCCGGCAGGACATGCAGGGTCGTACGTGGCCCGTAGGTCTTGACCAGCTGTCGCGTCGACCAGAGCGCCTCACGCACATCGGCCACCGTGGCGTCGGTGACGCGCACACCGAGGGCGAGCTCGGCCGCAGCCAGGATCTGGGCCTGCAGGCCGCAGACCGCGGAGACCACGGCCGTCAGTTCGCCACGCGGCGCGGGCGTCACCAGGAAGTTGCGTGACAGGCGCCGCGCGCACACGCGATCCCACGAATACACGGCGTTGTCGCTCATAGCGGTTTGAGATCCTCGGGAAACGTCCGGGCCGCGAACCAGTCGCGAACCATGGCGTTGAACAGGGTCGGGTTTTGCAGGTTCCAGACGTGGCCGAGGCCGGGCGCCACCGCGCCTTTTGCGCCCGGGATCGAGCGCGTCAGCTTCTGCGCCTGCCAGCGCGCGAACGGCGTCTCGCGTCCGCCCACGACGACCAGGGTGCGCGCCGTCGTGGCCGCCGGCGTCTGGATGTCGGCATAGGTCGCGATCAGGAAACGAGCCAGGGCGTCGCCGGACACCGCGCCAAGATCCTGCGCCAGGTCCGAGTCATACGACCGCGGCAGAGCGAATTGCAGCCGCATGAGGGCGGCCAGGGCCCGAGCCGGCAACGCATTCAGGAGCGGTCGATTGAGTTCGACCTGGAGCTTCATGACACCCAGGAGCACGGACCCGAGCGTAGCCGCGGTCCCGCTGAGGATGACGTCGCCCACGCGCTCAGGCGCCAGCGTCATCAGCGACTGAGCAACGACACCGCCGAAGGAGAGGCCCACGATGTGGGCGCGCCCCGTGGTCGCTGAACTGGCGATCAGGTCGCTCAGCCGACGCACGGTATCCCGCATCTGAAACGGGCCGATCCCGGCACTTCGGCCATGTTCAGGCAGATCCGGCGCCAGACAGCGGAACTGCGAGGCCAGACCTGCCAGTTGCGGGCGCCACATGCGCCCGCTCAAGGGCGAACCGTGCAAAAAGAGAATGACCGGCTGCCCGGAGGCCCCGCTGCTGTCGACGTGGAGTTCCATATTGTTGACCCAAACCACGTCCATGGTATCAGAGATCGGTGGCTCTGCCGGCGGGGCGACAAAAAAGGGCCAGGGTCGGCGATCGGCCGACCCTGGCCCTTCTTCACGCGTCGCCGCACGCGAGCTACGGCCCGGTGACGACGTCGAAGCCGGCTGCCGTCCACTCGTTCATGCCGCCCGCCATGCTGGTCACCAGCGTCCAGCCGGCCTGTTTAAGGATGTCGCGCCCCTGGGCGCTGCGATTGCCGCTCCGGCACACCACCACCACGCGCTGATCCTTGGGCACCTCATTCATCCGGGCCTGAAGCTGATCGAGCGGGATCAGCGTGGCATCCGGGATGTGGCCCGCGTCCCACTCCTCTTGCGTGCGCACGTCGAGCATAAAGGCCCCTTGATCGCGCTCGATCTTGGCGTCGGCGACCGCGATCTCGGCCGGCAGCGGGCTCGTCGCCGAGGGGACCTGGCTCTGCTGGTAGAACCAATACATCGCTGCCAATACGATGGCCACGATCGTCCCGATCCACACCCACATCACCTCGCGGCCCGCGCCCTGTGCCTGCCGCTTTGCTTGTCGCTTGCTCATGATATTCGCTTCTCCTCGTTCGATGCTCCGCGTCGGCCCGATTGCAACCCGTCAGGGCCGCCCAACCGGGCGATGCAGGCCTCTCAGTATATCGCCGGGTCGCAGCCGGTCGACGAGTCTTTTGCGCCCGTCCTAGACCCGCAGGGCTGCAGCCACCCGCTCCAGTTTGGCCCGCGCTTCATGCGCGACCTCGGCCAGTTCGGGGCGATCGATCATGCTCATCATCCCCAGGGGGTCGATCAAAGCGACGTCGACAATGCCGGGCTCGACCTCCTGGACCGTGACGTTGCAGGGCAGGAGCAACCCCACCTCGGGCGCGGCCGAAAGCGCGCGGTAGGCCAGAGGCGGATTGCAGGCGCCGAGGATCCGGTAGGGTCGAAACTCGACGTCGAGCTTCTTCTTCAACGTCTCACGCACATCGATCTCGGTCAGGACGCCGAAGCCCTCGACCTTGAGCGCCGCCGTCACGCGGACCACGACGCCTTCGAAGTCGCCCGTCAGGCGGGCCGTCATTCCCAATTCAGTCGGTGTCGTCATCTCAGCCTCCCTTGCGTTTGAGCGGCAAACCCTGGCTCATCCAGCTCATGATCCCGCCGCTGACGTTGATGACATCGTAACCGGCTTTGGCCAGTTGACGCGCCGCCATCCCGCTGCGGCTGCCGGTCTGACAGACGACCAGCACCTGCTTGTCGGTCGGGATCTCACCCAAACGCGCGCCAAGCTGCCCGAGCGGGATCAACCGCGCGCCCGCGATATGGGCCTGCTGAAACTCGACCGGCTCGCGCACATCGACCAAAATCGGCGCGGGTTTGCCGGCCAGGAGTTGCTTGGCCTCGGCCGGGCCGACCGACGGCACGGGTTTTCCAAAGAGGGAATCGAGAAAGCTCATGGAAGTCTCCAACGGATGAATAGGTCGGATGTTTAGATGCGAAAGCACGCAAAAGGTTACAGCGGGCGCGGGCCACACAGTCATGGGGCCAATTGCGCGGCGCCAGAGCACATTCCACCCTGCCCGAGACGGCCGGCCGCAGAAACCCGCCGGCTCTGTCCGATTTCTAAGGTTCATGGGCTAGTCTGACCGGCACCTTCAGGAGACCCTTTATGGCGCCACCTGGCAAGACCCTCCACCGCAGTGCCGCGATCGGCCTGTTGGCCGCCGCGCTGACCCTCGCGGCCTGTCAAACCGTCACACCCACCGGCGACGACCTGCCGACCGCCGCCGCCCTGATCACGACCCGCCCGCCCGTGATCGCCACGACCGCGGCGCCGAGCACCGCCACCCCGACGGCGACCGTGCCCCCGAGCGCCACGCCGTCGCCGACCCCGACCCCGCACCCGATGTCGATCGCGGCGATGCGCGCCCGCGATTATCCCGGAAGCGATCTGGTCATCGAGCAGGAACTCGAGCCCGGCGTGAACTACCAGCGCTACTACGTGTCTTACCTGTCGGATGGGCTCAAGATCTACGCCCTGCTGACCGTGCCCAACGGCGAACCGCCGGCGACAGGCTGGCCCGCGATCGCGTTCAACCACGGCTTCATCCCGCCGGATGTGTACCGCACGACCGAGCGCTACCTCGCCTACGTCGATCGCATCGCACAGGCCGGCTATGTCGTACTGCGCTCCGACTACCGCGGCCACGACCAATCGGAAGGTGAGGCCACGGGCGCGTACGGCAGCCCGGGGTATGTCGTCGACGTGCTCAACGGCGTCGCGGCCCTCAAGCGCTACCCCGCCGTCGACCCCGACCGTATCGGCATGTGGGGGCATTCGATGGGCGGCTACATCACCCTGCGAGCGATGGTGATCTCGAACGACATCAAGGCCGGAGTGATCTGGGGCGGCGTGGTCGCGCCCTACCCCGACCTGTTTGCGCGCGGCACGCCGACTCCCGGTCCGACGCCGGCGGCAGGCACGCCAAACTTTCGCGGCGGTTGGCGGCGCTCATGGGTCGAGCAGTTCGGCACGCGCGACGAGAACCCGGCCTTCTGGGATTCGATCTCGGCCAACGCCTATCTGGCCGATCTCTCCGGGCCGATCCAACTGCATCACGGCACGGCCGATGAATCCGTGCCGCTGGCCGCCTCGCAAACCCTCTATGACGAGATGGTCGCGGTCGGCGGGCCGGTCGAGTTCTTCAGCTACGACGGCGACAACCACAACCTCTCCGGGTACTTCACCACGGCCATGAACCGGTCGATCGCGTTCTTCGACGAGTTTGTGAAAGGTCAACCCTGACCGGGCGCGCCGCTCCAGAGGAGGATCGGATGTCCATCACTGCCCTGCCCGATCCCGCCAGCCAGGCCACGCGGGATGCCATCCTGGCGTTTCACGCCGCGTTCAACGCACGGGACGTCGACCTGATCATGGGCCTGATGACCGAGGATTGCGTGTTTGAGAACACCTACCCACCGCCGGATGGCGAGCGCCTCGCCGGCTCGACGGCCGTCCGCGCCTTTTGGACGGCGATGTTCGCGAACGCGCAGCACACGCACTTCGGCATCGAGGAAGTCTTCGCGGCCGGTGAGCGGGGTGTGTTGCGTTGGCGGTACGAATGGATCGCGCAGACGGGCGAAACGGGGCACATCCGCGGCGTCGACGTCTTCCGCGTGCACCAGGGTCGGGTGGCCGAGAAACTGTCCTACGTCAAGGGTTGAGCGCCACGCGTGGACTGGCCCGCTTCAATGGGCCTGGCGCCGCTCGTTGCCGCGTTTGAAGTTGCCCGTGGCCTTGGCCAGAGCAAGCTGGACGGCCTGCGCGCCGGCGCCCTCGAGCCGGGCGCGCAGCTTCGCGGCGGCGGCTCCGGCGATCGTCACGACGAGCTTGCCGCGCCACGAGATCAGCACCCGGCCGTCTTGCGCCAGGCGATAGGTGAACGGCGCCGCGGCCTCATCCGTTGCGTTCATGGTCGTGATCGTGCGGGGCGCCATGGTAGTGCAAGTGCCGATGTCCATCGGGCCGGTCCGGGTGGCGGTGCCAGTGCTCGTGGGTCAGATTGCAGGCCAGCAGCAGCTCGGAATTGCCCAGGATCTCGGCCGGCGTGCCCATCGCCGCCAAACGATGATCCTCGCCGAAGACCAGGACACGATCCGCGATCGTGTCGACGATCGTCAGGTCATGGGTGGCCGTCACCACCGTGCGCCCGGCGGCACCCTGCGCGCAGATGAAGTCGACCAGCCACGATTGGCTGCGCGGATCGAGCCCGGTCGTGGGCTCATCAAGGAGCCAGACCTCGGGCGCCAGGCTGAGCACCGACGCCAACGCCACCCGCCGTTTCTCTCCGCCCGACAAGCGATGCGGCGCGCGCTCGCGCAGACCCTCGATGCGTAGATCGCGCATGGCCGATTCGACCCGCGAGACCACGTCCGCGCGGGGCAGATCGAGCTGCAGCGGCGCAAACGCGACCTCGTCGAAGACCGAGGCGTTGAACAGCTGCACATCGGTGTCTTGAAACACCAGGCCGACGCGCCGCCGAAAAGCGAAATTGAACGGATCATCCAGGAAGGCCGCTTCGGAGAGCGGCTTGCCGAAGGCTTTCAGCACACCGCCGGTCGCGTAGTACAGGCCGTCAAGCAGCTTCAACAACGTGCTCTTGCCGGAACCGTTCGACCCCAGGACGACGATGCGCTCGCCCGCACAGATCGACAGCGTGACGTCCTTGAGGGCGGTCTGGCCGCTCTCATAGGCGAAATCTACGTGCTCGAGCTCAAATACGACCTCTCCCACACTAGCCTCCTACTTGCCCAAGCCACATCGCCAGAGCCGCCAACGCCAACAGGCCGATGGCCCAGGCCCAATCCACCGGTCTCATCGAAAACGTATCGAGGGTCCGCGGCCGGCCGCGATATCCCCGCGATTGCATGGCGAGGTAAACCTCGGTGCTGAGTTGCAGCGAGCGGCCCAGCAAGGCGCCGGCGCTGGCCCCCAGCATACGCCGCTCGTCGGCGGTGCTGAGCTTTCCCACCACGCGGCTCTTGCGCGATAGGAACATGTCATCCACGATCCCGAGCAGCAGCGCGATGTAGCGATACGTCATCGCCAGGATGAGGATGAACCCGTCCGGAACGCGCAACACGTTCAGCGCCTTGAGCAGCGTATTCCAGGGCGTCGTCCAGATCAGCAACAACGCGAACGACACCGACGTGCCGACGCGGGTCAACAGGAACAAGGCCGAGATCGCGCCGGTGCGGGTGACGATCAGGCCGAACGGCAAGGTCCAGAGCGTCGGGCCCGGCGTCAGGAACAGAGCCGGCAGCGCGATCATGCCGGTGAAGAAGGGTAGCACCAGCCAGACGCGCTTGAGAAAGGAGCCCAGCGGTAGATTGCTGACCACCGCCAAAGCCAGAGCGACCGCGTAGAGACCGACGATCACCCACAGGTTGCGCGCCACGCTGACCGAGATCAGGAGCGCGAGCAGCCCGACGATCTTGACACGCGGGTCAAGCGATTGGAGCAACCCCGTTCGCCGCGACAACGTCTCGGCGAACAGCGACTGCTCCAGGATGTGGCCGATCTCGGCCAACGTGCGCTCGATGGCGCCGCGTGCGGATGCCATTCAGGCGACCGGCCTTTGTCGGCGCGCCAGCAGCGTGGTCAACAACCAGACCAGGCCCGCCACCAGCACGATCCCAAGGACGGCCGAGAGCACGTAACCGGCGCTGGCGCCCAACACCGGGATCTCGTAGGCCGCCAGCGGCGCGCCCCACAACCCCTCAAGCCGCGACAGGCCGCTGGGCACCGAGCCCAGCCCAAGCGCCGCAAATTCCTCCGACCCCCATTCACCCCAGGCCGTGCCGGGGGCCAGAAGCCCCAACGGTGTCGCCACGGCCAGCGCCGCGAGACCGACCCACAGCCAGCGCAGGTTGAGCGGCCCGGCCGCTGCCGCACCGCCCGGCGCCGGTGCGCCGCTCAACTGCAACGCGGCCTGATTGCTGCGCTGCAAATAGCCGATGACGAGCGCGGTGACGATGCCTTCGATGACAGACGCGACCAGCATGTGCGGGATCAGCATGGCCGGGATGGCGACCTCGAGCGGATAGGGCGCGTACAGCGGCGCGCCGTCCGAGCCGGTGAAGAAGATCGGTTGCAGGCCGAACTCGATCGCGGTCACAAAGGCGCCCGCCGTCATCGCCATCCAGCCCGCGATCCCGGCCGCAGCAACGCGTCGACTGGCGATCAAAGGCGCCGTCCCGCCGATCGCCTGATACGTCCACCACGCGACATACGGCATCACCACCGCCATATTGAAGCAGTTCGCGCCGATAGCCGTGATGCCGCCGTCGCCGAAGAACAAAGCCTGAATGATCAGCGCGATCGACACCGCCAACCCGCCGATCTCGGGTCCGAGCAGGATCGCGGCCAACGAAGCGCCCACCGCGTGCCCGGTCGTCCCGCCCGGGAGCGGCACGTTGAACATCATGATGATGAAGGAAAATGCGGCCATCAACGCGATCATGGGCACGCTGCGCGCGTTGACCTGCTTGCGCAGGGCCTGCAGCCCGCGGTACCAGAACGGGAGCACCAGCGCGTAGAGGATGACGGCCGTCAGCGGGCTGAGATACCCGTCGGGGATGTGCATGGCCGTCGTGCTCAGCCACACGGCTCCGAGCCCGTATACGGCAATGAGGCGCCCATAGCGGCGAGTCAGGTTTCGGATGGACTCCATAGGGACCTCCAGGATTGGGATGAGACTGTGGGCTGCTGCGCGCGACAGAACCTGGGCGGAACCCGCCACTGCAGCAGGTTCGTGTGAACCGCGTTCGGACAACTCAGAAAAGATACCGCGGAATTCTGAACGCGATATGAACGCATCGATGGGCACCATGGTCAGGCCGCCCTGGTCGATGCGAACATTCATTCTATCAGGTTTTGACCTGGTTGGGCAAATTGTACAAGGTTCTGTAGGAGGCTGAGATTGGGAGGAAGCTGTCCCTGTTTGGCCATGGACGACCGAGGCACGCGGCTTCACAGGGCCGGTTCAAAGGCCGGCCCGCCTTTGAGCGATGCGGGGCCATAGGTCGCGGTGAACGGCACAGGCGAACGTGCCGGCGGGTTGAGCGGGGGGTGCGCCAGTGCCGACAGTCTCGGCCACACGCCCCGCCCGGCCGACGGGCGGCCACAAGAGCGGCCCCGACATGCAACGGTCAGGAGAGGCGCGTCCAAACGCACCGTCGCTCATCGCCACTCAACAGATGCGCGGCAACTGCTCGCCGATCTGCAACGACACCACGCGCGTGGCGCCCAAACCGGTTCGCGCGACCACCATACCGGGGTGTTTCTCGCTCACCTGCCCGATGCGCGCAGCCCTCGCCCCGAGCGGGTGCGCGCGCATGGCCGCCAGCACGGCGTCCGCGCGCTCCGCCGGGACGATCGCGATCAGCTTGCCTTCGTTGGCCACATAAAGCGGATCGAGGCCCAACATTTCGCAGGCGGAGCGCACGATCTGGGGCACCGGCACGGCGCGCTCGTCGATCTGCACCCCGACCTTCGAACTGCGCGCGATCTCATTGAGAGTCGAAGCCACGCCGCCGCGGGTCGGGTCGCGCAACACGTGGATGTCGCGGGTCACCGCGAGCATCGCGGCCACCAGCCCGTTGAGCGGCGCGGTGTCGCTCTCGATCGCGGCCCCGAACTCGAGGCCCTGCCGGACGCTCATGATCGCGGTGCCGTGCACGCCGATCTCGCCGCTGACCAGCACCACATCTCCGGGCCTGGCGCGGCTGGGGCCGATGTGCACGCCCTCGGGCACGACCCCGATGCCGCTGGTGTTGATGTAGACGCCGTCACCGTGGCCGCGATCGACCACTTTGGTGTCACCGGTCACCAGGCGTACCCCGGCGGCCCGCGCCGCCCGCCCCATCGAGTCGACGATCGCGCCGAGCGCGTTCATCGACAGGCCTTCTTCCAGGATAAAGCCGGCGCTGAGCCACAACGGCTGGGCGCCGCTCATGGCGATATCGTTGACTGTGCCGTTGATCGCCAGGTCGCCGATGTCGCCGCCGGGGAAGAACATCGGGCGCACGACAAACGAGTCGGTCGAGTACGCCAGCCGCCCGCCGGCGAAGGGCAGTACGGTCGAATCGCCCAGTTCGGCCAGGTCGTCGTTTTGAAACGCCGGCACGAACAGGTGCTCGATCAGCTCGCCCGACAGCTTGCCGCCGCCGCCGTGGCCCATCACGATGTTGGGGTAGTCCCGCAGCGGCAGCGGGCAGATCCAGTTTTCGAAGTTCAGGTCAGTCATACGGATATTGGCCGCGGATTGCGCGGATTACACGGAAGGAGCCGGATCTCGGTCACGAGAATCGACCATCCGTGAAATCCGCGCGATCCGCGGCTGGTTCCTTCACACAGGCAGTGAGATCTCGTCGGGCGTGATGAAGCGCCCATAGTTGTAATACGCGGCGCAGGCGCCCTCGCTCGAGACCATGGTGGCGCCGAGCGGCTTCTGCGGCGTGCACTCCTTGCCGAAGGCCGGGCACTGGTTGGGCTTGAGCAGGCCCTGCAACACTTCGCCGCTATGGCACAGCGGTGACTCCTCGGTGTGGATGTCGCCGACCGAGAAACGGTGCTCGGCGTCGAAGTCGCGATAGGCCTCGCGCAGCCGCCACCCGCTCATCGGGATCAGGCCGATGCCGCGCCACAGCCGGTCGCCGGTCTCGAACACGTCGGCGACCATCTTCTGCGCCGGCTTGTTGCCCTCGCGTTGCACGGCCCGTGGATAGGCGTTCTCGACCTCGGCCCGCCCTGCTTCGAGTTGGGCGACGGCCCGGCGGATGCCCTCGAGCACGTCAAGCGGCTCGAAGCCCGTGACCACGATCGGGACCTTGTGTTCGGCCACGATCGGCTCGTACTCCCAGAACCCCATCACGCTGCACACATGACCGGCGGCCAGAAAGCCCTGCACGCGGTTGCGCGGCGAGGCCAGCAGGGCCGTGATCGCCGGCGGCACGAGCACGTGCGAGACCAGCATCGAGAAGTTCGCCAGGCCGAGTTGTTTGGCCTGGAACACGGCCATGGCATTGGCCGGCGCGGTTGTCTCAAAGCCGACGCCGAAGAACACGACCTGCCGGTCGGGGTTCTCGCGCGCCAGCCTGACGGCGTCTAGCGGCGAGTACACGATGCGCACGTCGCCGCCGCGGCTCTTGACGGCAAACAGATCGTCACGACTGCCGGGCACGCGCAACATATCGCCGAACGAGCAGAAGATCACGCCGGGTTTGGCCGCGACGGCCAAGGCCTTGTCGATCATCTCGAGCGGCGTCACGCACACCGGGCAGCCCGGGCCGTGGATCAGCTCGATCTGCTCGGGCAACAACTGATCGATGCCGTTGCGGATGATCGAGTGCGTCTGCCCGCCGCAGACTTCCATCAACGTCCACGGTCGCGTGACGGTGCGCTTGATCTCATCCAGCAGGCGCTGGGCGAGGTCGGGGTCGCGGAACTCGTCCAGATACTTCATCCGGCCACCGGGGCGCCGCCGATCGCGCCGTGCTGGTCGGCGTTGAGCTCCTCGTCGAGTAGACCGACCTGCTGGAAGAGCGCCAGGGTCTCCAGCGCCGACTCCTCGTCGAGACGCGTGATGGCGAAGCCGACGTGCACGATGGTGTAGTCGCCGACCTCGACCTCGGGCACATAGGCCAGACAGACTTCCTTTTGGATGCCACTGAAGTCGACGCGGCCCATTCGAGTGCCGTTCGCTTCATAGACTTCGATCACTTTGCCGGGAATGCCAAGACACATACGCTACCTCCGTGATCCCCCTTTGTTGGGGGTGATGCGGTCAGACCAAAGGCGCCGACAGACGCCGGGCGCCGACAAGGGCCGGGGCGGCCACAAGGGCCGCCCCTGCTGGGCCGATTGATAAATCATATCCCGGTTCGCGTGAACTGTGCGATCGCGGCCTGCCCGAGCGCCAATCCACCGTCGTTGGCGGGCACGCGCCGGTGCCACAGCACGTCGAAACCGGCTGCGCGGAGGCCGCTGACTGCCGCGCCAAGGAGTGTGACGTTCTGAAAGACGCCGCCGCTCAAGGCCACACGATTGAGGCCGCGAGCGTCGTGGATGATGCGAGCCTGGGCGACGATGAGGTCAGCGACAGCCCGGTGAAAGCGCGCCCCGATCTCGGCGGCGGAAACGCCCGCCAGGGCATCTCCGGCAACGGCGCCGATCACGGGCGACCAGTCGATCTGGGTCGGGGCGCCGTCGCGCCAGGCGAATTGATACGGGTCTGCGGGGCGGGCGTCCACAAGGGACGCCCCAACAGACCGCCCAGCAGACGCCCCAGCAGACGCCCCAACGGACGCCCCAGCAGACGCCCCAACGGCCTCCAACTCGATGGCGGCCTGGGCCTCGTAACTGACCGACTGACGCACGCCGGCCAACGCGGCGACCGCGTCGAACAGCCGTCCAAAGCTGCTGCAGGGCACGGTCTGAAAGCCGGTCTCGAGCTGGCGGTTCAGCACGCCGCGTTCGACGGCATTCAAAGCCGCGACCGGCGGCAGCGCCGGGTCCCACGGTAGGCCGGCCGCCCACAGATAAGCCAGCGCCGTGCGCGCCGGATGCTTGACCGCCGCGTCGCCGCCGGGGAGCGGCACGTAGGCCAGGTGCGCGGCGCGCTCGAACCCGGCGTAATCGGCGACGAGCACCTCACCGCCCCAGATGGCGCCGTCGACGCCGAAGCCGGTGCCGTCGAAGCTGAAGCCGATCACGCGCTCACCGGGCGCCACGCCGTTCTCGGCCATCACCGACGCGATGTGGGCGTGATGGTGCTGGACCTTGATCACGGCGCTGCCATAGCGCCGCTCGGCCCATTGCGTCGCCAGGTAGCCGGGGTGAAGGTCGGCGACGACGATCTCGGGCGTGATCCGGAATAAGCCGCTGAGATGATCGAGCGCGCGCTCGAAGGCCTGCTCGGTCTCGAGGTTCTCCATGTCGCCGATGTGCTGGCTCATGAAGGCCTCGGTGCCGCGGGCCAGACAGAACGTGGCCTTGAGCTCGCCGCCGACGGCCAGCGTCGGTCGGGCGTCGAACGGCAGGCGCACCGGGAACGGCGCGTAGCCTCGCGACCGCCGGATCGGGCTCTCGCGGCCCTCAAAGACCCGCACGACCGAGTCATCACAATGCACGTGGATCGGGCGGTCATGGAGCAGGATCGCGTCCGCCAGCGCCGGCAGCTGCTCAAGCGCGACCGCGTCGTCTTTGATGATCGGCTCGTTCGAGAAGTTGGCCGAGGTCATGACGAGCACAACGGGCGCCGGATCGGCCAAGAGAAGATGATGCAGCGGCGTGTAGGGCAGCATCACGCCGATCGAGTCGTTGCCGGGCGCGACCAGGGTCGAGAGCGGGCTGTCGTTCACTGCGTGCAGCAACACGATCGGGCGCTCGCGACACTCGAGCAGCGCCTGCTCTTCGGAGTCGATCTCGGCGATGGCGCGCGCGGCCGCGAGGTCGCGGGCCATCACGGCGAAGGGCTTGTCGACTCGACCCTTTCGCTCGCGCAACACGCTCAACGCCGCAGCCGATGCCGCATCGCAGGCCAGGTGAAAGCCGCCGAGGCCCTTGACGGCCACGACCGCGCCTTGCCCCAGCAAAGCCTGAGCTTCGCGGAGCGGGTCGCCTGGAGCATCACGCCAGGCGCCGCCCGACCGTACGACAAGTTGCAGCCGCGGGCCGCAGGTCGGGCACGCGATCGGCTGGGCGTGAAAGCGGCGGTCGAGCGGATCGCGGTACTCGCGTTCGCACTCCGGGCACATCGTGAAGCCGGCCATCGTCGTGAGTGGCCGGTCGTAAGGGATGTCGCGGATGATCGTGAAGCGCGGCCCGCAGTGGGTGCAATTGATGAAGGGATAGCGGTAGCGGCGGTCGGCCGGGTCCAACAACTCGCGGAGACAATCGTCGCATACGGCCAGGTCGGGCGAAACCAGGGTGTGCGCGCCGGCCTGGGCTTCGCTCTCGACGATGACGAAGTCGGTGTCGCCCTGGGCCGGCGCCCCAACCATGGCCACGTCGACGATGTGGGCCAGCGGCGGCGGATTTCCGATCAACGCCGTGTGAAAGGCGTCGAGCGCGACGGCCGGCCCTTCGATCTCGATGAACACGCCGCGGCTGTCGTTGCCGACGCGGCCGGCCAGGTTGAGCCGGCGCGCGAGGCCGTACACGAACGGTCGAAAGCCCACGCCTTGCACGACGCCCGTCACCCGCAGGTGGCGGCGCTCGCGAATGGGCAATTGAGGATCAAGGGACATCGTCGCTGGTGCGCCAGATCATCACGCGATTGTTGCCCGAGTCCGCGATGGCGAGCAGACCCTTATGCACGTGCAGGCCATACGGCCAGCACAGGGTCTCGGCCGTGACGGCCTTCCAACCGTTCTCGCCGCTCTTGTCAAAGTCGGGCTGACCGATGACCTGGTCGGCAGGCAGGAATGTACCGCGCTTCGGGCGCGACCGCCAGAAGAGCACGCGGTTGTTGGCCGTGTCAGCCACGGCCAGGGTCTCGCCCTCGAGCGCAACGGCGTAGGGGAAGCGCAGGCGTTGCGGGCCTTGAGCCCGGTGTGGCAGCTCATCGGAAGTCGTGAAAGCGGCCTGCCCGAGCGCCAGATCCGCGGGGCGCTCGACCTCGGGGCGCGGCGCCCAGCCAAGGACGCGGTGGTTGCCGGCGTCGGCGATGTAGAGCGTGTCGGTGTCTCCGGCCAGGGCATGCGGCCAGCGGAAGCTGGAACCGCTCACCGCGCCGTTGCGGTTCTCGGACCGCTCGCCTGGCGTGTCCTGCCCAAGCAGCACGTCGGGCGCACGGCCGGGCTCGGGCACGCCCCGCCATCCAAGGACGCGTCGGTTGCCGGTGTCGGCGACCCAGAACCAGCCGTCGATGTAAGCCAATCCGAACGGCCAGTAGAAGCTCAGGGCCGTCGCGTCACCGCCGCTGTTCTCGCGGACTTCATTGAAGTCGGGCTGACCGAGGGCGGCATCGGGCGGCTGGTCCGACCGCTGCGGGATCGTGTTCCAGATCAAGATGCGGTGGTGCCAGGCGTCGCACACGAACAAACGGCCGTCGATCACGGCCACGCCGGTCGGCAGGTTGAGGCCGTTGGCGGGGCCGCGGCCGCCGGCCGCCGGACCCTCGCGCGAGAAGTCTGCCTGGCCGAGCACCACGTCCGCCGGCGCGTGGTCATCGCTCGGCAGGCCGTGCCAGATCAGCACGCGGTGATTGCCGGTGTCGGCCGCGATCAGGACGTCGTCGTTGAGGAAGACACCGCGGGGCGCGTACAGGGTCGTGGCCGCGGGTTGCGCATCGGGCAGCGCCAGGCCGCCGCGCGCCGGCGCGCCGATCCAGCGGACCGGTCTCACCGGCCGTCCACCCGAACAAAGACACGACCGTCGCGGACCTGCAACGGCAGCGGCTCGAGCTGGGCCTCGGGCGCGGTCAGGCATTCGCCGGTCTTGGCGTCGAAGCAGAAGCCGTGCCACGGGCACGTGACGGTGCCGCCGACCGGATCGATCAGGCCGCCGTCGATCGGCAGGCCCTGATGCGCGCACTGGTTGTGGAAGGCGCTGAGCGTCTCGCCGATGCGAAAGATCACGACGCTGCGCTCGCCGGCCGGGCCGTCGAGCGCCAGCCGGTAGCCGCGGCCGGGCGAGACCTCGCCGGCCAACGGTCCTTCGACCCACCCGGTCGCGGTCGGCGCGGCGAACAGCGAGTCGAGCGGGATGAGGTCCGGCTCGGGCTCGGCCAGCTCGACGCGCGCGATCTCGGGCACCTGCGCCTTGAGCGCCTCGGTGACGCTGTCGCGCAGGGTGACGGCCGAGAGCGAGCACCCCTGGCAGGCGCCGCTGAGGCGCACGACCGCGGTGTCGCCCTCGAGGCGCACCAGCTCGACGTCGCCGCCGTGAGACTGCACGTAGGGCTTGACGGTCTCGAGCGCGCGCGTCGCCCGCGTGAGCGGATCGGCGCGCAGGATGCCGTGCATGGTCAGCAGGGCCCGGATCTCGGGCGCGTCGACCATGTCGAACAGCAGCTCCTTGCCGCGCGGGTCGGCCTTGAGCGCGCGCACCATCCGGGTCAGCGCGAGCTTATGGAAGGCCTCGATCGCGTCCTTCAGTTCGGTCGCTTGAGCCTTGGCCGGCTCGTCCAACGCCGCGATGGCCGCGATGGCCTCGTCGACGCGGCGCGCCAGCGCGTCGAAATCGGTGGTGTCGGCTGAGGGTTTCGGGATGATCATAGGGGTCGTTTCACTCGAACGCAGCGGCCTGCTCCAGGGCCTCTTCGGTCTTCGCGGCCAGCAAGGCGCCGAATGCCTGCCTGGCCAACCCGTTCAGCATGGCGCCGATCGACCCGCCCTCGACCGGGTGCGCCATCCGCGTGCTCAGAGCCTCGAGCACGAAACACGCGCCGGCCGGGTTGTCGAGCAGGAAGTCCTGAAACAGCGCGTCGACGAAGACCCGGACCTCGCCGCCCGCGCCGTCGGCCCGCAGCCGCTCCAGCGCCGGCACCGCTCCGCCGGAGCGCTGCACCAGCCGCTCGGTGAAGCGCTCGACGGCCGTCATCAGCAGGAAGTCGAACTGTTGCTGGGCGTGCAGATCCATGGTCACACACCCCCGCCGGGGCCTGTGCCCGTCGTCTTCTCGGCGACCTGCGCCTCGATGTCGTCCAGCACCCCCTGCACCGCGGCCGCCGAATCCGACTCGGCCTGGGCCGTGAAGGCGGCGCGCGCCTCCTCAAGGATCGGCACGGCCCGGGCGAAGTCGCCGAGGTGGGCCAGCGCATTGCCCTGCGAGGCCAGCACCCGGGCGCGGCCCAGCGGGTCGTCACCGCCGCGCACGGCCAGGATTTCGTCGTACAGCCGAATGGCTTCTTCCAAATTGTCGAGCGGATGCGCCGAGGGCAGATACTGCAGCGCGTTGGCCAGGTTGAGCTGCGCGCCCGCCCATCGTTCGGGATGGGCCTCGCGGGTGTAGACCTTCAGCGCCTCGCGCAAGGAACCGACCGCAACCCCCATGCGCAACGCGTCGCCGGCCTCGGTCATCGGTATGGCCAGGTAGGCCAGCGCCAGATTGTTGTGCGCCAGGGCAAACAACTCGGGATGGCTCTCGCGCCGGAAGACGCGCACGGCCTGCTGATAACACTTGACGGCCTCGAGCAGCGCGCCGCGTCCGCCCTGCGCCAGCTCGTGATACGTCATGCCCAGCGTCAGCCACAGCTCGGCTCGGGTTTCGTCGAGTCCCGAGCCATCGAGCGCGTCGATGGCGCGCTTGTAGAGCGGGATGATCCGCGGACTGACGCCTTCAGACTCGCGCAACGTGTGCGCGATCGTGCCGTAGGCCTGACCGGCCAACAGCGGCGAGACCGGCGCCGCCGCCTCAGCGGCCTGCTCGAGCAGCGGGAGCGCGTCGCCGGGCGCCCCGGCCTCGAGGTGTTGGGCCGCCTGCGCGATCAGCCACAGACCGCGCACTTCGCCCGTCAACGCGTCGCCGGACGGCAGCTCGCCGATGTAACCCAACGTGAAAGCCACGATGTGCAACAGAGCCAACAGGTCGCCCTCGAGCGTCGCTGCAAGCTCTTGATAGGCCGCCGGGTCCGATTGCAGGACGAAACGGTTGTAAGCGGCCACGGGCCCGCCCAGCCCGGCCAACGCTGCGAGGGCGCTGACGCTGTCGCCGATCAGGGCCGCGTCGTAGAAGAAGAGGCCTTCGGGCCACTCGGTCGGAAGGCGGCCCCGCAGCAATGAGTCGCGTACGGCGTCGGCGCCCGGCCCGGCCGGCAGCACCAGATAACCCACAGGTAGCGGATAGATCCCGATCGGTTGTGGACGGAGGAGATCCGGCATGAATGCTTTGGCCTCACAAGCCCGTGGGTCCGGCCGACAGATCCCGCCGCGCGCCTCGCTCGATCCAGTGGGCGGCGACCTCGGCCTGACGGCGGGTTGGATAGGTCTGGATCCGGTGGCGGATCACTTCATCCCAGTAAAACACGTCGAGCACGACGACCCATGCGCCCTGCTCCTGCACGACGAAGGCCTGCGCCGTTATGGCGTCGCCGCTGGGGCGGGCCGGCTCGTCGGTCACCGGCTAGGTCTCGGCGATCGTCGCCGGGAGCGCCACGCGGAGCGCGCCGCGCTCGACGTCCCAAAACGCGGCGTGCCGACCCGCGGGCAAGTCGCGCTCGACGATGCCCTGCAGCACCACGCTGCGATCACCCTGCGGATTGCGCTGCTTGAGCAGCAGACCGCCTGCGGCAGGGCCACGCACCGGCAGCAGCCACAGCTCCGGGCCGCGGACGAGCGCCACCAGGGCATCGGCCGGGAAGAAGCGCTGCGCGACCTCGGCGGCCAGGCGCAACGAACCCTGCGACGTGATCTCGACCCGAAGCGCGTTGCCGTCAGTCATGCACAACCTGGAACTCAGAAACAAGCCTTTGGGCCAGCGATTCCATTGTAGCAGCCACAGACGCCGAGAGGTCCGCGCCGGGCGAAAAATCGCTGCCCTCGATCAGATAGACCGTGATGTCTTTGGGGTACTCGTCTTTGAGCAGCCAGCGCCCGAAGGCCAGGGCGTGGTCCCACCGGAAGGCGTGCTGGTGCAGACCGGTCAGCGGCGGCAGGTCTTCGAGCTCGGAGCCCGGCACCTTGAACAACGCGCCGGGCTGCGCGCCGGTGCGGCTGGCGTCGATCAGGATGACGCGGTCCATGCCGCGCATGCGGAAAGCCACGTCCATGCCGGCGGTGCCGCCGTCGGCGATCTGGATGCCCTCGGGCAGCCCGATCTCCCACAGGCGCCGGATGAGATACGGGCCGACGCCGTCGTCGCCGCGCAGTAGATTCCCGCAACCGATGATCAGCACCATATGGATTGGGCGAAAACCGCAGAACACACACACCGGGCCAATGGCCCGGTGTGTGTGTTCTGCGGTTTTCGCGGATCAGGATTTCAGCACACGCCGCCGATTTGAAACTTGGTGAGCTCCTTGCCGGTCTTGCCGTCGTAGGCGTGCACGGTGCAGACCAAGCAGGAGTCGAAACTGCGGGCCACGTGGCCGAGCTCGACCGGGTCCTTCGTGTCGACGATGGTCGTGCCGACGAAGGCCCGCTCCATCGTGCCGGCGACGTCGGCCGAGTCGCGCGGGCCGATGTTCCAGGCGGTCGGGGTGATGACCTGGTAGTTCTCGATCTTGCCGTCCTTGAGCACGATCCAGTCGGAGAGCGCGCCGCGGGCGGCCTCGGTCGAGCCGAAGCCTTTGCCCTCGGTCAGCTCGGCCGGCTTGATGTAGAACTTGTCCTGCAGCTTGATCTCGCCCAGCCACTTGCGCACCAGCTTGTAGTACTTGGCGGCCTCGTGCATGCGCGACATGACGCGCACGAAGATGCTCGGCCCGACGGTCTTGATCGCGTCGAGGAACATGCCGTCGCCGTCCTGCCAGCCGGCGGCGCCGGGCTTGCCGGCCATCACCTGGCGGGCCAGCGGCCCGACCTCGACCGGCAGCGAGCCGACGCCCGGGATCTCATAGCGCGGGGCCTTGGCCCACGTGTATTTGCCCTGCTTGCGTCCCTGCTCGGGATCCACCGGCACCGTGCGGCCCTCGAACGGATGCAGGGAGGCCGCGCCTTCGTAGAACGAGTGAGTGTGATCTTCGCGCACGTTGGCCTGGTCGAACTCGTAGAACTGGCCCTTGGCGTACAGACCCGAGCGCTCGATCAGGGCGGCGTTGCGGCCATCGATCGTCGGGTGATCGTACAGCTCGGGGTTGAAGTAGGTGCCGGTGGCGAGGAAATTGCCATAGCCGCCGCCGAACTTGTCGAGACCGATCTCCTTGGCAAAGCGCATGAAGAAGCCGCAATCGGAGTTGTAGTGGCCCTGGCTCTCGTGCATCCAGGTCTCGAGGTCCGCCCAGGTCTTGCACTCGAGATAGCGATCGACCGAGCCGCCCAGCCAGACCTTCTCGAGCCACGTGTCCTTCCAGTAATCGAGGATCGCGATCGAGCGCGTGACGTCGGAGAGCGTCGGGCCGCACATCACGCCGCCGGGGATCATGAAGCTCGAGTGCGGCCACTGCCCGCCGAAGATCGCATAGATCTCGGCCGGCTTGGCCGACACCGTCACGCCGGGTTCATAGCTCGTGCCCACGAAGGGCGCGAAGCGGCGCACGGCTTCATCGTAGCCGTTGGCTTTGGCGTAGTTCTTGTTCGTGAGGTCGATCGCGAAGAGGGCGTAGAACCAGCGCGGAATGCTGAGCAACGTCTCGCAGGCCTGGGCGATATTGCGCACCAGGGTGGCGTTGTGCGGCACCTCGGTCTTCCAGGCGGTGTCGAGGGCATAGACCGACTTGTACAGGTGGCTGCCGCCGCAGATCCCGCAGATGCGAGGCGTGACGATCAGACCGGCCTGCGGGTCTTTGCCTTTGAGGATGATCTCGAAGCCGCGGAACATCGCGGCCTCGGTGTGCGCGGCTGTGACGACGCCGTCGTC